>Ga0187807_1000006_pt1 | contig 47035 bp, 41 predicted proteins | sample NC_wetland_sal_i_4_FD_132432 | JGI IMG/M metagenome (GOLD analysis project Ga0187807, IMG submission 132432) | Wetland sediment microbial communities from Neuse River Estuary, North Carolina, USA - ASW_2 | ecosystem: Environmental > Aquatic > Freshwater > Wetlands > Sediment | place: USA: North...
AACCAATGGCAGCGAAGATGATCGCGTTTGACGAGGACGCCAGGCGCGGCCTCGAGCGCGGCATGAATCAGCTCGCCGACGCCGTGAAGGTAACCCTCGGCCCCAAGGGCCGGAACGTGGTACTCGAGAAGAAGTGGGGCGCACCCACGATCACCAACGATGGCGTGTCCATCGCCAAGGAGATCGAGCTCGAGGACCCGTGGGAGAAGATCGGTGCCGAGCTAGTCAAGGAAGTAGCGAAGAAGACCGACGACGTTGCCGGTGACGGCACGACGACGGCGACCGTGCTGGCCCAGGCGCTTGTGCGCGAGGGCCTGCGGAACGTCGCCGCCGGCGCCAACCCGATGTCGCTCAAGCGCGGCATCGAGGCGGCTGTCGAGCGGGTGAGCGAGGAGCTTTCCAAGCTCGCCAAGGACGTGGAGACCAAGGAGCAGATCGCCTCCACCGCGTCCATCTCGGCCGGCGACACGGCGATCGGCGAGATGATCGCCGAGGCCATGGACAAGGTCGGCAAGGAAGGCGTCATCACCGTCGAGGAGTCCAACACCTTCGGCCTTGAGCTTGAGCTCACCGAGGGCATGCGCTTCGACAAGGGCTACATCGCGCCGTACTTCGTCACCGACCCGGAGCGGCTGGAGGCCGTCCTCGAGGACCCGTACATCCTCGTGGTCAACTCCAAGATCTCGGCCAACAAGGACCTGCTTCCGCTGCTCGACAAGGTCGTGCAGTCCAGCAAGCCGCTGGTGATCATCGCCGAGGACGTCGAGGGCGAGGCCCTGGCCACCCTGGTGGTCAACAAGATGCGCGGGCTGTTCAGGTCCGTCGCGGTGAAGGCGCCCGGCTTCGGTGACCGCCGCAAGGCAATGCTCGGCGACATCGCCATCCTGACCGGCGGCCAGGTCATCAGCGAAGAGGTCGGCCTCAAGCTGGACAGCGTCGATTTGGACGTGCTCGGCCGGGCGCGCAAGGTCGTCGTGACCAAGGACGAGACGACGATCGTCGACGGCGCGGGTGACGCGGACCAGATCGCTGGCCGGGTCAACCAGATCCGCACCGAGATCGACAACACCGACTCCGACTACGACCGCGAGAAGCTGCAGGAGCGGCTGGCCAAGCTGGCCGGCGGCGTGGCCGTCATCAAGGCGGGCGCGGCGACCGAGGTCGAGCTCAAGGAGCGCAAGCACCGCATCGAGGACGCGGTGCGCAACGCCAAGGCCGCGGTCGAGGAGGGTGTCGTGCCCGGCGGCGGCGTCGCGCTGCTGCAGGCTGCCCGCACTGCCTTCGACAAGATCGAGCTTGAGGGGGACGAGCTGACCGGCGCGGCGATCGTGCGCCGTGCCCTGGAGGAGCCGCTCAAGCAGATCGCGGTCAACGCCGGCCTCGAGGGCGGCGTGGTGGTCGAGAAGGTCAAGACCCTGCCGCCTGGCGAGGGACTGGACGCGGCCACCGGTGAGTACGTCGACATGTTCAAGGCCGGGATCATCGACCCGGCGAAGGTCACCCGTTCGGCTCTGCAGAACGCGGCGTCCATCGCCGGCCTGTTCCTCACCACCGAGGCAGTGATCGCGGAGAAGCCCGAGAAGGAGAAGGCGCCTGCCGCCCCTGGCGGCGGCGACATGGACTTCTGACGTCCGCTTCTGCCATCTCTCGCGTCACGGGAGCGGTCCGGGGGAACCCGGGCCGCTCTCGTGTTTTCACTCATAGGTGCTGGGTATAGCCCTACTGCGATCTTGAAACAGGGGGAACAAGGTCTGCCGCAGGACTCACGGCCTCGCACGCGATCCCGTCCCAGCACCATCCGAACGTGTGAGGCCGTGACCTATGTCCGCGCACGGCGTGCCCCCCGGGTGAATTAACCCTGCTGCCATTCACAGCGCGGTACCGATAGCCTAGAAGGCGCCCATCACATCCGGCCGGCGGTCCAGCCGGCGGGTGCCAGTTCCTAACGACGTGAGGTCTTGCTCGTGCCTACCGGCAAGGTCAAGTGGTACGACTCCGAAAAGGGGTTCGGTTTCCTCGCCCGCGATGACGGGGGAGAGGTCTTCGTGCATTCTTCCGCGCTGCCAGCGGGGACGACCTCGCTCGGGAAGGGCCAGCGAGTCGAGTTCGGCATAGTAGAAGGACGCAAGGGCGCGCAGGCGCTCTCGGTGCGGCTGCTCGAGGCGCCGCCGGTCGTCGCCGCCGCAAAGCACTCGCGGAAGAAGCCCGACGAGATGATCCCGATCATCGAAGACCTCATGAAACTGCTTGACGGCACCTCAGACGTCTACCGGCGCGGGAAGCACCCGGACGCCCGGGAAGCGAAGAAGATCGCCACCCTGCTGCGCGCGGTGGCCGACGACCTGGAACCCTGACCTCCGCGGCGCCAGCCGGAGGCGCTTCACCCCAAAGGTGATGAATGTCGCATTCAGCTTGCTATAGCAAGCTGAATGCGACATTCATATGCTTGCGCGCGGCCGCTCATTGACGGCGTGGCATACCTGCGTGGTTAATGGGCTTCAGGAGCGGCCTGGGAGCTGACATGACTGACCCCGTCAGGATCGTGCCCGGAGACCGGGTGGTCATTACCGGCGCCTCGGGGTTCATCGGGTCCGCCGTCGCCAGGGCGGTGCGGGCCAGGGGCGCCCAGGTCGTCGCGGTGGTCGAGCCGGGAGCCGACACCCGCAACCTCGAGGGCATCGGTGCCGAGCGCGTCACGGCGGACATCCGGGACGTCGCCGCCGTCCGGCTTGCCTGCGCCGGCGCGCGGTTCGTCTTCCACCTGGCGGCGATCTACCGGTTCTGGGCGCGCGACCCGCGGATCTTCTACGAGGTGAACGTCGGCGGTACGCGCAACGTGCTGGACGCGGTGCGGGCCGCGGGCTGCGAGCGGCTGCTGTACACCTCCAGCGTCGCCGTGCTCGGGCTGGCGAAGACAGGGGCGGGCGAGCCGGCCGACGAGACGTGTTACGCCGACATCGCCCATCTGTTCGGTTCGTACAAGAGATCTAAGTACGTCGCTGAGCACGAGGTCCTCAGAGCCTGCGCGGAGGGGCTCGACGTCTGCCTTGTCTTGCCGACCACCCCGCTCGGGCCGTGTGACGTCGGCCCCACGCCGACGGGCCGGATCGTGCTCGACTTCCTCAACGGCAAGATGCCCGCGATCGCCGACACAGCGCTGAACATCGTGCACGTCGACGATCTGGCGCTCGGGCACATCGCCGCCCTCGAGCGCGGCGGCAGGGGCCGCAGCTACATCCTCGGCGGGGAGAACATGACGATGCGGGCGATTTTGCGGACGCTGGCCGACTGCACCGGCCTGCCCACGCCCCGGCTGCAGGTCCCGTCGGCCCTTGCCCTGACGGCCGGTGCCGTGTCCACCCTCGTTCAAGGCCGGCTGCTGCGGCGGGAACCCCGCGTGCCGCTGGAAGCGGCGCGGATGTCCGCGACGAAAATGATCTTCACCGATGACCGGGCCAGGACCGAGATCGGGTACACCTCGCGGCCGGCGTGCGAGGCGATCAGGGAATCCGCCCGCTGGTTCGCCGCCAACGGCTATGTGACGCCGGGCCGGCTGCCCGCCATCAAGTGGCGCGAGTAACGCCCGGGCCCCGGTTACCTGGTGCTCGCGGGCTGGGGCGGCAATGCGCCCGCCGCGAGGCGGACACGCTGCCTGCGCCGTGCGACGAGCGTGACGAACGCCACGGTGAGGCCCGCCGCCGCGATCGCCAGGCCCGCCTGCCCGTTGTCCAGCATCGATACCAGCACGCCGGCCAGTCCGCCCGCCACGTTCGCCACCTGGTTGAGCGTCTCGGACACAGCGAACGTCGATGACCGGATCTCATCGCCGATCTCGCGCTGGACGATCGAGTCCTGGCCGAGCTTGGCCAGGCTGGCGCAGAAGATGGCGGTGAACTCGATCGCCACGACGGTCCACAGGCTGAACGACCAGGCGCATATCACCGCCACGACCGGCGCGATACCCAGCACGGTGAACATGATGAGGTGCGGCTTGCGCCCCTTGAAGAACGAGCCGAGGATCATCGAGGTCAGACTGCCCAGTGTCAGGCCGACGGCCAGGGCGCCGAGCGCGAAGTTATGCGACACAGGATGGTGCGGCGGGCCGAACTCCACGCTGCGCAGCAGGAACGCCAGCAGGAACAGGATGTAGCCGGAGAAGGCGCGCAGCACCGCGTTGACCGACATCGCCTCCTTGACCACCGGGCCGACGTTGGCGAGGGTGCGCCATCGCCCCCGGTTGCCATTGCCGTTGCCATGCGGGTCGGTGTGGCCGTTGGCGCGCGCGTCGCTCGCGGCGGGCGGCAGCGCGGCCCGGTCCAGCGGCAGCGTGCGGGCTGGCCGTCCGTCCTGCGGCGGGCGGGCGGGCGGCTCGCGGCGCGCCGCCGGCGGCGACGGGACCACGGCCGGGGCCGGAGCCGGCATCGGCACGTCGACCTGCTCGGGCAGCCGCAGCGCGAGGAACATCGCGGCCAGGTAGATGAGGGCGCCAACCCGCAGCGTCCACGCGGCGCCCGCCGTGTACTGGACGCCGGCCGCGGCGCCCGCCGCGATCGTGGAGACGGCGAGGGATATCAGTCCTGATCGCGCGTTCGCGGTTACCAGCGTGAGATTGGCGGGCAGCAGTCGCGGCGTGACCGACGCCTTGACGACCCCCCCCGCCTTCTGCAGCACGAGGATGCCGAACGCGGCTGGCAGCAGCGTCACCGAGTTCGCGACATTCGCCGACATGGCGTAGCAGAGCAGGCCGCGGGCCATCATCGTGCCGGCCAGCACGAACCGGCGGCCCTGCTGTATACGGTCGAGCGCTGGCCCGATGAACGGCGCGAGCACCGCGAACGGCGCCATCGTGATGATCAGGAAGAGCACGACCCGGCCGCGCGCCTGGTCCACGGACGTGCTGAAGAAGATCGTCCCCGCCAGTGCCACGGTGACGAACGCGTCGGCCGCGCCGCTGGTCGCTGTCGTCTCGATGAGCGTGGCTAGGCCGGTGCGGCCCGCTCCCTGCGCGCCGGTGATCCGGTGCACGACGCCCGCGGTGCGGCGGGATGCCCTGCCGCCGGCCTGGGTACCGGACCTGACAGCGCGGCCAGTGGCAAGGGCCGCGTTCTCAGCTCGCCGCAGCGCATCGGACATCCGCATGTACCAAGTATTCTTGGTCTTCGGCAGTGCGACGAGTCCCTTTGCGGGATGACCTGGCGGGCCGGCCCCCGGGATGGTCCGCTGGAGGAGCGATAATTGGCAGTCGTGAGCACGATCCGTAGCCGCGCGAAGGAACCTGATCAGGTTTGCGCGGAAGCCGTGGACCTGGCGAGGCAGGCCCTGACCGACGATGCGGGGGTAAGCCCTGACATAGTCGGTCAGCACCTGGGCGCCGAGGCGGCGGGCGATCGTGTCGTCGTCCAGTTTTTCGAGTCCCTTGACCCCGCCTACGCGGGATGGCGATGGGCCGTCACCGTGACCCGCGCGCCACGGTCCAAGGTCGTCACCGTGGACGAGAGCGTCCTGCTGCCCGGCCCTGACGCGCTGCTCGCGCCGCCCTGGGTGCCATGGCAGGATCGGCTGCGCCCCGGCGACGTCGGCATCGGCGACCTGCTGCCGGCCAGCGCTGACGACGAGCGGCTTGTCCCGCTTGCCGTCCTTGAGGGCGACGACGCGGTGACCGACTGGTTCGCTCCGCGGACGGACGCGGAAGACGCGGACGCGGGGCCAGCGGAACCATCGGAACTCCCGGCTCCTGGCCGGTCGCGCGTGCTGTCCGCCTACGGTCGGGACGACACCGCCGACCGGTGGTACGAAAGCGACCACGGGCCGCGCACGCCGCTGTCCCATGCAGCTCCCGCCAACTGCGTGAGCTGCGGGTTCTTCGTCCCGCTCAGCGGCGGGCTTGGCCGCCTCTTCGGCGCCTGCGGCAACGCGTTCGCACCGGACGACGGCCGGGTCGTGTCGGCGGACCACGGCTGCGGCGCGCACTCGGAGGCGGTGCTTACCGGCTCGGTGGCGCAGGCGACCGCTCCCGTGATCGACGAGTTCGGTTACGACCTGGTAGAACTGCCGGGCGTCTCGGTCGAAGAGACCGTCTTCGAGCCGCTGTCCCGTGACACGTACCCGGAGTCGGGCGACGGCAGCTGACGCGCGGCCGCGGCGCGGGCCCGCCCGCGCTTAAGCACCGGCACGTACCACAGCCCGAACAGCCCCATGGCGAAACCGGTGGCGCAGGCCCACAGCCACCACCGCGACCCGGCCGGCAGCGAGTCCCGCACGATCACCAGGACCACGAGGGCGACCGCCCACCCGGCGGTGAGGACCGTCGTCACCACCCGGTCGTCCGCCTCCCGCGGCGGCGGAGGCGCCAGGGGTTCTGGTTGTCCCGCTCGGGAATCCGGCTCGCTCACGTACCAAGGCTAACTGGCTCGCCGGGGCGGGCAGTCATTCGATGCGGCGCAGTTCCGCCGTGCTCTTATGCGGGTTGCCCGCACGTGATGTACTTGGTGGATGCCTCAGGCAGGTACGCGATCGGACGCGGGGCTGGCGACCGCCATGCGGATTTCGGTTAGCAGGCTCGCGCGACGCCTCAGGGTGGAGCGCCTCGGACTCGGCGGGACCGAAACGGTCCTTTCCGATATTCAGCTAGCCGCCCTCGCCGCGCTCGAGCGCCACCAGGAGATGACGCCGGGCGAGCTCGCCGAGCACGAGAAGGTGCAGCCTCCCTCGATGACCCGGGTGATCGCCGTTCTCGAGGAGCGGAACCTGGTGCAGCGCACCGCGCACCCGACCGACCGCAGACAGGTAGTCCTCACCGTGACGGCGGAAGGCCGCGCCCTGGTGAACCGGGTACGCCGGCGCCGCGAGGCCTGGCTGGCGCAGCGGCTGCAGGAGCTCACTCCCGAGGAGCGCGCGATCCTGCGGGCAGCCGCCCCGATCCTCGAGAAGCTAAGCCAGTCCTGAGACGTTCGCGTGCGGTCGCAGCTTCCAGGTGCCGACCATCTCGTACCGTGGGTGCTCGGTCAGCCTGCTGCGGATGAGGTAGATCTCTTCGGTGGTCCACCGCGGCCCCTGGTACCCCTCCAGGGCCGCGACGATGGAGCGTACGTCGGCGGGCGCGCGGCAGCGGGCCAGCGTCAGGTGCGGCTGGAACCGGCGTCCCGCGTCGGGCGGGGCCGCTCCGGCCCGCCGGGCCGCCGCGGAGACCGAGGCCGCAAGGTCGCCGAGCTCGCGCCGGTCGCCCGACAGCCCGCTCCACAGCACGTTGGCCCTGGCCGAGCCGGGAAACGCGCCTGCGCCCGACAGGCTCAGGCTGAACGGCTGGTGGCGCCTGGCCGCGCGTTCCAGCCGCGGCAGCAACCGGGTCAGGCTGAGGTCGGTGACCTCGCCGAGGAAGGCCAGGGTGATGTGCCAGGCCTCGCGGCTGGTCCACCTGAGGTCGTCGCGGAGCGGCCGGAACGGCGCACAGGCCGCGTCCAGGTCATCGAGGACGGCAGGCGGCAGGGCGAGCCCGACGAAGAGCCTCATTGTGGACCTCGGACTAGGCACCAGGGGGTATGGGGGGCGGGTCCAGGGGGGGCCGGGGGGACGGGACGAGTTCCCCCGGGCGGGGGGTCTCCGGGGGGTCGTCCCCCCGGGCTAGCAGCGTCCCCCCGGACTAGGCTAAAGCCGTGAACAGGGTTCCCCGTTGGCTGCTGCCCACGGTCCTGGGGCTGCTGGTGCTCGCCGTGGTGATCGGCGCCATCGTGCACTAAGGCGAGCCGCTCGGCCACGTAGTCGATGCACGCGGTGAGCGCGGCCACGTCGCCGGGATCCACCGCGGGGAACATGCCTATCCGCAGCTGGTTGCGGCCCAGCTTGCGGTACGACTCGGTGTCCACGATCCCGTTGTCCCGCAGCACCCCGGCCACCGCGTCGGCGTTCACCTCGTCGCTGAAGTCGATTGTGCCCACGACCGGGGAGCGCATGGCCGGGTCGGTCACGAACGGTGTCGCGAAGGCCGACCGGTCCGCCCATTCGTAAAGAGTTTTCGCCGAACGATGCGTTTGTTCCCGGCACCAGGTCAGGCCTCCTCTGGAAAGCATCCAGTCGACCTGTTCGGCGAGCAGCACCAGCGTGGCGACGGAGGGTGTGTTGTAGGTCTGGTCCTTGGCCGAGTTCTCCACCGCGATCCGCAGGGACAGGAACTCGGGGATGTACCGTCCGCTTGCCGCGATCTCGTCGATCCGTTCGAGGGCGGCGGGGGACAGCAGCGCCAGCCACAGCCCGCCGTCGGCACCGAAGACCTTCTGCGGCGCGAAGTAGTACGCGTCGAACTCCGCCGGGTCCACGGGCAGCGCCCCTGCCCCGCTTGTCGCGTCCACGAGCACCAGGGCCCCGTCGTCCGCGCCCGCGGGTCGCTCGACCGGCATCCAGACGCCGGTCGAGGTCTCGTTGTGGGTGAGCGCGTAGGCGTCGACTCCAGCCTCGGCCCGCGGCAGCGGGTGGGTTCCAGGCTCGGACGAGATAACCGTCGGCGCGGCCAGCCACGGCGCCCGCGTGGTGACCGTGGCGAACTTCGCGGAGAACTCCCCGAAGGCCAGGTGCTGCGACTTCTCTCGCAGCAGCCCGAACGCGGCGGCATCCCAGAAGGCGGAAGTACCGCCGTTCCCCAGAGCCACCACGTACCCGTTCGGTAGATCGAAAAGATCAGCCAGTCCGGCGCGGATCCGATGCACCAGAGCCCGGACCGGCGCCTGCCGGTGGGACGTGCCGAGCTCCGCCGCGGCCGCGAGCGCGGCCGCCTGCTCCGGGCGCACCTTGGTCGGGCCGCTGCCGAACCGGCCGTCCCTGGGCTTGATGTGGTCAGGTATGACGATCGGGGTCACCTGTTCAGGGTACTGTCTTACCCCCGGGGGGCCGACCCCCCCGGTGACCCCCCCGCATGGGGGGCTGCGCGCCCCCCATACCCCCGCGCCAGCACGTCGGCGGCGCCGGGAACGTCACTGACTGGGCGCGCGGCGGGCCCTGTGTACCGCGCGGACGGCCGGACGAGGCGACCGGTCCTCTTCTGCTCCAGGATGTGCGCGGCCCAGCCCGCGGTGCGGGCGCAGGTGAACATCGAGGTGAACATGTTCGCCGGGACCTCGGCGAAGTCGAGCACGATCGCGGCCCAGAACTCGACGTTGGTCTCGAGCACCCGGTCCGGCCTGCGGGCCCGCAGTTCGGCAAGGGCGGCGTTCTCGAGAGCAAGCGCGACCTCGTACCGCGGTGCGCCGAGTTCCTTGGCGGTGCGGCGCAGCACCCGGGCCCGCGGGTCCTCGGCCCTGTACACGCGGTGCCCGAAGCCCATCAGCCGCTCGCCGCTGTCAAGCGCGGACCGCACGTAGGCCACCGCGTCGCCGCTGCGCTCCACTTCCTCGATCATGTGCAGCACCCGGGCGGGCGCGCCGCCGTGCAGTGGGCCGGACATGGCACCGACCGCGCCTGAGACGGCGGCCGCGACGTCGGCGCCGGTCGAGGCGATCACCCGGCCGGTGAAGGTAGAGGCGTTCATCCCGTGCTCCGCGGCGCTCACCCAGTAGGCGTCTACCGCCTTGACGTGCCGCGGATCGGGCTCACCGCGCCAGCGGATCATGAACGCCTCGGCCGCGGTCCTCGCCTCGTCAACCTTCCCCTGCGGGACGGCGGGCACGCCGTCGCCGCGTGCCGACTGCGCGACGAACGACAGCGCCTGCACCGACACCCGGGCGAGGTCGTCGCGCGCCTGTTCTGGGCTGATGTCGAGCAGCGGGCGCAGCCCCCAGGCAGGGGCCAGCGTCGCGACGCCGCTCTGCACGTCCACCCGGATGTCGCCGGAGCGGGCCGGCAGCTGGAACGGCTCGGCCGGCGGCAAGCCTGGGTTGAAGGCGTTGTCCACGAGCAGCCCCCACACATGGCCGTACGATACGTGTCCGGTGAGGTCTTCGATGTCCACGCCACGGTAGCGGAGCGAGCCACCCTCTTTGTCGGGCTCGGCGATCTCGGTCTCGAACGCGATCACGCCCTCGAGGCCCGGCTTGAAGTCGGACATCTGTGACACCGCTCCTCCCGGTTAGGGGGTCTGGTCAGTCAGGTCAGCGCATTGGTATGCACCTGTGCCGCCGATTTATTGAACCCCTGCCGCTCCGGTTGCGATAGCCCCCCGCCGTGTGAGGATGATTACTCATGGAGACGACGCGGCACCTGACGCCGGAGATGCTCGACACAAGCCCGATGAGCCAGTTCGCGAGCTGGCTCGGCGACGCGGTTTCCGCGGGCTTGCCGGAGCCGACCGCGATGCTGCTTGCCACGATGGGGGAGCGGCCGCACGCGCGGACCGTACTGCTCAAACACCACGACGTCAACGGCTTCACCTTCTACACCAACCGTACCTCCAGGAAAGGCGCCGACCTGGCGGCGGATCCGCGATGCTGCGCCGTCTTCCCCTGGTACGGCTTGGGCCGTCAGGTGACCGTGGAGGGCAGCGCACGACCGCTGTCGACGGCCGAGAGCGAGCCCTATTTTCACTCGCGCCCGCGCGGGTCCCAGATCGGGGCCTGGGCCAGCCGGCAGTCCAGGGTGCTCGCTTCGCGCGCGGAGCTTGACGACCGGGTCGCCTGGCTGTCCGAGCGCTGGCCCGAGGGGACCGAGGTGCCGATGCCCGACTTCTGGGGCGGATACCTGATCGTCCCGGAGACGATCGAGTTCTGGCAATCCCGGCCAAGCCGGCTGCACGACCGGCTGCGATACCGGCGTTCGGCGTCGGCGGACGGGGCCGCCTGGGTTGTCGAGCGGCTGTCGCCCTAGCCGCCAGGCGGCGTTTGGCCGAGCGCATAGCATCACTGTCAGGAGGAATTCAGTGACTGCCCATGGGCTTATCGACACGACGGAGATGTATCTCCGCACGGTCTTCGAACTGGAGGAGGAGGGCATCGTCCCGCTGCGCGCGCGGATCGCGGAGCGGCTCGCCCAGACCGGCCCGACGGTCAGCCAGACGGTGGCGCGCATGGAGCGGGACGGACTGCTGCACGTGGCGGGCGACCGCCAGCTCGCGCTGAGCGAGACCGGGCGGACGCTGGCCACCCGGGTGATGCGCAAGCACAGGCTGGCCGAGTGCCTGCTGGTCAGCGTCATCAAGCTGCCCTGGGAAGAGGTGCACATTGAGGCCTGCCGCTGGGAGCACGTCATCTCGGAGAGCGTCGAGCGGCGCCTGTTCGAGCTTCTCGGCCACCCCGATCGGTGCCCGCACGGCAACCTCATTCCCGGCCTTGACGAACTGGTCGCCGGGGAGCCCGCGTCCGAGGTCCAGCAGCCGCAGCCGTACCCGGCGCGGCCGGACGAGCCGATGACCGACGCGATCCGTGAGGCTAGCGGGACTGTGCGGGCTGTTGTTACGCGCATTACAGAGCACGTTCAAAGTGATCTTGTTCTGATGCTTAAACTGAAGCGGGCCGGGATACAACCCGGACGGCAGGTTCAGCTCGGGGCGGTTGAAGGTGGTGTCCGGGTGTGCGGCGAGAACGGTGCCGGCGATGTGGCGCCGACTGATCTCCCAGCCGAAGTTGCCTCACATGTATTCGTGTCCAGGGAGTAGCCAGGAGAACCGTTCTGTGACCGGAGCGTGACAATGACGCGCTGGAACGCGGGCGCCGTCGATCCCTCTCTGCCGGCCGAGCTTGTCCTTCGCCAGGCGGAGATTGGCGTCATCGTCACCGACCGGCAGGGCACCGTGCTCTTCGCCAACGAGTACGTCGCGCGGCTGCTGCGGCTCCCCGCTGACGCTTCCCCGATCGCCGGGCAGCCGATCCACGCGCTCGGGTTCATGCCCGACGGGGACCTGGCGAAGGCGCAGGACCTGTCAAGCCAGGTGCTGAGCGGCAGGTCCTGGGAAGGCACGTTCACCGGCACCCGCGGCGACGGCAGCCTGGTTTTCGTCCGGGTGCTCGCCGTGCCGCTGCGCGGCCCGTCCGGCGACATCGACGGCATGGTGGTGATGATCACCGAGGCAGGCCGCCGGGACGCGCGCGAGCAGGACCGGCTCCGGCTGCTCGAGCGCATCGGCGAACGGCTGGCCGGATCGCTTGAACTCGACGCGACGCTGCGGCAGGTAGCGCAGATCCTCGTGCCGCAGTTCGCCGACCACTGCTTCATAGACCTGCTCAGCGGCGACAAGCTGGTCCGCCGGGTGCAGACGCACGCGGCCGGCTGGGAGCCGCCGCCGGGAACCTGGGCGCGCGTCGGCGAGCCGATCCACTACCCGCCCGGCCACTTCATGCAGCAGGCCATGGCACGGCTCGAGACCATCGTCGTTCCCGACCTGCACGCCGAGTACTACCCGGCGCCGAGCGAGGAGTCCATGTCCGCCGCCGACCAGGCCGGGCTGACCTCGGTCCTCGCGTCGCCGCTCTATGCGCGCGGCCAGCTGCTCGGCGTGATGGCGCTGGCATTGTCCAGGCTTACCGACCGCCGGGACCCGCACTACGACCTGTCCGACGGTGACCTGATCGGCGCCATCGCCAGCCGGGTGGCCGTCGCCATCGACAACGCCATGCTGTTCGAGGCCGAACGGCAGACCGCGCTGGCCTTCCAGCAGAGCCTGCTGCCGCAGGAGGTGCCCGACCTCGACGGCCTCGAGGTCGCGTTCCGCTACGTGCCCGCCAAGCCGCTCGAGACACAGGGCCAGGGGATCCAGACGCAGGTGGGCGGGGACTGGTACGACATCATCCCGCTCGCGGCGGGCCGGGTCGGCATGGTCATCGGCGACGTCGAGGGGCGGGGGCCACGGGCAGCGGCCACCATGGGGCAGCTGCGCGCGGCGCTGCGCGCCTACGCCCAGGATGAGAAGGCGCCCGCCGACATAATGCGCAAGCTGGACGAATGGGTTCGTTCCACCGCCCCGCTGGGGGCCGGCGGCGACCCGCCCACGGTCAGCTGCATTTACCTGATCTACGACGCCTGGTCCCGCGAGCTGACCTTCGCCAACGCGGGGCACGCCGCGCCGCTGATGGCCGCGGGCGGAAGCGTCCGGCCGCTGGAGGTAAGGCACAAGGGCGTCCTGCTCGGGGTGCGCGGCCGCGGCATCCGCGGCCTGCCGACCTATAAGGAGCAGACCGTCAAGCTCCCGCCCGGTGCCGCCCTCGTGCTGTACACCGACGGGCTGACCGACCGGCGGACCAGGGCCGACGGCTCAGGTCACTACACCGAAGCCGAGGCGGTCGACATGCTGCGGGACGCGATCCTCGCCGCGGCGAGCAGCGGTGCCGCCGACACCGGTGTCGCGGGCAGAGGCGGCGCCGGCCGTGCTCCGGGGGCCGGAGTCGCATGCGCGCTGGCCCTCGCGGCCGAGAACGCCGTTCCCGGGGACATCGACGATGACATGGCGATCCTCGTGCTCCGGTCCTCGCCCGACGACCTCGCCCTGGCCGAACGGTCCTTCCCCGCCGAGCCGATCATGGTGTCCGAGGCGCGCCGGTTCGCCGCCGCCACGTTCGCCGAATGGGACATGGACGACGACCAGGCGGACCTGGCCTGCCTGCTGGTCTCCGAGATGGTGACCAACGCGGTGCTGCACGCCTCGGTTACCCCGAGCCCCGCGGGGCGCAGGTTCGAGGTCGACATTGACCCACCGGTCCCGGTGCCGGCGGCGCTGCCGAGCGCCTGGCCCTCCGCCGCCACGGCCATCGCGGCTCAGGCTTGGGACAGCCCAGCGGGGCAGCCGGCGTCCGCGCACCGGCCCCGTGAGTTCGTGCTCCGGCTGCGCCGCGGCGCGGAGGTCGTCTGGGCGGAGGTCTTCGACCCTGACTTGCGGCTGCCCAGGCTGCGCAGCGCGCGGGCGACTGACGAGGGCGGCCGTGGCCTGTACCTGGTCGAGCAGCTCGCCACCCGCTGGGGTTCGCGCCCCACGCCGGAAGGCAAGGCCGTCTGGTTCGAGATCCCGCTGGACGGGAAGGGCTAGTGCTTGGTGTGGGTCGCCCCGTAAGCGAGCACCATGAGCACGACGAAGACGATGACGACCCCGGCCCAGTGCTTGCCGTTAACCGGCAGCCCGAAGCGGCGCCGGCCGCGAGTCCACAGCCAGGCGACGCCGAGGCCGATGAACACCGCCAGGATGAGTCCGCTGTACATGCCGCCTCCCGCGTCCGCGAGGACGCCGCCGGTGTGCGATCCGTCTCAACCGAGACTACGACAAACCGGCCGGTTCGTCTCGTTGCCGCGCGCCCGCCGCGTGGTTCGCGATCGCCGGCCCCGGCGCCCGCAGCAGGTAACCGACGCCGCGCTTAGTGTGGATGAGCCGCGGGCCGAGCGGGTCTAGCTTGCGGCGCAGGTAGCTGACATAGGTCTCGACGATCTGGGACTGGCATGCCCGGTTCCAGCCCCACACGTTCTCGAGAAGCTGCGCCCTGGTGAGCACCTGACCCTGGTTCCGTAGCAGGCAGGCGAGCAGCCGGAACTCGGTGGGGGACAGGTCGACCTGCCTGCCGCCATGGTGAACCGTCCACCGTGCCTCGTCGAGAACGAGATCGCCCGCGCGCAGCACGGTGCCCGCGGGCGGCACTGGGCCGCCCGCGGGCCGGGGTCGTGCGTCGATGCGTGTCAGCTCTTGTTACCTGAGAACGTCGACGAGGTTCCCGTCACGGTCGGTATGGCCGTCACGGGCGGCGTCCCGGTCACCGTCGGCGCGACGCTCGGGGTCGGCGTCGTGGTGGCAGGCGCCGAGAACAGCACCAGTTGCGCGACGAGGAAACCGTGCGTGCGGACACCGGCGATGAACACCAGGTCGCCGCGCGCGACGCCCTGCGTGGCCGTGAAGACCGGCTGCGTTGCCGTCGCGGTCGGCGTGGGTGTTGCCACCGGGGTTTTGGTTGCCAGCGGGGTTGTGGTCGCCATCGGCGTGGTGGTCACGGCCGGCGTGGTCGTGGTCACGACCGGCGTCACCGTCACGGTCGGGGCACCTGTCGGGGTCCCGGTCGGGGCGGCTGTGGGAGTGCCGGCTGGTGTCGTCGTCGCCGTCGTAGTGACCGGCTGGGTGACTGTCGCCGTCGAGCTGGTGATCGTGATCGTGATGACCGAGGTCCCGGTGTCCACCGTGATGACGGTGGGCTTGGCCACCGGCGCGGCCATCTGGGTGACGACGGCGGTGCTGCCCGCCATCACGGCCGCGGCGGGTGCCATGTTCTGGTGCACCATGGCCTGCACGGCCGCCGTGTTGTTCCCGGTCATCGCGGTCATGCCGGTCGGGCTGGCTGACACGTTCTGGAACACCGTGCGGCCGTTAAGCCACCACAGGTGCAGCCCGCCGTTCGCCGACTTGACGAGCAGGAATCGCTTGGTCGCGAGGACCACGACGCCCCGCTGCGCGGCGAGCAGCGTGTGCCGGTGCCAGACCTGGCTGAACGTGCGCATCGGCACCATCTGAGCCAGCGTGCGCATCGACTGCTGCTGCGACGTACCCCAGGTGGCGAGCGCCGAACTGAGCGCCGCCTGCTCGCTGATCCGGTGATGGAAGTTCATGATGAACCCGGCGGCCTGTTCTGTCGTGGTCGCCGGGCCGTGGTTATTGGCGGCGACCGCTGCCACGCCGACTGCGCCGCCGCTGATGAGCACCGCGGTCGCGATGCCGAGCCGAGCCTTCATGCTGGCCTGGCGGTTGCCGCGCCTGTTGCGGCCCATCATTGATGCCTCCTTCCGTGGCCGCCGCGCCCGCCACGCGCGCCACCGAACGTCTCCGTATCCATGCCTGAGAGACTGCCGCGACGCTGCGGACGGCGGCATGCCTTCCGGGCGCACGTAAGCAGTACGTTCGCGGCTTCACATGGTGCGGAAGAAAAGGCGCGATTATCCCGAACGGACCGTGCCTGCTGCGGCGGCGGCAGCTGTCACCGTGCCGGCGGTGATGACGGTGCGGTTACGGCTACATGCGGTCGGGGACGGGCACCCCGAGGAGGCCGAGCGCGGCGGTGAGCACTCGAAGCGTGGCGGCGCAAAGCGCGAGCCTGGAGTCCCTGGTCGCCTCGTCGTCGGCCTTGAGGACCGGGCACTGCTCATAGAACGCGGTGAACAGGCTGGCCACCTCGAAGACATAGGCGCACAGCCGGTGCGGCTCCGCGGTCTCCGCGACGCTCGTTACCACGGCACCGAATCCGAGCAGCTTTAGCGCCAGTTCGCGCTCCGCGGGCGCGGTCACCGCGATCGGGCCGCGCACGCCGTCCTCGGCGATCCCGGCCTTGCGGAAGATGGACCGGATCCGCGTCGTGGCGTACTGCAGGTAAGGCCCGGTGTTGCCGCGGAACGAGATCATCCGGTCCCAGTCGAAGATGTAGGCGCTGTCCCGCGCGGTGGACAGGTCCGCGTACTTGATCGCGCCGATCCCCACGTCCTCGGCGATCTCATCCCTCGCCGCGGTGTCAAGCCCGTCGATCTCGTTGAGGATCGCGCCGGCCCGCTCGATTCCCTCCGCGAGCAGCGCGCTCAGCTTGACGGTGTCGCCTTCCCTGGTACGCAGCCGGTTCCCGTCGGTGCCCTGGACCATGCCGATCTGCGCGTGCTCGAAGTCGGCGTCAGCGGCCAGCCAGCCCGCCTCCCTCGCCACCGCGAAGACCATCCTGAAGTGCAGTGCCTGGTCGGATCCGACCACGTAGATCGCGCGGTCGCAATTGATCTTGTCGACCCGGTACCGCACGGTGGCCAGGTCCGTCGTGGAGTAGTTGTAGCCGCCGTCGCTCTTGCGGATGATGACGGGCAGCGGGCTGCCGTCCCGTCCGGTGAAACCCGGCGGGAACACGCACAGGGCGCCGGCGCTTTCCACGGCGAGCCCCTGGGCGGTCAGGTCGTCGGCGACGTCGGCCAGCATGTCGTTGTAGAAGGACTCGCCGCGGATGTCGTCGTCGGTGAGCGAGACGCGAAGCAGTGCGTAGATGTCCCGCAGGTACAGCCTCGACAGCTCCATGAGCTCGTCCCAGAGCCGCTGGGTGGCCGGATCGTTCCCGGACTGGAGCTTGACGACCCGTTCCCTGGCCCGGGCGGCGAACTCCGGGTCGGAGTCGAACTTGACCCGTGCGGACTGGTAGAAGGTGTTGGGGTCGGTGCGCAGCAGCTGCGCCTCGGGAGCATCCTCGCCCACGTCGAACAGGTACTCGATCAGCATCCCGAACTGGGTGCCCCAGTCGCCGACGTGATTGTCCCTGATGACGTGGTGACCGGCGAACTCGATAACCCGCGCGATGGCATCCCCGACGATCGTGGTGCGAAGGTGCCCGACGTGCATCTCCTTGGCGATGTTCGGCGAGGAGTACTCGACGATGACCGTCCGCGGCGCGTCCGTTAGCGGGGTCCCGAGCCTTGGGTCGTCGAGCAGTTCGGTGGTGGCGCCCGCGATCCAGTCGTCGCGCAGCGTGAAATTAACGAAGCCGGGCCCGGTGACGGTGGGCGTGTCGCAGATGTCGTCGACGTGCAGGTGCCCGACGATCTCGTTCGCGGCGTCGCGGGGTGTCTTGCCGACCCTCTTGGCCAGCGGCAGCGCCGCGTTGGACTGGAAGTCCGCGAACGAGGACGGGCGGATCAGCGGGTCCGCGCCGGCGTAGTCAGCGCCGAACGCCGCGCCGAGAGCGTCCCGCACCCGGGCGCTGAGGACCTGCTGGGGATCTGCCATGCCACTACCCTATCGGCACGGCTCACGGCGGCCGACGGGTTAACGCCTCGGCGCCGGACGGGGCGGCAGGCGGCGGACTCGCTATCGGTCGCGCTCGCGTTCGCGCTCACGCTCACGGTCGCGGCGCAGGAAGTGCGTGCCGCGCCGCTCTCCGGTGGCGCCGATCCGTTCTCTTATCTTCTCGGTGATGTCGCCGCGGGCGAGGTTGGCCGCCAGGGCGCAGGCGGAGCTGACGGCGCGCGCGGTGGACGCCCCGTGCGCGATCACGACGGTGCCGCCGAGCCCGAGCAGCGCCGCGCCGCCGTAGGTATCCGCGTCGAGCCGGCCGCTCAGCTCACGCAGCCCGCGGCGCTGCAGCAGCGCGCCGAGCCTGGCGGCGCGGGTCCCGGTCAGCGCGGAGCGGAGCTCGACGGCCGCGAATCGCATCGACCCTTCGAGGGTTTTCAGCGCCACGTTGCCGGTGAACCCGTCGGTGACGATCACGTCGACCGCGCCCGCCATCAGGTCACCGCCTTCCAGGTTGCCGGCGAAGCTGAGCGGCAGCGCCCCATGCAGCGGTTCCGCCGCCAGCAGTTCGTGCGCGCGGCGGGTCAGCATGTTGCCCTTGCCCGGCTCCGCGCCGATGGTGAGCAGGCCGACCCTGGGCGTGGCGGCACCGAGCGCGATCTGCGCGTATGCTACCCCGAGCTGCCCGAACTGCACGAGCATCTCGGGCTTGGGGTCGGCGGTCGCGCCCGCGTCGATGAGCACCGTATGGTTCGGGTGCGTGGGCAGCACGACCGCGAGCCCCGGTCGCGGAACGCCAGGCAGCGCCTCGAGGCGCTGCCGTGCGCTTGCCACGATCGCGCCGGTCGACCCGGCCGAGACGACCGCGGTGGCCTGCCCGCGCCGGACGAGCTGACACGCGACGGCGATGCTCGACCGGGGCCGCCGGAAGCCGGCTAGCGCTCCCTCTTCCATGCCGACGATGTCCTCGGCGGGCACCACGCGCAGCTCCGACCCGGCACCGAGCTTGGCTATCACCGGGCGCAGCCGCGCGGGCGGCCCGGTGAGCAAGATGGTGACGCCATGCTCCCGCTGGGCCGCGAGCGCGCCGGCGACGATCTCGTCCGGCGCGTAGTCTCCGCCCATCGCGTCCACCGCGATCACTGGCTCGGCGGGCGGCCCGGCGGCCACCGGGCGGCTGGGCGAAGCCGGCTGATCGCTCGCTAGAGCACTTGTCGGTGAGTCCGGGGCGTCGCCGCGGCCCGGCGGCACATGGCTCACGTCTTCCCGGGCCTCTCCTGTCCCCTGGGCCCAACTGCGGCCACGCATGAACGGCTTGCGATGCCATTATCCCAAGTTGCGCCCAGGCTATGTGCCCGTTACCCGCCCCACGTGCTTTCCCCGCCGCCCCATGCCGTCGACCGCCCCGCCCGGGGTGCCTCAGACGTACGGCGGTCCTGTCATCTCCCGCGCGGCGCGGGCCCGCTCCGAGTCCCGCGCCTCCGCCCGTCCCCTGCCACCGGCCAGGTGCCGCCTGCTCCGCCGCGCCGCCCTGTGTCCCGCGCTGCCCACCCTAAGGTCGCCCCGTGTTCCCCGCCCGCCTCTATCGGCACTTATGGCCCACAGGCCGCGCGTTAACACGAAGACTTCTATCTTCGCGAAAGATATTCGTACCTATAGCCACCATAAGTCTTCATGATAAAAATAGTTTTCGTAATAATGGCGGCGTTTTGTCTGATTTGGGACTGGTGCTTCTTGTGGGGTGGCGAGACGGCGCCGCCGGCTGCGCGAGGGCGGCGGAGTTGACCGCGCGTACGCGTTTCGCGGTGACTCGGGGAGGGCGGACTGGGGCTGGCGTGCCGATGCCGAGACAGGGTTCAACTCCTGACACGCCAATGATGCTCAGGGCATTTAGAGGAGTATGGGTTCAGTGGGGCGCCCGATGAGCGTGTAAATGATGACCTTTAGTAATTGCCCAGCTACTGGGTCGCTATAACGGGAACTTGATCGAATCCCGAAACGTAAACGTAACAAGAGCTTGATCACACGTCACTCCTGCGACTCAGGAAGTGACATTCGGGAGTTTCTGGGCAGTGGGGAGCGGGATGTCCCAGGCGAAGGGAGAACACGATTGACTGACATCCAGCAAGTGGTGCTGGTGCCGCGGGAAACCGCGGGCCGGTTCCGGGCCTACGGCCCACGGCACCTGGACACCCTCGTACAGCGGGCCGGGCTCGGCGACGCCGACCGGCTCGCGATCCGCGCGGTGGCCACGGTGCTCCCCTTCCGGACCAACTCCTACGTGGTCGAGGACCTCATCGACTGGGACGCGGCTCCGGACGATCCGATCTACCGTCTGGTGTTCCCGCAGCCGGACATGCTGCCGAGCGCCGACGTGGACCGGATGGCAGGCCTGCTCAGCGAGGACGCGCCGGAGTGGCGGATCCGCGCGGCCGCGCACGAGATACGCATGCGGCTGAACCCGCACCCGGCAGGTCAGCTGGCGCTCAACGGCCCCAGCCTGGACGGCAGGCCGTTGCCCGGCCTGCAGCACAAGTACCCGGAGACCGTCCTGTTCTTCCCGAAACAGGGCCAGACGTGCCACGCGTACTGCACGTACTGCTTCCGGTGGGCGCAGTTCGTCGACGAGCCAGAACTCAAGATGGCCACCGATCACGTCGACACGCTCGTGGCCTACCTGCACAGGAATCCCCAGGTGACCAGCGTGCTCATCACAGGCGGGGATCCGATGATCATGAGTGCCGCCGTGCTGCGGCGCTACATCGAGCCGCTGCTCGACCCCTCCCTTGACCACCTCGAGTCGATCAGGATCGGCACCAAGTCGCTGGCGTACTGGCCGCAGCGCTACGTCACGGACCCGGACGCGGACGACACGCTAAGGCTGTTCGGCGAGGTGGCCGGGGCGGGCCGGACTCTGGCGCTGATGGCGCACTATTCTCACCCGCGGGAGCTGGAGACAGCGGTCGCCGCGGAGGCGATCCACCGGATCCGCGACACCGGCGCGGTGATCCGTACGCAGGCCCCGCTGATCCGCTCGATCAACGACACGGCGGCCACCTGGCGGGCCATGTGGCGGAGCCAGGTGCGCGCGGGGATGATCCCCTATTACATGTTCGTGGAGCGCGACACGGGCCCGCAGGACTACTTCGCGGTGCCGCTGGCCAGGGCGCACGAGATCTTCCGTGATGCCTACGCCGGCGTCTCCGGCCTGTGCCGTTCGGTCCGCGGACCGTCCATGTCCGCGACGCCGGGCAAGGTGTGCGTGGACGGCATCGCGGAAGTCGCCGGCACACGGGTATTCGTGCTGCGGATGCTCCAGGCACGCGACCCCGCGCTAGTCGGCCGCCCGTTCTTCGCCCGCTACGACCCAAGCGCGAAATGGCTAACTGACCTCGAACCCGCCTTCGCCGCCAGATTCCCCTGGGAACCCAAAGAAGACGAGTTCCCCGACATCTGGCCAGACGAGCTAGCCTCCACCGCATAAAGAGCGCCACCGACGGGCAAACCCCCCGCGAGCCAAAGGGCCGCCCCGCTGGATGACCGAGGAGCGAGGAGCCGTAGGCGACGAGCGACGAGGGAAGAGAGCGGGTTCCAGGCGGCCCGGAGGCGAGCGGGACAATAGAGTACATCCATGGAGCTGAACGGAACATCCGCGATCGTTACCGGTGGCGCGAGCGGCCTCGGCGAGGCCACCGCCAGGGCGTTGTCGCGCTCCGGGGCGCACGTCGTCATCGCCGACCTTAACGAGGACCGCGGGAAGGAGGTCGCGGCGGACATCGGCGGCCACTTCGCCAGGACCGACGTGACCGACGAGGAGTCGGTGCGGGAGGCGGTGGCCGCGGCGTCGACGGCGGGCGGCCCGCTGCGGGTGGCGGTCAGCTGCGCCGGAATCGGATGGGCCGAGCGGACGGTCAACCGGGACGGCTCGCCGCACGGCCTGGCGAGCTTCCAGAAGGTGATCGCGGTCAACCTGACCGGCACCTTCAACCTCATGCGGCTGGCAGCCGCGGCAATGGCGCAAACCGAGCCCGCCGACGCTGACGGGCAGCGCGGGGTGATCATCAACACCTCGTCGGTCGCGGGCATCGAAGGCCAGACCGGCCAGCTCGCTTACTCTGCCTCCAAGGGCGGCATCATCGGGATGACGGTGCCCGCGGCGCGCGATCTGTCCGTCATCGGGGTGCGGGTGAACACGATCTGCCCGGGCGTCATCCACACGCCCATCTACAAGAGCATCGCGGGCACTGGCAGGGACGCCGACGAGTTCCTCGCCAGGCTCGCGGCTCCGGTCGTGTTCCCCAAGCGGCTGGGGCGGCCCGACGAGTTCGGGCACCTGGTGCGCGCGCTGATCGAGAATGACTATATGAACGCGGAGGTCGTCCGTTTCGACGGCGGCATCCGGTTCCAGCCAAAGTGACGTTTCCTGCCATAGGGGTCAGATGTCGGGGATCGCTGGGTGCCTCGCGCTGGCGGAGGGGACCAGGCCGGACGCGGACTGGGCGGTTCGCGCCGCGAGGCGCATAGCGTACCGGGGACCGGACGACGAGGGCGTCTTCGCTGAGGGGAGCATCGCGCTCGCCGCCAGGCGGCTGGCCGTCATCGACGTCTCGCCAGGCGGTCATCAGCCGATGCGGTCCGCCGACGGCCGCTTCTGGATGGTCTACAACGGCGAGATCTACAACTGCGCGGAGCTAGCCCAGCGGCTTAAGGCGCGCGGCGTTCAGTTGCGTGGCGGTTCAGACTCCGAGGTCCTGCTCGAGACGTATGCCGGGGAGGGCAAGGACGCCCTGCGGCGGCTGCGCGGCATGTACGCGTTCGCCATCTGGGACACGCGGAACGGGGAACTGTTCTGTGCCCGCGACCCGTTCGGCATGAAGCCGCTGTACTACATGCTGGCCGAGGGCGGCAGGCAGCTGAGGTTCGCCTCGGAGCGCAAGGCCCTCGTCGGGCCGGGGGAAGTCTCGGTCATCGACCCGGACGCGTTGCGCAGGTTCCTGTCGTTTCAGTATGTTCCAGCGCCCGCGACGATGACGCCGCCAGTGCGGTCACTGCCGCCAGGGCACTTCATGACCGCACGGCCCGGCGGGCCGGTCGACGTGTTCCGGTACTGGCGGCCGGTGCTGCGCCCGGCGCGCTCGCCGTCTCCGGACACGCCGGAAAAGATCCTCGCCGCGCTGCGCGACTCCGTCGCCGCTCACCTGCGCAGCGACGTGCCAGTCGGCGCGTTCTTGTCTGGCGGCGTGGACTCGGCGGCGCTCTGCGCGCTTGCCGCGGAGAGCCGGCCCGGCCTGATGACGTTCACCGCGGGGTTCGCGTGGTCCGGGTACAGCGAGATCGAGGAGGCGCAGGAGACGGCGGCGGCGCTCGGGCTTAAGTCCGTGCCATGCGTGATCACGGCGGCGGAGTTCGCCGCCAGGCTGCCGCAGATCATCTGGCACCTGGACGACCCGATGGCGGACGCGGCCGCCGTCGGGCTGTGGTTCGCCGCCAGGGAGGCGCGCCGTCACGTCAAGGTAGTGCTGTCCGGCGAGGGCGCGGACGAACTTTTCGGCGGCTATGGGGTGTATTACCAGCCCAGCGTGGTCCGCGCCGCGCCCCGGATGCCTGGCTGGGGGCGCTCGTCGGCCGGGGCGGTCGCCGCCCGGATGGCGGCGGGACAGCGTGGCAAGGGCCTGCTGAAGCGGATCGCGACACCGCTGCGCAGCCGGTACATCGGCAATGCCTACGTCTTCGCAGCCGAAGACGTTGACGTGCTCACCAGGTACGGCGGCGGCACGGTCTTCGACGTGACCGATCCGCTCTTCGACCAGGCGGCGCAGGCCGGGCTGGACGACGTCGCGACCATGCAGTTTGTCGACATCAACACCTGGCTGCCCGGCGACATCCTGGTCAAGGCGGATCGCGCCACCATGGCGCACGGCCTTGAGTTGCGCGCCCCGTTCCTTGACCGCGAGGTGATGGCGGTCGCCAGCCGGCTCGCCAGGGCGGAGAAGACCGCCGCCGGGACGACTAAGTTCGCGCTGCGGGAGGCGATGGGCGGTTTGCTGCCGCAGGTGGCCGCGGAGCGGAAGAAGCTCGGGTTTCCAGTGCCGATCGGGCACTGGTTCCATGGCGAACTATCCGGTTATGCCGAACAGGTGATCCGCGAGGCGAGGACTGAGGAGTGGCTCGACAAGCGCGCCGTGCTCGACGTGCTGCGCCGGTTCCGGGCCGGAGACCCCGATGTGCCGTGGCGGCAGCTGTGGGCGCTTGTGGTGTTCTCGCTCTGGCACCAGATCTATGTAGAGCGCGTGTTCGACCCGGTAGCGCTCGGCTGGCAGAGCTGACGGCTCCCGGCCCTGACGGGCGTCAGGCGCCGGGAGTCTCTGTGACGGGGGGAAGGCTGCCGCCGGCGAGCAGTTGCTCGCGGATCCTGCGGCGTCCGCGGTGCAGCCGGGACATGACGGTGCCGACCGGCGTGCCCATGATCTCCGCGATCTCCCGGTACGGGTACCCCTCGATGTCGGCGAGATAGACCGCGGTGCGGAACTCGTTCGGCAGGTCACGCAGCGCGCGCAGCAAGTCCGAGTCAGTGGTGTGGTCGAGTGCCTCGGCTTCCGCCGAGCGGACGGGCGGGGCAAGCCGGTCGGCCGACATCTGCCACTCTTGCAGGTCGCCCCCGAGCGCTTGCTGCGGCTCCCGTCGCCGCTTGCGGTACACGTTGATGAAGGTCGTCGTCAGGATACGGTTCAGCCAGGCCCGCAGGTTGGTGCCGGGCCGGAACTGATGGAACGCAGCGTATGCCTTGACCGACGTCTCCTGGACCAGGTCCTCGGCGTCGGTGGGGTTGCGGGTCATCCGCAGCGCAGCCGGATATAGCTGGTTGAGCTGCGGCACGACGTCACGCTCGAACCGGGCGCGATTGTCGTAATCTTCGTTCGGGCTCATGTCGGCTCCGGGGGTTGGCACTCCTACGTATATAGACGCACGGGAGCGCGCATACAGTCCAATCTGTGACCTAAATCACTTTAAGATATGTCGCGACATTGATGGCCGACTGTGCCGGGGTATGCGTGAGCAGCGTCGCGAGGCAGCGGGCTAGATCCAGCCGTGGTACCACATATGGGCCAGCCACGACGAGTACGGAATGATCTTGCCCGCGAGGATCGGGTAAAAGTACCAGAACAGGGCCATGACGGCAAGGACGTAGGTGCCTGCCAGTGCCGAACCGATCGCGCGCCGTCGCAAACTCGCCGTGGCGGGGCCGATGATCAGGCCCAGGCACAGCACGATGCAAATGATCATGAACGGTTCGAACTCGAGCGCGTAGTAGTAGAACTTGGTCCGCGACACGAACGGCAGCCAGGTCAGCCATCCAGCGGCGATGCCCAGCACGGCGGCGCCGGCCCGCCAGTCCCGCCGGGTGAGCCACCAGCCGAGGCAGAACAGCATCGCCGGGATCGCGGCCCACCAGATGGCCGGGTTCCCAATGGCGAGCACTTCCTGCGACCATTCGGGACCGGTGTACCCGGACGGGCACACGTGGTAGGAGGTGGGCCCGGTGTAGCACTGGTAGAAGAAGGCCACCGGCCGGCTGATCACCAGCCAGCCCCACGGCTGGGACATATACGGATGTGTCGCGTTCAGCCCTACGCCGAACTGGATCATTTCCTTGTGGTACTCGAAGAGCGAGTACAGCGCCGAGATGATGGGCGTGGTGACGCCGTTTTGCTGCGCGTAGTTGCGGTCATACCCGGTGCTCGTAAGCAGCCAGCCGGTCCAGGTGGCGGTGTACGTGACCAGCGGGATCAGGCCGAGGGTGAGCGGCAGCCACTTCCCGTCCCTGACCAGCGCGCCGCGCACGCTCTCACGCAGTCCCGCTGCCCGGCGGGCGCCGATGTCCCAGGCGATGCACAGGCCGGCGAACGCGGGCAGATACCAGGCCCCGTACTGCTTGCTGGCACACGCCAGGCCGATGCAGATGCCGGCCGCCACCCGCCACTTCCTGATCCCAAGCTGCGGCCCGGCGTCGTCCCCTGGCTTGAGCACCATGGCCGACGCCAGCCTGGCTCTGGAGACATCTCTGTCGACGACGAGGCACGCGAACGCCGCGAGCACGAAGAACATCAGAAAGATGTCCAGGATGCCGGTGCGACTGAGCACGAACTCGAGCCCGTCGAGGGACAGCAGCAGCCCGGCCACGCAGCCAAGCAGCGTCGACCTGGTCAGGCGCCTCGTGACGCGGCACATGATCAGGATGGCCAGCGAGCCGAACAGCGCCGGGGCGACTCGCCAGCCGAGCGAGTTCAGGCCGTAGAGCCACTCGCCGAACGCGATCAGCCACTTGCCCAGCGGCGGCTGGACCACGTACTCGCCGCACGCGGTGCCCACGCAGCTCTTGTAGAGACTGGCGCCGTGCTGCCCGGCGATTACCAGCGCGTTCGCGTTCTGGACGAATTGCCACTCAACGCCGTGCTGCAAGTATGACCAGGCGTCCTTGGCGTAGTAGGTCTCGTCGAAGATGATGGCACGCGGGACGACTAGCCTATTGAACCGGAACCATGCGGCGAACGCGGTGACGATCAGCGGGCCGATCCAGCCCCACAGCCTGTCGTCCGGCATCGGGGACATCAGCCTGGCGCGCAGCGCCGCTATCCGCGCCGCGACGTCACTGTCGCGCGCGTCGCCCGTGGCGGGGCTGACGCTGACTTCGTCGTCGGTGCCACCGATGACAATCTCAGGACCGGGGCCGCCTGGGCCGTCGTCCTCGGGTTCCATGGCCGGCGAGCCGGCCTCAGTCGCGGTCATCGAACGCCATGCTATGTGGAGGGAGGCGCGATGGGGAGCATAAGCGGAGCCGAACATGATCACGGACTGGTGCACGCGGGTCGCGGCGGGGCCGGCGTTCTGACGCTCGCCGCTGCCCCCATCGGGCGGGTCGAGGACGCCTCCGCGAGGCTGGTCTCAGAGCTGGGGAAGGCCGACGTCATAGCCGCCGAGGACACCCGCCGGCTGCGCCACCTCGCCGCCACCCTTGACGTGCGGCTCACCGGGCGGGTGGTCTCCTATTACGACGTCATCGAGGCGCGCCGCGCCGCCGAGCTGGTGGCCGAACTCCAGGCGGGACGGAACGTGCTCGTGGTCACCGACGCCGGAATGCCCTGCATCAGCGACCCCGGTTATCGCCTCGTCGCCGCGGCTGCCGCAGCCGGGATCCTGGTCACCGCGATTCCCGGGCCGTCAGCCGTGACCACCACGCTCGCCGTGTCAGGGCTGCCCACCGACAGGTTCTCCTTCGAAGGATTCCCGCCGCGCAAGGCTGGCGAGCGGGAACGGCGGTTCGCCGAGCTCGCGGCCGACACGCGCACCCAGGTGTTCTTCGAATCACCACGCAGGCTCGCCGCGACCCTAAGCGAACTGGCGAGCTCGCACGGTGCCGACCGGGCCGCGGTCGTCTGCCGGGAAATGACCAAGGTGCACGAGGAGATCAGGCGCGGCACGCTGGCCGAACTCGCTGCCTGGGCAGATCCGGGCAACCCCGCTCACCCGCAGGGGTCAGGAGGAGTCCGGGGCGAAGTCACGCTGGTCGTGGCCGGCCTCGACCGTGCCGTCGCCAAGGCCGCCGCCCGCGACGCTGCCCGCGCCGCCCGCCGCGCTGCCCGTCACGGTGCCGCTAACAGCGACGGCACCGCCGTTCGCGGCGACCGTGCCGCCCAGACCCCGCCTGGCTAGCCACCGCCTGCCTGGCGTGTCGCTGCCGAACGCGAGCGCCGCCGCCAGGCAGGCGAACGGCACCGCGGTCAGCACGTACCGGTAGTCGAACTCCGCCGTGGCGGCCGGGACCACGATCAGCACGACCGAGCAGAGCCAGGGCAGGAGCCCAGGGGGGGTTCGGGGGGACTGGTCCCCCCGAGCGGGGGTTCCGGGGGTCGTCCCCCGGGCCAGCAGAGCCAGGACGATCCCGCACAGCCCGACCAGCAGGATCAGCCCGTACACGGTGCCAGGCAGCCAGATGTATCGCTCGTAGATCCTGATGGCCGCGGCGAACGGGTTCACCACCACGGTCGACGGATCGCCCTGCGCGTAGTACGCCATCGCCGATGAGTAGCCGCCGGTCGGGTCCCTGGGCGGAACGCTCAGGGAGTGGTAGCCGAACAGGTATTCGTCGTATGTCGCGGCGTTGGGGAAGGCAGTCCTAGTCCAGGCGAAGGCATGCCACGTGTCGTCGAAGACCACCCGGGCGTAGGCGAGCGGCTGCGCCTCGATGGCCTTGATCGCGAACTCTTCCGCGAGCTTGTTGGGCAGCGGGGAGAACTTTGGCGCGGGGAACCGGTTGAGCGGGCTGTCCTCGGCCCAGATGTAGGCCTGCGCGACCGGCCGCTGGTCCGGCGGCACCGTCGTGCACAGCGGGAGCAGGTCGACGGGCAACTGCATGCGGGAGCAGTCGGCGAACGTCATCACCCGCGAATAGAGGAAGATTCCGGTGGCGTCGCTCATGGCGAACTCGCCGTGCTGCACGTCGTACCAGCCCTCGTAGGACACCACCGGCAGCGCGAAGGCGACCCCGCAGGCCGCCACACCGACGACCAGCCGGCTCCAGCGGCGCCAGTCACGCCTGCCCGCCCCGGAACGGCCTGGCGCCAAGCGGATCAGCAGGTACACGGCGAACACCGCGAGCAGCGGCAGCCCGGTGGCCCTGACGACCGCGGACAGCCCGAGCAGCAGGCCCGCGAGCAGGCACACCCGCCACGACGGCCGCGGCGACCAGAGCAGCAGCGTGACCGCCGCCATGACCAGGAGGAGGAACAGCGTGTCCGCCATGATCAGGTGCTCGAGCTGGATCTCGAACCCGTCGTAGAGCACCGGCAGCGAGAAGAGCACGGCTACCCACGCCGGGGCGCCGAACCGGTGCCGGGCCAGCGCGTAGATCATCACGGCGACCAGGATGCCCATCACGTGCTGTGAGATCGTGACAAGCGCGTAGCTGTGGAACGGCTCGAGCAGCCGCAGGTAGACCGAGTATCCGGAGGGCCTGGTGGGGTCGAGCGTCAGCGAGACGGCCGAGGCCACGTAGCTGAACGAGTCGTTGAACCAGGACTGCCAGCGGTAGCCGAGTTCGGCGTCCACGCGCAGCAGCAGGGCCGGGACAAGCGCAGCGGCGAACAGCTTGTTCTCGGTGAGCAGCCTGGCCGCTGCGCGCCGTAGCCCCGCAGGCACTACCCTCAAACCCGTATCCTCCTAGTTCCGGAGCGACTGTGAAGAGCCTCGTGTAACGGTAAACGGTGAATGGAGTCCTCGTGGAGCTGACCGTTGTCATGCCTTGCCTCAATGAGGCGGAGACCGTGGCCACGTGCGTCGCGAAGGCGGTCCGCTTCATCGCCGACAGCGGGATCAGCGGCGAGGTCGTGGTCGCCGACAACGGCAGCACGGACGGCAGCCAGCGGCTCGCCCAGGAGGCGGGCGCCCGCGTCGTCCATGTCAACGATAAGGGTTACGGCAACGCGCTCATGGGCGGGATCGTCGCGGCCCGCGGTGAGTACGTGATCATGGGCGACGCCGACGACAGCTATGACTTCAGCAACCTGATGCCGTTCGTCACCGAACTGCGCAACGGCGCCGACCTGGTGATGGGCAACCGGTTCAAGGGCGGCATCGCCCCGGGGGCGATGCCGAAACTTCACCGCTACCTGGGCAACCCGGTGCTTTCCTTCGCCGGCAGGCTGTTCTTCCGCAGCCCGATCGGCGACTTCCACTGCGGGCTGCGCGGCTTCCGCAGGGCCAGCGCTCTCAAACTGGGCCTGCAGGCGACGGGCATGGAGTTCGCGAGCGAAATGGTCGTGAAGGCCACGCTCGCGAACCAGAAGATCACCGAGGTCCCCACTACGCTGGCCAAGGACGGCCGCAGCCGTCCCCCGCACTTGCGCAGCTGGCGCGACGGCTGGCGGCATCTGCGGTTCCTGCTGCTGTTCAGCCCGCGCTGGCTGTTCTTCGTGCCGGGCCTGGTGCTCTTCGTGGCGGGCCTGGTGATCGGCGGCGTCATCGCGGCGGGCCCGCTCAAGATCGGCGCCGTCAAGTTTGACGTCGACACGCTGGTGGCGGCGAGCGCGATGGTCGTGATCGGGTTCCAGGCGGTGCTGTTCTGGCTGTTCACGCAGGTGTACGCGGGCTCGGAGGGGTTCTTGCCTGAGGAGCCGAAGGTGCAGCGCCTGCTCGGCAAGCTTTCCCTCGAACGCGGCCTGCTGGCCGGCGTGGCGATCGGGATCGCCGGCCTTGTCGGGCTGATCTTCTCGCTGACCTACTGGCAGGCGAACAAGTTCGGCCAGCTGAACTACGAGCACGCGCTGCGGCTGATGGTCCCGTCGGTGACCGCGCTGGTCGTGAGCTGCCAGGTCATCCTCGGCACGTTCTTCCTGTCGATCCTCGGCATCAAGCAGACCAGGCACACGCCGATCGGCGCGGAGGCGGCAATTAAAGAACGCGACGAGCCGGCCAGTACCCGTAGGCTTTAAGCATGTCCTCCGCCAATCCAAAGCACATCCTGGCCGCGCCGGCCTGGCCGTATGCCAACGGCCCGCGGCACATCGGGCACGTCTCCGGCTTCGCCATTCCGTGCGACATGTTCAGCCGGTACCAGCGGATGACGGGCAACAAGGTGCTGATGGTGTCGGGCACGGACGAGCACGGCACGCCAATCACCGTGCAGGCCGACAAGGAGGGCGTATCCGCCAGGGGGATCGCCGACCGCTACAACAAGGTGATCGGCGAGGACCTCACTGCCCTCGGCATGACCTACGACCTGTTCACCAGGACCACGACGCGCAACCACTACGCGGTCGCCCAGGAGATGTTCTCCACCCTGCTCAGTAACGGTTACATCTTCCCGAAGACCACGCTCGGCGCGATCTCGCCGTCGACCGGCCGCACGCTGCCGGACCGCTACATCGAGGGAACCTGCCCGATCTGCGGCTACCCGCACGCCCGTGGCGACCAGTGCGACAACTGCGGCAACCAGCTCGACCCGACCGACCTGATCGACCCGAGGTCGCGGATCAACGGGGAGATCCCGCTGTTCGCGGAGCAGGAGCACTACTTCCTCGACCTGCCCGCGTTCACCGAGGTGCTCGGTTCCTGGCTGCATTCCAAGGCCGGCCAGTGGCGGCCGAACGTGCTCAAGTTCTCCCTGAACCTGCTCGGCGACCTGCAGCCCAGGGCGATCACGCGGGACCTGGACTGGGGCGTGCCTGTGCCGCTTGACGGCTGGCGGGACCGGCCCGACAAGAAGATCTACGTGTGGTTCGACGCGGTGATCGGCTACCTGTCGGCGAGCGTCGAGTGGGCCCGCAGGTCCGGCGACCCGGACGCCTGGCGCGCCTGGTGGAACGACCCGGACGCCGAGTCGTACTACTTCATGGGCAAGGACAACATCGTCTTCCACTCGGAGATCTGGCCGGCGATGCTGCTCGGCTACGCGGGACGTGGCGCCAAGGGAGGCACCCCGGGACCGTTCGGAATACTTGATCTGCCCTCCGAAGTGGTGAGCAGCGAGTACCTGACGATGGAGGGGCGTAAGTTCTCCTCCTCCCGTCAGGTGGTCATCTACGTCAGGGACTTCCTGGCCCGGTATGACGTGGACGCGCTGCGCTACTACGTGGCGATCGCCGGGCCGGAGAACCAGGACACTGACTTCACCTGGAGCGAGTTCGTCAGGCGCAACAACGACGAGCTGGTCGCCACCTGGGGGAACCTGGTGAACCGGGCGGTGTCTTTCGCCGCGCGGAACATCGGCTCGATCCCTGAGCCCGGCGCGCTGACCGACGCGGACCACGCGCTGCTGCAGACGTCGCGGCAGGCGTTCGGCACCGTCGGTGAGTACCTGTCCGGCTCGCGGTTCAAGTTCGCGATCACCGAGGCGATGCGAACGGTGGCCGAGGCCAACAAGTACTTCTCCGAGCAGGCGCCGTGGAAGCTCCGCGAGTCCGACCCGGCGCGGATGAACACGATCCTGCATGTCGCGCTGCAGGCGGTGGACGACGCCAAGACGCTGCTCACGCCGTTCCTGCCGCGCTCGTCGCAGGCCGTGCACGAGATGCTCGGCGGTTCAGGCGAGTGGTCGGGCATGCCGCGGATCGAGACGGTGGACGAGGAAGGGGCCCCGTCGTACCCGGTGATCACCGGGTCGTACGACGCCTCGTTCCGGTGGTCTTCGCGTCCGATTGCCGCCGGTACGCCGCTGTCAGTCCCCGCGCCGCTGTTCACCAAGCTGGACTCCTCGGTGGTTGACGAGGAAATCGCCCGCCTTTCTGGTGATTAGCCTGAACGGAGCGTGGTGACTCCTTCCGCTGACGGCGCGCTGCCCCCTCCGGGCGCCTTCGACAGCCACAGCCACATGGACATCATGGGGCTGCCCGTCGACGGCGTGCTCGCCGCCGCGCACGCGGCCGGCATCGGCCGGGTCGTCAACGTGGGCTGCGACCTGGCCTCGTCGCGCTGGTCGGTGTCCCGTGCCGCCGAGTACGAGGACGTGTACGCGGCGGTCGCCATCCACCCCAACGAGACCGCCAAGGTGGATGGCCGCCGCGACGAGGTGCTGGCCGAACTGGCGACGCTGGCGTCGTCGCCGAAGGTGGTGGCGATCGGCGAGACCGGGCTCGACTACTACCGGGACTGGTCGCCGCCGCGCGTGCAGCGAGACTGGTTCCGCGCGCACATCGGGATCGCCAAGCGGGCCGGGAAGGCGCTGATGATCCACGACCGGGACGCGCACGACGACATCCTGGCGATCCTCGCCGACGAGGGGCCGTGGCCGCCCTACAGCGTGATATTCCACTGCTTTTCCGGCGATGAGCGGATGGCCGCCCGGTGCGCCGACGCCGGGTACGTGATGAGCTTCGCGGGCAACATCACGTTCAAGAACGCCGGGGCGCTGCGCACGGCGGCCGAGGCCGCGCCGCCGGACCTGATCCTCGCGGAGACCGACGCACCGTACCTGACCCCGGTGCCGCACCGCGGCAAGCCGAACTCGCCGGCCATGACCGCGCACACGGTGCGCTTTCTCGCGTCCGTCAAGGGCATGGACGTCGCCGACCTGTGCCGGCACATCCAGGTCACCGGCGCCCGCGTGTTCGGCTGGTGAGGGTTGTTCATGGCGGCGTGGTGGCTCTGAACACCGGGGTGACCCTCCTCGGCGCGGGGGACGTCCGGGGCTTGGCGGCTCGTCTCGGGGTCAGGCCGACCAAGCGCCTAGGGCAGAACTTCGTGGTCGAGCAAGGCACGGTCCGGCAGATCGCGGCGCTGGCGGGAGCAGGGCCTGGCGACGTGCTCCTCGAGGTCGGGCCGGGCCTGGGCTCGCTCACGCTCGCCCTCCTGGAGGCGATGGCCGGCCTCGGCGCGCGGCTGATCGCCGTAGAGATCGACCCGGTGCTCGCGGCCGGACTGCCGCGCACGATCGCTGACCGGGCGCCCGCGCTCGCGGACCGGGTCGACGTGGTGGCGGCGGACGCGCTCGCGGTCGCCGAACTGCCGTGGGCGCCCACCGTGCTGGCCGCGAACCTGCCGTACAACGTGGCGGTCCCCGTGGTGCTGCACCTGCTGGCCGCCTTCCCGTCGCTGGCGCGTGGCGTCGTCATGGTGCAGGCGGAGGTCGCGGACCGGATGTGCGCGGGGCCCGGCAGCCGGGTGTACGGGGTGCCGTCGGCGAAGCTGGCGTGGTTCGCGGCGATGCGGCAGGCGGGGGCAGTCCCGCGCAGCGTGTTCTGGCCAGTGCCGAACGTGGACTCCAAGCTGGTCACGCTCACCCGGAACGATCCCCCACCGACGACCGCGAGCCGCGAGGAGGTGTTCGCGGTGGTCGACGCAGCGTTCGGGCAGCGGCGCAAGACACTGCGTGCCGCGCTCGCCGGCTGGGCCGGGTCGCCCGCCGAGGCGGAGCGGCTGCTGCGCGCCGCCGGGGTCGACCCGGGCGCGCGCGGTGAGGCGCTCGGGATCGCGGACTTCGCACGCGTCGCGCAATGCCGCTTGCGGGGGGACGACCCCCCGCACCCCCCGTATAGGCTTCGGTGATCGTGACAACAGTGACCGTGCGGGTGCCCGCCAAGATCAACCTCCAGCTCGCGGTGGGCCCGCTGCGCCCGGACGGCTATCACGATCTGGTGACCGTGTTCCACGCGATCTCGCTATCGGACGACGTCAGCGTGACACCTGCCGAGGCCGACAGCGTGACGGTCACCGGCGAGGGCGCCGGACAGGTCCCCGCGGACAGCGACAACCTCGCGCTGCGGGCCGTCTCGGCGCTGCGCGCGGCGGTCGCGGCGCGCGGCGCCGCCTCGCGCGCCCCGGCAGGGGTCGCGGTCAGGATCACCAAGCGCATCCCGGTGGCCGCAGGGCTCGCCGGGGGCAGCGCCGACGCGGCCGCGGCACTCGTCGCCTGCAACGACCTGTGGCACGCCGGGTTCTCCGCCCAGGACCTGTGCGAGGTGGCCGCGGGAGTCGGCAGCGACGTGGCGTTCGCGGTGCTCGGCGGCACCGCGGTGGGCCGTGGCCGGGGCGAGCGGCTCACCCCGGCGCTTGTGGCCCCGGCCCGCTACCACTGGGTCCTTGCCTTCGCCGACGGCCAGCTGTCCACGCCCGCGGTGTACGGCATGCTCGACCGGCTGCGCGGCAGCCGGCAGGTGGCCGCGCCGCAGTTGAGCGCCGAGCTGATGAGCGCGCTGCGGGCCGGCGACCCGGGGCGGCTCGGCCAGGCTCTCGACAACGACCTGCAGGCCGCCGCCATCTCGATGTTTCCCGCGCTGCGCAAGACGCTCGCGGCCGGCCGCGAGCTTGGCGCGCTTGGCGCGCTCGTCTCCGGGTCCGGGCCGACCTGCTTCTTCCTCGCCCGCAGCGCCAGCCACGCGACAGACCTCGCGGTCGCGCTGTCCGGAGCCGGCGTCTGCCGGTCGGTGGTCCGGGCGGCCGGCCCGGCGTCCGGCGCCACCGTGATCGAACGATGAACTTCTCGGCATTGAAATGCGTCGGACGGTGCGAGCGGCCGGCACGGAGCCGGGCGGTGAACTGTGAACCTCGTCAGCCTTGAAAAAACTGTGAAGGCCTACGGGCCGCGGGTGCTGCTCGACGGCGTTTCGCTTGGCGTCGGCGAGGGGGAGCGAATCGGCATCGTGGGCCGTAACGGCGCGGGCAAGTCGACGCTGCTCGGGTTGCTCGGCGGGGACGTCAAGCCCGACGCGGGAAGGATCGCGCGGACATCCGGACTGCGCGTGGGGCACCTGCCGCAAGGCGACGACCTGTCGGGGACCGCAGGGCAGATCGCGTTCGGCGACCGCTACAGCGGCGGGGCGTGGGAACGGGAACCAAGGGCCCGTTCGGTAGCGTCCGAGCTTCTGTTCGGCATCAGCCTGGAATCGGACGTGCGGCGGCTGTCGGGCGGGGAGCGGCGGCGGGTCGCCCTGGCTTCCCTGCTCGCCGCGGAGCGTGACATCCTCCTGCTCGACGAGCCCACCAACCACCTGGACATCGAGGCGATCGACTGGCTCGGCGCTCACCTGCGCGACCGCGGCTGCGCGGTGGCCGTGGTCAGCCACGACCGCTGGCTGCTCGACACCGTCTGCGACCAGATGTGGGAGGTGGCGGGCGGGCAGGTCTACCAGACCGAGGGCGGGTACTCCGCGTACGTGCTGGCGCAGGCGGAACGACAGCGCACCGCCGAAGCCGAACAGCAGCGGCGGCGGAACCTGGCCCGCAAGGAGCTCGCCTGGCTGCGGCGCGGGCCGCAGGCACGCGGCACGAAGCCGAAGTTCCGGGTTCAGGCGGCGAACGCGCTGATCGCCGCCGAGCCGCCGGCCCGCGACGGCGCCGAGCTGACTCAGATGGCGACCGCCAGGCTCGGCAAGACCGTGCTCGAGCTCGAGGATGTCACGCTCACCGTCGGCGGCCGCGCGCTGCTCGACGACGTGACCTGGCGGCTCGGCCCAGGGGACCGGGTCGGGATCGTCGGGGTCAACGGGGCGGGCAAGACCTCGCTGCTCCGGCTGCTGGCTGATGAGACCGGCGACGACTTCGGTGTCACCGGGCACGTGGTGCGCGGCAAGACCGTGCGGATCGCCCACCTGTCGCAGGAGCTCTCCGAGCTCGATCCGGCGATGCGAGCGCGGGAGGCGGTGGAGGAGATCCGGCTGCGGATCCAGGTCGGCAAGGGTGAGCTGTCCGCCGGGCAGCTGCTTGAACGGCTTGGCTTCCACGGCGACCGGCAGTGGACGCCGGTCGGCGACCTGTCGGGTGGCGAGCGGCGGCGGCTGCAGATGCTGCGGCTGCTGATGACCGAGCCGAACGTACTGCTGCTCGACGAGCCGACCAACGACCTTGACCTGGAAATGCTCACCGAGTTCGAGGACCTGCTCGACGGCTGGCCTGGCACCCTGGTCGCGGTGAGCCACGACCGGTACTTCCTTGAGCGCGTCACCGATCACGTGGCCGCCCTGCTCGGCGATGGCACGATCGCTTTCCTGCCCGGCGGGGTGGACGACTATGTGCGGCGAGCCCGGGCTCGCCGCGCCGCGGCGGCCGGCGGCGGTCCGGGGTCCGGCCCGAGCGCGCCGCGGGCAGGCGGCACCGCCAGGCCGGCCACCGGGCCTGCGTCCCCGGCGGCCGAGCGTGCCGCGCGCAAGGAACTGCAGCGCCTCGAGCGGCAGATCGACAAGGCAGCTGAGCGCGAGGCGACGCTGTCCGAGGAGCTGGCCGCGAACGCGACCGACTACGAGAAGCTGACCGAGCTCGGCGCCGACCTGCGCGTCCTCCAGGCCCAGAAGGCGGGCCTGGAGGAGCGCTGGCTCGAGGTCGCGAGCTCTCTCGAGGGCTGAGCTAGAACGGGTTGCGGATGTGGCTAAGCGCGGCCACGAAGGCCGCGGCGATGACGCCGTAACCGGTCTTGTTGGCGTGCTCGTTCGGGCCGACAGGCTTCGGCGCGCACTCCCAGGTCCACTGACAGATCCGCGCCACGTCCTTGGGCAGCTTCCCGAAGGGGGGCACATTCACGAGGTCTTTCATGTCAGTGGTGCTGAACGCGGTGAACACGTCGGCGACCGGCGCCTTGACGGCCTGGTAGTCGCCCACAAGCAGCTGGTTGAACTGCGTCGCCAGGATGATGCTCGCCTGGGCGAACTGCTGGCCCGCGGTGGTTCCCTCGAGCCAGGCGACCAGCTCGGGGTCGTAGTACGTCATCCCGACGATCGTCGCGTGCGGGTCGGCGGCGCGCAGCTTCGCGAGCGTGAAGGCCAGGTTCTTCTGGAGCGCCGCGAACACCGGTGGCAGGCAGGCGACGATCTTGCTGATCACGCCGAGCGCTATGCAGTTGTTCAGGTCGTTCGCGCCGATGTCGATCGTGATCAGCGGGACCCCGCCGGGGTGGAAGTGCAGGAACGCGAGCGCGGCGGCCAGCTGCGCCCCCGTGTGCCCAGTCAGCGAAAACCGGTGGGCGCCCTTGTACCCGCAGATCCCGCCCAGGTTGAGCGTGTGCGAGGTCTCGCCGGGGCAGCCGAGCTTGACCAGCTGAAGGTCGCTGTCGGTGTGCTTGAGGACCGCGTAGAGCTGATCGGCGTAGCCCTGGTCCGTGGGCAGCGTGACGCCCTGCGCGTTCGGCTGGTCGCCGACCGACAGCGAGTCGCCCAGCGACAGGTAGTACTCCTTGACCTGGTGGGCGGGGGGCCGCTGGGCCGCGACGGCGGGCACCGCCGCGGTCGCCGTTAGTGCGAGCGCCGCGGCCGCAACCGCGATCACGTGGGTCAGACGGGGCATGCATGACCTCCTCGGTGAGGTGAAACCGGGTTCGCGCGGGTCTGACCCGGAAGCATGTGCTTGCCGGATGTTAACGCTTCAGTAACCTCGGATGTAAGAGGCCTGTGCGGGCTTGTTCCGATGAATGTGACTTGTGATGATTTCGTTAGCCTTGGATTTGACGCGTTACCGGCCGGGATAGTCCGTCTCGGACCCTAACCCCGTGTCGAACGGGACGAGCAGCGTGCGCAGCAGGTCCGCGAGCACCCGGCGCTGGTCTTCGGCCAGGCCGACGAGTAGCGCCTGCTCGCGATCGAGCAGATCGGTGAGCGCCGCGTCCACCACCTGCCGGCCCCGCGCGGACAGGGTCACGAGCACCCCCCGGCGGTCCCGCGGATCGGGTTCGCGCCGCACCAGGCTGGCTTCGGCGAGACGATCGATCCTGTTGGTCATGGTGCCTGACGTGACGAGGGTTGCGCGCAGCAGCGCGCCCGGGGTCAGCTGGAACGGCGGCCCGGCCCGGCGCAGCGCCGACAGCACGTCGAACTCCCACGACTCGAGGCCATGGCTGGCGAACGCGCCGCGCCGGGCGATATCCAGGTGCCTCGCCAGCCGGGAGACCCGGCTGAGCACCTGCAGCGGTGCGACGTCCAGGTCTGGCCGCTGCACCCGCCACGCGGCTACTAGCTCGTCTACCTCGTCGGAAAGCTGGCCCATGCCTCACAGGATATCTCTTGACGTCAAGATGCTTGATCGATATCTTGACGTCAAGATGCTTTACTAGAAGGGATGTCCGTATGTGGGACGCCGCTCAGTACATGCGGTTCGGCGGCGAGCGGGCGCGGCCGTTCTTCGACCTGATCGCACAGGTGGCCGCGCAGAGCCCGCTGTACGTGGCCGACCTTGGCTGCGGCCCGGGCAACCTCACTGCGGCGCTCGCACAACGGTGGCCGGACGCGCAGGTCGTCGGCGTGGACAACTCGCCCCAGATGATCGAGGCGGCGGGCAAAGACAACGAGGGCATCTCGTTCACGCTCGGCGACGTGCGGGACTGGCAGCCGGACCGCCCGCCGGACGTGCTGGTATGCAACGCCGTGCTGCAGTGGGTGCCCGGCCACAACGACCTGCTGCTGCGCTGGGCCGACATGCTCGCGCCCGGCGGCTGGCTAGCCTTCCAGCTTCCCGGCAACTTCGACCAGCCCAGCCACGCCATCGTCAGGGACATGGCGCAGTCCCCCCGGTGGCGGGAGCTGCTGCGGGACGCGGAACTGAACCGCCAGGCAGGCGATCCCGCACGGTACGCCGAGCTGCTCGCCAGGCCGGGTTACGAGGTCGACGCCTGGGAGACGAGCTACCTGCACATCCTGCAGGGTGAGAACCCCGTGCTCGAGTGGACGAAGGGGACGACGCTGCGGCCGGTGCTGGCCGCGCTCGACGCCGAACAGGCCGCCGGCTTCCTGCGCGAGTACGGGCAACGCCTGAGGCAGGCGTATGACCACCGTCCGTTCGGGACAATATTCCCGTTCCGCCGGGTGTTCACGGTGCTGCACCGGCGCGCGGCCCGCTAGCCCGCACTAAGTCTAGTATTCCTATTGAATAGATAGAGAAATGCTGTCATGATCTTGTCGTGCGACTAGGAAGTGCGACGGAGCAGCGGATTCTCGGCCCGCAACAGCTGGCCGCGCAGGTGCGGCGGCTGACGGCGACCCCGGCGGAGTGGGTGACGCGGGTGCGGCTCGACCCTGAAGGGCGCTGGTATGAGCGGCTCGCGGCCGGCGACGGCTACGAGGTGTGGGTGATCAGCTGGCTGCCCGGGCAGTCGACGGGGTTCCATGACCACGGGGGCTCGGCGGGGGCGTTCGGCGTGGTGTGGGGCGCGCTCGACGAGTGTGTGCCGCCGCGCGCCGGAGCCGTGTCCCTGGTCAACAAGGTAACCGCGGGCGAAGTCCGCGCGTTCGGCCCGCGTCACGTGCACGATGTGCGGAACACGGCGGCCTCCTCGGTCGCCGTCAGCGTGCATGCCTATTCGCCGCCACTGTCCGCGATGACCAGGTACGATCTCGCACCCGGCGGGCTCGTGATGGCCGGGACCGAGGGAGCGGACGATTGGTGACGGCGAGGCCGCGCGGCGCGCGGTCGATCGATGAGGTCCTGGCCGCGGCTCGCGCCCGGCTGGCCCGGGTGACCCCGCGGCAGGCGTTCGGGGAGATCAGGGACGGGGCGACGCTTGTCGACATCCGGCCGGCCGCGCGGCGCGCCGCCGACGGGGAGATCCCTGGCTCGCTCGTGGTCGAGCGCAACCACCTGGAGTGGCGGTTCGACCCGGCCTGTGACGCGCGGCTTCCGTGGGTGAGCGGATATGGCCACCGGCTGATCGTGATCTGCGCCGAGGGGTACACCTCGAGCCTGGCCGCCGTCGCGCTGCACGACCTCGGGCTCGCGCGGGCCACCGATGTGATCGGCGGCTACGGTGCCTGGGTCGCCGCGGGCCTGCCCACGGCGCGGGCGGCGGAGCGTGCGGTGCAGCTCGCGCCGGGTGCCGCGCCGGCCGGCTAGGCAGTTGCCGGGCGGTGCCTAGGCCTTGGCGTCCAGCTGGGCGAGGCCGTTCCAGGCCAGGTCGATCATGTTGGCGGCGACCTGCTCGACCTTGGGCTTGCGGGCATCCAGCCACCACTGGCCGGTGAACGCGACCATGCCGACGAGCATCTGCGAGTACATCGGCGCGAGCTTGGGGTCCCGGCCGCGCGACTTGAGGAAGTCGGCCATGATGTACTCGACCTGGCCGGCGATATCGGAAAGCAGCGTGCCGTACGTGCCGCCGCCCGATCCGGGGTTGGCGTCGCGGACCAGGATGCGGAACCCGTCGGCGTTGTCCTCGATGTACCGCAGCAGCGCGACGGCGGCGGCCTCGAACTTGGACCGGGAGTGGTCGCCCTCGAACAGCATGGTGGTCATCGTGGTCAGCCGTTCCACCTCGCGGTCGACGACCACCGCGTACAGACCTTCCTTGCCGCCGAAGTGCTCGTACACCACGGGCTTGGAAACCCCGGCCTGAGCTGCGATCTCCTCGATCGAGGTGCCCTCGAATCCCCGTTCGGCGAAGAGCCGGCGGCCGATGTCAAGCAACTGCTGCCGCCGTTCCTGCCCGGTCATCCGCTTTCGATTGGCTCTGGGGGATTCGGTCACCGGAACATCATCGCGTTATGCCGCCGCCCTGTCAGCCGGCGTTACCTCTTTGTCGCTGCGCTTGGTGCGCTTAGTCATGCCGCCGAGGCTGCGCGTCGCAGTCGCGGGACGCTTGGCGCTCAGTCGCGCCTCGTCGGGCCACCGCACGTCGTATGCCCAGCCCAGCTTCTCCGCGGCCCAGATCACCCGGGCGCTCGGGTCCAGCTGCCCCTTGAGCGCGCCGTGCCTGGCGCAGGTCGGGTCCGCGTGGTGAAGGTTGTGCCAGGACTCTCCGAAGGAGGCGATCGCCAGCCACGCGACGTTCCTCGACTTGTCGCGGACTTCGAACTCCTCCTTGCCGAACGTGTGGCAGACCGAATTGATCGACCAGGTGACGTGGTGCAGCAGCGCCACCCGCACCAGGCTGGCCCAGAAGAACGCGGTGAACGCGCCGTGCCAGGACATGCCCCACAGGCCGCCGATCAGCGCCGGGAGCAGGAGCGAGACGGCGACCCAGGCGCCGAACAAGTCGTCCACCATCTTGATCTTGCGGTCGGCGAGCAGGTCGGGGGAGAACTTCTCCTGCGAGGTCTGGTTGGGGTCGAAGAGCCAGCCGATGTGCGCGTAGAGCAGGCCTTTGGACAGCGCCCTCCAGTCGTCCCCGTAGCGCCACGGCGAGTGCGGGTCGCCTTCCTTGTCGCTGTACTTGTGGTGCCTGCGGTGATCCGAGACCCACGTGATGACCGGTCCCTCGATGGCGAGGCTGCCCGCGATGGCCAGTGCGACCCTGAAGCCGGTCTTCGCCTTGAACGACCCGTGCGTAAAGTACCTGTGGTACCCGACGGTAATGCCGAGCCCGGAGAGCCAGTAGAAGGCCAGCGCGATCAGCACGTCGTGCCAGCCGAGGCCCCAGCCCCACAGCAGCGGGATGGCCGCGAGCAGCGCCAGGAGCGGCACCGCGACGAACACGCCGACGAGGACCCGCTGCAGCATCGTGCTCGGCTTGTCATCGAGGTCGGGCCTCGCCGCTCGGGGGCCTGGATCGTCCGCGACCCGCAGCGTGACCGCGTCTTGCAGTGGTTCGGTGGTGACTGTGTTCGGCGTCGTAGACATCGTGCTCCTTGAGGTACTGGCGCCGGCTGGCGAGAGCTTTATACGCTTACGTAACCGTAGCCTACGACACCGTAGGTTGCGCAAGGACCGAAGATGAATATTTGCGGATCTCAGCATGAATCCCGTATGCGCCGCCCCGATGCCGTCTCAGCATCTGAGACGTCTCTCAGTGTCGTCTCAGCTCGTCCTCGTTGCGTTCGGTACCTGCCAGCCACTTCCTCTGCCCGGCGCGGCGCGACGTATTCGCAGCGGTTGAGTGCCGTAGCAGCGCGCTGATTCCCGGTAAAGTTGGTTCGCGGCAGTCCCGGGTCGTCTAAGTGGCAGGACAAGCGGTTTTGGTCCGCTCAACGAGGGTTCGAATCCTTCCCCGGGAGCTACTTCCCCGGGAGCTAGGAGACTGGGTTCGAGACTTGGCCGGGACCACTGGTCGCCATAGCCGCTGATGCCCAGCCTTCAATGTCGCGGTAGAGGGCGCTGCTGCGAAGCACGGAGACGCGAAGGCATCCGTGGTAGCCCGCGCCAACCTTCTTTCGGTTGGTTCTGGGATTGTGCCGCTTGAGCGTCGGCTTGGTGAACTGATCCGCCGGGGCACGGGTGACCTCCTGCCAGAACCGCTGGGCAGCTTCCACATGGGCACTCTCGTGGATGTGTACGCAGAACCTAATGTCGCTCGAGTGGACACCTGCGGTGGCGAGGAAGCGGAGGAAGAAGCGGATCAGTCCCGCGTCGCTGTTAACGAAGACGATCCTTTCAAGGTTTAGGTGCGACTGGCGCTTCGTGCCCTCACACCAGTAGGCGATCGCCCCGGCGATGAGGATCTCGCGGTCCGTGAGGTCGCCAATCTCGGCAGCCGCCGTCGCCACGTCGACTGCCCGCTTGGCCCCCCGTACCTGTCGTTCCTTTGGCCAGTACTGTCGGACCCCTTCGGCGGCTCGTTTCCGGGTTTCCGCATAGCTCAGCCTCGGGAGACTGGGGACGTCGCGTACCCACAGGGAGACGGAGCTTTTGGCCACACCTAGCTGCTCCGCGATCTCTTCGTAGTCAAGGCCCCGCGAACGGAGTTCGCGTGCGGCGGCGCGCGACTCGTCTTTCGCGTTGGGACGGCGAGTCCAATCCGGTGGCGGCACACACCCTGGAGGGCGTCATTGAGGGTGCTATTGCTCATCGGGCCGAGGAGCTCCTTGATCTCGCGGCGGGCTTGCCCTCGCGGCGGAGTGCGATCGCTCGCTCGCGCAAGCGGTCAAGTTCTTCTCGTGTCCTCATATTCGAATATTGGCTCGATGATATGACAATCGAGCGAGGCGTGGCCGCGGGCCTGCGGGGTTCAGGAGGGGTGACGGGGGGGTTCGCGGCGCGGGGTGCGGGTCATGGAGAGCATGATCTGGCCGTAGCCGACGTCCTCGTCGTCGTCATCATCGAGCAGGCTTGCCACCTTCTCGATGTTGACGTCGCTGACCACTTGCGTGTGACCGCCGTTCGGGTCCCGGGACAGGGCCGCGACGCGGGCTGCCTCCTGCTCGGCGACGGCGCGCTGGGCGGCGGCCTGCTGTGCGGCGGCTTGCTGCGCTGCGGCCTCGCGGATGGCGGCCTGCTGGGCGCCGGCCAGCAGGTGCGGTTCGACCCACATGAAATAAGTGATCCACGCCGAGCCCGTCGAGGCGGACCAGTCGTTCCCGCTGAGGTAGTGCAGCGTCTGGACCAGTGCGTGCGCGACGCTTCCGTAATAGGCGTCAGGGAAGCCGTCGAGCCAGTTCCGCGCGCCCACCTGGTGAAGGTTGTCGACGATCACATGCAGCGGCTGGCTGGTTGTCGCCACCCAGAGCAGCGACTGGACCATCCGTTCGCAGATCACCCACATATCGAGGTCCGGGGCCATCGCGGAGTCCGGGATCTGCTCCGCGATGTCGTAGCGCAACTGCCGGATGAACGCGTCCTCGTTCCTGGCCAGCCTGCCGGCCGACTGGCGGATGACCTGCAGTGCCCCGGCATCGAGTACCGGCGGCTGCGTCGTGGTCGGTGGTGCGCCATGGCTCAGGTCTCTCGCCGCCATGTCGGACTTGCCTCCCCATGCATCTCATCCTTGAGCTGTCTGTGCGGCGGAACCAACCCGTCAGGAGCGACCGCCCCGCTCCGCGCCTACCCCGGTGAGCGCCCGCACCTGCATCCGGGCGAATCGAGCCGAGTCGGCCGGCTGCCGGTCGGTCACTGTGCCGAGCCAGCCTAGGAAGAACGCCAGCGGGATGGACACGATCCCGGGGTTGTTCAGCGGGAAGAACGCGAAGTTGATGTGCGGATCGGTGATCAGCGACGCGGTGGCGCCAGGCGCCGGGTGTGCCTGGCCGGAGACCACCGGGGAGAAGATGATCAGCCCGACCGAGCTGATCAGCCCGCCGTAGATGCTCCACAGCGCTCCTCGCGCGGTGAACCGTGGCCAGAACAGTGAGTACAGGATCGACGGCAGGTTCGCCGACGCCGCGATCGCGAACGCCAGCCCCACCAGGAATGCGACGTTAATGCCCTTCGCGTAGATCCCGCCGACTACCGCCACGGCCCCGATTACCACCGCGGTGATCCGCGCCACCCGGACCTCCTCGCCGGGCTCGGCCTCCCCGCCGCGCAGCACGCCGGCGTATACGTCGTGGGCGAAACACGCGCTGGCGGTGATGGTCAGGCCCGCCACCACGGCGAGGATGGTCGCGAAGGCGACGGCCGCCACGATGCCAAGCAGCAGCGTGCCGCCCAGCTTGAAGGCCAGCAGGGGCACGGCGGAGTCGCCGCCGCCAGGTGCGGCCAGGATCTGCTTGCCTCCTACGAGCCACATCGCGCCGAATCCGAGCACAAGCGTGCACAGATAGAACAGGCCGACCACCCAGATCGTCCAGACGACGCTGCGGCGCGCCTCCCGGGCGTTCGGCACGGTGTACAGGCGCATCAGGACGTGCGGCAAGCCTGCCGTGCCGAACACCAGGGCAATCGCGAGCGAGATGAAGTCGAACTTGGAGACGGTGTTCGCCCCGTACTCCAGGCCGGGTCCGAGCACCGCTTTCCCAGCCGCGCTGGACGCCGCGGCATGGTGCAGCAGCGCGGACAGGCTGAACCCGGCCTTGGACAGCACCCAGATCGTGGTCACCGCGGCGCCGGCCGCGAGAATGGTGGCCTTGACGATCTGCACGTAGGTGGTGCCCTTCATCCCGCCTACCAGCACATAGAAGATCATCAGCAGGCCCACGACGGCGACGATGATGTCCTGCCCCGCCGAGTTGCTCACCCCGAGCAGCAAGCTGACCAGGGCGCCCGCCCCCGCCATCTGGGCTAGCAGGTAGAAGAGGCTGATGGTCAGGGTGGAAAGCGCCGCGGCGGCGCGCACCGGGACGGCCTTGAGCCGTAGGTCGAGGACATCGGCCACCGTGTACCGGCCGGTGTTCCTGAACGGCTCGGAGACCAGCATCAGGACGAACAGCCAGCCCACCAGGAAGCCGACGGAGTAGAGGAAGCCGTCATACCCCGACAGCGCGATGATGCCCGCGATGCCGAGGAATGAGGCGGCGGACAGGTAGTCGCCGCCGATCGCGATGCCGTTCTGCCAGCCGGTAAAGGCCCGCCCGCCGGCGTAATAGTCGGTGGTGGACCTGTTGGTCCCGGCTGCGCTGATGGCGATGGCCAGGGTTAGCACCACGAAGAAGGCGAAGATCACGAAGTTGACCGCGGGGGTGCCGACTGTGGCAGCTAGCGTCCCCGTGGCGGCGGCAGCGGTCATTGCCTCCGTCCCCCTTCTAGCCGCTGGCGCAGCCTGCCGGACAGCGGGTCGAGCCTGCGCTGCGCCCAGCGGCGATAGCTAACGGCGATCGCGAACGTGGAGACGAACTGCAGCGCGCCGAAGCACAGGCCTACGTTGATGTCCCCGAACACGCTCGTCCGCATGAAGCCCGGCGCGAACACCGCGATGATCACGAAAAGGAAGTACCAGGTGATGAACAGCGCGCACGCTGGGACGACGAAAGACCCGAAACGCCGCCGCAGTGTCCAGAAGTCGCGGCTCGCCCGCACGGCTTCGTACCCGCTGGCGCTCCCGCGGGCAGACTGAGCAGACTGAGTTGTAGTCGTGCTGGTCACGCTCCCGCGACCGGATTGGTTTGGGACCATTCCGCGCTCCCTATCTGCGGGTGTTCTGCGTTATATCAAGCTTTCTTGTGTGGTAGGCGATTGGTGTGGAAATGGTGTGACATGTGGGGATGCGATGATCTCGCGGCAGGAAGGAGCCGTGGAGGCGGAGTGCGGAGGCGATGGGCCGTGGGTTATGGTTAGTTGAGCGCAAGCAAGTTATCCGCTGAGAGTTCAGGAGCTGGGGGACAATCCGCCCATGACGGTTAATTCCGAGGCGGCGGGCTCGCCCGTGCGGGCGGGTCGGGCGCTCGGACCGCACTACAAGTGGATCGCGCTGTCCAACACCACGCTTGGCGTACTGATGGCGACGATCAACCAGTCCATCGTGCTGATCGCGCTGCCCGATGTCTTCCGCGGGATCGGGCTGAACCCCCTGAGCCCTGGGAACACCAGTTACCTGCTGTGGATGTTCATGGGGTTCATGGTCGTGTCCGCGGTGCTCGTGGTCTCGTTCGGCCGCCTTGGCGACATGTTCGGCCGGGTCCGGATGTACAACATGGGCTTCGCGGTCTTCACCGTCGGCTCGATCTTCCTGACCGTGACCTGGATGCACGGCACCGCTGCCGCGCTGTGGCTGATCATCTGGCGGGTGGTGCAGGGCGTCGGCGGCGCGTTCCTGTTCGCTAACTCGACCGCGATCCTCACCGACGCGTTCCCGGCCAACCAGCGCGGCACCGCGCTCGGCCTGAACTCGATCGCGGCCATCGCCGGGTCGTTCATCGGGCTGATCCTCGGCGGCGTGCTCGCCCCGGTGAACTGGCACCTGATCTTCCTGGTATCCGCGCCGGTCGGCATCTTCGGCACCGTGTGGGCGTACTTCATGCTGCACGACATTGGCATCAGGAAGCACGCGCGGATGGACTGGTGGGGCAACATCCTGTTCGGCGGCGGCCTGATCGCGGTCTTGGTCGGCATCACCTACGGCCTGCTGCCGTACGGCGGGCACCCGATGGGCTGGACCAACCCGTGGGTGCTGACCGCGATGTTCGGCGGGGTCGCGCTGCTGGTGATCTTCGTCTACGTCGAGACCAAGGTCGCCGAGCCGCTGTTCCGCATCTCGCTGTTCAAGATCCGCCCGTTCGCCGCGGGCAACATCGCGAGCCTGGCGATGGCGATGAGCCGCGGCGGCATGCAGTTCATGCTGATCATCTGGCTGCAAGGCATCTGGCTGCCGCTGCACGGCTACAGCTTCAGCCAGACCCCGCTGTGGGCCGG
>Ga0187807_1000007_pt1 | contig 44387 bp, 74 predicted proteins | sample NC_wetland_sal_i_4_FD_132432 | JGI IMG/M metagenome (GOLD analysis project Ga0187807, IMG submission 132432) | Wetland sediment microbial communities from Neuse River Estuary, North Carolina, USA - ASW_2 | ecosystem: Environmental > Aquatic > Freshwater > Wetlands > Sediment | place: USA: North...
CCGTGACGTTGAAGGGTCCACCCACGATTAACTCCACCGTGGCTCCGGCAAAGCTCAATTCATTGGCCGTGAACACAAACCCAAGAGTGCCGCCGCCGCTAGACGGGCCGGTGACAACGAAGGGCAGCACCACCATGCCGTACTCCATCCGGCGAAGCTCGAAATCATAGTCCTGAATGGGGACGGTGTATTGGAGTTGCGGGCCGGGACCGGCGGAGGTACCGTTGCCGAGGAGAGTGAAATTGAAAGGGATGGAGAAGTCGATTTCCTTGTAGGGGTAGGGGCTGGGTGCGGGATCGGATTGGGCTCCTGGAACGCGCCTCACTCCGTAGAAAGCAAGCTGGGAAGTGGGGACAACGCTGAATTGATCCTGGGAGAGAGCGGTGTTGTTGAGATCAAAGCGGAGAGCGGAATTGGAGGGGAATTCCTTTTCCGGCAGTACCGCCGTGCCGGTGGCGAAGGATGTGAAGACGGACGTGGGAACGTCGAAGAAGAGACGGGTTTGAGCGTCGTAGATTTGGATGGTGCCCCAGGTGGAGACCGCACCGGCTTGAGAGAGGCAAGATTCCAGGCCAGCGAAGGCGCGGAGGACGAAAGCCCCATCCTGGATTTCAATGGGGATGTAGGCGTAAGAGTTGCCGGAGGTTAAGCCATTGGCGGCGGGATCGTACACGTAGATGTAGAAGTAGTCGCCGTATCCCGCTGGTGTCTTGTAATCGTACATGCCCATGCCCATCCGCCTCCCTTTTCCCCCACACTCCACTCTAATACTTGTACCGATTCGCCCCAAGGAACAACATTTGCCCCGTGTTTGAACTCCCGCTCAAATCCTGGATATCCACGGTAATCCTGCCCCCCGCCGGATACCACACCTCGGGAACGAAGGGGAACGGGTCGCCGGCCGTATTGGGCATGCAGCCGGATTGAATAAACCCCGTGGAGAGGGCGTAGTTATTCCCATCGTAAAACCGCGCCTGAAAGATCCCATCCGACACAAAAATCAGCCCACGGAATACGAAATCCGCGTCGGTCTGGATACTCACCTGATTGGCGAGGGACAATTGATTCGCCGAGAGGGAAAAAGGAAACGGGTAGCCGTAGGCAACATCCAAGTACCCACTGACAGGGGATTGCACCCCTTGCACGGCCACGGGAGAAATCGGGTTAAGCATACATGCTCCTCGCATTCATGAAAGATTAAAAAGGACCGGACACCTCGGGGGCAGTGCCCGGCCCCACGCCACACCCACGCCATTGACATGGGGGCTATCCCACCAGCGGCGGCGGGGGCAAAGGGCTGGAAAGGAGAGAACCAAACCAGCCCCGTGGGGATTGCCGCCGCCAGCGGGAATCCAAAGGGCGGGAGGAAAGGAGCCGAAGCCCCTCCCCTTCCCGCCGTGCGTCTTACTGGACGCCGCGCGCGTGCAGACCGTCGAGCAACATGCGGAGGGCGATGCCCGTGCCGCCCGAAGCCGTGGCGGTCAGAGTGACGGCGGTGCCGACTAACTGACCGAAGAAGCTCGCTTGGTTGTCGATGACGATGTTGATGCCCAGCTCGTGGCGGTGACCCTTCAACGGTCCACCATTGGAGTAGGCGGAGGCGGCGGAAATGGTAGTGAATCCCGCGATGCCACCACCGGAATTGTAGAACGGAATCGGGGCGCGATTGTAATACTTCTGCCCGATCCAAAACTCCAGAGCAAACGAAGTGGACACGGCAGCGGCGTCGGCTAGCAGCACGTTCGGCCACCAGTCGAAATTGATGCCCATGACGGCAAACGCTTCCGGCGCATCCAGCCGCTTGGCCGTGGTTACGTTGGTGAAGGCCAAATTCTTCGGAGCCGCAGTGCCGCCGATCGGCGTGATGTTCGCGGTGGGGTTGGTGAAGAATTGGGTTTGGTTCGCTAAGGCGACTCCGGCGAGCGTCTGCACCGTATCGTACAGAGGCTCGTGCTGAACGTCCATAGCGTTGGCCTGGAAAGTGGTCCCGTTGAACTGGGAATAAATCCAGGACTGTTGTTCACTCGAAATCGCTCCACCGGCGGACTGCATGGTGGGCGTCTGGGTTCCTGCCATTTGATTCGATCTCCTTGTGTTGAATTTGGGTACAGACGAGGGGAAAGCCTAAGCCTCCCGCCTCGTCTATGGCCTTACTTGTCTACCGCCGCGCTCCAAACGCGCCACGGAACGCCCCGATACCGCTAGGGGGCGTCTTGGACACCGGCAACGCGATCGGCACGGGCATACCGGCGCGGATCGGGTTCTGGGGAACCACGAAGTTGCCGGGAATGATGTCGCCCATTCCGCTCAGAGCCAGCGCACTGGTGAGACTCGGAGGAGCGATGATAGTGAGAATCTGGCTTCCAACCTGTGCCAGTCCTCCCAACATCACCGCATCGCCGAACACCTCGCCGCCGAACTTCCGCGCCGCCCAACCGGCCGCGAACGCGCCGGCGCCGGTAATCAGCACAGCCATCCACGGAGACCCGCCGCCCAGACTGGTGATACTGGACGGGAGGATGGTGGGGATGTACTTGGTTGCCGCGACACCGACGAGGACGCCGCCCGTCATAATCAACAAATCCTTGCCGGAGCGGTGCCCGAACAAGGCCGGATTGCGATGACGGCGATAGTGCCGCATGTTCCGGCGGCGGCGGTAGGGATTGGCGTGACGGCGACGGTAACGCCGCCTACGGTGATGCACCGGATTCATCGCCATCAACGAACGACGGCGGCGGCGGTGCGTGTGATGCGTCGTGTAACGACGCCGGCGCCGGGGAGCCGCAGCACGTGGGTTGTGGCGGCGCCGGCGGTAAACGCGGTTCTTTCTGCGTGTACGTGCCACTCTTTTCTTTCTCCTTCCAAATGGATTGATCGCCCCCAGCTCAATGAGCACGGGGTTACTGCTACGGCGAGGGCGGGAATAATGCCGCTTACGCCGCGTCGAGGCGGGATTGGCTTTCACTCCCCTGCGCCTCAATTCCTTCTTCAGAGCCTTCACCGTGTACCGTTTAAGCACCGGCTTACGCCCTGGGTTGCCGGTTGTACGCCGCCGGTGGCGGTGGCGCTTGGCCGCGTTCTTGCGGGCGATGCGATAGCGGCGTTTCGGATTCGCCGCATAGCGCACGCGTTGGACTGTTGCCATTTAGTGGGCCTCCTTTCGCCGCTCTACGTGATGCTCGTGTTGGGACGCATGATGACTACTTCTCCCGTGCATGCGCTTCCCGTCTCGGCGTTCTTGTTCACCGTGACGGTGTTGGCGTCGATGACATCCACCGTGAACGGAGCCACCGCGACCGTAGTGCTCGGAGTAGAAGTCAATCGCATGTGGACGGTGGGGAATCCGTTCGCCAGATTCGCGGTGGAAATGGCCATGTTGTGAACGATGGTTGCCACCACGTCCGAGTCCACCATGATGAATTGCGCCGTCACCATGCTCAAATCGACCACTTGAGCGGCGGTTGGAGCCGTGACTCCCGCTACCGGGTAACGGTAATTGATCGTGCTCATTTTGTACTGCCTCCTTTCTTGTTCGTGTTCATACCGCCGCGGGGATGGGGATTTCGCCCACATCCGCCCGTGGTAAATCGTTTTGAGCGGCGGCGTAGGACGTAGTGCTCACCACCGGCCTCAATAACCTTTGCGTGATGTCCCTCAATTTCAAGTGCGGCACCATGATCCGCCTGTCCACAAACAAGCGGTAACCTTTTTCCCGCGCCCGGATGCAGAAGGAGATGTCCTCCCCCACTACACCGTGCTTATCGAAATCCACGGGGTAGGGGGCGAATCCACCCGGTCCCACATCCGCCAACATCACCCGCCGCATGACAACGAAAGGGAATCCCGTGTAATCCACTTCCTTCAAATCCTCCACACCACTCAACAGCCCCTCTGCACTTAGAGAGGTGCGGTCAAACTCCGGCGTCAATCTCCCGCAGGAAATTTCCTCCGTGGAAGAAGGAGCGGTATTCGATCCCGTCAGCGTCCACCCGGCAATCATCCCCGGCGTGGAGACACACTCCAAATCCAGCACGGCTTGAGCCACCTGCTGAACGGAGACCAAATTATCGTCATCGATCCACACGATGTAATCCGGTTCCGGCCGCATGTTCAACGCTTCCACAGCCAATTGAATCCGCGTGTGGTAGACGTTGGAGGATTGGGCGAAGACAAAACGCAACTCGTGGTAGCGGGTGAGTTGCATCAGTTCCAGCAACTTCGACACCCAAGCGGCGGAGAAGGTCTCGCCGCCGAGGCATATTACAAGTTTGCGCCGAGTGACGGTGGAGGGATTAACCACTGGGTCATCCGCTACATCCTTGAACCCGTTCGCTTTTCGCTTGGCGAAAAGTGCGGCTCCCAAGTTATACGCCTCCACCCGATTCTGCTGGCGGTAAGCCTCATCCACTTCCACACCTGACCCAAAAAAGTAAGGGTGCCGATGCTCAAACAAATGTGACGGGTCCAAATAAATCACGCGACACGTGCCCGCCGCCCGATTGACTCCGCAGACTCCACCAGCGGATCGCATGGTGATGGCTCCCTCCGCCAGAGCCATCCCGCAAAAATCGTTGTCCGCATACATGGATTCGTACTTGGGATAGAACACATACCCCAATTTGTGGTAGCGGGCGGCGGAGAGGATCGGCATGGGCATGATGCGCCGTTCGATTTCCTGTGGCGTCCCCGTATTGGCCCACACCACGAAATCGTCAAACTCCCCGTCGAGTTTGCCGATAGCTTCGGAGATTATCGTGTCCCAGTGTTCACAGGGGAATTGGTCATCGGCATTGACGATGAAAATATCGCCAGCAGCCTTGTCAGCAGCAAGGTTCACTCCATACACATAACCACTGTGGCCCTTCGGCAAAATGTCTGCCGCTATATAGAAAAGCCGGTCCAGAGGTCTTTCTCTCGCTTTACGGTCAAAGCCAGCGAAAGCGGTTGGACCGAAGGTAAATCCCCACCGCTCATCCACCACCAGGACATACTCCACCTCCTCCGGGTGGTCCGCCGCCCCCAACCACGCCTCATACACTTCCCGCCACTTCTCCGGCCTCGCACTCGTGTGTAGGATGCTAAATCTCATTTCCGTTCTCTCTCCTTTTTTATTGAATGCACGCATAAAGGTGGTACTTGTCCCCTGGTAACCCACATTCACGCCACCCTAATTTGTCATTCACTCTTTCCTCTGTAAGCTCCCCCAACAAACCAGACGACAACAATTCGTCAACTGTCTCGCGTGACACCACGAACTCCTCAAAATCTCCCCAGTGTGGAGTAGGGATCACTTTACAATCACCTTCTCCGTTTCGTGGCACGGCCAAACGCATGCCCATCCCAAAGGAATCCATGACCTTGATGGCTTCTTCACCCAGTGGAATACGCTTTGGCCATTGGGTACTATACGATTCCAACTTCTCGGCGTCCCGCCGGTATTTCCGCAACTGTTTTTCCGTGACCATCAATCCACTATCCCCGCACTCACTCCCGTCAACGGCTTCTCTACCTGGTACACTCCCCCATCCAAAAACATCCTCGCCCCCTTCCCATTCAGCCGCATGTACCGCAACACAGGAAGTGGCCCGTGACTATCCTCACTAAACTCATGGACATACTGAATGGTCTCGAAATCATCAAACTTCTTCGCCGTCTCATACCCCACCAGTGCCACTTGCCCCAGGATGATGGATTCATGCTCCGCTTCCGCCCCAGTGATGTCCAAGCCGTCCAGGTCCAACGATTGGTCCCCGCCATCCACGAATAACTGTGTCCCGTCTTCGTTGGAAGTGAGGAGCACATCCTCCGCATTCTCATCCGTCTTCTCAAATCCACCCCGCATTTTCCCCGGCCCTTTGGCGCGAGGATTCCACGTGTAGCCGGAGAGGCCGATGGCGAAGGTGCGGGAGCCGTCGTCAATGAGGAAGCCGCAACAGGTGCCGAGAGTGGCGACGTGGGTGTGGTAGTGTTCGGTTTCGGTGAGGGCGATGGTTTCTTGAGAAGGGCGACCGTGGAAGGTCTCGTACATGGAAGCGGCGGAGGATTCGGGGTTACGCTTGCCTCTGCGTTTAGGGTTGCGGCTCGCCCCCGCCACTTCAAACAACTTGAGTCGTGCCCACCCCTTCGCCACTTCCTCCGCCCTCTCTCCGCTAAACTCCTGCTCCCACTTCTTCCCCTTACCATCCACCACCCAGGCGGAATAGAGGTTGGATTTCAGTTCGATCACGTAGGCGCGGGAGTCGCCTTGGGTGAGGGTGGGGGTGGGGTTACTCCTCATTCCCTCTGGCTCCGCTCCATGCGTACTCCGATACACTTTCCCTGTCACGGCATCCGACTCGTCAATCCATCCATAGAAAGGAGCGTTGTCCCAGTACCCTTTGACCAACACCCGTTTACCACTCTTCTGCATAACTTCAATCTTGGTGCCGTGAGCCACACGTGTGGTGGGACCGGAAACGGTCTGGGGTCCTCCTTTCTCACCGATTGTTCGATACATCGTCTGTGAGAATAGGAGATAGCGGTCCTGAGGATTCCCCACAATCCTCCCCAACTCCCGATCCAAATACCGCCCCACACTACTCCCCGTGCTCGTGATCCCGGTTACCGTGGATTCGACAGGGCCTCTGCGTTTGCGCTTGGGATTCGATGCCACAAATCTCTTCGCCTCCGCCAAACTCTCAAACCTGCTCTCCTTATCCACCTTCGGCACCACCCACTCCCCCTCCCCCACCGGCTCAATCCTGTACCCCTTATACGTAACCGCTTTCTCCCCCGCCGCCTTCTTCGCCTTCCCCTTCAACCCCTGCCTCTCCAACAAATGGTCCGCATGCTCCTCCACCACCCCGCGCTTATACTCCTTCTTCAGCCTCCCCACAAACCCCCGTGAAAACTCCCCCCGCTCCGGTTGCTTCTCCAACCACTTCCCAAATAACGCCGTCCCCCTCTGCCCGCCTTCTCCCCTATACCCCGCCTCATACGCTTCCCTCTCAATCCTTGACGACGACGAGATAGTCTGCCCCTTCCCTTTCCCCCTCCTCCCAAACCCAAAGAGGTTTTCCCGCCGCTTATGCTGCCGCCGTCTCGTATTCATGACTAAAATACTTTGTACACCACTCCCCCGCTATCTCCGGTACGCCGCGTAAGCACTTCTGGCTCTTTGATATCTCGATGGACCTGTACTGCCGCTGAACAGCAGAAAAGCCGCCGCTACGCCAACCATCCACATGGAGGAGGGGACGCCAAGGATGGGGTCCTGTAGGGCTTGGGAGAAGTTCCCTGAGGTCAAATCCGTGGTGAATTGGGAGAAGTCGGTGCTGATATCCCCCATTCCGCCGTGGCCGCCACAGGCACCACTCCCACCACACCCGCATCCGCATCCCCCCACTTTCTGCCCATTCAATTGTCCCGGTGTATTGGATTGCTGGCCGATGAGGGCTACCCGTCCCGCTGTGTAATCCTTCAATGGATTCTGCGGCACCACGTACACAGCGGGGAGGATGTCGCCGATGCCGGGGGTGTAACTCACCCCTCCTTCCACGGGATTTTGCGGGACGGCGAACCATCCGGGGAGGAGGTCTCCGAGACCGGGGGCGGGGTGGACGCTTAATTGAGCCATGTTAGATTCCTTTCCGTTTCCTTTTTCACTTGCTCACTTTCACCGCGACGATTAAAGCCAAAATAGTGGCTCCTCCAAGGAGTAACCATCCTCCTGAGGATTGACAAACCGTGCAGGGGCAAGATTTGTTAAAGAGTTGATTCCACACACTGGTGCAATCGACGTAGCCGGAAGCTACCTGCTGAGTGATGTCCTGTACCGCTTGCTGGTGGTAGCTCTGCCCTTGCGGATTCGTGGTGCTGATGTAAATGGGATTGCCGTTTGCATCTACGCCGGATTGAACACAGGACCCGTCAGCGAGGGATGTGTTAGGTGGGCATCCTGCTCCGCCCGTGTAGATGTAGGCCGTGGGAGGAGGTGGTGTCGGCACAGGAGGAATGGGAGAGGAGGCGCTCGCGCAGGCAGTAGGATTGAACATCTTCTGAAGTATGTTGCAACTGTACGGAGTCATGGACTGCTGGTTCAGTTGATTGATCGCGGATTGGCTGGGAGCTCCGCCAACACAGAGCCCGGTGTCTGGATTCACTTCAGATGAATCGCACACGATGTTATTGGCGTCAGTGTAAGGATCGCCTAATCCATGATTGAGGTTGAGTCTCATTTGAGTAGTAGAGCGAGAGCGATGGCCCCTCCGATAATCCACAGTGCTGTATTGGGGGAGGAGGTAGACGTACCTGCCCCTGCTCCCGCACCTGTACTCCCCGTCGTAGGCAGCGATGCCGCCGGCACACCGCCACCAACTACCGGAGTCTCACCAGGAGCCAGTGGCCCCATGATGCAGTTTCCACTAATATCCGTGCCGAAGGGGCAGGAAGTAAGGGGAGCTGGCGGTCCCATGAGGCAATTCCCGTTTTCATCCTCTCCGTAAGCGCACGCTTGAGCCAAAGTTCCGAGTGTCATCTGTGATGCCTCCCTACTCCGCCGCCGCCACCACCCTCCATGAAAAAGTAAATCAGCACTCCCACACCGATGAGTATCACAGGAGAGCTTAATCCCCCTGCCGCTGCTCCCGCTCCCATTCCCTCAGTCAACTGCGGAGCGATCACGGGAACCACACCAGGGGTCACGCATTGATTGGTCGTGAGATCCAATTCATACCCGGAGGGGCAATCACAGGGAGTGTAGCCGGTGAGGTTCACATTCAACGGGCAGGGGACACCGGACCCGGTGGGAGCGGCCACTTGGTCTCCCGTGACGGGATCGGTGAGCACAGTGCCGAGGGACATTCTCATTTCATCGCCACCCAGAGTAAAATGGCCACACCTCCCAAGAGGAGGAGTGGAGTCATATTGGCAGTGCCGGTGCTTGCCCCTGTTCCCGTTCCAGAAGGTGATGGTTGCTGTGGAGTGACACCAACGGCGGAGAAAAGTTGTGGTAAATTTTGCTGGGCACACTGCACCATAGCTGTGTAGTGGCTTGGTTCTCCCTGAGAAGCGTTATAGGTATCAATTGTTTGAGCACTAGAGAGGAGATTAGGTAAGGCACTATAAAGGGATTGGTATGGCTGCAATAAAGTTGCCTGTTGAGCGGCCGTCAAAGAACTCCATCCGGGCGGCAAAGAGAAAGGAGTACAAGAATAAGGCACGCTGGTATTTTGTGGACCGCTTTGTGCAAGTCCAACGAGAATATTATTGTAAGGAGCCAACGCCTGATAAGCTGCTCCTACATTCGCCGGCAAAGGTGGACCAGCGATAGCGACGGCAGTAATGGCAGGCACAACACTTGCCTGTCCCAAGCTCATCCTCATATCTCCACCTCCACATCCTCCACCCACTTCTCGCAAATCTCCTTCGCCACCCACCAGCTCACCCGGCACAAATTCAACCCCAGGCAAAACGCGAACACGAATGGAACGCACACACCGAAGATGGCCCACGTCTTTGCCCAGTGCCAGTAATGTTGCAGTCGGTACCTCACTTATTACTCCCGCCCCCACTCCCGCCGCCCACTAGACCGAGAAGTAAAATCCCCGCCGCCGAGGCCCAGAACCAGGCGATACTCGGGCAAGTGGACGGGCCACCGCCAACCTCCACTCCCGTAGGGCGGGCCGCACAGGTGGGTTTCGTGGACCAACCGAGACACATCATTAGAGTTTCCCTCCTCGTTCCAACTTAATCAGTTGCCTAACCACCCACGTGACTCCAAGCCAATCACAGGCCATAAACGCCAGTTCGGCCCTTCGTTCCAACCACGCATGACTTCGGAGTTTCTTGTAATGAGATTTCATCGTCATTTCCAACGATGGGATCCCGCACCGCTGTTTTCAGCGATACCGGGTGAGATCACCGCTTTAATTCGGCTTCCCAAACCCTCCTCCAAACCCGCCACCAAACCCCCGCTTACCCCCATTGAACGAAGGGAGCGGAATAATCCCCTGCAACCCCACTCCCCAATTCCCGTTCGCCTGCACACCCGCCGATTGCAGCGCAGTGAGGAAAGCAGTGAGGGATAGGAGTGGCAACCCCTGAGAGCTTAACCCCGGCCCATTCGGAGTCCCGGCATTCACCCCATTGGGGTAGAAGATTGCATTTACATTGGGGATGGGAGGTTGCGCCGCGCCGTTCCACAGGGTCGCCCATTGGTAGGCATCCGCCTGCCCGCCTTGTGCCTTGATGAAGGCGTTGGATTGAGCGGAGGCTTGCAGGAGGGAGTAGACATTGGGGCCGGTGTAGGACGGCGGAGTGGCTACCGTGATGGAAGCGGGAGGCGACGGCGGCGGCGTTGCCTGCATCACGGGAGGATTGGGTCCCGTGGTGGGAGCCGTGGGTGTGGGCGATGGCGCGGGAGCGGATGGAGCCGGAGCCGCCGTCGTTGCCGCCAGAGCGCTTGTGCCGAACCAGGATTGCCAGTAAGACGGCCCTCCCGCACTCACGGCCCCATTCGGCCCGTAATTATTCAGCACATAATACGCCGCCGCGGCCCCTCCCAATAAAAGGAGGATATTCGTCATGTCGCCTTCTTTGGCCATTTCCTTACCCCTTCCTCCCTCCTAGCATCAATAACGCCAGCACCACCAATCCCCCTACCGCCACCGCTCTATTCTGATCCACCCACTGCGAGAACGTATCCCCGCACGGCGGAGCGATGACGGCCGGGGCCGGGTTCACGATGTTGGGCATTCTCTGTTGCATCAGTGCTGGCGTCACCACCGGCATGGGAGCTACACTCTTCGTGATCGACGGCATCCGCGCTGTGGTGGCAGTAGGCATCGGCACCGGGCTCGACGGCGGCGCCGCTCCGGGACACATTCCATTCACCACCATCGCGGCTTTGTAGGGATCACACGCCGGATCTCCGCACGCTTTCGCTCCGACGTACCCCGCCGCCGAACAAGCGGCGAGCAATCCCGGCCCCGCCTGCTCCTGCGTGATCGCGCCGCATTGGATTTGCAGGCAGGTATCGTGCGTAGGTGTCAAATTCGCCATGGTGCCTCCCGATTTAAATTGGATCGCTTGCGTGGGGTTGTAGTAGGACGCCTCACCGCTCAGATAGGAGAGGGAGGATAGGAAAAGGGGCGCGGAGGAGGAGTAATCCGGGGCGTCCTGTAATTCAGCCGGTACGATGTCGCCGAGTCTCACGCCTCTACTCTCCCCTTCTCAAGTTCCGCTTGCATCTTGGAAATAGATTCGTTGATAGTTTCAAGTCTCTGATCTAATCCCAAAGCCGGAATCTGCGCTCTGATTCCTTTGGCCATGAATAATGCGCTTTCATCACCACTTTCTTCGAGCTTCTGGATTTGTCCATGGATCATGTCATGTTGTGTTTGTAGTTGATCTCTCAATCTACACAGCTCGGCTAAATTTTCCACGGAAGGAGGAACGTCCGGTGAGCCCATCGCTAGCATCGCTTTCTGCTGAATTGATTGCTGCTCCTGCCGGAGTTGCTTTTGCTCCTCGACTTCTTGATTGTGTTGAGCGAGCATTCTAGAGTCTCGCTTCCTACAATATGAATGGAAGTTCCTTAGTTCATTCAGAATTTTAGACAATAAAAACGCAATCCTGTCTGGTTCCATCATTTCCTCCCCGATAAAAGCAACACTCCCACCACCGCTGCCGCTGTGACGATGGCCCATGTTGGAATTCCGGTTGTAGTGGTCTGTTGCTGTTGCGTTTGCGTCTGCGGTGCCGGTGCTGGTTGCGCCGGTGCTGGTTGTGTAATGGGACCCAACGGCGTGATATTAAAACTCGTCCCAATCTCCCCCGGCCCCAATACAGCTCCACTCCCGCTCTGATTCTGCACGATCGATCCCGGTGGAATCGCGGGAGTAGGCGTGGGAGGATTCAACACATTCCCCTGCGTATTCACCGCCGGGGAAGTCTGTGGCTGCACCACGGGAACGGGAGCGGGCACGGGAGTAGGCGACGGCGCCGTGTACGCCAGCGCACTCGTACTCAACACCGCCGCCGGGATGCTGTTGTAATACTCCTCCCACTGTGGCGCCGCCGCTGCCGCGCACGCCGCCCCTCCATCCACACACGCCGCCGCTGCATTGGGATCAGCCGCGGCAATCTCCGCATTGACCGCGCCGCAATACTCCTGTGCCAGTTGCAGCGTCACCGATTGCGCCAGTTGCGCTGGCGTCATGCCGGGGTAATTGATGTAAGCGGCGGATAACACTTCCGGCCCCGGATTCGGCCCGAACATGGAGAGGGGTGGGAGGGCGTTGAATGCATTCTGAATGTACTCGGCGCATGAGTTGGCTCCGGCAGGTCCACCCATTCCACTCAGGCGGCGGCCACGATAGTTCCGCGACACTCCCGGTACGTTGCTTGATACTGGACGATGATAAGGGCGAATGAGCATGCTTACTCCATGGCCGCCAATAATAGTAATCCCCCACCCAACAAAATCAATGGAAGCGGCAAGCCACTTTGTGCCCCTCTGCCAACTGCACCCGCGCCACTGCCCGCGCCACCAGGAACAACGCCGCCGCCCGCCGTTCCTGTTCCTGCTCCTGCCGCGCCCGTGCCGCTTGCGCCTGCTCCTTGTGTGTTGGCGACGATGGCGGAATCGGGGACGACGGTGGGGTCGTTCGCGATGGGATCGCGGAAGGCAACATAGAAGTTCCAGCAGTTTGGTCCAGACTTATCCGCTCCGGGGTATTGGTATTTCCAGTTTCCTTGTGCATCCTGTTGCCATCCTCCCGGAGAAGTTTTATATACGCATGCTCCCTGCTGGAATGCTTCCACGCAATGGACGCCAGCTTGTCCCAGAGCTGCTTGACCACAAGCGGCAAGGAGCGCATTCATGGCCGTGTCGAAATTGTTCAACGCTGCGGCTTGTAGAGAGGTGGTGTGAATGGGAGCGGCGAGGTAGTTAGCGAGGTTTTGAGTAAGGATAGGACCGACTTGTTGGACATAGGAAGTGGCTTCCGTGCAGGTTTCGCCGCAACCTTTGAAGACGTTGTAGAGGGCGACACCGAGAGTGATGGCTCCGGTGACGGCGAGGCCAATGGGACCCGCGAGGGAGGAACCGGCAGCGGCGGCTTGGAGGGAGGAGAGGATTCCAGTGGTGACAGTGGCGCCGGATTGAGCGATGACGGCGGCGGTGCCCGCGCCAGACATTTGCTGTCCCAAGCCAGAGAGTCGGGCGCGAGGGTGGGGACGTAATTGTATCCTCCCGCCGAAGAGGGCGGGGGGATAAGTGTGGGGGGCGGGATGGGGGTGGAGAGTCATTAGCTCGGTGTGTTAGTCCACTCCACAATCCACTTCCGTCCACTTTGGTATGGGCCCGAGATTGAAGTTACACCATGAAGCTTCACCAAATTCTTGAATCTGGTAGCTGCCGCTTCGGACATGAATGAACGTGTGGCAGTACCGTAGAATTTCTGTCCTGCTTTTGGTTGAAGGTGCCGTGGATTCACAAACACCCTTACCTTCCCCGTCTTCTCATCCAACATCACCCGTGCCGGGATCGTCCGGGGATTCTCCCGCGCCAGCTTACTCCTCAACCTCGCTGGTGTCTTTGCAATCAACTCCCTCGCCACCCGTTTACTCATCCTCGTGGGATATCTAGCCGTCCCATGCGCCACGGCTTCGGCGAGTCGGAATTGTTTGCCGGAGCGGAGGGGATTACGCCTACGTCTGCGTCGTGTGGCCATCTCCCTACCTCCCCCTATTCCCACCCATCACCAACAACACCAACGCCAACCCCCCAATCAACAACACCGGGCTCACCTGTCCCAACGCCGTCCCAAACGCATTCGCCCCCACTCCCAACGTCCCCGCCGTCAACGCACTCTGCGGACTCCCATACAGCAACTGATTTCCCCCCGGCAACTGCAACGCCGCCCCGCCTTGGGCAATCGTCAACACCTTCGCCAGAGTATTCCCCGCCTGGTTCGCCACCGTCGCCCACTGGTACCCTGACGGTGCGGGCGGTGTCGCCGCATTCCCCGCCACCTGTGTAGGCCCCGAATACCCCGCCGGTGCCTGCACCACACTCGACGGTATCTGATACTGCACCACGGGATTCACATTCTCGACAATCGGAAACGGCGTCTCCGTTACCGGCGGCAATTCCGCCGGCGTCGTTCCCATGCTCTCTTCACACACTGTAGGATCATACGCCGGGTCGGTCGGGTCGCACGGGTCCTGCCCCAACCCTTGCAACTGTGCCATCCGTCTCAATCTCCCCACCCCACTCGTCCCCGTGCTCACCCTCACTCTCATGGGATTCTGCGGCACCACGAAATTCCCCGCCAGAATATCCCCCATCCCCTCCCCCGCTGCGTAATACCCCCTCGGCTCCACTCTCATCCCCGTGTGTCTCTGTCCCAGCAGTAAACGAGTGCGTCCGTCTGCTATTAACCCCGCTCTCCCCGCCCTCACATCCGCCGGCAAACTGGTATCCCCAGGCGCAAAACTCGGCACTGTAACATTCATTGTTTACTCGCCTCCCCTGCCAGTTTCCAAATCACCAATCCCACCGCCGCGATTCCCACCGCCTCCAGCAACCACCCCAATGCTCCGCTCACGCTCCACTCCTGTTTCCTACTCACACTCACCACCTGCTCCGCTTCCCACCCCGGTTGCGTCCCATGGCTGGCATCCAGCGGCACCCGCACCCTTACCCCATCCACTTCCGGGTACGCGACCACGTACACATGTGAGAACTGATACGGTGCATTCCCATCCGCCGCCACGGTGCAGAATGAGCACGGTACCCCCACCGCTTCAAGCAACGCCGCGAGATACCCCGAAAAATCGTCGCAATCCCCTATTGCCTTCCCTTGCTCAACATACCGTTTAATATCCAATGGCCGAATCACCACCTCCACCACATCACTCGCATCCACCCCCGCCAATTGCGCCGCCGTAGTCTCATCCCTCTGAAACTGCATGGCACTCTTCACGTGGTCAAATGCCCGCCCGACTTTTTCCACATCATCGGCGACACTATCGTCACCACACACCTGTACTGCCCACTCCTTAAACTCTGGATTATCCGAATCCGCTTTCGCCCTATCCCGCATGAGACTAATCGTGGTCCCCACCTGCACATCCGGCCACGGCCCCAATTCCCGCACACTAATCCTCACCGGCCCCAGCGTCTCATGTGTGGTGATCCTCACGCTGCACGCTCCAGTAGACACTCCCGGAGATACTCTGTAGACTTCCCAGTAAATAAGGATAGAGCGGGAGGGATCGCCACGGTTTGGATTTTAGACGCCGAAAAATGGGGGCGCAACCCGCTTGGTGGTTGGTTAAGTGGCCGCCGCGCCATCGCCGCCCATAGTTGGCCTTGACAAAGCAATAACTTACGCTCTACAATCTTTTTGCACTGAAAAATACGTTTGAGGAGGGCTGAAAAGTGCCTGAAGAAGGTATTGAAAGTGGGTTAGAGGGGGCAGGATTGACCTTGGTGGATGATTCTCCACCTATGGAGAGCGAAAATGTGCTGGAAGTGCCAGAGGAGCCAGAACGGGGGAGGGGAAGGCCACCAAACATCCCAGGGAGCGCTCCCAGGAAGGCGAAATTTCCCACCCCCCGCTTCCGTCAGTTCAATTCAGACGCCGATAACAGCACGCAGAGGCCAAAGCACGCTTTCAAGTGGTTTCTGGATTTGCCGCAGGCGTTTAAGGATCGCTGCATCTGGTATCTGTACCGGCGCCACCCCATTCTAGTAGAACCACCGCTGAATGAGGAAACGAAATTCCCGATGTGGCCCAAGTACATCGACAAAATCCCCGGCGCGGACCCCAATCAAATCACGGATGAGTCGGATTTGCTGAATCGGTACGGGTGCGGCAGGTATGAGTTGTATTTGAATGAAGTGGATTTGCCGAAGGGTGATGAGGGGAGAAATATACTGCGTGTGTTTGTTCAGTCAGTGGGAGGAGCCGATTACCGCGCCCATCCTCCTAACGACGATTTAATCAACGATGTGAGCAAGGTTGATGTTTCACATCCCAACAACAAAGGGTACCTTGCTTACTTGGCGAGTATTGGTAAGCTGCCGGAACAGATTGAAAAGGAAAAGGAGAAAGCGGACATGGCCACGGCCACAGTAGTTGAATCTCTCACGACTGGATACAAGGAAATGGCAGATAAGGTTCTGAAAGTAGCTGAGAAAGCTACGGAGAAGGCCAACGCCAGAGCGGATGCTCCCGCCGCCGCCCCCGCCCCCACTGTCGATCCCTCCGCTTTCATCACCGCCGCGGCGGACACGATGAAAGACGCCACCAAAATAGTGATGGAGTCGGCCCGTGGGATGGGGATGAAAGAGGTGGTGGAGATTGTCGAGAGGCTGAAGCCGAATAATTCGGAACTCATGGCGCTCTACGCAGCGATGATGCAGCGGGATCAAGCCCGCATCGATTTCCTGGAGAAACAGATTTTGGAGATGCGGACACCACAGCCTACTCCTGCCCCTTCAGCCACCAATCCCTCCTCCGCTTCCGCGCCCCCTACTCCCTCTTCCCCCTTCGCTTACTTCCGCGACGGCGTCACGGCGTTACGCGAGATGAAAACCGTGATGGATGAACTGGGAGGCGGGGCCGGTGCCGCCGAAGAGACCGTAGCGGCGGCGAAAATGCCATGGTGGGCATCGATGTTGACGGGAGTGGCACCACATCTGGTTCAACTGGCCGATAGAGTGATAAGAGGCATGGAGATTTCGAGGATGGCACCGGGGACAGTTACGGCGCCTAGCCCGATGCCCACTCAGGCTCAACCACAACCTCAACCCCAATCACAAGCAGGAACACAACCCAATCCCACCACTTCCGCCGTAACCGGCCTCCCTGCTCCTGTTCCTACCATCCCCACTGACGAAGCCATCATCCAACAACTCTTCACCGAAATCCGCACCCCGCTCCTCAATCACCTCACGGACACTGAACTGACCAATGCCGGCTCCCTCTTCGCGGATTGGTTCGTGGGTGGGTACGGAGAGGAAGTGTACAAGAAGGTGAAAGGATACGGCCCCTTCATCGCTCCCATGTTGAGAGAATATGCGATCCAAGCGCCGGATGGGTCCACGATGAAACCATTCGACGTGCCGCAGTTGGATAAATTCGTGGAGGAGTTTTTATCAGTGGACTTCGACAAGTTGGATCGGGAGCAGGAAACGGTGGAGAAGCCTTAATTGATGCTACGATACGCTCCCGTGCTCGTGCTGGCTATGTTGATACTGTGGGAGGCGTGTAAGGAACGGAAGGGCAAAGGGTAAATAAAGAGGAAGGCTCTAGCGGAGGACTAGAGCCTTCTCTCTTACCGGCGTGTCAGGCGGTGACTGACAGTGCATCCACGAGCCATCGCGACCCTACCTCTCGCGACTGAGTGCCAAGCCGTATGCCTACGGTCCGTGTGTCCACGGTGCTAAGTGCTCCGCCGATAAACCTTACAACAACTCCGCCAGCTTCTTCCGAAACGCCTGCCCGCCCAGCTTCCCCTCCAGCAATTTCTTCACCAGCGTCAGTGCCTCCTTCATCGCCGTCTGCCGCTTCGTTTCCTTCCCCTCGGTGGCCGTCACTTCCGCCTTCAATTCCTCCAACCCCTCCTCGCACACCCCCACCGCCGCCTTACTGCTAATCCCCTTCCTCGCGTTCGGCGTCTCCTGCTCACCCTTCTTCACTTTCCCCGTCTTCGGCCTTCCCACTTTCCCCGACCCCCCCGCCGCCGCTTCCTTCGCCTTCTGCAACTCCTCCAGCACCTTATCCTGCTCCTCCTCCGACATCGCCGGCAGGTGCCTCGCGGTAGTCCACGGCAATTCCCCCGTGTGGATCTTGGTTTGAATAGTGGGCCGCAAATCCAGCAACCGCGCAATCTGATTCACGGTGCTCTTACTCACTCCCATCCGCTCCCCGACATCCGCGAAGGTCAACCCGGCATCATGCAGTCTCCGCGCTGCGATCGCCCGATCCATGGGGGTATTCCCCTTCCGCTTCTCGTTCTCGGTGAGGTTAGCTTGCAGCGCATCCACCTCTTCCTTGAAATCCTCGATATGGACCGGAATCCTGCCGTCATGCTCCCCGGCTTCCACCGCGTTGATGATCGCCTGTGCTCGCCGGTACCCGGCTTCCAGCCGGTACTCGTAATTCCCATGCTCCCCCGTCCCATTCAACCGGGAAACGATAACGGGCTGGTGCAACCCCTCCCGCAGAATTGACGCTTTCAACTCCTCAATGGATTTGGGATCGGGCCTCCCGAACCGTAAATTACGCTCCGGGTCGATCAGGATGGAGCTAATCTGGACTGTCTCGTAGACCCCCATGGGGGCCTGTTGCGCTTTACTCATGTGAATGTTCTCTCCTTTTACGTTTTGAAATTGAAATCTAAACATCTACGCAGCTTTACCATAAGCCGCATTGCGCTCGTCTGCTGTAATCTCGCCATTCCCAAAACGGCGATCCACCTCAGACAATTCGGCTGCCATCCGTGTTTTTGTCTCACGAACTATGCGGCCATCCACGAAGCCTTCAGTGTATGCAAGACTACAGCGTGGATTCTCTTGACTCTCAAGTGGGCGATTGCCTTGCCCGTTCTCAAAACCACGAAGGTAATCGCGTCGATTCCTTCGACGTTGTGCGTTACTCATGTGACTGTTCTCTCCTTTTCTAGATTTTAAAACTCAAACTCCCCAAACCAAACTGGAGCCGTGGTGCTGGCTTCTTTCACCAGCCAGGATTTCATAAGGCATCATTGGTTAGCCCTTCTTACTCGCCTGGATTCCACCACGGCAAACTTGCACTACGCGGCGGGTTCCTCATCCTCCACCCCGCCAATCGGAACCGTCTCTCCACCGTCGCCGTCATCGTCATCACCCTCACCCTCATCCTCCTGCTCGGCTCCGGTATTCACCAACTCGAACACCAACCCCTCCCCCAACAAACTGTCGATATCCCCCGACTCATCCGCCCCCTCCGGTATATCGATGTGGGCAATATAAGTTTTACCGTTCGGGGCGTCGTACACCAACGGCCCCTCCCCAAACCCTATCTCCTCGCTCTCATCCTCCCCCACGCGGATACGGAACGTGTCCTCGGTGGTGATTAACCCGATGTCGTGATTGTCAACGATAGCCATGTGATGTCGTGCCTCCTTGGTGGAGTATACGGAGTATTTGGGGGGAGTGTCAAGAGCCATGAATCAAGAACCAGGAGAAAGCGAAGCCGAGGATGAGACTGAGAATACAAACTATCATAGCTGCTGTGAAACCACCTGTACGTCCATCCGGCCCGTAATCGAATAGGTCTCCAAGAATTTCTGCAATTGTCTCCCTCTTCGCGGCGTCTATCACAACATCCCCTTTTTTGAGCGGTATAAGTCGCCCACAGGTCTCGCACATAAGAACGCTTTGAGTGGGTGTTCGTAACTCACAGACAGTTAGATGTCTGCCGAGGGCACAATTCCATGCGCGATGAATCCGGCTCAGAGCTCCCACCACTCCTCCTCCGCTTCCTCCCCGTTCTTCCTCGCCTTCTTATCCGGCACCCACATCTCCACCAATTCCTCCTTCGCCCTCGTCACCGCCACATACTCCAAATTCTCCTCCTGCTTCAACGCCTCCTCATGCCCCGCCTCCGCCGCTCTCACCGCGTAATACGACGGCATATAGCGATTGCGGCCGATTAAAAACACCCTCCTCCACTCTCTCCCTTTGGATCGATGCACAGTACACAGTTTCAACAAATCCGACTTCCCCGAATTGTCGAAAGTGATTTCAATCCGCCGCACCAACTCCGCCACGGAATCATCCTCCTGCAACCCATCCATCAAATCCATCAGAATATCCACCCGTTCATGCACCGCTTCCGCCTTGTCCTCCCGGCCCTTGGCGAGATGCTTACTCACTTCCACCGAACGGTACTCATCAAGATGAGTACTCAACTGTTCAATTGTGATGTCATCGCCCCACTTTTCAGCGAGTGCAATCAACCCTTTTCCGTTTCCTCCCTCCACCACGCACTGAATCCCCATTTTCCTCAATCGCTTGGAGATGCCCACCAATGGCCGGCGATTGCGGCAGAGGATCACGTCATTCACCCGGTCAAAATCCTGCTTCCAGAATTCGGAGTGATGAATGGTGGCAACGGTCCCCTCGGGATTGTTCTCATGTGCGGTGAAATCCGGCACCCAGGTCTGAGCGAGTCGGACGACGGATTTAGGGCAACGGTAGGTGACGTTGAGGGGGAACACATGCTCGTCCGGGATGTTCATGTGCTTTTTAGTGCGCTCCATGGAATCGGAATCCGCACCAGCGAAGCGGTAAATGGAGTTTTTGGTGACGATTCCATCGGCGATGTAGTTGTGGTGTGTCTCTACGTCAAGTGAGTAAACCTCACCAGAGTAAGGAACATCTACGAGTGTGATTTCACTCCAGACCTGCTTCTTGGTGCCTTCAAACACTGGCACACTCATCATGCCGGAAATCATGTTGCAAGCTTGCGTTGTGAAGCATGTGGTCCTGCCGTGTCTACGATAAGTGCTCTTTGAGTAGAACGGATATTCAATCATCCGTCCATGGGCTTTCAGAAGCCTTGTAGCGTTGCATAACAAATCTACATCCTTGCCGATTGAGCACCAAAACCTATCCAAGAATGCTTGGGTATAGTGTCCTGCGTTGGCGTGCTCTTTGAATTGTGGGAGCGGTATTTGATATTTGGTGGATAGTATCGACTCGTACATTGACGCCTCTTCTTTCGTTTCATGCACGGCAACAATCCACGCATCATCGGCATCTTCCAATCTAGCTCTCATCCCCAGATGAAAGATCCCACCAGCTTGGAATAATTGGCACCATCCCAGTCTGAAGTGTGGGCCTTTACGCATCAGATATGTGACGTTGCAGCCGGTTCCACGTGTGGACCACTTACAGAAAAATTTGTGGTTGGGTGTAACTTGCGTGGTGCATCCATTTTCGGTGTCTATTAGAATCAATCTACCTTCGTAGAATCGATGCGCCGTTTCGAGGACTTTCCTACCTTGCGTAGTAGTACCGCAAAATTGATGCCCATTCTGATCGAAGGAGATTAGTCTATCACCAACCTTCACATCCTCAATCGGGATGGTTTTCTTTCCCTCCAGAGTCACCATAGTTCCACGAGGTTGACACTGCCTATCGTCTCCCACGCCACAGAATCTTCCCCCGTACCGAAGGAGCCGTGCAGCCAACACGCGCCGGATATGGTTTTGGTCCTGAAGCTCGTCAATCATCACCCAGTCAAACTGCCGGAACTGATCCTCATTCGACGCGAGCAGCAAGGGGGCGAGGATCATATCATCGAAGTCGATTTGTGCCACTTCCCTCTTACACATTTCAATCGACTGGCGGTACACGACGATGCAAGACTCGATAATCGCCTCGTCGGATTTATCCGCCGGGATCTCATCAGTCAACTCATACGCATCGAAAATTTCCCGCCATATCGCGGGATCGTCAATGGTGTTGAGGCCGTCATAGGGCAGTCCCAACCCCATTTGTTTCGCATACCCCACCGCCGCCGTCACCACGCCGGAGGATTTCTTGTCGAATTGATGGCGTTGCTTGGCGAGGGAAGAAACCTTGTGACCGTTGACATCGAATCGTGGATTGATGAAGCGGAAACACTGTAGGCCGATAGCGTGCATCGTTTTCACGGTCACGGAACGGTAGGGTATGCGGCCCCTTAGTTCCTCAGCGATGGCTGTGTTGAAGGCACCGAGGAATAAGCGTAGGCGTGGATTCCAGCGAGTGATTTCTTCCGCCATGGAGACCAGGAGGGAAGTTTTGCCACACCCGGCGCGGGCGATTACGTTGCAGGAGCCAAGGCCGTGAGTGGCGAAACGGATGACAGCGGATTGTTGAGGATTGGGAGTCACTTCACTTTACCTCCATACTTTCAACATCCTCAGCCCATTCTTCCGGCGGGTTATCATATGGGAATTTCTCCAACCCCTTGCGGATTTCAGTTTTACGCTTATTGGCGTCCTCTTCGGTGGCCCAAACTGAATCCACACCAAACACAGGAAAATCCCATCCCTCTCTGGAGGGAGTTGAACTGATGACTAAGTAGACGATCATAGCCCCAACTCCTTCCTCTCCGCTTCTGTCAACTCGTTTCGGTGCATCCATGGCCCATCCGGTAGCTTGTACCACTGTCCATCGTTGCGGGAATACTCATAAATGCTCCCATCGGCCATAAGAGCGAGTAGCGTGCGTTCCGTCACGGCGATTTGAATGGGCATCATCGTATCACCACCTCATCCGCGCTCTCGATTGCATCCGCCCACTTCTCGGCATCCTCCGCCTGGGCAGTGAATTGAGCCTTTAACCGCTCACCTACATCCGCTGGATGCATCTCAAGCATGAGTTTAGCGTCCCGACGGTAAATCTCCGCCGCCACGCGCAATGCATTCGCTATCATCACGCGGTCACTTTCCCCAATGTGTACTGTTGCTAGCATTGCTCACCTCCATCGAACACATGAAGCACAAAACCACCGCCGCCTAATTGGACGGTTCCAATGAATGGCAGGTTTTCTATGCTCTCGCGTTTTTCTTGTCCAGTCATGACGGTTATAATCACTCTTGGCCGCTTGGCATTGCTAGGATTCACGAGAGCCCATACAGTGGGCTGATCCGCTTGTACCTGGACTGATAGAATTTTTGCGCCGGATGGCATCTCCACCGCCGTGGCCCTCGGCACAATTGGTAGTACAAATTTCCAAATTTCTCTCATCGAATGGAAGCTCCTAGTTTCTTCCAGGAGAGGGACGCATGACCATCCCGCTCCTGCAAGGCACCCCAGGACTAGGAGTGTATGGGGGCTTGCGATACCTTATTCCTCTTCCCACGTTTCCCCTTCATGAACCCCGGCAGAATCCCTGCCGCCTTCCTCTCCGCCGCTACAGCCTTCGCCGCCTTGCTCCTGGACTTATCCGTCAACGCCTCCCGCTGCCGCGCGATCACATCCGCCACTTTGGGAGGAATCGCCAGCCTCAAACTCCCCTCTCCGCTCACGCATTCGAGGAATATCGTATCCCCTTGCTCGCGTTGTCGGTAAGTTTGAATGATGAAAGTTTGTGCGGAGCCAATAAGCGGCACGATAGCACGCACGGTGGAAGGAGCAGTACACACGACATCCGGTAAACCATGCAGCCCACCTATGAGTCGGTCAAAAGTCTCCGGCAATCCTGTTTTATTGATTTCATTCATCCCAACGGCCCTCCTAGTCGGCCACTCACAGAATACTTTGTAAACTTTCCCTCGTGCAATAGTACCTTCGTACCCCTCCCGGCACCTCTGTCACCTCCTAGAACGCGCTAGGACGAGCCGGAGGCGGGAGGGGTAGGGGGGAGGAATGGGGGAGGGGACCGGGGCCGTCTGACGGCGTGGGATAAGCGGGAATGGGGCATCTACGCAGTAGGCGTAACCCTTTGCGGAGGTAGTATTCGGCGGTGGGGCTCCAGGTGTGGGGATAGAGGCGTTTTAGGGATGCAATGCGGGCATCCTCGATTTGGCGTGATTTCCTCACAGTTCCCCCCATCTTTCCGCAATCCCCACGCTCGACAGTACTGGCACATTCCGCAGTGGGCTCGCATGCTCGAAAATCTCCTTGGCGATGAGGGAGTACTCCGTTGCGATCCGCTTATCCACATCCGCTAGGCAATCGTCATGGATTTGCAGGAGCGGGTGACAGGTGTAGGATTCATTGATGGCTTCCATCTCTGGCCACAGTTCCGCCATGCCTAATTTTTCAGTGCCCTGTGCCCCTGCTTGCTCGGGGTGATTACCAGCCTTCCTGATTCCCTCTTGCTGAATTCTGCGGTGGCAGGATTTGGCCTCAGGAACCAGTCTCACTCTACCAAAATCGTCCCATATCATCGCGTAGCGGAGAACGGTTTCATGGTCGCGGTCCAACATCTCACGGAGCTTGGGACGGACACCGAAAAATTTCACTTCAATCAACTCCGTGCATTCCTCTTCGGTCCAGTTGACGCCTTCAGTGGCGAGGGAGGCTTGGAGTCCAATGGGAGTTTGGCCGTAGAGGACGCCGAAGCCTACAGTTTTGCATGGTAAGCGTTGGAACTTTTTGAAGTAGTCCCATTCGGCGATCATGGCGGGAGTGGCGGTACCGTCCTTGACCATTTGTTGGAGGGTCATGACTTCGTTGTAGTCGAGGCCGAATACATCGCATGCGGTGGCGATGTGGATGTCGCCGCCGGATTGGAAGACGGCAATCATTGAGGGGTCCTGGGAGCGGTAAGCGGCCCAGCGCATTTCGATTTGTGACAAGTCGGTGGAAACGAGGATGCAGCCGGGGGAGGCGATGAAGGCGTTGCGGATTTCACGGCCTTCCTTGGTACGGATAGGGATGTTTTGAAGATTTGGATTCTTGGAGGATAGACGGCCTGTTGCTGCTGTAGTAGGGGAGAATTCGGTGTGGAGGTAGGGATCGGATTCGGTCACGCGGGCGAGGATAGGGTGGACGTAGGTGCCGAGGAGTTTTACTCTGCCGCGATAATCGAGGATGAGGCCGCAGACGGGGTGAGAGGAACGAAACATCTCGATTGTTTCGTCGTCGGTGGATTCCCGCTTGCCCTTTTTGGTCATGGGGACGGGGGCGTTACCTTGTACCTTTAACTCGTGGAAGAGTAAACGGGCGACGTGGTCCGGGGAGCCGGGATTGAAGGGGGAGTAGGATTTGCCGTTGAAATCCTGGTAGGCGTTGCCGATGGCGCCGCGGATCTCCTGCTCGGTGTCGGTTAAGCGGGATTGGATTTTAGTGCCGAGGGAGCGGAGGAAAGGGATGTCGATACGGATGCCATGGCGATGCATGGCGGCGATCATGGGGAGGCAGTTGTGATCGATGCGGGCGACGTTGGGGATGTCGGGGCCGGGGGAGAAGTGGACGCCGCCGTACATTTATGGCTCCTCAGCGATTCGTGCAAGTACATCGCCGTGGCAGGGGAGAGGCTTGCAGTAGCAGCCGAGAGTTTTGCCACGTAACTCTCGTTTGATGCTGGCCATCAGATGGGGTTGGGAACGGACCCATTGCTCGTAACGGTGAATGGCTTCCTCACGTGTGCTTACACGGATGGCCCCAAATCCGGTATGTGAGAATGGGTTGCCCCATTTGGAAGGGCGGCCAATGAAAACATCGAAGTGGTGTTTTCCACGGTGGACTACGTTAGTCAAATCCTCTCTCCTCCCAATGTTTCCGCCCGCGTCGGCCGTTTCTTGCTCTCTATCTGCCTCGCCTCGGAGTGGAACCAGTGCTCAATCTCTTCGGGCAGGTAGTAATCGTGCGCGATGTCACGCAACTTGTCGCAGATGGCGGCGGGGCCATGGTTCCGCTTCTCCATCATGCGGAGGTAGTTGGGCTCGACTCCCAATCGCTGCCCCAGCGCTTCATTGGACATCTCCGTGAACTTTCGCACGAAGTGGACACAGAGGCGAAAGTCGAGCGGGCGGAATCCCAGTTGTAGATTGTCGAGGGTGGCTTTCATCTCCTGCTTACGTTTGTTGTGGTAGGCGCGGAAGACACGTTGCCAGAAAGAATCTGGAGGGGCAGCTTTGGTTTTAGCTTTCATATGAGGTGATTCGTGTGGTGCTCTAGCCATTGCTTGAAATCTGACCAGAACCTAGTGCCGTCTGCCGTACAGTCTAGACATGCCACAGCCTCGGGATAGAGTTTGTACTTTCGATGGCCGCAGTAGTGGCACCTCTCGCGCCACAGGAACAGACCATCCATGATCCACTGAATCATGATGGCTTATTCCCCATCCCCGCCGGCCTCGCCCACTGGAACACAGTCGGATCACTGCCGGGCGGAACCTTCAGCGTTTGCAACCCACAGAAGAACCGGCTGAAAATTTCCAGCATTACCCCTACCCTAAGCTGCTCGGAGAGGGCTGGAGTGAGGGGTGTACGCTGTATCGTCTCCCGTTCGTCCCAGGGGCCATCCTCAATCGGCCGCTCCCGGAACACCTGGTGAGAGTAGTGAAGCTCCACGCGGCCGTCGTCCACGGCGCGGGCGAATACGACGGCTTCCAGTTCGGTCAAGGGGGTGGACATAGTCTTGAAGGACACCCGGATTACATCGGGATCGGAGGTGGTAGCGATAGGCATAACTCTAAGTTCCCTTATATATTGTCATTTTTTTGTTTTTCAGTCAACAGGTGTTTTCTCTAGTGTTCACTACTACTACGTCGTATGGAAGTGCTATTTTTGGAGACCAAAGTAATTTTCATACGAGAACTGGTATGAATGGCTTCACGAGGCGTCTCAAAACTGTATCATGATGTGATATAGACGAATGACCAAAGCCGCATACTCTGTGAATTTTAGCTCTTGACTTCATACTACATGTAGTATTAAAGTACTAAGGTACTCATGCTCCTCTGCCCCTTTTGCTTCTCCAAGGCCCTCACCACCGACACCCGCTCCATCGAAAAGGGCTCCTCAATCCGCAGACGCAGGCAGTGCGTCAACCCAGACTGTGCCAAGCGATTCACGACGTATGAGGATTACTCTCCAGATACAAAAGAATTTTTACAGTCTCGCAAGAATATGGGAATCGGACCATCTGATAGCCGTCTCGCCTCACTTGTCCAATTCGTCATCAACACCGCCGGTGAACAACACACGCGGGAGAACGTGGAATACTCTGTAGATTCAGTGTTGGAAGAGGAGAGGGGGAAGCTGGGGATTAGTAAAACAGCCAGGGGTAGTAAGAGTCGAGGAAGAGGTAGAGTCTGAGGGTGGCATCGGCATCCCGGCAGGCGTACTTTAATAGTTCCGGTTCGGGCACATCGGCGATGGAAGGCTTGGGGACGGGGCCGGAGAGTAGATTGAGAAAGCGGTGGTCATGAGGGTGCCAGTGGTGGACACGTTTGTAAGGATCAAACGACTGCTCCTTCTCTGTCAATTCCTCTTCCTCGTCCTCATCCATATCGTAGGAGTAGGAGGGGTGGGAGGTGATGTTGCCGATGAGAGTGTTGGTCTTACGTAATAGTAAGCCTAATAGTTTGTCCTCTTCCGTCTTTTTGGCGTTTCCCAATTTGTAGCGGGTGCAGGTAGAACAGTGGGAGCAGGTGCCCTTGAGCTTGCCGGTGGTGCCACGGTCTATGTGGTCAGAGCGGAGGTGGCCACAAGTGCAGGTGGGGAGAGTGGGACCAGAGTCGAGGGCGGAAGAGGTGGATTGGAGATAGGCGAGGAGGCGGGGGACGGAGTGGGGGTAGACGGTGTCACGGAAGGAAGTCATTGACATGTTGCAGTGGCGGTAGGCGAGAGACTTCAGCGACAGGGAGCCACGGCCCGCCATGGAGCCTTCCTCGTCTGAGCCGCCGCCACCGAGGCAGGCGAGATAGGCGAGGACCATGGTGTCGCGGAAGGCGGGGATGGGGAGGGAGAGGAGGCGGAAGGGGTGAACGTCGTGGAGGTAGTTGTGGAAGAGGAGGAGATCAGTGACGGAAAAGTAGTGGCCTAGATGGGTAATGCAGTGTGTGTCACGAGTGTAAACGAGACAGCCGGTGCCGGGAGTGTGGGAGAAGGTGACGCAATAGGGGAGATGGTCGGGGGTGGATTCGGTGTCAGTGGCCACACATGTCCAAAAGGCGTGACCATCAAAGTATGTGTCGATGGATTGTGGGGTGCGGCAGACGCGGTAATCGGGGTGGGGGTGGGGGTCGATGCGGAGGGTGGAGATGTAGGCGAGGGCGGAGGAGTTCATGGATTCGTCCATTAGATTTCTGTCCTCACTTGGATTCTCCCTCTCCTTGGATTTCTTCCGATCTTATCCAATTCTGCACACCTGCCATCAGGGAAAATGAGGAAACTACCAAACTTGCGGGCGAGGGATGGGTGCTTGCGGGTCCAGTAAGCGTGTAGGCGGAGTGGGAGGGGTTGGCGGAGGGATAGTGGGCGTGGACCGAATTGGCGAGTCATAAGGATGGGGAGATGGTTAGTGCTCATTGTCTTAATTATTTCAATTGAGAACCCAGTCAAAGGCCAACCACAAGAATCCACCGACACAAGCCCCTAGCAATGCCCATAATCCGATCTCTAAGTGATTTGCATGATTGTACTCACTAGTCAAGGCAAAAATGGAGGCTCCTCCAAGCGTGCAGATAATCAACGCGATTCTACTTCTGCTCATTGGTATTCAGTTGCCTTTCTGGCACGGGATAAGCGGCCAAGGACGGCTCCACGACTGAGGTTGAGGCGGTGGGCCATGTCGGAGAGGGTGAGGCCCTCCTCACGCATGCGGAGGACTTCGCGTTGCTTGGGGGTGATTGCCTCCTCCGTTTTGATGCGTGGGTCAAGGATTGGCTCGTGGCTATGATGCCAGTATTCCGCTTCGTTCACTGTGGCAGCTCCTTCAGCAATCTCCCCAGTGCCACAAAGTCATTCATCAGTGGAATCATATACCCCGTTGAATGCAGCCCGGCACTGGGATGGTAAGTCGGAAATAACACCCCCTCCCACACCGTCCCCCATTTCCCCGGTAGCGCGATTCCATGATCTCGGTTCACGTTTACGCCAGGGAAGAGGGAGCAGGCGACGGCGCCCATGGGGATTACAATGACGGGGCGTACACGAGCCAGTAACGGCCCAAAGTGGACGGAGGAGCAGGAGAGGGTTTCATCGGGGGTGGGGTTGGAGTAATCGGCGGCGGAACACCATACGGCATTGGCGATGCAAACCTGGGAGGGCGTGAGATCGGCGAGAGGGAGGTAGGTCTGGCGGAATTCCTTGCCGGTGTAGCCTACGAAAGGGATGCCTTGGGCGTCCTCGTCGTAGGAGGGGCGCTCGCCGAGGAAGAGGATGCGGCAGGGAGCGGGGCCGGCGGGGAGGACCGGGCGGCGGATGCGTGGGCAGAGGGGGCAGACGGGTTGCATCAACGTACCTGAGCAATACGACGCTCTATTGATAATCTGCGCTCATTGTGGTCGCTCTGTCTATAGAGGCGGTTGGGAGCGGTGGCGTGCGAGAGGTGAGTAATAGGAATGTCCACTAGCTTGCAGGTGTTGAGGCCAGTGAAGACACGGTCACATTCGACTAGAAATATGTCGTCCAATAGCCAGCATGAGCCTTGTTCCCCACTCTGTCTATGTGATTCTTTTTGTGCTTCAAAGTAGCGCTCGAATGTAGGGCGGATGAGGTCGCGGTGGAAGACGGAGCCGAAGCCGAGGAGTTGGGTGGGGCCGGGGTAGTTGGGGCGGTAGGCAGGCGGCATGTTGCAGAGGATTTTATCGGGCTCGGCGAGGTGCCAAGGGTAGGAGGGGAGATCGACAATGCAATCGTCATCCTGGACGTAGACGTAATCGGTACCGGCCATTTGGGCGGCGATGAAGCGGGAGAAGACGCGGAAGTCGAGGAGCTTGGAGTTGTCGTAGATAATGATGTCACTGAAACGCTCTTTTACGGGAAAGTCTTCTCCGAAAGAAGGGCGATGCTCACAGGGAGAGTAGAAGGTCTTGAGGATCGGCGTTAGATCCACATCGCCGCGTGTCACGATGACGGCCGTGATTTGAGAGGAGGTGAGGGGAGTCATGGTTGTGGTTATGCAATGAAGTCCACACTGTTGCCAATAGGAGCACCGGTGTCGGAGGTCTCGTCAACGCGCACCTCCAGTTGGGTCATGGCATCATTGCAGCACTGCATTTCGAGAGGATCGAATTTTGGAGCGTCGTAGGATTTGGTGTGAAGGTTGTAGTCTCCGAGGATTGTGCGCTGGCCCTTGATCGCGCCGCAGTGCTCGCACCAGTAGAGGGTAAGACGAGGACGATAGTGTGTCATGATTTTTTCCTCGCGATGAGGCCGTAACCGAGGGGGAAGCGGAAGGTGCCGAGTTGGACCACGGCGCGGAGTTCGTGGTGGAGGATTTCACATTCTGCAAGCCACTTAAACATGGCTTCCATGCCTACCTTCGTGAAACGCCATTTATCACAGTGTCCGTGATAGTGGTCATTCGGCACCTCATCCCAATTGGTGGGGTAAGTAAGGATGATGTAGCCACTGGGCTTGCAGGCGCGGAAAAGATCCATAAAGAGTTGTTGAATGTTGTCCACGTATTGAATTACTTGGGTACAGAGGACAGCATCGAATTCTTGGAAGTAAGGAAATCCTTCTCCGAGATCCCATGGGATGTACTCAGCTCCCCGCCTCTCCACGATTGAACGGTAAAGTTGAGAACCACAGCCGTAATCGAGCACGCGGCCGGTGAAGTAGGAGGCGTGGGAGGTGAGGAAAGTGAGGATTGACTGCCGTTCGATGAAACGGATAGGATCTTGCGTAGCCATTAATGGATCGATAAGCAAATTTACCGATTGCGAAAATACAGTGTTGAAGTATGTGTCCACAAAAAGTTCAAGTGTGTTCATGCTATGTACTCCGTCAAATCGCCAATAAACCACTCTTGACACCCTGTCACAGCCTGCATCTGGCTTCTAAAACACGCCAATGCCTGGTGCTTCCTCACAATCATCTCCGGCGTCACGGGAACGGGATTACCCTTTCGTGTGCGCCCTCCCGTGCGGGTGTAAGTGGTGTAATGCCGGATCGTGGTGGAAGGGAAGCAACGGTAGGCGGCTTCGGAGACGAGGTTGTGCTGCTCGTGGCCATTCTCCTCCCAGAGAGGGGCGTAGACTTCAGTGATGGGCTTGTCGCGGGGCATGAAAGGAGTGTCGAGGGCATCTAGGATGGCTACTTCCCTTGGGGTGTAATCCACATCATCCCTCAGTGAAGCGCGGAGTATGCCATCCACACGGATAAATTCACTGGCTCTGCCTGATTCACCACGGCGGGTCCATGCATCACAGTTAGAATACCCACGAGCGGGTTGGATGTACGAATCGAACACGATCATTACTATCGTGCGGCAGCATTCCGTAGGGCTCATGGAAATGAACCCGGCGAATAGCACTTGATCGTCATCGTGCGGGGATAGGATGAGGCGGGTGGTGGGCGTGGTCATTTCACTCCTTCAGTGTCACTGTTGCTGAGTGTGTACTCACCATAGAAATCTTCACTAGTGAGAACTCCACATTTACGGCACCGATAATAAACATGTGTCACACCTTCGGATTCACTACGCCTTAACCTTTCAGCTAAAGCACGAGATTCGGAGCCACGGATCTCTTTAAAGTACGTCCTTCCACTTTGAGGCGGAGTATAATGCGTTTTCTGGATTTCCCATTCGTGGATGTGGCGAGTTGAGAAAAGGTAGCCCACAAAAACAAGAACCACAATCACGATTATGCATATGTAAATGTCGTGCGTCATTTCACTCCTTTAAAAGTCTCCATGATGATTCTCGCAATATCATCCACGCAACTGGTGAGATAAGCCCCGTTGCCAGCGAGGCGCTTATCGCCGATGGAAGTGGTGAGGATGCGGTGGGCGGCGCGGTAGGCGGTGCGTTCCAGGCGGGGGAGGACGAAGGGGCGGCGGTGTGCCGATAGGGTGGCGGTGAGCACTGGTTTAAGTAAACTGGGGTTCATACTCTTGCACCCTCCCACCACTGCCACAATTCCCTACACTCCTCCGGGTACGCCCCCCACACCCTCCTCTGTTGCCCTTCCCTGTCATATCTTGTATTGAGCGTGGCCCACGGTTCCATCGGTAAATGATCCAATAGAAACACACAGAGAGCGGGATCAATAAAACCCTTTTTCAACTCTGGGTGCCTCCACTGCCACTCCGTCAGCCCATACCGCCCCTTTTCCCCACTGGGCCGAATCGGTTCCGCCGTGGCGAAGGAGTCACAGTGGAAGAAACCGATGCCTCCGATGTGGGGAGTGGGGCGGATGTGATGGACGTGGCCGGAGCGCACAGAGGGAGAGCAGTGGGCGGGAAACACCATGGGATCGGGCGCCCAGGCTTCGATGCCGAGGAGGTCAAGGGAGTAACGGGAGAGGACATCCAGGCAGTTCTCCAGCCAATGGGGCGGGACCATGGTGTCATTGTCGATTTTGCACACGTAAGAGGCACCGGGGAGGGAGAGGCAGTGGGAGAGGATGGCGACGGGGCCGCCGTAGCGGTGGGTGTCCACTTCAAATGCGGGGAGGCGGAATCCAGAGGAAGCGAGGGAGATGAGACCGGGAGCGCTCCAAGAGTCGCCATCCGTGTAGATGTGGAAGCGGGACACTAGGGACCAGTTGGTATTGCGTAAGAGATTGAGGAAGGAGATGGAGGTGAATTCCGGTCGTCCGTGGGAAAGGAAGAGGATGTCAGTGGTGGGGGTCATTTCGCCGCTTCCCATTCCTTGATGAATTCCTCGTGAGAGAGCTTGGTGCGGGAGACGAGTCTGCCGTTGGTGATGGTCTCCTCGACTTCGTTGTCTGGGTCCCAAGGGGAACGCACTAGGCGTATCTTGACGCCATTGGAGTTGGAGAGGATCTTGGAGGCGTAGTAGTCGGACCCAGCGTTGGTGTAGTGCACTTTGTAGCTTACGAGTACTACAATGAGGGCGATGGCTAGACCCAGCAACACACCACCCGGACCAAAATAATCATCACCATTTTTTGTGTCGGCCATATCGTTCTCCTTTTCCGTTGCTGTCCTATCGATTCGAATGTCGAATGTGTGATGTTGTGGTGGAGGGTCGTGACAGTCCCCTTGGTACTTTATAATCTCCCCTCTGCCTTCAATCGTCTATCGTATTCCGCCCGCTTCACCGAGTCCTTTAATACTGCCCACGCTTCGTTAATCCTCTTCATCTTTTCCTCCGCTTTGGCTTTGGTGAGAGCCGGATGGTGATCAGGGTGCCACTTTGTGGCCAGCCTCCGGTACTCTACTTGAATTGATACGAGTGGTGACCAAGAATCGACTCCCAGCACTTCGTAGTACGTTGGCTCCAGCTTCCTCCCTTTACGCCCCTTCCCACCCCCTTCCGCCGCCGTGGGACGCTTCCTAGGCCTTTTGGAGGATGGTTGGGCACCCCCCTTTTCCCGGTTCGCTGTAGCCCGTTTCTGGCGTTTGAATTGTCTATGGGGAAGAAGAGGCGAAATTGCTTCGGTGACGGCGTCGAATACGGCATCCGACACTTCATCTATCAGCTCGTCCAGCAATTGGGATAAGGGATCGCGCTTACGCATGGATACTATGTAAACCTCAAATCAATCACCGCCACTTGCATCCTCACCCTCCCCCTCCCCCCTCAGTTCTTTCACCACCTTATCACTTAGCACGGGGCCGAACCCCGGTACTTTGGACCAATCCTTACGCTCCATGTGTACTAGGCAACAGGTACCAGTCCCGTTTCTATCCCCACAGTACACACGCTTGACACGGTCGGCCACGGCGTAGCTGCGCTCCCACCCTACATTCGTTAGGGCGTAAGTCACACGCCTCACGGTGGAAGCCTTGGACAGTAATGCATGCTGAGGCGGAACGTGTAATGCCATGTGATCGTGACGCTTTGCTAGTGGCTCCTGGAAGTATTGGTAGAGGCCGCAAATCCAATCCACGGTCTCCATGGGGTTGCGGGTGACTTTTACTGTTATTGGAGTTTTCAGGCTAAGTGTGGTTAGAAAGGAATCCAACTCCTGTGCCAGTATGGATTGGCTGCCTAATTTCGTCGGCCACCATTTACGGCTATAGAGGTCGAAGCGCTCCTCCAGGTGGCCAGTGTCATTCACGCAGTAATCGGATTCGAGGAGGAGGAAGCAGAGGGAGGGGTCATAGGAATCGAAGAGTTTAGGCAATTGTTCGCCGGCGAGGCGGCCGCTGCGCTTGTCGGATAGTAAACCTTTGAGGAGTTTGCGCTCGATACCGATCATGGAGGAGAGGGAAGGGTGGCCGGCGAAGGAGAAATCACCGGCGGGGAGGGTGTGGATGGAGGCGGGAGTGTGGGAGCGGTGGGAGGAGAAGAGGGCGAGGAATTGGGCGGCGCCTTCGGGGGTGGAGCCGGGGGTGGAGTAGGGGCCGGGGAGGGATTCGCGGGAGTCGATGTAGATCATTTGCCGTCAGTGAGAGTGTAGAGTAGTATGGACGCTCCGATTATCCATAGGAGTGCTTCCCATCCATGGCGGTGTGATGCAACCACAAGTCCGAACGCCACACCAGTACATCGCATGAAGCGGGGCAACACTTCAATCTTCATCCTGTGCAAATATAGCAAGCCCCGCAAAGCACAACGCTAACAGCGTTAATCCAAGCCTGGATTGTGAAGTAGTAGCCCACAACATGTTTGCTGTAGTCGCACCAGCCAGAGCCCAAAATAAACCAGAGACCCAGCGCATCACAGCCCCCAATACCCCGGATTCACCTGCGTCTGTGGCCACATCTCCATGGCAACCCACCCAAACCCATAGGGATTCTCCTCATCCCTCGCGTACCACGATTTCCCTATCAACTCAAATGGGCTCCCATACCTCACCGCCCGCCCCTCGGGAATCCAGAGGCGAAAATCCCGTTTCACCTGATCCCAGCCTATGCACAGGGCAGCGTCCACGAGGAACCCTAGCCCGTTGTACCCCTTCCTCTCGTAATTCCCGGTCCAATCAACCTTGGTTGTGCCGTCCGCCTGTTGCTCCCGTTTGTACTCCTTGCCCCATTTGTGGATGAGGATGATGTTTAAATCCGGGCGGGAATTGTACACGTGCCAGAATAGTTGCTGATAATCGGCGTTGAGCTTGGTGCGTACATCGGCATTCTGATTCCCTTGTAATTTACCGAAGTAGGATAGTTCTGCCAAGTGCCAGACTTCCGTTTCCGTGTCCTTCACCAATGTGCGGATTTCTTTATTAGCAATGATGGCATCCATGGCCTTGCGGTGGAGGTCCCAGGCGGTCACCCACTCCGTCCATTCAGCCCGGTTGATGTCGGCCGCCCGTTTGACGATGGGGGGAGGGGGAGGGAAATGGAGTGGCATGACGTGGATTTTCTTGCCTTGATTGCGGGCGAGTTCCACCACGGCGAGGGTGCCGGGGTCATTGGTTACCACGGCGATGGGATCGGGGGCAGTCATGATGGCCCAGTAAGATTTGCCGCATTTGTCCAGGCCCTCGATGGAGACGGCGAGGCGCGGGGGGATGTGGGAGATGGCGGAGGAGGTGAAGAGTTGGGAGAAGGTGTAGGAGGTGCTCATTGTGATTGCTCCCCTCGGATAATACGGCTGATGGTGGCCACCCAATCGGATGGGTTGCCGGCGAAGTCCGTGTAAGGAGCGTCATCGTAAAGAATGGCCGCCAGTTCCCCCCAGGCTTGCTCCTCAATTTCAGGAGGGCAAAAACGGAGCTTCCACCGGAATCGTTTTAAATCCTTGAGGAGCCTCTCGGGTACGACATCCTTGTCCTTGTCCTTGGGTAGTGCCCCTTCGATGAGGTTTAAGACTGTACGTATGTCACGTTTGCTCATTTCATTTTCTCCATCACTAACTGCGTACCGGCCACTGTGTACAGGGCCACTATCTCTTCTTTCAACTCGTAAATCTTCACACAGTCCCCCTCCTTGAGCTTCCCCTCCTCCTTCAACCGCTTCAGGAATATATCAATGGAATTCATGCCTTGCCACAGTGTGGTGAGGTTGCGTTTTTCATCGTCGGTGGCAGGAGTCTTGGGGATGATGACGACTTTGTATTTCATTTCTTCAATGTGCTCTCTTTCAAGGCTTCAATTCTCCGATTCAGATACCACGCTGCTTTCTGCAAGTCCTCCAGTGCATCCCCCTTTTTACCGGCGCGGGAAATGTATTTGACGGCGTTCCATAATAGGGCGTCGGATTCGAGGCCCCAGGCGGAGAGGCATTTGATGGTTTCGTGGGGAGTGTCACCGCCGTAGTGGGACGGGTGATTGACCGTTTCATCACTTTTGGGCTGAGGTCCTAAGCGTCTGCGCTGTAGATGTAATGTACTGTGCTGCTTATCGGGGTCCACTGCTACTTCTTTATGCCAATCCTCATTAATGTATGGACACCGAAGACTCACACCGCCCAGTGTGCCTACATTTTTTAATTCTTCCTGTATTTCACCACAGACAGCGCATGCACTCATCGTGGTTTCCTCATATTTTCCGCCTGCCTCGCTCCCGGCTCAATGTGTCGTCGTACAACAGTGGGATGCAGGCTTTGAACTCGGCTAGTAACGGTATCGTCACCTGCCGCATTTGGGGGTGGGATTCCTTGGTAGTACGCATGAGGAGAAAGTGCCTCCAGTTGCGTAGGTTTCCGGTGGTGACGATGCGGGAGGCGAGGGCGTTGGGGAAGACGGAGCGAGCGATTTGGGGAGAGAGACCACAACGGGTAAGACTTTTGTAGGATCGCCCGCATTGCTCAATGGCCGTTTCCCAGTCCGCTTTGATTGTATCCGACACCCCGTCGAGAATGGGTTTAATGAATGACGGCGGCATCTTCTTCTCATAATTCACAAACCTCGTGCTCTCCTGCGTGAAGGAAAACAACCGATGCCTCACCCACTCATGCGTGATCCCCCTATCCACCACCGCGTCCACCGTCGCCGTGGCATGCTCTACAATGGACCAATCTCCGTGCTCCAACACCACGGCTTTAATAAACCTCTCCCATGTGTCATTTCCCATCGCTTCTTCCGAACGATGTGACACTCTCCCGGTCCACTCAATATGCTGGATTGCTAAACGCCCCGATTCCGCATTTGGACCGTTCCCATTGATCCTCAACAATCTCGCGTATGGCTCCACGATATTCATTCGTTTACTCCTCCTTCCCCTTCACTCACTCCCCCACTCCCCCACTTGAAATACTCTGTACACCTGACACACCCGGTGAGTACGACTCCGGGGCGGCGAGGTGTTTATTTGCTAGTACAACCTGCCAGAATGCGGTGATTTCCTCCCAGGTGAAATCGCATTGGAAAGGGCGGTAGAGGGGGTTCATGGTGGAATAGTCGCCGCAGAGGAAGGCGGGGTGGTAGATGGCGCGGGTGCAGCGTTGGCCGGTGTGTTGGGTTAGGCCGTAAAGGTAGCCCATTCCCTGCCAGAACCAGACGATTAGTTTCTCCAGGGGCTTTAGTAATTGTTTGGTGGAGTAGTAGGTGGCCTTGATCTCGTGTAGCACAATTGCCCCATCGTCCTCGAAGTGGATGCCATCAGGGTGCATGTATACACCATCCACGCAGATTTCTCCCATGTGGTACTCGAAAGTGGGGTAGGTGTGGAGTAAGCGGGGGGCGAGCCAGTCCTCCCAGGCGAGGCCAATGCAGCGGCGGAAGTGGCGGGAATCGTCGGGGGCGGAGGTGGAGGGGGAGTAGATGCCTTGGGCGATGGCGAGTTTGTTGATGATGCCGGAGAGGTGGATGCCGGAGGAGCGGTCCAGGGAGGTGTGGGAGGTGTCGAGGGGGATGGGGAGGTGGGTGATGTTCATGCTATTGCTCCGGCACCTCGAAGACTTCAATGATGGCAGTGTGGGGGACCCAGGAGCGGATTTTAACGTCCCTTTGGACCCAGAACCCACCCTCCACGAAAATCATAAGTTGGACGGCACGGGCATCGGCGGCGTTGAGGATCATCAGTTCCTCAGCGATGGAGAGTGAGGGTTTAGTCTCTATGCGGAATTGCAGGAAGCGGACGGCGAATTTTTTGGGTGGTAGTAGTTGTGGTGGCGGTTGCTGTTGTTGTGGCATTGAATGTGATCCTTAAAAAGCCCTTTCCGGGGTCACCAGTTATCTTTCGATGGTTTCCCATCTAAGACCCCGGAAAGGGTACGGTAGACGGCTGCTAGGGGGTTGACGGAGGATCGCCCCCTCGTCGTCCGAAAAAGCTGGTTATGAGTCGAATCGATTTACTGAGCCGAGAGGGTACCTGCCATGGAGCCGTCGTCAGCGATGGTTAGATTGCTCAGTAGATAGCCGTTTTCCTCGGCCGCGGCGGCGAGGGTCGCGGCGTTCTTGGATTGGCTGATGAAGGCGAGGCGAGCCTTGCCCTTGATGTTGGAGAAGTTGCAGGCAGTGACTAATTTAGCTGGGAAATCTTTCATGTCCAGACGGAAACCGGGCTCGGTGGAGAGGATGGATTCCATGAGGGAAGTGAGGGTGTGGGGGCCGGAGCCATTGGAGGAGGCGGGGACGTTGGTGGTGGTAGTGGCAGTGCCGGTTGCTGTTGCTACGCCGGCGGCGGGGGCGGCGGCCCTGCCCTTCCCCGCATCCCAGGCCCATACGGCGGCGGTGGGGACGAGGATTTGATTGGGACGCTTTGGATTCTGTTGCGGCTGTTGGCCGGGAGGGAGAGGAGCGTCGGGGATGTCCCGCTTGGGAGGGTCCATGCGGGTGAGGACTAACTCCGATCCGATGAGGCAACGAATGCCGCCGGGACCGTCGAGTTTGTGCTCGTCCAAGCCGCAGTTTTTGAGGAAGCCATCGGAGTAGGCGAAGTGCCAGTTGGAGGAGTCCATCAGTTTGCCGCCGCCCTTGAGATCAAGGTAGAAGCCGGGGTCGCTGGGATCGGGGACGTAGTTGGTGGCGGAACCTACGTTCCAGTTGACTGTGACATCCTTGCCCTCGTTGGAGCCGTCCAGTGGGGAGAAAATGCACTCCACGCACATTTGAGAGTTGGGTGGTTGGCGTCCATTGTAATCCCATAGACGATAGTAGATGTCCTTGACTCGTCCCCTGCCGCCGGGGTAGAGGCCACCGGCGACGAATTCAGTATTGGAGCCCCGCTTGGGGGTTGGTGCTGGCATGGTTGACATGGTGTGGGTTTCCTTTTCCTTTTTCCTTTTTTAATCGGTGCTGCCGGGGGCCGTGGAGGCCGCCGGGTTGGAGGGTTGGTCGGAAGACGAGCCAGCGGCGGCGTCTTTTTTGGCTTGGAGCCGGAGGTCGATGATGGAAAGGATGTCGAAGAGTAAGTCGCGCATATCCTGGAGAGTAGGACCGTTGGTTAGGTCTACTCGACGGACTTTCTCCAGGATGGAGAATTCAATGTGCTTCTTATAGCCCTTTTCGGCCACTAGCTTGGCATCGTCAGCGGACACGAACATATCCCTGAGGTAATTGATGCCGTAGGCTTCCACGGGGGCACCGTCAACTTTTTCGATGGCAGCAACGAGGTGAGGGCCATCCATGCCTACAATGGCGCGGGAGAACTCGTGCCATACGATGTTTCCGGTGCGCTCGGGGATTTCGGCGGGGGTGTCTGTTCTGATTTCGTCTTGCATTTTTATTTTCCTTTTTTACGCCGCCAGCTTAGGCAACGGTTGTGGCTGAACCTTCGGCCATTGAATCAGATTCAAGAACCAGGGGGTGAATAGATGCCGGTACTTCCCGCCACGATCAGGGGAGAGGAGGAGCCAGTTGATATGCTTATCCAAGATGAACGTTTCACTGGAATCCTCCGGCCCACGCATCAAGCGCCCGCACATTTGGATGAGGGTTTGGATGGTGAGGTACATGGCGTACTCGGGGTCATCCTCGGAGCGGGCTTTCATGATAGGGCCGCGGAGGTCGAGAAATGGAACCTTCATGATGAATTGATATTCCGCATCCACACCGGGGAAATCGTAGCCCGTGGTTATAGCGGGGGACACGAGGATGAGAGGCGGAGGAGAGGATTTGAAGAGTTCGATGGCAGAGGCCAGTTCCTTAGCACGGGGGGCGAGCATGATGGCGGAATGGGCGGAGCGGGATTTGATGAATTGTTGGCGCTCGTAGGAGACGGAGTGGATGATTCCTTTTCGGTCCAGACGATGGGAAATGAGGGAATCCATGCGGCCAAGTTGAGCCTGGTACTGGGCTTCCGTGGTCCGGTGGTCGATGCGGTCCCCGCCGAAGAGGTAGATGGGGCAACGATGGCGAGGGAAATTGAAAGTGGAGGAGAGGAAGGTGGATTCGGATTCCTCGACGCCAAGGAGCTGGAGGGTTTTGGGGACGATGGTGGCAGACATCAATAACACGTGAGCCGCTTTGGAAAAAAGGAGGGGCTTGGCCTGGTCGGTGGGCCACAGGGGAGCAAAGACGGTTTCGGTTTTACTCGTTACGTCATCCACGATCCAATCTGGAGCGAGGTTGGAGATTTTAATCAACTGGCTAGAGAAGGAATCGGCGGCAACCACGAGCTTTTTGTTTTTGGTGGCTTTAAGCCCCTCCACGCATTTGGCCATGGGAGCAAGGCAGGCTTTGGCCCATTCCTGCCACCACTGGAGGGCGCGACCACGGGGCGGGTGGGGGACAGTGTTGGCATAGAAGGGGGCGAGTTTGTTGTGATCTAAGTGAATTTCCAGGGCGTCGGAGAGTTCCTGGACGGCGTTGTGAGCTTCATCCAGAACGAGTAGGCCGACATCACCGATGCCGTCTTTGGCGGCCCCATGCAACCGGGAAGAGAGCATGTAGGAGTAATTGGTGACACCGAGGGGGGAAGTGAGGAAGTGGTTGAGATCGTTGACGTATTCGCAATTGCCTTCCCGGTTGGCTTCGCAGCCGAGGAGGCGGCCTTCCGCACAGGTGCCATAGTCGTCACAGGAGTAGTTGTTGCGCCCACGGACATCGGCGATGCCCATTGGCCTAAAATCGTTACTATATTGGCTCTGCAAATTTTTCGTGGAGGTCACGATCACAGCACGTTCACCAAGTAACTGGGCCAGAGCAGCTGCTTTAACTGATTTCCCCGCTCCGGTGGGATCGTTGGAGGCGAGGAAACGGGAGGTGTCGAAGGCATCGAAGGCGGAAAGGATGGAGTCCAATTGGCCGGGGCGCCAGGAGGAGAATTTGGGCGGGAGATTGAGGTCGCGGGGATGGAGGAGGGCGGTGGTCACTTTTTTATCCAGTCCTTTTGCCCAGTGATTGCACTATCGATTTTTTTCCAGTCGCGGACTGATGCCTTTCCGCTTGCCCATCGGTCTTTCAAAATTTGAAGTGCTTCTAAGAGATCCAAGTTTTGTTCGTGCAGAAGATCGACGCATTCCAACAGGTAAGCACAGTGAGAGACAGCACTGTCGATGTGACCGTGCGCCTTTGTTGCATTGATTTTCCGAATTCGTTCGATTTCTGTAGTGCTCATGCAATCATGATTCTTTCATCCACACGAACCACAGTAGCCCCATGAATGCCAGTGCGAATAGGTGAGAGCCGCCGCTATGGTGAGCGGCATGCATCATGTGCTCTCCCATTTCCGTCAATCCCTGCCCGATGCCGGTGGCGAGGGCTAGGCTGAATTTATCGTGCTTTGTCATGTTGTTCCGGTTTTGGCCGCTTTCCAAAAAGCAAGCCGCAATCTAGATTAGTGCAGATCCACAAATCAACGCTTTTCAACCATCCGACGCTGCTAGTGCTAACGTTTCCCATCAGTCTTAAGCCTATGGCAACCTTTCCGCCACAACTTGAAAGCTCACTTTTGCACACTGGACAAGTCACGCCGTCGCCTCGCTAAACGTAAACCCCTCATTCCAATTCCCCTCTCCCGCCATCACCGCCTCATACTTCCGCAATGCACTCGCGATAAACTCCCTCTGATTCGCGCTCGACTCCACCTCCCGCATCCTCGTCACGATCAAGCTAATCACCCTCACCGCCTCCGCCTGCTCCCCCCTCCGCATATACACTTCCACCAACCGATCCAACTCCTTAAACGCTCTCTCCATCCTCAGCCTAAACTCCGCATCCCTCAACACCTCCAACACCACCTCCAACTGCGGCATCATCGAAGGCTGCACCGTGGTCCGAATCTCGTTCAACCACCCCAAATGCCGCACCGCCGCATGCCGGCAGAAATCCTCCCGGTTGACGTAGGGGAAGCGCTTGGAGTGGACCATGATGTCGATGCATCGGGCGAGGATGGGAGGGACGTGGAAGGCGATGGCTTGACTGGCACCCTTATCGTCCCGGCCGGGGATGTGGAAATTGTCGAGATCGGCGAGGGGGGTCTCGCCTATTTCCTTGTTGGCGTCTCGAAAGGGAACGATGGGGGCGGAGTCAGCCACGCCCCCACTGCCGTTACCACTCCCATTACCGTTATCACTACTATTGCGATTTCTCCAGCGTCCCATTGACGTTTACCTTTCGACTCTTATTCCAACTCTCAATCGCACCTTCCGGTGTGTTGTAGCCATACTCACTTAGCGGGCATTCTTTGTTGACACACGCCACCCAGTAAGTAGGGGTGCGACGGCGGCGGCGCATGCTAGAGCTTCCCCCACCACGCCCAAGACGGCGATGAAACTCTACCACGGAATCCTTCAATGTCATTGCACTTCCACAGAGTGGACATGGAGCAAGTTCACTCATCGTTTTTTATCCACCGACATAAACAACCTCTCCGCTTGCTCCACCGCCCGCTCCAGCTTCCTCACGCGTGTGGATAGGTTTACAGAGTATGCACGGGTGAGGAGAACATCCTTGGCGGCGGCGACGACGCGGGCGCACGCGCGGTAATAGGCGAGTTCGGCCCGGTTGGCCGGGGAGGGGGTGGTGGGGGATTTAAGGAAGGCGGGCATATTCTACTCACTTCCGATTGCATTTCGAGCAGACAACAAATGTCTTACCGTGGAGTGTGTGATGGGTATAACCTAGCCGCTTCTTTGCCTCTTCCCACCACTCGGGTGTGTTGATGTCCGGGTCTAAGCGGTACTCCTTACCGAATTGGCTGTACTCTCCGGTAGCGACGATCCGGGAGCCGTCTGGAACGCCTTGAATGATCGCGGCGCCGCAAATGTCACAGTGGAGATACGGAACCCCAGTAATGGTTACCATCAAAACTTGAGCTTGGCCAACCCACACAGGGCTTGGGTGAACAAAGGAAGACACGGGATTACCCTCTTCCCATGGGGCGAGGGATGACGATGGAGGATTCAGCTTCCTTCAATCCTTCCGCCACTTTCGCTCGGTCCTCTTTCATGCTTTTGGTGACGAAATCGAGTTGCAGGATTTGAGTGTGCATGAGAGCGATGAGGGCCGCCGCCATTTCCCTGACAGAATCGGCGATGGTGGCCATGGTGACGCCGGATGCGATGCGGCGGGAGAGGGCGGCGTGGGAGTCGCGGAGGGGGGAGAGGCAGGATTCGTTGGTTGAGATTTGGGTGTCGAGGGCGGCGAGCCTGGTGCGGTAGAGTTCTGCTGCCTGCTCCTTGGTAAGTGTAAGTTGTGGCTGCATGTAAGGTGAATCTCCGGTGAAAAAGGTGAAAAATACGTGCTCTGTGAGTGTATCGCAACTGTGGTTTATAGTCAACAGTTGGTTTTGGGAGGGGTACTAGGACCGTTGACTAGGGGGAAAAAAGTGGCTTATAGTTGGGACATGGCGGCAGCACTGGCCGAGAGGATCGAAGCGGTGAATAAGACGCACCTGAGCAGGGAGCTGGGTGTGGATAGGAGTTATTTGTCGGGAGTGCTGAACGGGAAGAAACACCAGGGGATTAGTCTGGGGTTGGCATTGAGGTTGAGCCGGGTGTTTGGGGTGACGGTGGAGGAGTTGAGTAGGGTGCTGGATGCAAAGGGGTCGGTGTCGGTGAATTAGTTAGCTTGATGAAGATGTGGCCACACTGAGGGCATTCGATTGGGATGCCGGGAGCTAAGTGGTTGCTATCGCCTTTCAGGCCACAAGTTGGGCAGATTGTCACTGCTTCATCCTCGCGTACTTTTCCCACAGTGAATCATGCCACTTCAATAGACCGTGTGGCATCAAGCTCAGAGATTCAGTGGTGCTTTCGGAGCATGACTCGGGAAAGCTCAAAATCACATCCGGGATTCGATCAAGCTCCACATCCCCAGTGATGATAGAGTGAGTGTGGTTGAAGTCCACCTCCCAAAGCACCGTTACGCCGGATTTTAGGGTCACGGTTCCCTTTTTGGCGGAGCGGATCATTTTTCACCGTTCCGCTTTCCCCTCGCATACACCCGCGTGTTTTTGGTGAGGATGTACTCCTTGCCTACATCGTCAAACACCATCATCACCAGGACCCGATCCCCCACCTGGAACTCTTCCGGGAACTCGCTGCCGTCTTCATTGCGCCGCGGCGTCATTTTTAGGCAGGTGCCCCAGTAGCAGATGTCTTGGTTCTGGGTGTCGCGGGAAGAGTCGGGGCGGAAGATGAGGGAGCTCTCGTCACGCTCGGGCTTGCGCTCCATGTGGATGAGGCAGTTGCCGGCGGTGGGGCGGAAGGAGGGGAGGGAGGCGAGGTGGGCGAGAGGGTCAGTGATTGGGTTCATTGTGGCGGTTGAACTCCTTTTTGGCGTAGGTGGTGAAGTCGGATTGGTGATTGCGCGTGATACGCCGCTCCTGGTGGCGTCGGAAGAGGTAGCCGAGGAGGAAGCAGGCGAGGAAGAAGAGGAGACGCCACATGGGAGCTATTTGGCGTGGGGAGCGGTTGTAGGCAAGCTCGCTCCCACCCGATTCAACCCTTTCTCCTTGGCACACAGGTCGCAGATGAGGACGACTTCCATGGCA
>Ga0187807_1000008_pt1 | contig 42737 bp, 38 predicted proteins | sample NC_wetland_sal_i_4_FD_132432 | JGI IMG/M metagenome (GOLD analysis project Ga0187807, IMG submission 132432) | Wetland sediment microbial communities from Neuse River Estuary, North Carolina, USA - ASW_2 | ecosystem: Environmental > Aquatic > Freshwater > Wetlands > Sediment | place: USA: North...
AGCTCGATGGCGTCCTCGCCCTGGTAGGGCTCCTCGGTGACGACCACGGCGACCGGCTCGCCGACGAACCGGACCACGTCCGTGGCCAGCAGCGGCTGGAGCATCAGCTGGTTCATGTTCGGCATCATCGGGCGGGCGGCGGCCACCCCGGCCGCCGCCAGGTCCTTGCCGGTGTACACGGCCACGACGCCGGCCGCGCCTTCGGCCGCGCTTGTGTCGATGCCGCTGATCTTCGCGTGTGCCACCGTGGAGCGGACGAAGTGCGCGTAGCAGGCGCCAGCCAGCCGTTCGTCCTGCAGGTCTTCGGTGTAGACGGCTCCCGTGGTGAGGAAGGCTGGATCTTCGGTCCGCAGGACCCGGGTGCCTAGTATGCTCACGCCCTCTTAGCTCCTCTGCAGCCTTCGCGACCTCGGGTGATCTTCAGGCACGATCCTTTCCTGGCCACGGTCCCGTGGTCAAACTGGAGGAACAGACCCCGTTTTATCCCGAACGATCCCTGCCGCCTGTCTTGTGGCCAGCCCCAACGTCACTTGCCGCGGCGGGCCTGGAACGCGGCGATCTCCAGGACGATCCAACGCTCGGCCTGCTGCGGGGTCAGGCCAAGGCCGCTGAAGGCCTCGGTTGCCGGGCCGCCCGCGTACAGGACGGCGAGCAGCAGGTGCTCGGTGCCGATGTAGTTGTGGCCCATTCGCAGAGCCGCCCGCAGCGCGTCTTTCAGCACCAACTTGGCCGCCTCGTCAACGGTCAGGTTCGCCAGGGCCGCCGAGTCCACGTTCGGCCCCCCGGTAGCCGGGCCGGTGCCGAGCGCGACGTACACCTGCTCGGGGGTCAGGCCCCCCGAGCTGGGCCGATGTGAGACATCCACCGCTCGTTCGGGATAAGGAAAGGCGCGCGCCCCGCACGGGACGCGCGCCTCTTGCATCCTCCGTTACCAGCGCGGCGGGATCGAGTTGAACACGTCGGTGCCGAAGTCGGTCGCGGTGGCCGCGAAGCCGAGATGGCCGCGGCCGTCGGCGCCGCCGAAGCGGATGCCGAGCAGGTCCTCGAACGTGCGCAGCGCCGAGTAGTGGTTGTAGGAGCCCGTGGTATCCACCGAGCCGGCCTTGATCCTGCGCGGGTTGAACAGCACGGCGCCGACCTGGCCACCGCCCGGCATGGTGCCGGCCGGGGGCTCGGTATTCGGGGTAAGGCCCTTGACGCCGAGCAGGTCGTAGTAGGTCAGGCCGCCGAACGCCGCGACCGGCGTGTTGAGCAGCGGCGAGTAGCCGGGGTTGGCGCTGTTCGGGCCGGGCTGCTCGTTGTCGCCGGCCGCCGTGTCGGTGACGTTGCCCTCGTCGAAGGTGATCATGACGAGTGTGTTGCCGCTGCGGTAGGCGGGCGAGTTGAAGATCAGCGGCATCCACGTGCGCAGCCAGTCGTCGGCGCCGGTCAGGCCGCCGGCGGTGGTGCCCGCGTCGTTGGTGCCCGCGCAGGTCGCGTCGTGCCCGTCGTCGCACAGGTTCGGGGTGATGAACGCGAACCGCGGCGTGGACCACTGGTGCCTCAGGTCGTCGGCCAGGTGACCGGCGTAGCTGACCGTCCCGTCCGCGCTGGTGGTCGCGGTACCGAGCGGGACAACATCCTGGTCGCAGAGCCGGGTGTTGTCGGTCACCGAATGGAAGTATACGAACGGGTTGTGCCTGTTCGCGTACTGGTCGGTGGTCGTGGACTTGACCTGGGACCCGGTCGCGTTCGGGCCCTCGGCGTTGTTGGTGTCGTCGGAGCCGATGCCGGCCGTCTGTGCCGGGTGGGCGCAGTCGGTGCCGCCGAGCGGATCGGCCTGGCCGCCGTCGCGAGCGGGGTCGTTGCCCATGTCTTCGGCGTACTCGCGCCAGTCACTGCGCAGCGTCCAGGGATAGGCCTCGTCGAGCTGGTTGCCGATCGTCTGCACGCTGGCGGGGAAGACGCAGCCCTGACCGTCGACCTGGCCGGGGTACAAGGCCTGGTTCGGGTCGAGGGTGCCCGGCGTGACGTCGTTGTAGGAGCCGGTGAGCGAGGTGATGCTCGACACGCAGTCGCTGCTGGTCAGCAAGTTCGGCGCCTGGCCGGACACCTGGGCGACGTAGTTGTCCAGGCTGACGTGGCCGGTCGCGTAATAGTTCTGGATGAACTCGCCCTCGGGGAGCAGCGTGTCGTTCAGGTAGGTGGCCGGTGAGTCCGGGCCGAAGGTGGTGGACTCGCTTTCGTTCTCCAGGTCGATGACGATGATGTGCTTGATCGCGCCCGCGGGCAGCGGCGAGTCGTCATGCCTGAAGCTCTCGGTATGCGTGCGCGGCGCTGCCGCCGCCGACGCGGCGATCGTGGGTGCCAGCGCCAGCCCCGCCGCGACCGTCCCCGCCGCGACTACCGCCGCAGCCGCGCGCCGCGCCCGTCCCTTGCCGTTCATGGATCTCCTTCGCAGCTGCGGGCGAGAACATCATTTCCGCCCGTTCTGCGACGGATGATCACACTGTCATGTGGCGCGGCGACAGATTACGGGTGTCTTAGCGGAGGACGCCGGGTGAACAGGTGTCTGCTGTGACACGAGCCCGACGCGGCTCGGCGTACGCCGGCGGATGAATCGGGGCGCGGGTCCTGCCCGGGGCGTTGAACGTACACTGGCGCCGTGGCCCACCGAGATTCCGAGCGCGGCGAGTCCGAGTCCACCGAGCCCTGGCGGGAGTTCAAGCCCGGCGAATTTGAGCTGGGTACCGATGGCCCTTCCGCCATCCTCGTCGGCGTCGACGATACGGTGACGGCCGCGCGGGCCGCCTGGTACGCCGCTGGGCTGGCCAGAAGGCAGCGCGCCCGGATGATCGCCGTTTTCGTCATGCCGACGCCGATGGTCCTCGCGCCGAACCCGGCCGCGGTGAGCATCGTCGCGGCGGAGGCCGAAGCGCACGAGCAGGTCGCCGCCGAGCTGCGTACCCGGGCCGAGGAGGTGGGCCGCGAGCTGGGCATCTCCGTCACGTTCATCGCGGCGCACGGGGACCCGTACACCGAGATCAGGCGCGTCGCGAACCAGATGCGCGCCGACGCGATCGTCGTCGGGGCGTCGGCCAAGGCCGGGCACAAGCTCGTCGGATCACTGGCGGTGCGCCTGGTCCGCGCGGGCAAGTGGCCGGTGACGGTGGTGCCGTGACTGACGACTACGCCCGTCGGCTCGTGCTGCTCAGGCATGCCAAGTCGGACTGGCCGGACGTCGCCGACCACGAGCGCCCGCTCGCCAAGCGCGGCCGGCGGGACGCGCCGGTGGCCGGCCGCTGGCTGGGCCGCTCGGGGTATACACCGGACGCCGTGGTGTGCTCGACGGCACGCCGGGCACGGGAGACCTGGGATCTCGCGGCAGGCGGCCTGGCCGAAGCCACCGGCGCGACGCCGCCGGTGCGGTACGAGCCCCGGGTGTACGACGCGACCGTGCTCGGCCTGCTCATGCTCGTGCGCGAGTTCCCAGATGAGGACCGCACGGTGCTGATCGTGGGGCACAACCCCGGACTGGCCGAACTGGCGGTGGGCCTGGCGGCGGCGCCGCCCGAGCCGCCATCGGCGTTTCCCACCGCGGCGATCGCCGTGCTCGGGCTGGCCGGGGACTGGGCTGACGCCGGGCCGGGGGAGGCGCGGCTGCTGGCGTTCGCGGTGCCTGCCGACATGCGATCCTAGGAACCCCAGCCCAGCACGGACCGGACCTCGGCGGCGATCTGCTTGTCCTCCCGCGCCGCGATGACGAAAGTGCGCACGGCCGCGCCGTCCGCGCTTATTTCCCAGTCGTCGTCCGCGCCGCCCGCGTTGCGCTCGTCGTCGATCCGCACGCCGAGGAAGCCGAGCCCGGTGGCGCCCCGTGCGCGGATCTCGGGCGAGTTCTCGCCGACGCCGCCGGTGAAGACCAGCGCGTCGAGCCCGTCCATCGCGGCCGCCATCGCCGCGATGTACGCGCGCAGCCGGTGCAGGTACACCTCGCGGCCGAGCAGCGCCCGCGCATCGCCGGCGGCGGCGCGAGCGAGCACTTCGCGCATGTCGCCGGTGCCGGTCAGGCCGGTCAGGCCGGAGCGGTATTCCAGGGTGGCGGCTAGTTCGGCGGGCGGCGTGTGCGCGTGCTCCTCGAGCCAGAGCACCAGGCCAGGGTCGACCGCCCCGGACCTGGTGGCCATGACCAGCCCGTCCAGCGGGGTGAACCCCATGGTGGTGTCTACCGAGCGGCCGGAATGGACGGCGGCCAGGGACGCGCCGGCCCCCAGATGACAGGTGACGACGCGCAGCCCGTCCGGCTGCGGCCTGCCGAGCAGTTCGCCGGCCCGCCGCGAGGCGTAGGCGTGGGACAGTCCGTGGAACCCGTAGCGGCGCAGGGTCCAGCGGGTGCGCCATTCGGCCGGCAGCGCGAACGTGGACGCCGCCGCGCCGATCGTGGCGTGGAACGCGGTGTCGAAGCAGGCCACCGCGGGTGTCTCGGGAACCACCGCCTGGACCGCGTCCAGTGCGGCCAGCGACTTGGGCTGGTGCAGCGGCGCCAGGTCGGTGAGCGACTCAAGGCGCCGCCGCACCTCGTCGGTGACCAGCACCGGCGCCGCGTACAGCGTCCCGCCGTGCACCACGCGGTGGCCGACGGCGTCCACCTGGCCGAATGACTCGATCGTCGCCTTGATCTCCGCGCCGTCCGCGGCGCCGCGCGGCGCGGGCAGGTCGGCGCTGGCCGCCACCTCGTCGTCGCTGGTGAGGACGCGCAGCTTGAGGCTGCTTGATCCGGCGTTGACGACGAGCACCCGGGACGCGGGAGTGGCATTCATGCTCGCGCCCGGGAGCCCGGCCACTTCCAGCCCGTGATCTCCGGCGCGTCCTCGCCGAACTCCCTGGTGTATGCCCGGCACATGATCCGCTTGTCCTCCATCAGCTGCCGGACGTGACCGGCCGACGAGACGAGCCCGGGCACCCGGTCGATCACGTCCATCACCAGGTGGAAGCGGTCCAGGTCGTTGAGCATCACCATGTCGAACGGCGTGGTCGTGGTGCCCTCCTCCTTGTAGCCGCGCACGTGGAAGTTCGGGTGGCCGTGCCGCCGGTAGGTGAGCCGGTGGATGAGCCACGGGTAACCGTGGTAGGCGAAGATCACCGGCCGGTCGGTCGTGAACAGCGCGTCGAACTCCGCGTCCGACATGCCGTGCGGGTGTTCCGACGACGGCTGCAGCCGCATCAGGTCCACCACGTTCACCACCCGCACCCGCAGCGACGGCAGATGCTCGCGCAGCAGGGACACGGCCGCCAGCGTTTCCAGGGTGGGAGTGTCGCCGCAGCAGGCCATCACGACGTCCGGTGGCGTGCTGGGGTCGCCGTCGGACGAGGCCCACTCCCAGATCCCCGCGCCGCGGGTGCAGTGGATGATGGCGTCGGTCATGGACAGCCATTGCGCCTGCAGTTGCTTGCCCGCCACGATCACGTTCACGTAGTGCCTGGACCGGAGGCAGTGATCGCCGACCGACAGCAGCGTGTTGGCGTCCGGCGGCAGGTAGACGCGGATGACCTCCGCCTTCTTGTTCACCACGTGGTCGATGAACCCCGGGTCCTGGTGCGAGAACCCGTTGTGGTCCTGCCGCCAGACAAGCGAGGACAGCAGGTAATTCAGCGACGCCACAGGCCGCCGCCACGGAATCGACCGGGTGGTCTTGAGCCACTTCGCGTGCTGGTTGAACATCGAGTCGATGATGTGGATGAACGCCTCGTAGCAGTTGAACAGACCGTGCCGCCCCGTAAGCAGGTAGCCCTCGAGCCAGCCCTGGCACAGGTGCTCGGACAGCACCTCCATGACCCGCCCGTCGGGCGTCAGCTGGTTGTCCCCGGGGATGATCTCACCGTCGAAGGCCCGGCCGGTCGCCTCGAACACCGGGCCCAGCCGGTTCGAGGCGGTCTCGTCCGGCCCGAGCAGCCGGAAGGTCGAGGGGTTGCGCTTGATGACGTCCCGCAGCCAGGTCCCGAGCACGCGGGTGTTCTCCGCCTCCACGGTGCCTGGCGCCGGGACGGTGACCGCGTAGTCCCGGAACGCGGGCAGGTCGAGGTCGCGCAGCAGCAGCCCGCCGTTGGCGTTCGGGTTGTCGCTCATCCGCCGGTAGTCGCGCGGCGCCAGCCGCGCGATCTCCGGAACGAGGCGGCCGGAGGAGTCGAACAGCTCGGACGGTCGGTACGAGCGCATCCACTCCTCGAGCTGGCGCAGGTGCTCGGGGTTGGTGCGCGCGGCGTCGATCGGCACCTGGTGCGCGCGCCATGTCCCCTCGACCGGCAGCCCGTCCACAATCTTCGGCCCCGTCCACCCCTTGGGTGTCTGGAGGATCAGCGCGGGCCAGCGCGGCCGCTCGGTCGAGCCGTCCTCCCGCGCCTGTCGCTGGATGTCCTGGATCTCGGTGACGATCGCGTCGAGCGTGCCGGCCAGCTGCTCGTGCACCAGCTTCGGGTCATCGCCCGCCACCGTGTAGACGTGATGCCCGTAGCCGGTGAGCAGCGACTCGAGTTCGGCGGCGGGGATCCGGGCCGGCACCGTCGGGTTCGCGATCTTGTACCCGTTCAGGTGCAGGATCGGTAGCACCGCGCCGTCGGTCACCGGGTTGAGGAACTTGTTGGAGTGCCAGCTGCCCGCAAGCGGGCCGGTCTCGGACTCGCCGTCCCCGATGACGCACGCGACGAGCAGGTCCGGGTTGTCGAACGCTGCGCCGTAGGCGTGCGCGAGTGAGTAGCCGAGCTCGCCGCCCTCGTGGATGGACCCGGGCGTCTCCGGCGCCACATGCGACGGGATGCCGCCGGGGAACGAGAACTGCCTGAACAGCCGCTGCAGGCCGGCCTCGTCCTGGGAGATCGACGGATAGCGCTCGGTGTAGGTGCCCTCCAGGTAGGTGTTCGCGACGATCCCCGGCCCGCCGTGTCCCGGTCCGGCGATGTAGATGACGTTCAGGTCCCAGTTCCTGATGACCCGGTTCAGGTGCGCGTAGAGGAGGTTCAGTCCCGGCGTGGTACCCCAGTGCCCGAGCAGCCGCGGCTTCACGTGCTCGGGCCGCAGTTCCACGGTGAGCAGCGGGTTGTCGAGCAGGTAGATCTGCCCGATGGACAGGTAGTTGGCGGCGCGCCACCAGGCGTCGATCAGGTCCAGCTCACTGGCCGTCAGCGGGCCAGTTTCCGTCGCGGTCATGCGGGTCCCCTTCGTTGTCCCGAACGTGCGGTGGCGGCTCAGCAACGTCATCACCGTCCCTACCCGGGCGGCGACGACCATCTAACACATGGATCAGTGAACGGAAGGTTTCGTTACCGTAGCCGCCGCAGGAAGGGATCCTGCGGCACCTGCGGCGCGACCTTGATCCGCGCGTCGACCGCGACCACGCCGTCGGGCCGGGCGATGACGGGGTTCAGGTCGAGCTCAGAGACTTCCGGCAGGTCGTCGGCCAGCCTGGACACCCGCATCAGCACGTCGCGCAGCGCCGCCAGGTCGGCGGCGGGCGCGCCCCGGTGACCCAGCAGCAGCGGCGCGGAGTGGATCGAGTTGATCAGCGTGGCGGCGTCCGACTCGGTCAGCGGCGCGAGCCGCGCCGAGTGGTCGGCGAGCACCTCGGTGGCGACCCCGCCGAGCCCGAACACGATCAGCGGGCCGAACATCTGATCGTCCTGCACCCCGATGATAACTTCCGTCCCGCCGGTGATCATCGGCTGCACCAGGACTCCGGACAGCCGCGTGCCGAACTGGCGGGCCAGCTTCCGGTAGCCCGCCCGCACTCCGTCCTCGGTGCGCAGATCGAGCAGCACGGCCCCGGCCTCGGTCTTGTGCACCAGCCCGGGAACATCGGCCTTGAGCACCACCGGGTAGCCGGCCGCCGCGGCCGTGGTCACCGCGTCGTCCTCGGTCCGCGCGGCGACCGTCGCCACCAGCGGGATGCCGTACAGGCGGAGCAGCGCGGCCGCCTCGCCCGGCGGCAGCCAGCCGCCGCCGGCTGCCTTGGCCAGAAACCGGCGCACCAGCGCGCGGCCGCCGGCGACGTCCACGTCGCCGAAAGCGGGTACCAGGGCGCGCGGCTCCGCGCGCCATTGCCCGTATGTCGCGGCGCGGGCCAGCGCGCCCGCCGCGGCCTCCGGGTATCCGTACGCCGGGACCTTCCCGTTCCGCGTGTCCAGCAGCCGGACGGCCTCCGGCTGGTCCAGGACAACGGCGGCGAGCGGGACCCGCAGGTCGGCGTCCGCGATGGCGGCCACGAGGTCGCCAGTGGCGCCGGTCGGCAGCACGAGCGCGATTACCGCGTGGACGCCCTCGTCCGCGCCTAGCAAGTCGAGCACCTGGCGGAATTCATCGCTGGAGACGGTCGCCGTCGTGTCGACCGGTCCGCTCACCGCCCCGCCGGCCGGCACTAGCGCGTGCAGTCGCCGCTTGACCTGGCCGCGCGGGTGGTGCACGGTCAGGCCCAGGTCGGTGCACGCGTCGGCGGCGAGCACGCCGGCGCCGCCCACGTTGGACACGATCGCGACGGTCCGCCCGGCCGGCGGCGGCTGGGTCGCGAGCAGCGCGGTAACCTCGACAAGCTCGCCGAATCCGGGCGTGGCGATGATGCCGGCCTGCTCGAACAGCGCCTCGCGGCTGACAAAGGGCGTGGCGATCGCGGCCGTGTGCGAGGCGGCGGCCCGCTGGCCGGCCTCGCTGCGCCCCGCGTGCACGGTGAGCACCGGCATCTTGACGCTGACCCGGCGCGCGGTGCGCGCGAACTTGCGCGGGTGGCCGAAAGACTCGATGTACAGCAGGGCGAGCTTGGTCATCTCGTCCTGCTCCCACCACATCAGCATGTCGTTGCTCGACACGTCGAGCTTGTTGCCGACCGAGGCGAATGAGGAGATCCCGATGCCAAGCCTGGACAGGTGGTCCACCATCGCGAAGCCGAGCCCGCCTGACTGCATGACCAGGCCAGCCACGCCAGGCGCCGGGTTGGTCGCGGCGAACGTCGCGTCAAGCCCGATACCAGGGACGGCGACGCCGAAGCAGTTCGGGCCGATCAGCCGCATCCCGTGCCTGCGGCAGACGGCGAGCAGGTCGGCGCAGGCCGCGGTGTCCAGCCCCGCAGTGAATACCACTAGGCCGCGCACGCCGCGCGTGCCGCACGTCTCCGCCACATCGAGCACCGCGTCCGGCGGCACCGCCACAAGCGCGAGGTCGGGCGTCTCTGGCAGCCCGGCCACGTCGGGGAAGCACTGGACGCCGGCGATCTGCCTGGCGTTGGGGTTGACGGCGTAGAGGCGGCCCTGGTAACCGCCGCTCTTGATGTTGTCGAGGACGGAGCGGCCGACCGTGCCCTGCCGCCTGCTGGCGCCGATCACCGCGACCGACTGCGGCGCGAACACCGGCTGCAGGCTCGCGACATTGGCGGAACGCTCGCGCAGTGCCACCGTGTCCAGGTAGTCCTCGAGTTGCTTGCCGGTGTCGTCCGGCGGCAGCGGGATGGTGATCGTGACCACGCCCTCGGCGCGGGTGCTGTGCGTCGGCAGCCCGGCGTCGGAAAAGACGCGCAGCATCCCGGTGTTCTCGCTCAGCGTCTCCGCGGTGAACGCGTCGATCTGGCTGGCCCGGGCCAGCGACACCAGGTGCTCGAGGAGCAAGGTCGCGATGCCCCGGTGATGCATGGTGTCCGCGACGGCGAACGCGACCTCGGCTGTGTTGCCGTTTCTCGCGAGCTCGTAACTTGCGACGCCGATGACCTGCCCGTCGAGCAGCGCGAGCAGGGCGGCGTGATCAGGTCCTGGTTCGCGGCTGATCCGCCGCGCCTCCTGCTCGGCAGCCGTCCTGCTCAGGCTGAAGAACCGCAGGTAAGCGTTGCCTGGCGACATCGCCTCGTGCATCGCCTTGACGGCCTCGAAGTCCCCGGACACGGCGGGCCTGATCTGGACCGTCGTACCGTCGGCGAGCAGCGCGTACACGCCGGCGCTCATCCGCTCCTCCTCAGCCTTCGTGGCGAACATTTACGCGGCCGCTCGGTCGTGTGCAGCGGGACTGCCTTCTTCGAGCTCGCTTCGCTCAGTTTGTGTTATGGCCAGGCGGGCCTTGGCCCGCCGGCCGCGCGGCTGGCGATCGGCGAGGAACACCAGGCCGAGCCAGGCGGCCAGCGAGCCCGCCATGACGAGGGCGATCACGACCATCGTGAGCGCGCTCAGATCCGAGTTGGGGTAAGCCGATGCGATGAACATGCCGGCGCCCTCAGAACAGCGGGCCCGAGACCGGGACCGGGCGCTGCGCTGGCGGGTAGCTGAGCCGGTCACGCACGGCGACGACGCCTTCGACGTGCCGTATCTCCTCGATCATGTCATGACCGACGCTGGCTGTCTCCGGCATGCCCTCCACGGTCACGATGCCGTCCTTGATGGTGATCGTGAAACGGGCCGGGTCGGTGAGCAGGGTGTCGAGGATGACCTTCTCGACGATCTCGTGCCTGATGTCGGCGTCCGTCCTGGAGTACACGCTCAGCACGTCGGCCCTGGAGACGATCCCGATGAGGCGGCCGGCGCTGTCGACCACCGGAAGCCGCTTCACATGCCGCGAGTACATCAGCCGCGCGGCGTGCGAGACGAAGTCGTCAGGGCCGATGGTCACCGGCGGCGTCGTCATCAGGTCCGCGGCCGTGAGCCCGGCCGCCTTGGCCTGCTCCCGGTGACGCAGCATGCTGGCGACCTTGCCCGAGCCGGCAAACTCGAGCGCTTCCTTGGTCAGCAGGTCCGCCTCGGAAACCACGCCGATGACCTTGTCGTCATCGTCAAGCACCGGGAACGCGCTCACCCGGTGTTCGCGCAGCCTCGCGGCCATGTCCTTGAATGGCGCGTCTTTGCGCACCGCGACCACGTGGGTCGTCATAACGTCCTTGACAGTGGCGTTCATCGCAATCGCCCCTTCCTCGGCGCATCGCTATCGACTCCAGTTCACGCCTCGCCGGGGCGCACGCCCACCGTCGAACGACCCCCGCAAACAGGGACCAAAGCCCCCTTGCCGACCGAACGTCGACGGGAGGGATCCGCGCTCCGCATCTCGCGGATTCCGATTGCGCGGTGCGCGGGCGCCGCCCCGTTGCTCCGCGTCTGTTAACGGATCCCTCCCGTCGCAGCCAGCTAATTACTGCTCCGTGCTCACCGCAAGGGGCCGTAAGTCCTGTCATCCCTGGCGGGGCTCCCAGGTGAAGAAGCGGACGGCAAGCAGCAGGCCGCCCAGCCCCCAGGCCATGACGACGAGGACGTCGTTCCAGTTGAACGGGGTGCCGACGAAGCCGGCCTGCATGCTGAGCGCAAGGTGCCTGACGGGGAACACCCGGGCAACCCACAAGATCCAGCTTGGCGTGTTGTTCCCGAACGCGATGAAGATCCCGGAGAGGAATTCCACCGGCAGGATAACGGCGTTGACGATCGGGGCGGCCGCGTCCGCGTTCGGGATCGCGGCCGTGAGCGCCAGGCCTAGCGCGCAGAACGTGGCCGCGCCGGTTAGCAGCGCGACGAGGAAGCGGAGCAGCGTCGTTCCGGTTGGGATGTCCGCGTGATAGACGGCGTGCCCGAACACGGCGGTGAGCACGACGAGCACGAGCGCTACGAACATCGCGTGCAGTATGCGCGCGCCGAGGAAGGACGCGCCTGGCAGCGGTGTCCCCCTGGTCCGCTTGAGTATGCCTTCCTCGCGCTGGAAGGTGACCGTCATCGCGATGTTGTTGAAGCAAGCCGTGATCGTGGCGAAGCACGCCATGGACGCCACGTAATAGGTGGCGGTGTCGATCGACCGCTCGCCGATCCGCACCGCGTAGTGGCCGAGCAGGGACGTGAAGATGGCCAGGAACATGAGCGGGAACGCGAACGTGAAGAACGCCGACGCGGGATTGCGCCAGAATGCCCTGTTCACGTACCTGAGCTGCAAGCCGGTCAGCCGCAGCGCGTTCATGCCGCACCCCCGGCATGTGCCTGGCCGGTGTCCTCGCCGGTCAGCGACAGGTACACGTCTTCGAGCGACGGCCTGGTCACCTCGAGCCCGTCAAGGGTGACGCGGTTGTCGAGCGCCCAGCCGGTCAGCCGGTGCAGATCGGCCACCACGTCCGCGCTGGCGATCTCGGTGTATCCGTCCAGCCCCGGCTGCCCGGCCAGCCCGTCTGGGGCCGCGCGGCCGCCAGGCGTCCGGTACCTGATTCGCGCGACGGCGAGGTTACGATCGCCGAGCGTGGCCGGCGGGCCCTCGGCGACGATCTGGCCCGCGGCTATCACGGCCACGCGGTCCGCCAGGTACTGCGCTTCGTCCATGTAGTGCGTGGTCAGCAGCACGGTCTTGCCGAGTGCGGCGAGGCTCTTGACCACTTCCCATGCCTCGCGCCGTGCGGATGGGTCGAAGCCGGTCGTCGGCTCGTCGAGAAATAGCAGATCCGGGTCGCCGGCCAGGGCGACCGCCATGTCCAGGCGACGCAGCTGGCCGCCGGACAGCGTGGTGAGCCGGCTGCCGCTCTTGGCCGTCAGGCCGACTAGGTCGATGACCTCCTCGGGGGAACGCGGCCGGGGATAGTAGCTCGCGTACAGCCGGACAGTCTCGGCGACGGTGAGGTACCGGTCGACGCCGGTCTTCTGCAGCACGATGCCGACGCGGCGCTTGAGCTCTGCTCGCTGTCGGCCGGGATCCGAGCCGAGCACCGACACCTCGCCGCCATCCCTGGTGCGGTAGCCCTCGAGGATCTCCACCGTGGTCGTCTTCCCCGCGCCATTCGGCCCGAGCAGGGCGAAGATCTCACCGGTCCTGATGTCCAAGTCGACGCCACGCACCGCCCGCACGGAGCCATAGGACTTGACCAGGCCCCGCACCCGCACCGCGGGCTGCTCCCCAGACATATCACTAGGACAGCGCATGGGCAGGCGACCGCGCAACGGCCGAACGGACCGTGCCGCCCAGGGAGACGCCACGGTCCGTTCGGGATAAGCCGGAGGTGCCTTACGTGGGGGGCTCCGCGCCCCCCACACCCCCCACGGCCTACTCGCTGCCGAAGGCCTTGATCTCGGCGAGTTCGGTCTCGCTGAGCTCGCGCGGGACCTCGCCCTTGGCGACCTTGGCGCTCTGCACCTGGTGCCGGATCTTCTCCACGACCTCCGGGTTGGCCAGCGTCGTGATGTCGCCGGTGTCGGTGAAATTCGAGGTCGCGGCGATCACACGGCGCATGATCTTGCCGGACCGGGTCTTGGGCATGTCCGGGACGATCCAGATGTTCCTCGGGCGGGCGATCTTCCCGATGTCGGTCTCGATCGCTGCCTTGACCTTCTCCTCCACCGCTGGCGTCGCCTCGAAGCCTGGCTTGAGCGCGATGTACATCTCGACCACGCGGCCGCGGATGTCATCGATGACCGGGACCGCGGCCGCCTCGGCGACCTCGTCCACGGTCAGCGCCGCCGACTCCAGCTCCTTGGTGCCGAGCCGGTGCCCGGCGACGTTGATCACGTCGTCCACGCGGCCGAGGATGCGGAAGTAGCCATCCTGAGACTGGGTGGCGCCGTCGCCGGCGAAGTACGGCCAGTCGTGCCAGTCCGTGCTGTCCGGGTCCCTGTTGTACTTGGCGTAGTACGTCGAGACGAACCGCTCGGGCTGGCCCCAGATCGTCTCAAAGATGCCCGGCCACGGGTTGCGGATGCAGATGTTGCCCGCCTTGCCGCTGCCCTTGGGCACCTCGTTGCCGTCCTCATCGAGGATCTCCGGGTAGATGCCGAGGACGGCGGGACCGCAGCTGCCCGGCTTCATCGGGTGCACGCCGGGCAGCGTGGAACCGAGGAAGCCGCCGGTCTCCGTCTGCCACCAGGTGTCCACGATCACCGCCTCGCCCTTGCCGACGTTGTCGTAGTACCAGCGCCAGACCTCGGGCTCGATCGGCTCGCCGACCGTGGTCATGTGCTTGAAGTGGAAGTCGTACTTGGCAGGCTCGTTCGGGCCCACCTTCCGGAGCATCCGGATCGCCGTGGGCGAGGTGTGGAAGATGTTCACCCCGAGCTGCACCGCGATCCGCCAGGGGCGCCCGGCGTCCGGGTAGTTCGGCGTGCCCTCGTAGATCACGCTCGTCGTGCCGAGCGCGAGCGGGCCGTAGACGATGTAGGAGTGCCCGGTGATCCAGCCGATGTCCGCCATGCACCAGTATGTGTCGTTCGGGTGGATGTCCTGGTAGTACTTGGACGTCCCGGCCACGTAGGACAGGTAGCCGCCGGTGGAGTGCTGGCAGCCCTTCGGGCGGCCCGTGGTGCCGCTGGTGTACATCAGGAACAGCGGCGCCTCGGCCGGCATCGAGACCGGCTCGACGAGCGCGCCCTTGTAGTCCTTGAGCAGCTCGTCGACGAAGAAGTCACGGCCGTCGACCATCGGGGTCTTGGCGGAGTACTTGCCCGGGTGTCGGCGGAAGACAAGCACCTTGTCGACCTGCTGGCCCTCCTTGGCGGCGGCCTCCACCGCCTCGTCGGCCTTGATCTTGTGGTCGAGCAGGTCACCGCTGCGGTAGTAGCCGTCCATGGTGATGAGCACGTTGCTGCCGGAGTCGGCGATCCGGTGCCCGGCGGCGGTGCCGCTGAACCCGGCGAACACCTGGGAGTGAATGACGCCGAGCCGGGCGCAGGCCAGCATCGCGACCGCCAGTTCGGGCACCATCGGCATGTGCAGCGTCACCCGGTCGCCGGCCTTGAGTCCCGCGAAGTCGCGGAGCAGGGCGGCGAACTCGTTGACGCGCACGTACAGCTCCTGGTACGTGATGGCCGCGTGGGCCTCGTCCTCCGGCTCCGGCACCCAGATCAAGGCGGCCTTGTTGCGCTGCGTTTCCAGGTGGCGGTCGACGCAGTTGTAGCAGGCGTTCAGCTCACCGCCGACGAACCACTTCCAGAACGGCGCTGTGGACGTGTCCAGCGTGGTGTGCCACGGCTTGAACCAGGTCAGCAGGTCAGCGTAGGCCCGGAAGCACTCTGGGTACTTGTCCTCGGTGAACTGCTCGAGGATTGCCGCATCGGGGGCGTTCGCCTGCGCGGTGAACTTGGCCGGCGGAGGATAGTAGCCCTCTTCGCGCCAGTGCACCGCGATAAGTGCCTCGGAGGATCCGGTTGTCTCGTCGTCACTTGCGTCTTGCAGCTCATCAGCCATGAGTTGTGTCCTCCGCATTTCCTTCGCCTGGCGGCGTTGCCACTTGTAATTTCTGGGCGCAAATCCAAATCTAACGCGCACGTGCGCCGCCCACCATGGGGTCGGTCACCGGGACCTAGGCCCCTACCCGCGTGCCCGCAAGCCCCTGCCGGCGCCGCGCCGCTGCGGCAGACGCTTTGAGTGAGGGTTCCGGCGCTGGAGGTGAGCCACATGGGCAGGCCGATAGTTGTGGCCGTAGATGGTTCTGAGGAGTCCATGCGGGCGGTCGAATGGGCTGCGCGGGAGGCGGCCCGGTGGGACGCGCCGCTGCGAATCGTGTCCGCCCCGGGGGTGCTGCCGCGGATGCGGACATACCAGGCATCACCGGCGACCGTGGCCAACGCCCTGCGCGGCATCGCGGCGCGCGCCCTCGCCGACGCGGTCGACCGGGTCAACGAGGTCGCCGCGGGGGTGCTTGTCGACACCGACCTGCTCGAGGGCCCGCCCGCCGTCGCGGTATCGGACAGCGGCGCCGGCGCGCGATTGCTCGTCGTGGGCGCCCGTGGCCTCGGCGGCTTCGCCGCGCTCGTGCTGGGCTCGGTCAGCAGGCACGCGGCCACCCATGCGCTGTGCCCCACCGTGGTGGTCCGCGAGGAAACCGCCGCCGTGCACGGTGAGATCGTGGTCGGAGTACGCGATCCCGATGAGGCCGACGCGACCCTCGGGTTCGCGTTCGAGGAGGCGGCGCTGCGCGGCGCGAAACTCTCGGCGGTGCACGCCCTGTCCTGGCACCCGCTAGGCCCCGCGTCGTCCGCGCCGGCTACCGCCGGCTCACGGCTGCCGACGGCGGAGGCGGAGGCGGCCGCGAAGCGCCATCTCCAGGCGGTTCTTGACCAGTGGCGGCAGAAGTACCCGGACGTGGCTGCCGCCGCGGACGTGGTCCAGGGTCACCCCGCCCACCTGCTTTCCAGCCGATCCGCGCATGCCGACCTGGTTGTCATCGGCCGCCATGGCACCGCAGGCGGCCCGGCGGACAGCTCGATCCAGCATGCGGTGCTCGGGCACGCGCACGGCCCTGTCGCGATCATCCCGTCGGCCGGCTTTCGCTGACGGCTCTAACAGGCTCGCCCGCGGCACGAGTGCCGCGGGCGAGCCTTGAACCGACGCGCGTCAGCCAGGGCTGACCGTGGCCTGGCGCGGCCAGGCGATGATGCTCAGCGCGGGATTGCGCACCTCGGGGAAGGCCTCGTCCATGCCGGTGATGCGCATGATCCGCAGCAGTGCGGGGCGGGCGGCGGTCAGCCTGAGCGAGCGGCCGGTGCGCCGGGCGTGCCCCGCTATCCGCGCGAGAACTCCGAGGCCGGCGGCGTCGCAGAAGGTGAGCTCGGCGAGGTTCATCGTGACCGGCCCCTCCTGGTTGTCCACTACATCACGCAGGTACGCGTATGCCTGGTCGGCGGTGGCGATGTCCAGTTCGCCGCGCACCCGGACCGTCGCCTTGCCGTCGTCCGTCAGCTGGCACGCAAGCTCCAGTTGCATCGCCTGAGCGAAGTCGGTTATAGCCCCCATGGCCCCGTATCTCCCCCCGTCAGGCGCAGCCCGGTCCCCCTCGACGCGGCTCGCGCGAACCATTGGATGTCCCCTCCCCGCATCGTAGTGAACGCTTGTAGTTCTAAACACCAACCTCGCTCTTTTCATTGCGTGCCGCGGCACGCCCGGCGTGTGCCGTACGACCAGTGAAGGCTGCGAAGCTTAACGAACCACCGGCCGGTCACTGAGTAAAACGTGTGAACCGGCCGGATAGTTCGCGTGTCTTTCCTTTTGCCTGTCTCCGCTAAGCGTCTGGCAGGCTCAGCCGGTTACACTCGGCTGCTCGGGACGTGGCTCCTGGTGTGGCGTGTCCTTGCCGCGCGGCTGCCCATCCCATCCAGACCGCCAGATCAGCCGGTGCACTGGAATCCACCGCGGGATGTCGCGCAGGCCCGGGATGAACGGCACGAACAGCAGCAGCGCCGTGGCCAGGCCGGTCATGTAGATGGCGATCAGGTCCGCGTTGAGGGAGTTACGCCAGCCGGCCACGTGGTACCAGAGCTGGTACAGCCACAGCCAGGGCTGGCCTGGGTAGCTGCCGGTCTCGTTCATCACGCCCCACTGGTTGCCCGTGAGGTTCATCGACTGCGCGAGGTTGGAGTAGTACATGCCGTCGTTGAGGAACATCAGCGGGTTGGTGTAATTGGTGCCGTAGAACGGCTGTTCGGCGATCAGGGCGCCGTCGATGCCGCCGCTGCGGGCCATCGTGAGCAGACTGGACATCATGAGCGGCACCGGCCCGTCGTTCGCGGGCGGGACGACAGGGGCGCCGCCGACGAACTTCACCTTCGTGACCGCGGTCCCGTAGTTGGTCGCCCATTTCTGCTGCTGCGCCGGGCTGGCGGCGTTGTAGGCAGTCAGCGCGGCCGCCAGCGGCGGGTCCGTGGGCGCGATCTTCGATAGCGGCGAGATCACGAACGTCTGCGCCGGGTCGATCGGCTGCGTCACCCCGAACCAGTTCGCCGGGGCGAACAGCTCGCTCTGCGGGGTGCCGTTGGTGTTGTACGGCGGGCCGTACGTCGCGGTGTGGCTGGTGCCGTTCAGCTCGGTTGCGGCGGTGCCGAGGAAGTCGGCCGGCGCGACCTGCGCCCAGCTCTGAATCGTGACCGGTGGCACGTCGGGCGAGGACAGCAGCCCGGCCAGGCCGAACGTGAGCGCGAGGATCACCAGGCTGGCGATCGTGCCCTCCTTGAGGATGTCGTAGCGCTTGGTCGGCCCGCGCCACGGCGCCGCGTCCGCGGCGCGTGCCGCGCGCCGTTCGGCGCGGCTCGGCATCCGGAACCGCGGCATGGTCGCTGGCAGCGGGTGGCTCACGCCACGGATTCGCACCAGGAGCACGTGCCCGCCGACGATCGCGACGAGGACGATCGGGATGAGTACCACGTGCCACAGCAGCATCTGGCCGAAGTTCATCAGGTTGAAGAACGCGCCGACGCCGACCGCGTTGAAGGCGTCCTTGCCGTTGGTGGCGATCCACTGCGAGTCGAAGTTCTGCTGCGACAGGTACCCGGTGAAGCACTCCACGATCGAGGCCAGGAACGCGACCACGCCGGTGATCCAGGTCATGGCGCGGCGACCGCGCCAGGCGGCCATCCAGAACTTGGCCCACAGGTGGATGACGATGAGGGCCATGAACAGCTCGACGCTCCACAGGTGCAAGCTGTTGAAGAAGTGGCCGACCGGGTTGTAATGCCACCAGTCCGGGCCGCCGAGGGCGATGGCGAACCCGCTGACGATCGCCACGGCAAACGCGGCCAGCGACGCCACGCCGAAGATGTACACCCAGGAGGCGACGTAGGCGGGCTGGCGGTCGGGCATCAGCTTGTTCGGCGGCAGCATCTTGAGGGTGCCGCGCCGGACCCGGGACGTCCACATCCGGCGGTCCGCGTCGTCCCCCAGATACTGCTCCGGTACCGCGGGCGCGGCGGCGGTGGCCGCGCCGTGCTCGCCATCGCCGGGCGCTTCCGTGGTCGCGGCGGCACTGCCTCGGTGCCGGCCGGGGAACGGCAGCAGCAGCGCGGCTCCGAAGATGACCACCATGACCGCGATGAGCACCAGGTTGGCTACGGAAACCGTGAAAATATCGAAGGTCAGATATCTGCCGGGTGAATTCAGGTTTATAGCTAGGGCAGTGTGACCCGCTAGCGGGAGATGCTCCATCGTCGGTCTCCTGACCAGGACGGCAAGAACGTTGACCGGTCAACCATGCGGTACGAAGGGGCCGCCTCTGAAGGGATGGGAGTCACTCGTCGCCGGGACCTTGGTCCCGGTGGTCGAGGACCCGGCCCGACTTCTGGCCGGCCGGACCGGGACTTCCGGGCCATCCGCATCGTAACCCCGCGTGCTCTCCTTGAGAAGGACAGGCGGTGATTGTTATGGGGCGACAGATAGGCCCGTGGTTCACAGAGCCACAGGCGGCGATGCTCGAAACGCGGCTGAGTGCCTTCGATGCCAGGCTGCTGGCGCTGGAAGCTCGCGTGAGGCAGGTGGCAGCAGCGGCCGTCGTGAGCCAGCGTGGTACAACAGCCGGTATGGAGCCGATTCTGGAAGAGCTGACCGAGGCTGAGTCGCTGCACCTCATCGAGCAGGCGGAGATCGGGCGGATCGGGTTCTCCGGCAGGTACGGCCCTGTCGTGCTCCCGGTGAACTACAAGATCGTCGACGGGTCGGTCGTCTTCCGCGTCGCGGTGCGGAGTTCGATCGGCGAGGACCTGCGCACCGGGATAGCCGATGCGGAGTACAAGGTCGCCTTCGAGATCGACGACCTAGACCCGGCGAGCAAGACCGGCTGGTCCGTCATGATCCAGGGAGCGGCGCATCACGTCGATGACGAGCAGGAGCGCGCCGCGGTGCTCGGGGCCGGCGTCGAACCGTGGGCCGGCGGTGAGCGGGAGCAGTTCGTCCGGATTAAGCCCACCCTGATTTCAGGCAGGCGCATCCGCCGCGCCTGACCCTCGCGTAAGGGACTCTGTCTCGGGTAGCGGTGCACGAGTGCACTGAGAATACTGTTGTACCCGGACAAGGTGGTACATGCCCGATGGGACGGGACAGAGGTGAGCAATGATGCGCATCCGGGGTAGCGTTGCGATCGATCTTGGCACGGTCAATACGCTTGTCTGGGTCGCGGGCCGCGGGCTTGTGCTTGAAGAACCGTCGGCGATCGCGATTGACACGGCTACCGGCGCGGTCGGGGCCATCGGGACCGCGGCCGACGTGCTGGCGGAGAAGGAACCGCGGGACATCAGGGTGATCTACCCGCTGCGCGACGGCGTGATCGCCGACCTGGACGCGACGGCGGAGATGCTGTACGGATTCTTGCGCAAGGCCCGCGTCCGTGGCGGGCCGCTGCGGCCGCGCGCGCTTGTCTGCGTGCCGAGCGGGGCCACGTGGGTGGAGCGCCGCTCCGTCGCCGCCGCGCTCGGCGCGCGCCGCCCCCGCTTTAACGTCCAGCTGATCGATGAACCGGTGGCCGCCGCCGCCGGGGCGGGCTTCGACCTGAGCGCCGGGTCTGGCGGGTTTGTCGTGGACATCGGCGGCGGGACAACCGAGGTGGCTGCCGTGGCGGGCTGGCGTGTCGTAAGGGCGCAGTCGCTTCGAATGGCGGGTAACACGATGGATGAGGCGATCGTGAACGCCGCCAGGAGCAAGCTCGGCCTGATCCTCAGCCAGCGCGCGGCGCGCCAGCTCAAGACGACGCTCGGCCTTACCGGTGGCTCGGAGGGCGGGGCCGAGGTGGTCGGCATCGACGCGGCGCGCAGGACGCCGCGGGTGGAGCGGGTGCCCGCGGACCTCGTGGCGGCGGCGCTCGAGCCGACCGTCGCCGCGATCGCCCGATCGGTGCAGGAGGTGCTTTCCGACATCCCGTCGGGCATCGCCGAGGACGTGGTGCGCGGGAAGGTCCGGCTGGCCGGGGGCGGGGCGCTGCTCCCTGGAATGGCCAGCAGGATCGAGGCCATCGCCGAGATCGGAGTGGTCGTGGCCGAGGACCCGCTCCGCTGCGTGGTTCGCGGAGCCGCGGTCGTGCTCGACAGCAAGGCTAAGAACGGCGTACCCGGCCTTCCTCCGGGCTAACAGGGACTTCCCGCCCTACCCGACGGGGACTGCCGCGGGTGGTCTGGAAGCATGACGACCCGTATTCACGAGATTCCGGCGGCGCCGGCGCAACGGCCCGCGTCCCTGCCGGCGCGGTGGCTAGCGCTCGCGGTGCTGTGCGTGACGCTGCTGATGGTCACCTTGGACGCCACGGTGCTGAACGTCGCGCTGCCTACCCTGGTGCGCGACCTGAACGCGACGACGACGGAGCTGCAGTGGATCGTCGACGCGTACGTCATCGTCTTCGCCGGGCTGCTGCTCAGCGTGGGCAGTCTGGCCGACCGGATCGGCAGGAAGAAGGTGTTCCTGGCCGGGCTCGGAGCATTCGCCGCCGGATCGACGTGGGCGGCGTTCTCCGGGTCTGTGGGAATGCTGATCGCGGCGCGGGCCAGCATGGGTATCGGCGGCGCGCTGATGATGCCGTCAACGCTGTCGCTGATCACGAACATCTTCACGGACCCGGCAGAACGGCAGCGGGCCATCGGGCTGTGGGCGGGCACGACGGGCGTGGGCGTCGCCCTCGGCCCGATCGTCGGCGGCCTGCTGCTCACCCACTTCTGGTGGGGCTCGGTTTTCCTGATCAACGTGCCGATCGCCGCGCTCGGCTTCGCGTGCGCGATCCCGCTGATCCCCGACTCGCGGAACCCCGCGGTGAAGCCGCCCGACCTGGTGGGCGCGGGGCTGTCCGTCATCGCGCTCGGGCTGGTGCTCTGGGCGCTCATCGAGGCGCCGGTACGGGGGTGGGCCTCTGCCCGTGTATTCGCGGCCGGAATCGGCGGGCTGGCCGTGCTCGCGATCTTCGTCCTCTGGGAGCGGCGGTCCGCGCACCCCATGCTGAACCTGCGGCTGTTCAGGAAGCGGGAGCTGTCCGGTGCGGTCTCATCCGTGGCCCTGGCCACGTTCGGCCTGTACGGGGCGCTCTTCGTGCTCACCCAGTTCCTCCAGTTCAGCCTCGGATTCTCGGCGCTCAAGGCGGGCATCTGCGTGCTGCCAGCGGCGGGCGCGATCGCGGTGATCGCGCCGCTGTCCACGCTGGCCATGCGACTGGCCGGCATCAGGTACACGGTGGCGGTGGGGCTGTTGATCATCGCGGGCGGATTCTGGCAGATCTCGGGCGCGACCGTCGCCTCGGGATACGGCGGCATCCTCGTCGGCCTCGTCCTGCTTGGCATCGGGGCCGGCCTGGTCATCCCCGCCGCCACCGAATCGGTCATGGGATCGCTGCCCAGCGGTGACACAGGCGTCGGCGCGGCCATCAACGGCACTTTCCTCCAAGTCGGCGGGGCGCTCGGCGTCGCGGTGATCGGCAGCCTGCTGACCACCCGCTACCAGGACCGGATGACCGCCGCCCTCACGCCGTACCACGTGCCCGCGGCGATCATGAGCACGGTGCGCGGCTCGCTCGGCGGCGCCCTGGAGGTCGCGGCACGGGCCGGTGGTGTGCTCGGTGCCGAACTCGGGCATCTCGCCAGGGAGGCATTTGTGGACGGCATGGACCTCGGGCTATTCGCGGGTGCCTTCGTCGCTCTCGGCGGCTGCCTGATCGCGCTCCTGGTGCTGCCGAGGACTCGCGGCCGGAAGACGCGGCAGACATCTGGGCGTTGAATAAGTACTGGCCGCACGGGCATAGGCTGACAGCCGACAACGATAGACAAGCGGTAACCCGGGCCTGCCGCCCGGCTGGCGGAAGGGGCATCGTCGGATGAGCAAGCAAGCCACGCCGCCGCCACCTGGGGACAAGCCGTCTGGCGGAAACCCGCCGCCACCGCCGCCGGCCTGGCGGCACTGGCTGCTGCCCGTCGGCATTATCGTCGCGTTGTTCCTCTGGCTTGCGCTGCCGGCGGTGCACCAGGCGAATCAAACCAGCCTCAGCTATTCCCAGTTCCTGTCCGACGTGTCCGCCGGCAAGGTCAAGACGGTGACCATCGCGCAGAGCGGTGGCACGAGCACCGGGACGCTGAAGGACGGGACGAACTACACCGTGGTCATCCCGCAGCAGGCGAGCCAGGGGCTGCTCGATGAGTTGCAGTCGGACGGCGTGCAGATTACCGGGACGACAACGTCGCCGGGCTTCGGCACCGAGCTGCTGAACTGGCTCATCATCCTGGCGCCGTTCCTGCTCTTCTTCTGGTTCTGGATGCGGCTGTCCCGGGGGGCGGCCGGGCAGTTGCAGGGGGTGCTCGGCGCCGGCCGGTCTCGTGCCAAGGTGTTCGACGAGGAGCGTCCGTCCACCACGTTCGCCGACGTGGCCGGGTACGATGGCGCGAAATCCGAGATCAGCGAGGTCGTTGACTTCTTGCGTACCCCGGAGCGGTACGCGCGGGCGGGCGCGGTGGTGCCGCGCGGCGTGCTGATGGTCGGCCCGCCGGGAACCGGCAAGACGCTGCTCGCGAGGGCCGTCGCCGGCGAGGCGCGCGTGCCGTTCTTCTCGGTGACCGGCTCGAGCTTCGTGGAGATGTTCGTCGGCGTGGGCGCGGCCCGGGTTCGTGACCTGTTCGCGGAGGCGCGCAAGCGTGCTCCCGCGATCATCTTCATCGACGAGGTGGATGCCATCGGCCAGCGCCGGGCTGGCCAGGGCGCGGTGGTCGCCAATGACGAGCGCGAGCAGACGCTGAACCAGTTGCTCGCCGAGATGGACGGCTTCGACATGGCGATGGGCATCGTGGTGCTCGCGGCGACCAACCGCCCGGAGGTTCTCGACCCGGCGCTGCTGCGCCCGGGCCGGTTCGACCGGCAGGTCACGATCCCGCTGCCCAACGTGAACGAGCGGACCGCGATCCTCGCCGTGCACACGCGCGGCAAGCGGCTGGCCCCGGACGTGGACCTCAGCGCGGTGGCCAGGGGCACGCCAGGCTTCTCCGGCGCGGACCTGGCCAACCTGGCGAACGAGGCCGCCATCTTCGCGGTGCGTGACAACCGGGAAGTCGTGGCGGCGGCAGACTTCGACGCGGCGCGGGACCGGATCATCCTGGGCCGCAGGGAAGGGTCCAACGTGCTGCTGCCGGAGGAGAAGCACGCGGTGGCCGTGCACGAGTCCGGTCACGCCCTGGTCGCGGCTCTTTCCGAGCACGCCGACCCGGTCGCGAAGGTGACGATCCTGCCAGCCGGGCAGACGCTGGGCGCCACCGAGCAGCTGCCGCTGGTGGAGCGGCACATGTACGGCGAGGACTACCTGCTCGACTCGCTCGCGGTGCGACTCGGCGGCCGGGCCGCCGAACTGGTCGTCCTCGGGCAGGGGTCCACGGGCGCCGGGAACGACCTGGCCGGCGCCACCGACCTGGCGACGAAGATGATCAGGGAGTTCGGCATGTCCGCCGTGCTCGGCCCGGTCGGCTACCCGGAGGGGGGGTCGGTGTTCCTCGGCGGCGGCGGGGCCGGCATGTCCAGCCGGCCGTACGCGGAGGCGACCCAGGCCGCGATCGACGGCGAGGTGTCCAAGCTGCTGCGCCAGGCGGAGGAACGCGCCGTCGAGCTGCTCAAGGCCCACCGGTCCGAACTCGACTCCCTGGTGGAGCTGCTGCTGGTGCGCGAGACTGTAAACGGCTCCGACGTCTACCGGCTCGCGGGCCGCCCTGACCGTTCTGTCGGATCGCCGTCGACGCCCCCCGTCATGGTCGCGCCGCACAAGGCTGCGACGGACGCCACTAACGCTGACGGTTCCACGTCCGCGCCGTGACCTCCCAGTCGGCATCCCAGGCAGCCAGCCGGCGGCGGTTCAGGATCTGGCGGACGACCGCAACACCGCAGAGGCAGAACAGCCCGATCCCCGCGATCGCGCCGGTCGCCGCCAGGTCCGCCCGCCCGGTGACTTGGGAAGGCACCAGCGGCGGGCTGATCAGGTCACCCGCGGCGTCCGTCCAGACCGTGACCGCGGTGCCCCGCTGGCTGCCGGTCGGTGCCATGACCTGGCCGCTGTGCTTCACTCCGGTGACGGAGGTCCAGGTCGCTTGCGCTGGCACGTAGCTGACGACCGTGTACCCGTAGAATGAGGTGCCGGCGTCCTGCGTCAGCACAGCCCGGACCTGATGACTGGCGGCGACCTGCGCCTGCTCTGCACGCAGCGCCGCGGCGTATGCGGCGTGGCTCGCCGCCTGCGCGGCGAAGGGCGCCCCGGCGGCGGATACCACGAACAGTCCCGCGAGGAGGTACGTCTCCACCCGGTCTGACCTGCGTCGCAGCGGGTTGCGGTCGGGCCGTCGCCCACGCGCCATCCGGACGTACCAGCGTCCCTGCCTCACCCCGGCCCGCCCGAAGCTTCGCCCCAGTCTCATCACCAGCCACCCTCAGCCATCGCATCCACCGCATGAGGAGCGGGTTTTCCGGCTCCCTCTAGCTACAGTGCGCACCGCGCGGGTAGGAAGGTTAGGGCCTAAGTCCCTGCTGATAGCGGGACTTTCGACCGTGATTACTGTCGCATTACGCTAACCACATGGAGAATTCGGGAGGCGATGGCTTGCTGCCCCAGCTGCGGCTCGACGATCTGCTCGCCGAGCTGCAGTCGCGGCTCGAGGCGGTACTCGCGACCAGGGACCGGATGCGCGGGCTGCTCGAGGCGGTCGTCGCCATCGGCTCGGGCCTGGACCTCGAGGCGATGCTGCGACGGATCGTCGAGGCGGCGGTGGACCTGGTAGACGCCAGGTACGGCGCACTCGGCGTCATCGGCGAGAACCAGCAGCTGATCGAGTTCATCCCGGTCGGCCTCGACGCCGCCGAGATCGGCCGGATCCACCACTGGCCGGAAGGGCGGGGACTGCTCGGCCTGCTGATCAAGGAACCGCACCCGCTCCGGCTCGCGGACATCGCGGCGCACCAGGAGTCGTCCGGATTCCCTGACGGACACCCCGCGATGCGGACCTTCCTCGGCGTGCCGGTCCGGGTCAGGGACCAGGTATTCGGCAACCTGTACCTGACCGAGAAGCGCGGCGGCGGCGAGTTCACCGAGGACGACGAGGCCGTGCTGACAGCGCTCGGCGCCGCCGCCGGGGTGGCGGTGGAAAACGCCCGGCTCTACGAGGAGGCCACCCGGCAGCAGAGCTGGCTGCGCGCGAGCAGCGAGCTGACCATGCAGTTGCTGTCGGGAGACAGCCCGCAGGCCGTGCTGCGCAACCTGACCAGGCAGGCGCTCGAGCTGTCCGGTGCGGACCTGGTGGCGCTCGCCCTGCCGGACGAGGACGGCCGCCGGCTGACGCTCGAGTACGCGGAGGGCGACGGCGCCGCGGAAGCCCGCGGGCTCGTCTTGCCCGCGGGGCAGTCGCTGTCCGGGCAGGTGCTCGCCTCCGCCGAGCTGGTAACGGTCGAGGATTTCGCCGGCGACGAGCGGACCGCGGAGATCACGCGGCTCCACCTGGGGCACATCGGCCCCGCGGTACTGTTCCCGCTCGGCGCACACGGCAACGTACGCGGCGTGCTCACCGTGGGACGCCGGCACGGCGGGCCGCCGTTGTCGCCTGCCGCCGTCAGCGTCGTGGCGGCATTCGCCGGGCAGGCGGCGGTGGCTCTCGAGCTCGCGGCGCGCCGGGCCGACGCCGAGCAGCTCTCCGTGCTCGAGGACCGCGACCGGATCGCGCGCGACCTGCATGACTTGGTGATCCAGCGGCTGTATGCCACCGGTATGTCGCTGGAGGGCACCATGCCGATGGCCGCCAGGCGCGAGGTCTCCGACCGGATCAGGAACGCCGTCGACGCGATGGACGACACCATCAAGGACATCCGCGCGACGATCTTCGCGCTGCAGAGCCGCGGCCGGGCCAACGAACCGCGGCTGCGGGCCGACATCGTGGCGCTAGTCGACGAGATGACCGAGATGCTGGGCTTCGCGCCCGCGCTGCGGCTGGGCGGCGGGCTTGACTCGCGGGCTACCGCGGAACTGTCGGAGCACCTGCTCGCCGTGCTGCGCGAGGCGCTGTCCAACGCCGCCAGGCACTCGGGGGCGACCCGGGTGGACGTGACCGTGGACACCGACTCGGCGGGCATGCTGACCGTGCTCGTCAGAGATAACGGGTCAGGGATCGCCGAAGGGACCAGGCGCAGCGGCCTGGCGAACATGATGGACCGGGCGGACAAACTCGGTGGCGAACTTCGGCTGGTACCCGCCGAGGGCGGCGGGACCCAGCTGGAGTGGAAGGTTCCCGTCCCGCCGGAGCCGGACGAACCGGACGACGAGCTGCGCCCTTCGGCTCCGGGCAAGTACCCGCTGAGCTAGCGCGGGTGCGAGGCCCTGCCGTCCGGGCCGTGTGCGTCGTCGTGCTCGCCGAACACGCGCGCTGCGTACGCCGCCGCCTGCGTGCGGCGCTCCATGCCGAGCTTGGCGAACAGCGCGGAGATGTAGTTCTTGACCGTCTTCTCGGCCAGGAACATCTTTTCCCCGATCTGCCGGTTGGTCAGCCCCTCGCCGATCAGCTCGAGGATCCGCCGCTCCTGCGGGGTGAGCCCGGCCAGCGGGTCCTTCTTCGATGACTGGTCGCGCAGCCTGGCCATCAGCTGGCTGGCCGCCCGCGGGTCGAGCATGGACTGGCCGGTGGCCACCGTGCGCACCGCGCCGATCAGGTCGGTGCCGCGGATCTGCTTGAGCACGTACCCCGCGGCGCCTGCCATGACCGCGTCCATCAGGGCGTCGTCGTCGGCGAACGAAGTGAGCATCAGGCAGGCCACCTCGGGCATCTGGGACCGGATCTCCCGGCAGACGGTGACCCCGTCGCCGTCCGGCAGTCGCACGTCAAGCACCGCCACGTCCGGTTTCAGCGCCGGGATCCTCGCGAGCGCAGAGGAAGCTGTTCCGGCCTCGCCGACGACCTTGATGTCGCCCTCGGCTTCCAGCATGTCCCGAACGCCGCGGCGGACGATCTCGTGGTCGTCGAGCAGGAATACCGCGATCGGCCGCTTGCCGTCGCTGTCGTTGACTGGCGTGTTCACCGTAGTCTCCCTGGCTCGAAGTTCCACACCTAACGCTACGTACTGGCGGTCCCTAAGTACAAGGACCGCCGCCCCTGGCTATCGGGACTAACGTCCCGGACCCTCCCACTGCGGGGTAATCTCGGCTCCATGGTGCACGTCGCCGCACTGCCGCGGTATATCCCCAGCCCGCCGATCAACAGCTTCCACATCGGCCCGCTGGACATTCACTTCTACGCGCTTGGCTACATCATCGGGATCACGCTCGCGATCCTGATCACCAGGCGCCGGTGGCGTGCGGTCGGCGGCGACCCGGACGTCGTCAACGACATCGCGCTATGGGTGGTGCCCGCGGGCATCATCGGCGGCCGGATCTACTTCGACATCACCACCCCGGCCGACATTCCGCACGTATGGTACGGGCCGCTCGCCGTCTGGACCGGCGGCCTGGGCATCTGGGGCGGCGTGGCGCTGGCGGCCGTCGTCGGCGTCTGGCGGCTGCGGCGGCTGGGGATTACCGCCGGCCCGTTCGCGAACGCGATCGCGCCCGCGCTGCTCGTCGCCCAGGCGGTCGGGCGGATCGGCAACTACTTCAACAAGGAACTGTTCGGCAAGCCGACCACCCTGCCGTGGGGGCTCGAGATTCCCTATGCCTACCGTGTGCAGGGCGGCATTCCGGCGCAGGACTTGCATTTCGCCACCTTCCAGCCGACCTTCCTGTACGAGCTGATCTGGGACCTGGCCCTCGCGGCCTTCCTGGTCTGGCTCGGGCACCACGCGAAGATCAAGCCCTGGAGCTTGTTCGCGCTGTACGTGGCCGGCTACTCGGCGTTCCGGATCTTCGAGGAGTCGGTACGGATCGACTCCTCGGAGTACTTCCTCGGCTTGCGGCTGAACATGTACATCGCGGTGATTCTCACGGTGGCCGGAATTGTGTGGTTCGTCCTGGCTCAGCGCCGCCCTGGCCGGCCGGTCGTGGTGCGGTCCCCGCGGTCCCGTGGCGCGGTCAGCGAGGTGTCGGCCGACCAGGCGGCCACCGCCGCCGCGGCGACGGACGCCGGTGAAAACTCCGGGCAGGACGCCAGCGGTGCGGTCGTCCCCGGCGAGGCTGACCAGGACTCCGAGGGAGTCAGCACGGTCCGTTCGGAGGAATAAGCGCCAGTACGGTCCCGGCCCTTGAGCACACGCCAGCCGGTCAGGGCTAGTGGATACGCGAAGTAGCCCCAGCGAGACGCGGGCGCGAGGGCGAACACCGCGGCCAGGCAGACGGCCAGCCGGGCCGCCGCCGCGGAACCGTCGCGCGGCGGGCGCGCCGCCAGCCACCAGGCGAACGCCAGGGCAGCCGCGGCGAGCAGCGCGAATCCCGCCGACCTGGCGGCCGGGCCGGCGGTCGCGAGCAGGTGACCGGGCAGTGGGCTCGCCGCGGGCGTGCGATGCCGGCTGAGCCCCAGCGGGAACAGGACCGCGTTCCGCAGCACTGAGCCCGGGTCGCGCAGTGCGGCGGGCGCGCACGCGGCCATCGCCGCCATCGCGGTCAGCAGCGTGATCAGCGCGAACCGCCGCGCGAGCGCGGCGGTCCTGCTTGCCGCGAGCACGGCCGCGATAACCAGGACGGCGGGCCATGCGGTCGCCTTGAGCGCGCAGGCCATTCCCGTCGTGACAGCGGCCCCGGCGGGCCTGCGGGAACCCAGCGCGAGGGACACGCACAGCAGTGCGATCACTGGCACGTCGGTGCCACCCGTCGTCACCTGCAGCGAGATGACCGGCGAGGCGAGCGCGAAGGCCGTATCGCGCAGCGCGCGGCGCCCGCCCGCGCCGGTGATGGCGAACGCCAGGAAAAATCCCGCCGATCCGGCCACGGTCAGCCACAGCCGCGGGTCGCCCGCCCAGCCTGGCAGGCCGGCGGCGGCCGGCAGCCCGAAGACCGTCATCAGCGGCTCGTAAGGGTCGTACGCGAGCACGTGCGACAGGCCCGCGGCCGGCAGGTAAGGGGTCCCGTGCCTGAGTAGCCGGCTGGCCGCCTGCACCAGGACGCTTAGCGGCCCCTCGCCGGCGCCGCCAGGCAGGCCGGCCCACGCCTGCCAGGCCAGCGGCGCGATAGTCGCGCAGGCGAGCGCGATCGCGAGCGCGGCGGCGGCCATGGCCTGGCCGACCCGGTTGGGGATGGGATCCACGGCGGTGGTCGTCCGTTCGCGGTGGCGCGCGACCGAGGTCATCACCGCGGCCGCGGCATACCCGATCGCCGCCCAGCTACCCCAGCAGCGTTCGATCGGCTGGGCGCTGAACAGCCCGAGCCCGGCGGCGAACGCGGCGAAGGCGAGGTAGCAGCGTGTCACGGGGCGGCTATCGCCGCCACCTTCGCGCCGGCTGCCTTGATCAGGTCGGCCGGGGCGATCTCGATCTCCAGCCCGCGGCGGCCGCCGCTGCAGAACATCGTCCCGAAGGCGAGGGCGGACTCGTCGACCACGACCGGCAGCCGGCGCCGCTGCCCGACCGGTGAGATGCCACCCGCTACGAACCCAGTGGCGCGCTCGGCGGCGGCCACCTCGGCCATCACCGCCTTCTTGCCGCCGGCCGCGGCGGCGAGCGCCTTGAGGTCCAGCTGGCGGTGCACCGGCACGACGCCTACGGCGAGCGAGCCGTCCACCGCCGCGACAAGGGTCTTGAACACCCGCTCAGGGGGCACGCCGAGCGCCTCGCTCGCCTCGAGGCCATAGGAGTCGTGCCGCGGGTCGTGCGCGTATTCGTGCAGGGTGAACGGGATCTTTGCCCGCTCGAGGACGATCGTCGCAGTGGTGCCGCGTCCAGCCACGATCCGCCACACTAGCGCCGCCAGCAACAGGCGCGCGACCGAAAATCGTTAGGCTGCCGCCGCGGCCGGTCCGCATAGTGGACTCATGCGTGTCACGTTTCCGCGTCTTGCCGACCACGAGATCGCGTACGCCTTGGTGGAACGGGACGACGGAGTCGTATACCGGCTGCAAAGCGGCCGGGCCGGGACGGCGCTGCCGCACGACATCAGGCATCTGATCGTCGAGCGTGAGCTTGGCGTCACCGACGGCGTCTGGGGCGGTATCGCGGCGGGGGCGGTCTTCTCCAGCATGCAGCACCTGGGCGGTCGGCGCCCGCCGCACGCCGGGCAGCGCTCGGCGGAGCTCAAGCGGAAGTACCGGGACCGGTTGCTGCGCGCCGAACTGCTCGCGGACCTCGTAGAGAGCGTCGCCGCGCTTGAGGACCCCACGCCGGAGGCGATCCGCCGGGTCAGCGGGACCAAGCTGGCGGTGCTTCGCGGCACCGCGCCGCCGCCGGAGGTGCTCGCGGGCGCGGCGCGCTCGCTTCAGGTCGAGGCGGCGCGCTGGGCCAGGCTGCGGCCGGGGGAGGAGTTGCGGTACGAATGGCCAGCACCACGGGTGCGGGTGCCGCGGCAGGCGCGGCGGCCGGGCCCCGGATAGCGCCACCGCGGGATATTGGCTTGTGCCTGGCCGGCGCGCCGCGCCAAGCTGTGTGGATGCCGTACGAGCCGTCTCGCCCGCCTGAAGTGATCGACGCCGGTCCCGCCGTGCTGCGCCGCTGGCGGGTCGCTGACCTGGATGCCGCGAGCGAGGCCGTGTTCGCCTCGCTCGATCACTTGCGCCCGTGGATGCCGTGGGCGGTCGATTTCAGCCGCGCGTCACAGGCCGAGTTCCTGGCCGGCGCCGAGCGCGACTGGGCGGCTGGCGTCGCCTACAACTACGCCGTGCTCGTCGATGACGCGATCGCGGGATCCGCCGGGCTGATGGCGCGTATCGGGCCGGGCGGCCTCGAGATCGGGTACTGGGTGCACCAGGCGTACACCCGCAGGGGGCTGGCGACCGCGGCGTCCGCCGCCCTGGTCGAGGCGGCGTTCGCGCTGCCGGGCATCGAGCGCGTCCAGATCGTGCACGATGAGCTGAACACCGCGAGCGGCGGCGTGCCGCGCAAGCTCGGTTTCATGGAGATCGGGCGCCGCCCGCTGGACCATAAGCCGCTGGGCGGCACCGGCGTCGGCGTGGCGTGGGAAGTGACCCGCGCGGAATGGTTCGGCGCCGATTCCCGGTAACGTATCCGGTCATGGGCGACGACGTGCAGGCTGACAGGGAACTGATGGCACTGGCCCTCGGCCAGGCCCGGGTCAGCCTTGAGGCGGGCGGGGTACCGGTTGGCGCCGTCCTCGCGTCCGGCCGCGAGGTGATCGCGGCCGGCCACAACGAGCGCGTGCAGCGCGGTGACCCCGTGGCGCACGGCGAGATCGCGTGCCTGCGCAACGCGGGCCGCCGTGCCTCGTACGCGGATACGACCTTGTACACGACGCTGTCGCCCTGCCAGATGTGCACCGGCGCGATCCTGCTGTTCCAGATACCGCGCGTGGTCGTCGGGGAGGCCAGGACCTTCGCCGGGGACCTCGACTTCCTGCGCGGCCGCGGCGTTGAAATCGTGCTGCTCGACGACCAGGCGTGCATCGCGGCGATGGAAGAGTTCCAGGCACGCTACCCCGAGGTCTGGAGCGAGGACATCGGCGGCCGCTAGCTGCTGCCCGAATTGTCGCCGATGCGTGGGCAGCTGACCCCGGACGATAAACTCGCACCTTGTGAGCAGCGTAGTTTCGGCCGAGCTCGGCGAACGGTTTCCTGACGTCGCGGCGCTGACGGCCGCCCTCGACAAGACCGGCTATCTAGCCGGGGATCAGCTCTCGGCGGCCTTGTTCCTCGCGGTGCGGATGGGACAGCCGATCCTGCTCGAGGGTGAGCCGGGCGTGGGCAAGACCGAGGCGGCCAAGGCGCTCGCCGCGGCACTGGACACGGTGCTCGTCCGGCTGCAGTGCTACGAGGGGATAGCGGCGGCCGAGGCGCTCTACGAGTGGAACTACCCGCGGCAGCTGCTCGCCATCCGGCTGGCCGAGGCCACCCACGAGCAGCTCAAGGACACCGATTTGTTCCGCGAGGACTACCTGCTTGCCCGCCCGCTGCTGACCGCGCTCGACCATCCGGGCCCGCGGCCCGCGGTGCTGCTCATCGACGAGGTGGACCGGGCCGACGACGAGTTCGAGGCGTTTCTTTTCGAGATGCTCGCCGAGGCCGCGGTCACGATCCCCGAGCTTGGCACGCGCCGCGCGGTCATACCGCCGGTCGCGATCCTCACCTCGAACCGGACGCGTGACCTGCATGACGCGCTCAAGCGGCGCTGCCTGTACCACTGGATCGGCTATCCGGACGCCGCCCGCGTCGCGCAGATCATCCGCCGGCGGGTGCCCGCCGCGAGCTCGCAGCTGGCCGGGGAGGTGGCCGCGGCGGTCGGCAGGCTCCGTGGGCTCGACCTGACGAAGCCGCCGGGCATTTCCGAGGCGATCACCTGGGCGTCGGCGCTGGACGTCTTCGGTGCCGCCGAGCTTTCGCCGGAGGCGGCGGGGCATACGATGAGCGTGGTGGTCAAGTACCCGGAGGACGAGCAGACCGTCCGGGATGTCGGCCTGGCTTCCGTCGTGGGGCATGACTGACGGCGTCCGGTCTGAGAGTGCCGACGGTGCCCGCGGCCCCAATGGCTCGGGCGGCGTCGGCGGCTCCGCGATGCCGCCGGCCGACGTAGCGATGCTGGCGGCGGGGCTGGGCGTGGCGCTGCGCACCGCGGGATTGCCTGCCGGGCCGGAACGCTGCGAACGACTGGCGCGCGCGGTCACCGTGATGCATGCGAGCACGATCGCGGAACTGCACGCGTGCGCGCTCGCGACGATGGTCTCCGATCCGAGCCAGATCGGCGCGTTCGAGCGGGTCTTCGCCGAGATGTTCGCCGGCTCCCTGCCGCGAGGGCGGCCGGCCGTCGCCGCGCCGCAGCAGGGCATGACCGTCGAGCCCGCGGATTCCGCCTCGCCCGCCGACTCGCCGTCGCAGGCCGCGGCGGGGGACCTGCCGCCGGTGCTGCGCCAGGTTGATGCCTCCGCGTCGTCCGCTGGCGACGGGGAGGGCGACGACCTGCCCGGCGTGCCGGCGATCCGGCGTGTCGCCTCGGCCACCGAGCGGCTTGCTGGCCGCGATTTCGCCGAACTGTCACCGGACGAGCTGAGGCAACTGGCGACGCTGATGCGCGAGCTCACGATCGCTGTGCCGCCGCGGCGGACGCGCCGTTACCGGCCGCGCAAGGACGGTGCCCGGCTTGACATGCGCCGGACCTTGCGGCAGGCCAGGCGCACCGGCGGCGAACCGGTCCGCATCGCCCGCCGGGCAGTCCGCGCCCGGCCGCGCCGGCTCGTGGTGCTGTGCGACATCTCCGGCTCCATGGAGCCATACGCCCGGGCGCTGCTCCAGCTCATGTACGTCGCGAGCCGGTCGTCGGGAACCGCGGGCCTGGCCGGCTCACTGCGGGAAGCGAGCCGCCCGCGTACCGAGGTATTCACGTTCGCGACCAGGCTCACCAGGCTGACCCAGGCGCTGGCGGCGGCCACTCCGGAGACCATGCTCGCCAAGGCGGGGGAGGCGGCACCCGACTGGGCGGGCGGCACCCGGATCGGCGCGGCACTGCGGGAGTTCAACGATCGCTACGGGGTGCGCGGCATGGGGCGCGGGGCCGTCGTGCTGATCATCTCCGATGGGTGGGAGACAGGAGACCCGGCTCTGCTGGGCGCGCAGATGGCCCGGCTGCACAGGATCGCGTACCGGATCGTCTGGGCGAACCCGCGGACGCAGAGTTCGCGTTACCGGCCGGAGGTGGGCGGCATGGCCGCCGCCTGGCCGTACTGTGACGCCGTGGTCAGCGCGCACAACCTCGAGGCGCTCGACGAGCTTCTCGCCGCACTGCGGTCCCCGGCCGTCCGACGGCCCCCCGTGCTGCCGGCGGCCGCGGGATCGACCCGTGGCGAGGCGGCGCCGGGTGCTGGTCAGCCCGGTCCGGCTGGTGCCGCGCCGAACGCGTTTAACCTGCCGCTGACGGAGCCGATAGCGAGGCGCTGGACCAGCTGGCGCTGAGCCAGTCCCGGCCTGCTGCGGTCAGCCGCGGATAATCACGACAGCCACCGCAGCCAGCTGCCGTGTCCCTCGGTGAGGGCGATCGTGCGTCCGTCCTGTATGAGGACGAATGACCTGGTCTCCGGGGGCGGTGCCGGGACACTGTGCACCACGCCCGGCGCCTCGTTGGAGATCCATACGGCGTCCAGCGAGCGGACGAGTTCGGCGAACTGACCGCGCCGCGGCGGCTGCACGTAAGCCAGCACGGCGGAGTGGTAGATGACGAGTGTGGCGCCGGGCGGCGCCTGCCGGACCAGGCCTGGCAGGTCGGTCAGCAGATCGCCGCGGTACAGCGGGGGAGGGTCGCGCCGGGCCGTGTCGATGGCCGCGGCCAGGCGCTCCCGGCGGCCGGTTTCGCCCGGCCAGAGCAGGCACTCCAGCCAGCGCACGTCGTCGGCGTCGCGAACGTCAAGCGGGTTGATGTCCAGTCCCGCTCGCCACGCGACTTCCGGTACCCGGGCCGGGAGGGGGACCGGGCCTCGCGGCTGGCATGCCAGCACCGGCGCGTGCGGGTCGGTGCCGGAAATCCGGTGCCCGTCGTAGTCGTAGGAGTACCTGTCCACCAGCAGCGTGAGCCCGGCGCTGGCGCCTACCTCGATCATCGCGAGCGGCTGCGGCAGCAGCGACAGGGCAGGCAGCAGCGTGGCGCACCGGGCCGGCTCATTGGTCTGCGTGCGCCGGGCGAGCATGGTCGCGGCCAGCTCGTCCCGTCGGTCGCTGACCAGCATCCGCAGCGCGGCGAGGTCGGCCGGCTCACCAAGCAGGTAGTACGCCGCGGCGAACAGCAGGTTTGGCTGCCGCTTCGCGGTCGGCAGGTGGTCGAGAAAGTCCAGGACGACCCGGTCGCCGGCCACTCCGGTCGCGAGTTCCTCGTACCTGGGCGACTTGCCGCGCGCTTCTGAGGCGAAGGACCGGTAGTTCTCGGCGGTGCTGGCCTGCGGGTCATCCCCGGGGAAGGACATGCCTTCGAGGCTAGCCTCGCGGGATGCCGGCAACTCAGGCGACGGTGACCCGGACCGTGTGGTAGCCGGTCGCGCCGTTCGGCTCGGGCCCGTGGTTCTTCGCGGTCTGCGTATAGCCCGTCTTGTCGGTCGCCCGTACCTGCAGCGTGTGCGTGCCCGGCGTCGCCTGCCACGGGTAGTACCACTGCCGCCAGGTGTCGATCGTGTCCTGTGCGGCGAGCTTCGCCTGGTGCCACGTGCCGTCGACGCTCACCTCGACGGCCTCTATGCCGCGGTGCTGGGCCCAGGCGACGCCCGCGATCATCACCTGGCCCGCGGCGACATTGTCCCTGGGGGTGTCGATGCGAGATTCGGTCTTGATCGGTGCCTGCTGGGACCAGCCGCGCTGCGACCAGTAGGCGTCGAACGCGCCGAACGTGGTGAGCTCCATGTCCACCACCCACTTGCACGCCGACACGTAGCCGTACAGGCCGGGGACGACGACCCGGACCGGGAAGCCGTGCGCCTGCGGCAGCGGCTGCCCGTTCATCCCGATGGCGAGCAGCGATGCCCTGCCGTCCATCACCGGGTCGGTCGCGACGCCCAGGTTCATCCCGTTGACGTCGCGCATGACGATCTGGGTGGCACCTGGCTGAATTCCCGCCTCCCTGAGCAGGTCGGCGAGCAGCGCCCCCTGCCAGCGGGCGTTGCCGACGTAGCCGCCGCCGACGCTCTCCGAGACGCAGGTCAGGGTCACGTCGTGGTCGATCATCGGCCGCTTCATGAGCTCGGCGAACGTGAGCGTCAGCGGCCTGTCGACCATGCCGTGAATCCGAAGCTGCCAGGACTGCGGGGAGACCTGCGGCACCACGAGGGCGGTATCGACCCGGTAGAACTGGCTGTTCGGCGTGTAGAACGATGACAGGCCGGGGATGTCCGTGATCTGCGTGCCCTTGGCCAGCGCCGGCGGCTTCACCGACGGGGCGCCGATCTTGACCGAGGCCGTGTTCACGGAGAACCGCTTGTCCTGCAGGTACTGGCCGCCGAAGCCGGCCGCGGCGGCCAGCGCCGCCGCTGATCCGCCCGCGGTGAGGAACTTGCGCCGGTCCACGACGTCTACCTCCCTCTCGCCCAGGCCGGGCGAGTCCTGGGCATTCCGGCCTGGACCAGCCAGACGATCGCGGCGATGCCCGCGATGCCGCCGACGATCGACGGGATCACGTCGGTGACGTGGCTTTCCGGCCTGGTGATGGCGACGAACGCGCCGAACAGGCCGAACAGCCCGATCCCCGCCACGCCGGCCGACAGCCGCCGCCAGGCGGCCATGCCGATCGCGATGGCGATAAACGCGATCGTGACGTACATCCCGAGCAGCAGCATGTTCTTGTCGTTCTCGCCGAACTTCTGGACGGCGAAGTTCTTGAGCGCGGACGGCGTTCGGTCGATGAACGCCCCGCCGACGGCGATGATCGGCGACGCCTGCGGCCGCACGAAGGCGGCGACCAGGTTCGCCACGCCTAGGGCCACGGCGGCCGCGAGGAAGCCGGCGAGCGCGCCGGGCAGCAGCCCGCGGCCGGCTCGCCGATGGCCGTTCCCGCTGTGTGCCGGCCGCCCGGGATCGTCGCCGGCGGCGCGGAAGGCGCCGGACGTGCGGCGCGGCAGTCCTCGATCGGTCTCCCGCGGGGCGTCCCACTCAGTCCCCTGGGTCCCCTGGCCGGCAGTGTCCCACGCCGACCGCTGGCCGCCCGTGTTCCGAAGCGACCGGTGTGCACCGGTGTTCCGCGAGGACCCGGCCGGGCCGGCGCCAGGGACGGTCTGCTGTGTCCCGGTGTCCCTGAGGGCCCGGTTCGCGCCGCTGTCCCACAGGGTCTGCCGCGCCCCGGTATCCCGCAGGCTCTGCTGCGGGTCGCTGTCCCGTGCGGCCGGCTGCGCGCCGGTGCCCCATGCGGACCACTGCGCGCCTGTATCCCACGCGCTCTGCTGTCGGGGGTCGTCCCACGGCGGCCGCTGCCGCGGAGCGCCCGCCAGCCCCGCGAAACCCTGGTATCCGTTCCCGTCGCCATGGTCAGCGTTGGTGTCCTGGTAGGACGGGTAGCCGTCCTCGTACTGCGCGAGCGCCGGGTAGCGCGGCTGGCGCTGGCGGCGCGGCGGGTCCTGGAAGCTCATAACCCTATTGACGGTGCTAGCCTGGCGCCGCGTTCGGATATCGCGCAGCCGGTAAGCACGCGGTAAGAACCAGCGCTTCAGCGGGTGGCGGTCGCGGTCGCTGCCGACGCGGCGGTGCGGTCGTCCGTGGCAGGATCGCCTGGGCCGGCGGCCGCGAACGAGGGAGCGCCGTCGGCGCCGATGGTCACGGTTACCTTGGGCGGTGCGTACCCCGCGGCCGGTTCGACGACGGGCATTGGCGTGGCCTCGCTCGCCGCCGCGGCGCTGGCTGCCGTGGCCAGGACGCCGTCCGCCGGACCGCCCGCCGCGTCGCTGGCGGCGCTCGCGTCGGCCGCCACGACATCGGCCGCTGGTTCCCGCTCGGGGGCCTGCGCGCGGGAACGTCGTGTGAGCACATACCGGACGAGGGCGCACGCGCATGCGATGGCGGCGCCCGCGCCGTACCCGACGCCCCGGGGATCGTGCAGGGTGATCCCGTCGATGCGCAGGTTCGGGTTGTCCGCCAGGTAGCCGCCCGCGGCGATCGCCAGCCATTCGGGGCGGCCGTCGAGCGCGACGAGCATCACGAGCAGGATGGCGTACCACTGGAAGTGGGGGGTGCACACCGTCAGCGCGGCGGCGGTCATCAGCACACCGCCGCGCCACGGCTGGTCTGGGTCGCCATACCGCAGGATCGCCAGCGCGACCAGGCCGAGCAGGACGACAGCCACCGCGGTCGCCAGCTTGCCTTGCACGAAGAGCCCGATGATGCCGAAGCCGGTACCCGTGGAGTAGCCCTCCTGCTTCAGGTAGCCGGGAAAGAAACCGACGATCTTCTGGCCGACCGCCATCACGTGCGGCGCATATACCAGCGAGATCGCCGTCGCCGCGGAGGCCGTGATCAGCCACCAGCCGCGCCGTAGCACCGCCGGCAGCACAAGGACCGGCGTCACCTTCGTCGCTATCGCCAGGCCGATCAGCACTCCGCCGAGGATCGCCCGGCCCTCGGTCCGCGCCCTGGCGAGCAGCAGCAGCGCGACCGCGGTGAGCGCGACGGCGACCACGTCGACATGCGCGTTCTGCCCGGCCTCGAGGGCGACCGTGGGACACCACGCCCACAACGCGGCAAGCCGCGGGTCCTTGCCCAGCTTGCGCAGCCCGAACAGCAGGATCAGCGTGATCGCCACGGCGAACGCGGCCGCCGCCGCCTGGATCGGGGTAGTGGAGTTGTCCGCGGGCGCCGCCAGTTGCACGGCGAAGAAATAAGCCTCGGCCACTGGCGGGTAGACGGTGGGCACCTTGGGCCGGTTGAGCTTCGTGCAGCCCGCCACCACGCTGTCCGCCGGGTCGGCGGTGACCGTGTGATTCTTGACACAGTCGCCGTAGTTGCCCGGTCCGGTGCCCGACCACAGGAAGTCGTTGCGAAGACTGGCCACCCCGGCGTCCGCCGGCGCGTACAGGTACGGATCGATGCCGGCGGCCTGCACCCTGCCGTCCCACATGTAGCGGTACAGGTCGCTGCTGCCCTGCGGCGGCCCGGACAGCGCGACCAGTTGGACCGCGATTCCCCCGGCGACGATGAGCCCGACCGCCAGCCGCACTGTGACCTTGCGCAGCAGCCACGCGGCGCAGCCGAACGCGATCCACGCGGCCGCTATCAGCACGATCGGCTGGATCCGTGCCGGGTCGAGTCCTGGCCGGGCCAGCAGCAGGATGAAGGCGGCCAAGACGGCGAGCGACGCGGCGATCCCGGCTACCCGGAGTTTTGGGCTCATGCGCCGAGGGTGCCATCTGTTCCCGCCGCCGGGCCGGTGCCGAGCGTGACCGTAATCAATCTTTAAGCACGCGGCGGCGAGGAATTCGGCAGGTCAGCACGGCTTCGTGCGGCGAACCGCGCTAGGCGCCGCGCAGTGAGGCGAACCACCGGCCGTCGGTCGACCACGTCTCAGCCGCGGACAGGCCGGCGCCGGCGGCTATCTCCGCTATCTGGTCCACGCCCACGTAAGCCCACGGGAACCACGCGCTCGCCTGTCCGCCGTGCCTGAGCCTGACCTGCTCGCTGCGCAGGGCGCTGCCCGGCGGCTGCAGCTCGACGATTGCCTTGCCGAGCGGCGTCAGCAGTTCGCTGACCCGGCGCAGCAAGGCGACTGGATCACCGCCGATCCCGATGTTCCCGTCGGCCAGCAGCACGGTCATCCAGCGGCCGGCGCCCGGCACCCGGCCGAAGACGTCGCGCAGCAGGGTGAGCGCGCCGGCCGCCCGGGCGAGGGCCACGGCGTACGGGGTCACGTCGATGCCCAGGGCGGGGATCCCGCGCTCGGCGAGCGCGACGGTCAGCCGGCCTGGCCCCGACCCGACGTCAAGGGTCGGGCCGCTGCAGCGATCGACGATCGAGGAGTCTCCAGGGCGCACCTGCAGCCAGTTGTCCACCTGCAGCGGCGTCATGCTGCCATCACGATGCTCGATCTCCGGCCGCGCGTGCCCGGCGAGGGCTTTCTCGTAGAGTTCGCCGATCACGCGTATCTCCTCCCCAAGTAGGCAGCCGGGACGCAGACCAGTGTTCACCCGGCGGACGCCTGCTCATGACGTGATGGACGCGGCCTTACTGAATCGTCACGGACCTTACGGAGTGGTGACGGATTCATCCCGTTCGCTGGTCGCGCCGTCGCGAAGCGACTTACGGTGTAACCGTGAGTTCCAGCCAATCTGGTGTGCCCGCGATCTCGCGGCGGATGCCATGGTTAACAACCCTGATCCGCCTGGGCGGATAGTTGTCGTCGACGACGACCCCACGGTCGCGGACGTCGTCGGGCGGTACCTGGTCCGCGACGGGCACACCGTTGAGTGCGTGCACGACGGCTACGAGGCGCTACGGCGTGTCGCCGAGCAGCCACCGGACCTCGTGGTCCTCGACCTCATGCTGCCCGGCATCGACGGCCTGGAGGTCTGCAGGCGGCTGCGGGAGCGATGGCCGATTCCGGTCGTGATGCTGACCGCGCTCGGTGACGAGACCGACCGGCTCGTCGGTTTCGAGACCGGCGCCGACGACTACGTCACCAAGCCGTTCAGCCCGCGCGAGCTTGCGATGCGGGTGCGCTCGGTGCTGCGGCGAGCGAGGGGCACCGGGCTGCCGGACAAGCCGGACCAGGGCGTCATCTCCGACCGCGACCTGACCGTCGACATGGCGGCGCACGAGGTCCGGGCCGGTGGCAAGCTCATCCAGCTGACGTCTCGCGAGTACGACCTGCTGGTTTTCCTGATGCGCAACCCGCGCAAGGCGTTCACCAGGGAACAGCTGCTCAGCGAGGTCTGGAGCTGGACGTTCGGCGACACCTCGACGGTCACCGTGCACGTGCGGCGGTTGCGGGAGAAGCTGGAGGCAGACCCGACCATGCCCAAGCGCATCGTCACGGTGTGGGGTGTCGGCTACCGCTACGAGCCGGAGTCCGCATGACCGGCGGCCTGGCTGACGTCTTCTCAGGTGTCCAGTCCTCGGACTTTGTCTTCGTTTCCGCCTGGGTTGGCGGTATCGCCGTCGTGATAGCGGTCATCGGCGTTCCGCTTCTGAGGCTGATGGCGGGCCGGTCGATCGGCTTGATGCTCAGCACGGTCGCGTTCGTGACCGTCGTCACCTCGCTCGCCGGGGTAGTCGTCATCACGGTGCGCATGATCGGCGCGCAGCCCGGCAGGCCTGTATTCGAACTGCTCTTCATCGCGGGCCTGGCCGGGCTCGCGGTGGCGCTGATCATCGGCCGCGCGGTCACCAAGGCCAGCCAGACGCTGCTCAGCGCGGTGCGAGAGGTCGGCGACAGCGGCATCTACACCCCGCCCAACATCCGGCTCCCCGCCGAGCTTGCCGGGCTGTCGGAAGGGCTGAGCGACGCGCACGACCGGCTGGGGCAGGCGCGGGCGCGCGAGCAGGCCCTCGAGGCGAGCCGCCGCGAGCTGGTCGCCTGGGTCAGCCACGACCTGCGGACGCCGCTGGCCGGGCTGCGGGCGATGGCCGAGGCGCTTGAGGACCAGGTGGTCACCGACCCGCGCGAGGTCGGCCACTACCACTCCCAGATCCGCCGGGAGACCGACCGGCTCGCGGCGATGATCGACGATCTCTTCGAGTTGTCTCGCATCCACGCGGGCACGCTGCGGCTATCCCCTCGGCTGGTCGGTCTCGAGGACCTGGTCGCCGAGGTCGTCGCCAGCGCCGAGCCGGTCGCGCGGGCCAAGGGAATCCGGCTCGCCGGGTCCACGGTCCGCGGCATGCCGGTCTTCATCGACACGGCGGAAATGGGGCGTGCCGTCAGGAACCTGGTCACGAACGCGATCAGGCACACGCCGCTCGACGGCACGATCGAAGTGCTCGGCGAGATCCAGGCAGGGCTGGCCTGCGTGAGCGTGGCCGACGAGTGCGGCGGCATCCCGCCCGGTGACCTGCCGAGGGTATTCGACGTGGCGTTCCGCGGCGAGAGCGCGCGCACGCCCGACCCGTCCGGCGGTGCCGGGCTCGGGCTGTCCATCGCCCGCGGGATCGTCGAGGCGCACTCCGGCCAGATCAGCGTCCGCAACACCGGCCCTGGCTGTCAGTTCGTCATCAGGCTGCCGCTCGCCCGCCCGGCCGCCCACGCGGTATCCCGTCCCGCGCCCACCTCGGGCGCCATCCACGCCGGCCGCTGACTACCGCCGCCCGATGCCGCAGTGGCGTCCCGGCAGCGGCAGGACGGTCACGCTAGCCTCACTTGATCACCTAACACACTTGCCGTGATGTTGCTGGCTAATTTGGCCGGCCAGCGGGAGGCCGCGTGCTGTGCCGTACCGGTGCGCAGGGCACCGCCAGGACCGGCAGCGCGGGCGCCCCGCCGGTCGCCAGCGCGACCGCTATGCCCTAGATGCCCGAATGTTAAATTGCGACATTCCGGGCAGCACCGTTAGGGCGAAGGATCGCGCGACCCCCAG
>Ga0187807_1000009_pt1 | contig 41877 bp, 35 predicted proteins | sample NC_wetland_sal_i_4_FD_132432 | JGI IMG/M metagenome (GOLD analysis project Ga0187807, IMG submission 132432) | Wetland sediment microbial communities from Neuse River Estuary, North Carolina, USA - ASW_2 | ecosystem: Environmental > Aquatic > Freshwater > Wetlands > Sediment | place: USA: North...
GCCGAACTCAAGATCGCCGCGGTCGAGCGCGGGCGGATCGCGTCCATGTCCGGGATCGTCGCGCTCATCTGGCTGGCGATCCTCGTGCTCATGGTCTGGGGCGGCACTTCCTAGCCGAGGGCCCGGCGCAGGTCGTCGAGCAGGTCGTCGGCGTCTTCGATGCCCACCGACAGCCGGACCAGATCCGCCGGCACCTCGAGCGCCGAGCCGGCGGTGGACGCGTGCGTCATCCTGGCTGGGTGCTCGATCAGCGACTCGACGCCGCCGAGCGACTCCCCGAGGGTGAACAGCCTGGTCCTGCCGCAGACGTCGACCGCCTTGGCGGCGCCGGCCGCGAGCCGGAACGACACCATGCCGCCGAAGTCACGCATCTGCGTAGCCGCCGTCTTGTGGCCGGGATGCTCAGGAAGCCCCGGGTAGCAGACCTGGCTCACGGCGGGATGCGACGCGAGCAGCTGCGCTACCCGTGCCGCGTTCGCGCAGTGCCGGTCCATCCGTACCGCGAGCGTCTTGAGGCCGCGCAGGGTCAGCCACGAGTCGAACGGGCCGGCCACGGCGCCGGTGGCGTTCTGGGTGAAGGCCAGGTCGTCGGCGTAGGTCGCGTCGCGGAGTATCAGCGCGCCGCCCACCACGTCGGAGTGACCGCCCAGGTACTTGGTGGTCGAGTGGACCACGGCGTCCGCGCCGAGGTCCAGCGGCCGCTGCAGGTACGGGGAAGCGAACGTGTTGTCGGTGACCAGCAGCGCGCCGGCCTCGTGCGCGACCTCGGCCAGCGCGCGCAGGTCCACGATCGACAGCAGGGGGTTGGTCGGGGTCTCGGCCCAGACGAGCCTCGTCTTGCGGTTTCCCAGGACCGCGCGGACCGCTTCTAGGTCGGTTTGCGGTACAGGGTCGTAGCTGATCCCCCAGCGGCTCAGCACCCGCGCGAACAGCCGGTAGGTGCCGCCATACGCGTCCGCCGGGATGACGACGTGGTCGCCCGGCTTGCACAGCACGCGGAGCAGGCAGTCCTCGGCGGCCATCCCGGACGCGAACGCGAACGCCCGGCTGCCGTTCTCCAGGGCGGCGAGGCACTCCTCGAGCGCGGTCCTTGTCGGGTTCCGCGTCCGTGAGTACTCGTAGCCGCCCCGGGTGCCGCCGACGCCGTCCTGCTTGTAGGTCGACGTCTGGTAGATCGGGGGGACGACCGCGCCGGTCACCGGGTCCGGCTCCTGGCCGGCGTGGATCGCCAGCGTCTCGAAGTTCATCGTTGTGCCTCCGCGTAAAAGGAGAGAAGGTCCTGGCGGGTGAGCACCGCCGCGGGCTTGCCGTCCACGTGCACCAGCGCGGCGTCCGCCTTCTCCAAGGTCGCGGCCGCGTGGCTGACCGGCTCGCCCTGCCCGATCAGCGGCAGTGGCGGCGCCATGTGCTCCGCGATCGGGTCGTTCGGCTGCGCCCTGCCCGCCACCAGGGCGTGCAGCAGGTCGCGCTCGGCGACCGAGCCGATGACTTCGGCGGCCATCAGCGGAGGTTCCGTCTTGACGACGGGAAGCTGCGAGACGTCGTACTCGCGCAGCAGCGCGATCGCCTGCGCCACGGTCTCGTCCGGGTGCACGTGGACAAGCGCTGGCATGGTCCGCGTCTTGTCGCGGTTCTTGGCGGCGAGCAGGTCAGCGACGGTCGGTTCGGCGGTCTGCGAGCGCAGGAAGCCGTAGTCGGCCATCCACTCGTCGTTGAAGATCTTTGACAGGTAGCCGCGGCCGCCGTCCGGCAGCAGCACGACGATCACGTCGTCAGGGTCCGCCTGAGCGGCGACCGTCAGCGCGGCCACCACCGCGAGGCCGGCTGACCCGCCGACGAGCAGCGCCTCCTCGCGGGCCAGCCGTCTGGTCATGGTGAACGAGTCGGCGTCGCTCACCGCGATCACCTCGTCGGCGATCTCCCGGTCGAAGGTGACCGGCCAGATGTCCTCGCCAACGCCCTCCACGAGGTAGGGACGGCCGGTACCGCCGGAATAGACCGAGCCTTCGGGATCGGCGCCGATGACCTTCACCTTGTTGCCGGAGACCTCTTTGAGGTAGCGACCGGTACCCGAGATCGTGCCGCCGGTGCCGATGCCGCTCACGAAATGGGTGATCCGGCCGTCGGTCTGCTCCCAGATCTCCGGCCCGGTCGAGTGGTAGTGCGCGGCCGGGTTGTCCGGGTTGGCGTACTGGTCAGGCTGCCAGGCACCCTCAGTGGTCCGCGCCAGGCGCCTGGCCACGCTGTAGTACGAGTCCGGATGCTCCGGTGCTACCGCGCCGGGGCAGACGACTACCTCGGCGCCGTAGGCGCGCAGCACGCTGATCTTGTCCTGGGCCACCTTGTCGGGGCACACGAACAGGCACCGGTAGCCACGGGACTGCGCCACGATTGCCAGGCCCACCCCGGTATTGCCCGAGGTCGGCTCGATGATCGTGCCGCCCTTCTTGAGCTTGCCCTCGCGTTCGGCCGTCTCGATCATCCGCAGCGCGATCCGGTCCTTCACCGAGCCGCCCGGGTTCATGTACTCCACCTTGGCGAGCACGTTCTCCGTCCGCGCGATGCCGCGCGTCACGGCTTTCAGCCGGACCAGCGGCGTGCCGCCCATCACCTGGATCAGCGAGTCGTACACCTGCATGGGTCCTCCCCTCCCTGTGCATGACAGTAGTCTTCACGCGTCCTGTTAACGTGTTCGTGACACGCTATTCCCAGGCCCGCGAGGAGGCGCCAGTCATGCCAGAGGCAGTAGTCGTCGCAACCGCCCGTTCGCCGATCGGCCGGGCGTTCAAGGGATCGCTCACCACCATCCGGCCGGACGACCTGGCGGTGCAGATGGTGCAGGCGGCGCTGGCGAAGGTGCCGCAACTCGACCCGGGCGACATCGACGATCTCATGCTCGGCTGCGGTCTGCCCGGCGGTGAGCAGGGGTTCAACATGGCCCGCGTGGTCGCCGTCCTGCTCGGCTATGACAACCTCCCTGGAACCACGGTCAACCGGTACTGCTCGTCGTCGCTGCAGACCACCCGGATGGCGTATCACGCGATCAAGGCCGGCGAGGGCGACGTGTTCATCTCCGCCGGGGTGGAGTGCGTTTCCCGGAGTGTGAAGGGTAACAGCGACACGCTGCCGGACACGCGCAACCCCCTGTTCGGTGCCGCCGCCGACCGTACTGTCCAGACGGCCGAGGCCGCGTCGCCGTCCTGGCATGACCCGCGGGCGGACGGCGAGCTGCCCGACATCTACATCGCGATGGGCCAGACGGCGGAGAACGTCGCGGCGATGCGGGGCATCAGCCGGCCCGAGCAGGACGAGTTCGGCGTCAGGTCGCAGAACCTGGCGGAGAAGGCGCTCGCGGACGGGTTCTGGCAGCGGGACATCACCCCGGTGACGCTGCCTTCTGGTGACGTTGTGTCGGCCGACGACGGGCCGCGGCCGGGCACGACGCTCGACAAGGTGGCCGCGCTCAAGCCCGCCTTCCGTGAGCACGGCACGGTGACGGCGGGGAACTGCTGCCCGCTGAACGACGGCGCGGCGGCCGTCATCGTGATGAGCGACGTCAAGGCCGCGTCGCTCGGCATTACCCCGCTCGCCCGGATCGTGTCGACCGGGGTCAGCGCGCTGTCTCCGGAGATCATGGGCCTCGGGCCGGTGGAGGCGTCACGGCAGGCGCTGCGCCGGGCCGGGATGGCGATCTCCGACATCGACCTGGTCGAGATCAACGAGGCGTTCGCGGCACAGGTCATCCCCTCGTACCGGGATCTGGGCATCCACCTGGCCAGGCTGAACGTGAACGGCGGCGCGATCGCGGTCGGGCATCCGTTCGGCATGACCGGGGCGCGGATCACCTCGACGCTGCTGAACAGCCTGCAGTTCCACGACAAGACCACCGGGCTTGAGACCATGTGCGTGGGCGGCGGGCAGGGGATGGCCATGATCTTCGAGCGGCTCGGCTGACCCACTGATCCCGCTCGTACCCATCTGCCCTCCTGAGATCAAACAGGACATTACGGGAAGGTTGCGATGTGGGTCTTGCCAGCAGGCCTCCGGTGAGGCAGTCTCGTCAGAAAGCGGCTTCCCCTGGAGGTGCCAATGGCCCTGACGCACACGCCCGACATGCACAAGAGCCTCATCGCACGCATCCCCTTCCAAACGGGTCGCGAGCTCGCCGAGTGGTTCAGACACCTGGAATCCGGACCTGCCTTCCTGCGCCGTGAAGAGCGCGCCAACTGGCTTGCCGACGAGCACGGAATCTGCGACCGGTACGCCGCCGCCATCGTCCACGAGTACGAGATCCAGCGCCGCCTTCGCCTGTTCGGCGCCTAACCCCCGCCGCGGGCGCACCCGCGCCCAGCCTGGCCATGCCTGCCGTCGGGCCGTCACCCCCGCCGTCGGCCCGTGAATCCTTGCGTTCAGCGCTGAACGCCCGCCATGTCGCTGCGCCGTGCTGCCGTCGATGATCGCCGCTGCCACCCTGCGTGGGTTGCCGTGGTTCGGTGGCGACTGCTGTCGGCTTTTTTCATTGTCGCCCTCATGCCGGCTTGCTGCCGGCCGCTGTCCCCGCGCTCCCGGGCAGGTCCTGAATCGCCCGTTTTTCCGCCTTGTATGTGCATATGCAATCGCCATCGCGTATGCAGATGCACATGCGCGCTTCTAAAGACCACCCGTTAATAAGCGTGCCCCCGGTCGGGTTCGAACCGACACTGCGGACCCTTTTAGGGGGCCGGCCTCTGCCCTTGGGCTACGGGGGCGCCCTTATAATAACCCGGTTTTCGGTTATCCATCCGGCGCGCCGAGGGATTTTATTTGCGGCCCGATTTCGGCATTAGCTTGATTCCCCACATTACTGCAGAGCGTAACCAAATTCGCGCCGGGATCTGCTCTTAGTAATCAGGCGGTGTCGTGCGGGTGACGCGCGCGGCTGCCCTGGTCGCGACCGATCGCCTGCCGTACAGTGTGGCGACTGGCCGGCGGCGGACCCGGTTGTGCTCGCCTGGGATTTGTCCCGCCGACCACACGAGCGACGGCCCTCGTCGCAGCCACGCGGCGTCTGGATATCGTCCTGGCTGGCCAACCTGGCCCGTGTCGCGGCCGGTCAGCGGCTGAGGCTTGAGGTGGCAGATCGAGCCGCCTGGCCCTCCGGACTCCCCGCTGTCCGCTGTCCGCAGACCGCGGACCGCGTTAGGCATGAGGCCTCTGAGTTTCAGGTTATGCTTGTGACATGCCATATGATGATCGCGAAAATATTTATGGCCTATAGCGAGGATTTCTTTACGTCATAAGAAATCTTTTCGTGATCATGGTGCGGAGCGGGGTTTCTGAGGGTTCGAGCGGGGTTCCTGAGGTTTCTGAGTGCCGCGCTGTTCGCTTCAGCGGGCTGCGGGGCGGCGTTGCCCGCGTCAGAGGACAGCTGGGCCTGCATTGAGTACCTACTCGGCCGGGCGCGCGGTGCATTGCCCGCGTCAGAGGAGAGCTGGACAGCCATTTGGGTGCCTATGGGCTAGGCGCGCGGGCATTGCCCGCTTACGGGGCCAGGCGCGCGGGCATTGCTTGGGCGCACGACCTTCCGGGTGGCGCACCAGCTCCGGTCGCGTGGCGCATGTCCGGTGGCGGAAACCACTATCGGAGGGAAAGCAGAAGACATTACGCGGCGGCCGCATCGGCGCGTTCATCAGAGGGCCGCTACGAGCCACATGTGTCACTGGCGTTGACTTCTATTGGCGTCTTCTGAAGCCGACCGGTATGTCCCGAAATGCGGCCCGCGAAAGATATATGAATTCTTCTCAAGCCGATGATTGAAGGGACGCGCGGGCGCGGGCCCGACGGAAAATCGCGTCGAGCATGTCGCCGGTGACGCGACCGGTGAACGTATTCTGCTGGCTCGGGTGGTAGCACCCGATGAGCAGCACGCCTGCCGGGCGTTCTGGCGTAGGGCGCAGTTCGGCTTCGGCGCCGTGCCCGAACGGCGGGCGGGGTCTTGGCGCCTCAAAGCCCGCGCGCGGAAGGACCGGCCATAGCGCTTGCCACGCGAAACCGCCGAGGCAGACGATCACCCGGAGGCTGTCGGCGACGATGCGCAGTTCCGCGGCCAGCCAGGGCGCGCAGTTGTCACGCTCGCCCGGCGTCGGCTTGTTCTCCGGCGGCGCGCAGCGGACAGCGGCGGCCATGCGCGCGCCGATGAGCCGCTGGCCGTCCGTCGCGGACTCGCTTACTGGCTGGGCGGCAAGCCCGCAGCGGTACAGCGAGGCGAAGAGAAAGTCACCGCTGCGGTCGCCGGTGAAGATCCGCCCGGTCCGGTTGCCGCCGTGCGCGGCCGGCGCCAGCCCCACGATCAGGATTGACGGCGCGGCGTCCCCCCAGCCGGGTATCGGGCGGCCCCAGTACTGCTCGTTCATGAACGACCTGCGCCTGACGGCGGCAACCTCCTCCCGCCAGCTCACCAGCCGAGGGCACGCGCGGCAGACGGACTGCCGCGCCGCCAGCTCGGAGAGCGACGCCGCGCCTACGGCAAGGTCGCGGACGTCCGCGGCGCACCTCGCGACCGGGGTGTCCGCGTCCGCTGGGTCACCCGGCCAGCCGCTGCCCGGGGCTACGGGACCAGCGACCATACGAGGCCGTCAAGGATGTCGTGCTCGCTGACCAGGACTTCGGCGAACCCGAACCGGGTGATTATGCGGTCGAGGACCAGCGCGCCCGCCCCGATAACGTCGATCCTGCCCGGGTGCATGACGCCGATGGCCGCGCGCTCCGCACGGGTCTGGCCGAGCAGCCGGCTGGTGACCGCGTGCACCTGCGCGGCGGATATCCGCGAATGATGGATGCGGGCGGCGTCGTAACTGTCAAGTCCGAGCGCTATCCCCGCCACCGTCGTGACCGACCCGGCCAGGCCGGCCAACGTCCTGGCCTGCTCCGCCGGCACGCTGGCCGCGACCAGCTCCAGGGCGCTGTCGATGTCCGCGGTGGCGGCCGCCACCTCGGTACGGGTCGGCGGGTCCGCGTGCAAGTGCCGCTCGGTCATCCGGACGCACCCGATATCCACCGAAGAAGCGCCACTGACTCCCGCGGGCCCGCCCAGGACGAATTCCGTCGAACCGCCGCCGATGTCGGTCACCAGGTAGGGCGGCGGGCAGCCGTCCGGGCTGGCGAGCGCGGTGCCTGCCAGCTCCCTCGTCGCCCCGCTGAAGGACAGCGCCGCCTCCTCGTCTCCGGTGACGACCTCAGGGGCGACGCCGAGCACCTTCTTGACCCGGTCCACGAACTCCTGCGAGTTCGCCGCGTCCCTGGTGGCGCTGGTCGCCACCATCCGCACCGCAGCCGGCGACAGCGCCTCGATGAGGTCCGCGTACTCGCGCAGCGCCCCCATGGTCCGGTCAAGCGCAGCGTCCGAGAGCCGCCCTGTCCTGTCCACGCCCTCGCCGAGCCTGACGATCTTCATCTCGCGCGCCACGTCGGTCAGCACCGCTCGCCGGGCGTCCACGTCCGCGACGAGCAGGCGGATCGAGTTCGTCCCGCAGTCGATCGCGGCAACCCTCCGGGTCAATCCGCCTCCTCAGGCACGGTCAGCTCAGGCGCGGGCACGCAGGGGCCGCGTGACCACCACTGTCCGGCCGCCGCGAGCGCTTCGCGCCCGAACGGGTTCGCGCCGGGCACGGCGAGCTCGTGCGCCACGAGCGCGTGCAGGCACTTGACCCGGTCCGGCATGCCGCCGGCGCTCTGCATGCCAGACGGCAGCGGTTCGAGGCCAGCGTCTACCGCGGCCGCGTCCCTGCGCGCGAGATAGTCCTGATGGGCCCGCTGGTACGCCGCACGTGTCGCGGCGTCGCGGGCGAGGCGTGCGGTCATCTCCCGCATCATGCCGGCCGTCTCAAGGCCGCTCACGGCGGTGGCCGCGCGCGGGCAACTGAGGTAGTAGAGCGTCGGGAACGGGCTGCCGTCCGGCAGCCTGGGCGCCGTCTCCACGACGTCAGGCAGTCCGCACGGGCAGCGGTGCGCGACCGCCCTGAGTCCGCGCGGGATGCGGCCGAGCTGAGCGGTGACAGCCCGCGCGTCCGCCCGGCTGATCACCGGCTTGGCTGGGCGTCCGCGCGCCGGACCGATTCCCACAGTTTCGAGTACCACGGATCGGGGGGAGCCGGCCGCCGGGCCGCCGCGGCGGGTGCGGGCTGACCCGAGATGACCTCATAGCACTGTTCGCCGGGGAAGCACATGTGCAGCTCGTCGCTTGCCTGCTGCTCCACGTACCACGTCTGCCCCAGCTCCGCCTTCTCCTCTTGGAGGGCCTTTACCTGGGCGGATATGGTCTGCTGCTGGGCCAGCAGCTGATCGATCTGCTGCCGCTGCGCGATGTACTCGCGCACCGGGTAGGCCAGGCTCAGCGCGATCGCGCAGACCACCACGGCGAGCAGCGCGGCCCGGCCGGTCAGCCTGGTAGACCGCGCAGCCGCCGCCATCGCCGCGGGGGGTATGGGGGGCCGCGTAGGTCCCCCACGCGGGGGGTCACCGGGGGGTCGTCCCCCGGGGGCAGACGGAGCCATCAGGCGGCGCTGAACCTGCCGAACGCGGACGCCCCTGCGTAGCTCGCGGCGTCACCGAGGTGCTCCTCGATGCGCAGCAGCTGGTTGTACTTGGCCACCCGCTCGCCGCGTGCCGGAGCACCGGTCTTGATCTGGCCGGCGTTGGTGGCCACCGCGAGGTCCGCGATGAACGTGTCGTCGGTCTCGCCGGAGCGGTGGCTGATCATGCACTGGAAGCCGGCGCGCTGCGCCAGCGCCATCGCGTCGAGGGTTTCCGTCACGGTGCCGATCTGGTTCACCTTCACCAGCAGGGCGTTGGCGGATCGCTCGGCGATGCCACGGCGGATCCGTTCCGGATTGGTGACGAAGATGTCGTCGCCCACCACCTGGACCCGGTCACCGACGGCCGCGGTGATGGACTGCCACCCGGCCCAGTCCTCCTCGCCGAGCGGGTCCTCGAGCGACACCAGCGGGTAGCTGTCCAGCCAGTCGCGGTAGATCTCGGCCATCTCCCCGGACGTGCGCGACTTCCCCTCGAAACGGTAACCGCCGTCGTGGTAGAACTCGGTGGCCGCCGCGTCGAGGGCCAGCGCCATGTCACGGCCAGGGGTGAACCCAGCCTTGCCGATCGCCTCGATGATCAGGTCCAGCGCGGCCCTGTTGTGGTCGAGGTTCGGCGCGAAGCCACCCTCGTCACCGACACCAGTGGACAGGCCATGCTGCTTGAGGACCGACTTGAGCGCGTGATAAGTCTCCGCGCCCCAGCGGAGCGCCTCGGCGAACGTCGGCGCGCCGATCGGCGCGATCATGAACTCCTGGATATCCACGTTGGTGTCGGCGTGCGCCCCGCCATTGAGGATGTTCATCATCGGCACGGGAAGAACGTGCGCGTTCGGACCGCCCAGGTAGCGGAAGAGCTGCAAGGCGGCGGACTCAGCAGCGGCGCGGGCAACCGCCATGGACACGCCGACGATGGCGTTGGCGCCAAGCCGCGACTTGCCTGGGGTACGGTCGAGGTCGATGAGCGCCTGGTCTACCAGCCGCTGATCGTCGGCCTCGTGACCGAGCAGTTCGGGCTGGATCTCGTCGACAACCCCGTCGACCGCGCGGGTGACGGCCTTGCCACCGTACTCGCCGCCGCCGTCCCGCAGTTCGACCGCCTCGAACGCTCCGGTGGACGCACCGCTGGGCACGCCGGCCCGGCCGACTGAGCCGTCATCGAGGACGACCTCTACCTCAAGGGTCGGGTTTCCCCGGGAGTCGAGGATCTGCCTGGCATGCACCGCTTCAATCGACGCCACTGCGGGCTCCTTGCCTTCCGAACGCCTTTGCTTCCGCTATGGAGCCTAGTCGAGCGGTCCGCGCCGGGCACACCGGGCTCGCCGGCGCTTGCCGCAATCGCCCGCACACCATGTCCCGGCTCTCCCGAGCGCGAACATTGAGAAAACACTGAGAAAACTGATTGCAGTGGCGTAAACACAAGGCCTGAGTCATGAACGATTCGCGCTTTTTGTGCTTTTCTGAACTAGAACTTAGCAAGGTCATTGGATTGCATTTCGGCATATCGCTTATGCCACGCGCGGGGGCGCGGTATCGTGGGCCCACCTGACCACAGAGGGGAGCGTTCGTGCAGGTCAGCCACGTTCCGCGCATTTCTGGTGCCCTACTGTTCCGGCCACGCCCGCACGTGGATGAGCGGGGTTTCTTCTCGCGGACCTTCGACGCGGATGTCGTCCGGGCGGCCGGAATCGACCCGGCAGGATTCACGCAGGACAGTCTGTCACGCTCCGCCAAGGGCGTGATCCGCGGCATGCACATCCGCCGCGGCGACGGCGAGTCGAAACTGGTCCGGTGCTCGTATGGCGCGATATTCGATGTGGTGGTGGACCTGCGGCCGGGGTCACCGACATACGGCAACTGGGAGAGCTTCGAACTGCGCGACGACGAGCAGGTCACGCTCTACGTTCCCGCCGGGTGCGCCCACGGCTTTCAGGCACTCACCGATCCGGCCGACGTCGCGTACCGGATCGACCGTCCGCACGACCCAAGCGAAGACGTGTCGATCGCCTTCGACGATCCGGAACTGGCTATCCCGTGGCCGCTCCCGGTGACATCCATGTCCGCGCGCGACAAGGCGGCGCCTTCGCTCGCGGAGGCGCGCGCCCTACTAGCTTGACGACCGCGATGAGTAGGGTTCGGCACGCCCGGAAAGGCCGGTGATGCTACCTCTCGACAGTGTGATGGTCCATCCAGACGCCAAGGAGGCCCTGCTGCGCTTGGGGCGGAGCGGGACAGAGTCCCTCATGGCCCTGTACGGCCAGTTGCGGCGCAAGAGCCTGGTGATCGCACAATACGACACGGACCAGCTCGCCTCCGATTACGCGGGCGTGCATTCGCTTTCCCGCCAGCAGGGAAGGCACTTGCGGTCGCGTATCGGGCTCGTCCACGAGCTGCTCGCCGGCGCCCCAAAGGGCATGCTGCTCGACGCGGGATGCGGTCCAGGCGTGCTGGTGCGGTCGCTGCTCGCCTCGCCGCGGCACGACTACAGCATCACCGTGCTCGATCAATCGCAGGCGATGGTTAACTACTGCGTCGCCAGCACTCGCGAGACGGGCGGCGTGCGCGCCACGGTCGGCAACCTGGAGACCCTCCCGTTCGCGGACGGCACGTTCGACGTGACGCTAGCCACGGGCAGCCTCGAGTACGCCGACGCCAAGGCGGCCATCGAGCAGCTTTCCCTGGTGACCAGGCAGGGCGGCGTCGTGCTCATCAGCATGCTGAATCCGGCGAACCCGTACCGGCTGACCGAGTGGTTCCTGTACTGGCCCGCGCTGCGCGCGTTCTCCGCGCTGCAGAAGCTCCTCCGGTTCCGCACCAAGCGACCGCACGGTGCGAATGTCACCGGCATCCGCGCGCTGACTGCCACGACCGTGCGCAGGTACATGCGGCGGGCAGGCCTGGTTCCTTACGACCTCGTTTACTTCGACCTCACGCCGCTCATCCCGCCGCTTGACCGGATACCCGTGCTGCAGCGCTGGTCCGAGCGGCGCAGCCACCGGTCGAGACCGACTCGCGGCCTGGGACGCTGGATGGCGACCGGATACGTGATCGTCGCCACGCGCGAGTGAGGCGTCCGGCGTGACATCTCACTGCACGCTTGTGCGCAGCACGCTGCCCTGGTCTTCCGCGTAGGGCGCGGAGCGCCAGGTCAGCCACGGCACCACGTTCCCCAGCTGGAACACCATGAACTGCCACGGGCCGTTGTACGTGTTCGCGTAGAAGTGGTTGTCCTGGTTGAACGTGATGTTCTTCTCGACGGTTTCGCCCTGGTACGGGCTCCACGTCGGGAACGTGCCGTACTCGGAGAACACCCCGACGAACCCGCACTGGGTGGCGGCGGTGCATGTGCTGCCCACCGCCGCGGGGCTGAAGTCGAAGAGGTTGTTGCTGACGGACACGTTCTGCGTCTTCCAGCGGCACTCGCTGTAGAACGGCGCCTTCGCGATGTTCGCCTGGTCGCACGATTCCAGCGTCACCTTGCGCGGATTGACGAGCGTGCAGAAGCTGCTACTCGTGTTGGCCGGGGAATTGCAGAACCGGTTGGAGTTCTCCCAGAGCACGACACCGCTCCAGTTGTTGATGAACGTGTTCCGCGTGATGGATAGCTCGCCGGAGAACTTCCCAGGGACCGAGCTGTCACCGCCGGACTCCGAGACGTAGATCGCCGCGGTCGGGAAGCCCGGGTCCTTGGGGCCCTCGCCGAGCCCGTTCTTGACGAAGGTATTGTCCGCGATCTCGGCGTTGTAACTGATCTCATAGATGAGCCCGTACGAGTAGTTACCGGAGATGTAGTTTCCGGTGACCTGGAACCCGCGGTTGTCGGTGTCGGCCCACAGGCCCACGCTATGGTTGTCACTCACCCAGTTGCCGGTGACAACCGCGCCGTCGACGTCCCAGAACTTGCCGCCGCCAGTGCAGCCGCAGCCCTTCTGGTGCGCCTCCCAGTTGTAGGTGTCATTGCCGGTTACCTCGTTCTGCGTGATCGTGAGGTTACGGATGACTCCGGCCGGTGAATATGCGTTGAACCCATACTGCTGGTTGTCCGTGAGGCAGTCGTCGGAAAGCGTGTTGTCGCTGCCCAGCATGACGCCGGCCCCGGCGTTGTCCGAGACTGTTGAATGGTCGACGGTCCAGCCGGCCGCGGAGTTGTGGTTCACCACGCCCTGGCCCTCGTTGTCGCCCCAGGAGCCGAAATTCCTGATCGTCAGATAGCTGATCGTCACATCCGAGGCGTAACCGCCGAAGGCGTAGTCGTTCACGTGCTTGCCGTCGAGGATCGCGCCGGGGGCCCCGATGTACGTGGCGCGGGTGCCCGGGATGATCTGCTTATACTCGTCGCTGCCCAGGGTGTGCACGCCGGGCGCGAACCAGTAGGTGGTATGAGGCTCGCCGAGGTCAAGCCCCGAGTCGTCCCCGGCGGGGACCGTGACGGCGTCCGGCGGCGCGGAGCTGGGGCCCGCGCCTAGCACCGAGTAGTTTCCGCATACCGCGCTCGGCGGGGCCGCGGCGTGGAAGGTCGGAAGCGCTATCGATTTGGACGGACCACTGCCGTGCACCAGTCCGGCCGCAAACTGGCTTAGGGTGTCCGACCCGATCAGCGCGGCGGCGACGACGATCATGACCGCCCAGGCGACTGGCCAGGGGCGCAGCCGACGAGGCATACGTCGCCGGTGCGTATGCTGCATATTCTCTCTTCCATTCGCCAGAAGCCGCCTGCAGGCCGGACGGCCCTGGTCCGATATTAGTCGTGCGAGGTCGCCGGCGTCCGCGACCTCGCCGTACTGCTAGCGGAGGGGGGAACAAATGTAGAGATAGTCAACTGCCAGTAGCGGGCTGATGACCGGAACGTTGATGTTGAGATGCGCCTGTGACATCTTCATGAACGCCCGGTTCGGCTGGCTGTGGTGCCAGTTGTGAGATACCGGAAATGATCGTTCGATCTTGAAGAAACGGCTCAGGTCCGTGCGGAAGTCCGCCGGCTGCTGGACGTTGCTGTACGGCCAGTAAATCTCTTTGTGCCGGTGGCCGAAGTTCTGATAGGTGAGTACGAACTTGCCGCCATCCTTCAGCACTTTCACGATCTCGGCGAACTTCTCGGATTGATATTCACCGACATACTCGAACATGCCCTGCGCCACCACGAAGTCGAACATCATGTCACGGAAGCCGATCGGCTGCTCCAGGATGTCCACCTCGAGAAGGTTAGGCGCGGGCTCTGGAATTGATATGTCGATGCCGTGATAGTGCACGTTAGGCGGCACTATGCTGCCCAGGGTGCCGGGTCCGCAGCCCACGTCCAGCAGGTCACACTCCCGGCCGCGGGCAAGCCCGCTTACTACCCGCGTGACCTTGCGCATGCGGAAGTGCGGCGCCGAGTACTTGAGGTTCTCGGTCTCCCAAAAGTCCTTTTTGTAGTACTTGATTTCATCTTGATTCTGCTCGTGAGCCTTGCGCTCTACCGTGTGGTCGTTCATGGCCTCTCCCTCGCCTCCGTTACAGGAATCCTACTCGATTACCGGCGCGGGGAATTAGTTGGATTAGCGATTGCATACTCATAAATAGTTAGCAACTTCTTAAGACTGTCGCCCGGATTGAACCGTTGTTCATATGTTTTCCTGGCTTGCTCGCCATATTCTTCGAATCTGCTGGGATCGGTATCGGCCGCCGCGAGCGCGCCCGCCAGAGACGACGCGTCTCCGGGGCGGAACAGCACGCCGTCCACCCCGTCGGTGATGAGTTCAGGGAACGAGCCATGGCCGGCCGCCACCGGAGGCACGCCAAGGGCCATGGCCTCGACCGCGGCCAGGCCGAAAGTCTCCTCCCAGGCCGACGGCAGGATCACCGCCCGCGCGGCGGCCATCACGTCCGCGCACGCGCCGGGATCGAGCTGGCCGGCCACGCGGACCGATGGCCGCGCGGCGGCCCACGCGGCCACCGTGTCGTCAAGCGGTCCCGAGCCGGCGATGACAAGTTCCAGTCCAGGAGAGGAACTCGTCCCCAGGTAGTGCTCCCAGGCAGCCATCAGCACGTGCAGTCCCTTGGCCGCGTCAAGGCGGCCCGCGTAGACCACCGTGGGCGGGCCCGGCGCCCTAGCCGACTCCCGTGCCGGACGCTGAGGGATCATGTTGTGCCTGACGAACACCCGTTCCCGCGGCAGGCCCACGCCGCGGAGCAGGTCGCGCTGTGACGCCGAGATGCAGATGTACGCGGCCGGAATCGACCGCCAGGCCCCGCGGTGGGCCGCGACGGAAAGCGCGACCGGCACGGTCGCCGCCCGGGACCCGCGGTAGCAGCCGTGCCGGACGGCGGCGGCCGGCAGGCCATCGGCGCACGAGTGGCAGACGGCACCCGCACGGAAGAAGTCGCCGCTGGCGCAGGTCAGCTTGTAGTTGTGGATGGTCGCGACCACCGGCACCCCCGCGTCCCGGCATGCGTACAGCACCGACGCGCTGAGCAGCGGGAACGTGTTGTGCAGGTGCACGACGTCGGGACGCTGGGAGCGCAGCACCGCCAGCAGCTCCCTGCGGGCCGAACCGTTCCAGACCACTGAGGCGGGCAGCGTCGCCTTCTTGACCTTCGACCAGCCTTCGATGTCGTCGCTGCGGCGCTCGAACCGGACGACCTCGTGCCCGCCGGCGGCGAGCGCGGCCGCCTCCTGGTCGACCACGCGGTTCTCTCCACTCGGTGCCGCCGAGCGGTACCGGCTGTGCGCGATCGCTATCTTCACGTCCCGTCCCCCCCGTCTGTCATGCCAGGCTCCCCTCCGGACGGTCCCGTTCGCTGGGGAAGACCGACGGCATGATCAGGGACGCCGCGAGCGTGAGCTCGAGCAGGTAGGTGGAAGCGTCGCTGAAACCGGTCTCGGTGAAGGACGCGATCAAGACGTACGTCGTGAGGAACAGCGCCAGCGCGCGACTCTTGCCCTGGGGCAGGAAGAACGCACTGGCATAGACGAACAGCAGCACGATAGCGGACAAGATCACGCCGGCCAGGCCCTCGTCGAGGTAACAAGCCAGCCAGTTACTGTCCACCGGCAGGCCGTTGAAGGACTTGTTCGACAGCCCGAACCCGAAGATCACCTGGAACAGGTTGCGCGGGATGTTCACGACCGCGCCCCAGACGCTCGTCCGGCCGGTGAGGTTGGTCAGTTCCTGCGTCCCCTCGCCCCTGGCGAGCCATGCGGTGAGGAAGCTGGACAGCGTGAGGATCGCCACGGTGATTATCCCGACGGCCCACGTGAACACCTTGCGAACCCGCCGGTTGACCGAGATCAGGCTAAGGCCGGCGATGAGGATGCCTGCGGCCATCGCCACCAGGGCGGTCCTGGTATGTGTCTCGATGAGCACGAACCCCGCGCCCGCGCACGTCAGCAACGTGACTCGCCCGGGAACCTGGCGGCAGAGCCACAGCACGATCACCAGCCCCATCGTGATCGCCGCGAACTCGGCTACCTGCGTGGGCGGTGTGGGCCAGAACGCGCCGCCCAGCCGGCCGCCGCCCATCGCCCTCGAGTGCGAGACGAAGAACCCGAGCACGACCTGGGCCAGCACGATCGCCATCGCCTGCAGGTGGCATTTGACCAGGAAGAAGTCCTTCCGCCCGAACCAGGGGGTGAGCAGCCACAAGGTGCCGACGAACCCGGCGAGCCGAAAGGTCCGGTAGATGGTGCCGAAGTGCTTGGCCTGCAGGGCCGTGATCGCGACCTCGACGACGATCAGGCTGTACAGGCCCAGGTACATGCTCGGCCTGATCAGCTTGCGCCGGTTCACGGTAAGCGCGATGAACAGCGCCGCTGGCAGTGCGCCCTGCGTGATGATCTTGCCGACCGCTGAGGGGATCGGCACGATCAGCGGCTCGCCGCTCCACGTCTTGGGGTAGAACGTGAGCACGTTCAGTACGAGCAGGAACCAGCACAGGCGCACCATCCGGCGCGCCGAGCGCTCGGCCGCGTCCGGCTCCGCGACCGGCGCGAGCCGGCTGGCGGGGCGGACCGCGACCGTGGTCGCGCTCACCGGAGCACTGCCCCCGGCTTGCCGTCGTTCGGCGGCAGCGCCCCGCCGTTGCCCGACGGCACCGCCGCGCCCGCGGGGGCGAGGCCTATGCTCTCGTCGGTCTTGTCCGCGCCGACGACGACACAGGACACCACGCGCACACCCGACACCCGCAGCATCTCGCCGAGCGCGTACGCCCGGGCCGAGCGAGTGTGGCCCGCGGTGACCACCGCGACGGCATCGCTGGCCCAGGTGGCCAGGTAATCGGCGCCGAGCGCCGGGTTGAGCTCGGCGACGGTCAGCAGCAGGTCCGCCGACCGGCACGCGGTGAGCAGCACGTCGCTCGGCGGGGATACCGCCGCGCCGACGGCGGGCCCGGTGGCCGTGCTCGCCTGGGGGCGCAGCGGCCCGCCCGGCACGAAGTCATCCGGGTCGGGTACCACGATGACGACGGAGGAGTTGCCAACCCGGACCGGCCGGACGCCTGCTCCGTCGGCCCCGAGGAAGTGCGCCACGGGCGCGCCCTTGGCGAGGTCGGCGACGACCACTTGCATGCCCTGCTTGGCACAGGACTCCACCATCGACGCCACGGCGGGCACTATCGACGCGGTGTTGTCCACGGCGACTACCGCCAGAGCCGCCGTGCCGCGCTGCTGCTTCCTGGGTATCGCGTTGCGCAAGTGGACCGCGATGCGCCGCAGGTCACGCTCCCTGACGGCGCGAGCGCGAGGTCCGGCGGGCAGCCGGCCCGTCGCGACGCGGCCGACGCTCAGCCGGACGGGCCCGCCGAGCGCCGCGGCGATGTCATCACGGCGGCGCAGCCGGTCCGAGATCAGCTCACGGACTATGACGATGCCCATGCCGATGGCCAGGCCGCCGATCAGCCCGGAGAGGACATACTCGGCCAGGGACTTGATCTTGGAGTGCTTGAGCAGCGCGGCGGCGTCGAGCACCTGGCTGCCGTAGATCATGGATGCGGTGGTGCTCTGCGCCGAGGACTTTTCGCCGACGACCGTCGACTCGAGCACCGGCAGCGAGTCCTGCGCGATCTTGAGCTTGTTCTGCAGCTGCGTCAGCTGGGTGCCCGACGACGCCGCGGCGATCTGGTTCTGCAGCGCCGCGATCTGCGCCTGGGCCGCGGGCACCTGCTGGTCCAGCGAGGTCAGTTCCAGTGCCTGCTGTGACTGCAGCAGGTTCGCGCGGAACTTAAGGAACTGCGCGGCAATGGTGTCGGCCCGCTGCAGCGCCCCGGTGCCGGTCGGCGCGCTGACCGTTATCGACAGCACCTCGTCGGTCACGACGGTCGCGGTGTACGCGTCTTGCAGGCTGCTGACGCTCTGCGGCAGGTGCAGCGCGCTGACTGTGTTCGCCGCGACCGTGTAGCTCTGCGCCAGGGCCTCATTGGTCAGCATCGAGGAGACCGGGTCTTCCTGCGGATTGTTCTTGATCAGGATCGACACGGTGGCCTCGTACGAGGTCGGGTACTTCACGTAGATGCCCAGCCCGACGATCACGCCGATGAGCGTCCAGGCCAGCCAGAACCGCTTGCTGCGGCGCACCGCCGCGCCGATGAAGCCGAGGCTCGCGAACGATCCGGCGATGTTGAACGGCGAGGGTTCCTCAAAGGCGGGGAAGTCCTCGTAGGCCCACAGCCGCTCCCGCAGGTCGTCGCTGGTGGACAGCGCGCCGATATTCGCGACCGAGTGATTGTGGTTGTTGTCCGCCTCGTTCACCGTCTCGCCTCCGTGGTGGTACCGGTGACTCGCGTCGGCATCCGCGACGCGAGCCTCGGCAGCTGCGGAATCCGGCCTGTCGTTGCGTCGCTGGGGTCAGGGTCGGCGACCAGGAGGCCGGCCACCTCGCGGCCGTCGGCCGCGGCGTTCATCGCGACGCGCGCGAGCTGCTCGGCGGTGGCGCCGCCCGCCGACACTCCGATCAGCGTCGCCGTGCTGCGTATCGTGCTCGCCAGCTGCGGGCTCTTGCCGTCGACCACGTCGACGACCACGGTGAGCGCGGCGCCTCGTGGCACGCCCGGGCCGTCCTCGCCCAGGACGGTCACGCGCAGGCTGGCCCGGCCGCCCTTCCATCCCGCGCAGGCGGTGCGCAGCGCGGCGGCCATGTTGGGGTCCTGCGCCTGGCCGATCGCGAGCGCCGTCGGGATGCCGAGCGAGGCGGCGAAGACGGCGAGCTGCGGGCCGAGCGCGAGTGCGGCCGGATCGCTGGTCAGCGAAATCACCGAGACCGAGGATCCGGCGGCGTCGCGCGTGCCAGTAAGGTTCAGCCCGGCCACGTTGAGGTGCTGCAGCGTCCTGCGCAGCCGGTAGGCGTGCACGACTCCCGGCTCATAGCTGTCAAGCAACTTCGCCCAGTCCTGTGCGTTGTGCGCGTGACTGACCGGCATGGACACCAGGACCGGAACACCGATGGCGTTGGCGATGTCGTCCCTGGACCGCAGCCGGCGGTCGCTGAGGCCGCGTGCCAGCGCGGCGATCAGCCCGACGAGCAGGCCCGCGATGGCACCGGCGAGGCCGTACACCAGACGGTGCGTGACCGGAGACGGGCCCGAGGCGGTGCTGGCCGGCTGCAGGAGCTGGGCGTTTATCTTGACGCCGCCCGGGCTCTGTGAAGAGTTCAGGTAGCCGACGAAGCTGTTGGCGACCGCGTTGGCGATGCTCTCGGCCCCGGCCCCGGACGAGCTCTGCGCGCTGATCGCCAGGATGTTGGGGCTCACGCTCGAGGCGCTGATCTCGTGCCGCAGCGCGACGATGCCCGACTGCGGCGGGTCGATGTTCGGCAGCGCCAAGGCGAGCACCGGATCGCTGGTCGCGATCACCACCTCGGTGGCTATGGTCGGCCCGTTGTTCGGCAGCAGGACCAGCGCCTGGCTGGACAGCGCCGGCGGGTTGATCGACCCGAAGGCGGCGCCCCCGATGAGTCCGAGACCCACGGCTACGCCCAGGACGGTCTTCTGCCTGCGCAACATGCTGAGCGCGCGACGCAGGTTCATCGGCTGTTGACTCATTGGGCCTCCGCGGAATCACCCGGTTGCTCACCCGGATTGGCGGCAGTTGGCCCCAATGATACGGCCCAACGCGAATCGGATGATTCGAGAGAATAGCCCGATTCTCCGGTTTCTGCGGGAGGTGCGTCAAGGAACTCCAGCCGTGTTATCAGCGGCTTGTCCCGACTGCAGTTTCCAGTGCCGACGAGTGTGGTGGCGGGCTCTCGGCGGCCTAGCCCCGCCGAGTACCAGCCGAGGATGGGATCGATCTCGCCGCGGTGCAGACGCCACGAAAGGCCCTCGGGAAGCTCTATTCGCGCCGTGCCTGGCACCGGCGAGTCATTCCAGGTCAGCAGCGCACGGCTGCCGTCAAGGCAGACTTGGACAAGCGGCCCGAAGTGGAACGCGAGCCGGACCTCGTGCCCGCCGCCGTCGATGAGGTCGGTGATGTCGAGTACCCGCGACGCCGGGTCGAGCCGGACCGACCGGCGGTGCCACGCCTTCGGGTTCAGCGAGGTGTAGCCATCGTGCTCCGCGGTCCAGTTCAGCCCGGGTTCCGGCACTTCCATCTCGTGTGCACGCGCGTGCCGCACCCACAGGAACGGCCCGCCCTCGACCGACTGGCTGCGCCCGGCGATCTCGGCGGTGTTGTGCGCGATCGTGGACCTGAAGTAGGACCGCAATTCGGGCTCGCCGTGGTAGCAATAGGTGCCAGGGTCGGCCAGGATGTCCACACCGCCGTAGCGCACCTCAATGGACAGCGCGTCCGCGTGCGCGTGCGCGGAGATGGAGAGGAACCCGTGCGGCCCGCCGTCACAGCGGCACCAGATCTCCGGGGCGGAACCACCCTCCGTTCTGAGGATAGTGATGCCAGCATCCCCGAACCGGGACGGGCGGTGCGGCGGCCTGCCTGGCACCGGCCTTGGCGCGCCAGCCAGGGCGCCGACCAGCACGCTGCCCGCGTCAGGAGCGGGGCGCGGCCACCAGTCGAGGCGGCCGAACAGCTCTTCGCCGGCCGTGAGCAAGGCCGGCCACCGGCTCTCCGCCGGCGGATCGAGCATGATCGCGCGCCCTTCGTCGCCGTCGCCCTGCCGCGGCGGCCGCAGTTCGCCGTCAAGCAGCGCCGCGCCGCTGTCCGTCGTCGCGCACAGCAATGCCCAGGTCGCGTCGGAAACCGGATGGCCTGCCGCGGCCGCCTCGACCGCGGCGAGCAGGCCGAGTTCGGCGACGAAGCACTGGTAGTCGGTGGCCAGCTCGCGGTTGATGCCAGACGGGAACGTGTTGCGGGCGAGCTCCCGCTCGAGCAGGCGGGCCGAGTCGCGGCGCCAGCGGTCGCTGCGGCCGAACCACGGGAAGGCGCAGCTGCCGGCGAGCTGGCCGGCGGCCTCGGCGATCACGTGGTTGTTCGCTGACGAGCCGCGGCTGCGGAAGCCGGCGAGGTACTGCTGATGCCAGCGGATCTGCGCGAGCGCGAGCGGGTTGTTCTCGAACAGGTCGGCCGCACCCGGCCAGCCGTCGAGCAGCCGCCTGATCCATGCCCAGCTGATCAAGCGGATGCCGACTTCGATGCCGCTCGTCCAGTGCACGCCGGAAAGGAACGGGTTCTGCTGCCACCAGGAGCGCAGCTGCCGTGCCACCCGCTCCGCGTACGGGTCTTCCCCGGTCACGAACCACGCCGTCGCGAGCAGCGTCAAGTGCTGCATCCGCGAGATTTCCCAGACCTGCTTGATGTTGCCGGTCTCGTCCTGGTCGCGATGGTTGATACGGAACGCGTACTGCGCCGGGTCCGAGCGGCGCCCGGTAACCGGGTCGGTGAACCAGTCAGGCGCCTCCAGGTCGGTCCTGACGACGCCGAGCACCTCCCACTCACCGGCCATCAGCTGGTCCGCCGCCTCGATGATGGCCTTGCGCGCCGTGTCAGGCACCCGCGCCGCGGTGCCGGCGGGCAGCACGTTGCCGAACCGCCGCTCGCCTGGCGGAGCGGCTAGCTTCGCCAGGTCGGCGGGCCGCACCTGGCGGCTGGCCCACGCCGCCTTCTTGGCCTGGTCGCGAGCCCGCCAGACCATCTCGACCGGTGACATCCTGCGCAGCCGGCGGGCGTACCAGCCGAGGCGGGATGAGCCCGAACCGCTCACACCGACTCCGGACGTCCGCTCAGCAGGCTCTCGCCCACCGCGATGGTGGCCCGCGTGGTGGCGAGCAGTGATTCGGCACTGATCGGCATCTGCGCACCGGTTCTGACAGCTTCCACGAAGCTTTCCATCTCGCCGCGCTGTCCCTTATCCTGCCCGCCGCGCGCCTTGGCCGTGCTCTTCCCGCGCCCCGACCAGACCGCCGCGGTCTTGAAGTTGTCGAGCCGGGCGCTGCGGCCGCCGCCGGTGGCGTCCATCGTCTCTTTGGGGAAGCGGGTGTTCCCGCCGGTGAGATAGGCGATGGTTCCGGACGCGCCGCCAGCGAACCGGAACGTAGCGATGACATCGCCCTTCTCCGGGCCCCTGACGGCGTAGACCTCTTCAGGCAGGCTGCCCGCCCACCAGCTGAGCGTGTCGATGAAGTGGCCGCCTTCGCCGGTGAACCGGGATCCTTCGGCCTCCTCGTTGAGGTACCAGCTGTCCTTGGCCAGCGGGCCGGCGTTGACCAGGTACCGGCTCACCGAGGTGGCAGCGGCGGCGCCGAAGTCCTTCCGCATCGCCGTGAGCAGTGGGGCGAAGCGCCGGTTGAAGCCCACCATGAGCCGGTCGTTGCCCGTCTTCTCGATGGTCTGCGCGATCTGGTCGGTCTCCTCGCGAGTCAGCGCCAGCGGCTTCTCGACGAAAACCGCCTTCCCTGTTTCGAGCGCGCGGCATACCAGCCTGGCGTGCGTGGCGTGCCTGGTCACGATGAAGATCGCGTCGAGCGACTCGTCCTCGAACACCGAGTCCGCGTTGGTGGAGGCCGTGGTGAAGCCGAACTTGCGCTGCGCGTTGACCGACGAGAGCGACTTCGTGGTCGCCACGTGCCCGAGGCTGGCGGTCTTGAGCCTGGCGAGGTGCGGCAGCAGCATCGACGACGCGTAGTTGCCGGCACCGACGAAGCCGATGGCGATCTGTTCCTTCGGCGCCTTTGCCTGGACACCACGGCGCTGGGCCCTGGCCGCGGGGAGCACCAGGCTCGTCGCCGGCGCGGGAGCGTCCTGCGCGGGCACCGGGTACTCCAGCAGCACGCCGATGGCCTTGAGCTCGCCCGACTTCAGGTCCCCGTAGACCTTGGCGGCCTCCGCCATCGGGAACACGCCGTCGATGAGCGTCGCCACTTCGAGCTCGTTGCGGGCGACCAGGTCCAGGAACGACTCCAGGTTCCGCTTCTCGGTCCACCGTATGTACCCGGCCGGATAGTCGATGCCGTCGAGCTCGTACCGGGTGTCGTAGCGGCCGGGCCCGTAGGACCTGGAGAACCTGACGTCGAGTTCCTTCTCGTAGTAGGCGTTCCAGGGCAGGTCCAGTTTCATCTTGCCGATGTCGACGACCCGCGCGCGGTCCCTGGCCAGCTTGACCGCCGTCTCGACCGGCCCGTTGGAGGAACCGCCGGCGGACAGGAACACATGGTCCGCGCCCCGGCCGCTGGTGATCCTGGCGAGCTCGGCGAGTACGCCGTCCAGCTCGTCCGGGGACCCGCACACCGCGGCGCCGGCCTTCTCGGCCAGGCGGCACCGCTCGGGCACCGGGTCGATGCCGACGGCCTGCACGCCGGCCGCGACAAGCAGCCGGATCACGAGCTGGCCGATCAGGCCGAGGCCGATCACCGCCGCGGTCTCACCAAGCTGCACCTCAGCGCGCCGCACGCCGTGCATGGCGATCGAGGCCACGGTCGCGAAGGCGGCGTGCTCGGGAAGCACCCCCTCGGGGACCGCCGCGCACAAGTTGACCGGAACCCAGTTGTACTCGGCGTGCAGCGCCTGCTCGTTTCCCGCGCAGGCGACAAGCTGCCCGACGGAGAACTCCTCGGCGCCGCGCCCGACCTCCGTCACCACGCCGCACAGCGAGTAGCCGAGCGGTGTGTAGGAGTCGAGCTTGTTCATCACCTTCTTGTAGGTGGTGACCACGCCCTGCTGCTGCACCTGGTCAAGAACCTTGCGCACCTGGTCCGGGCGCGCCCGAGCCATGCCCACCATCGACATGCTGGCCTCGGACACCTTCATCATCTCGGTGCCAGTCGAGATCAGCGAGAACAGCGACCGGACCAGGACGCCGCCGGGACGGCAGGTCGGGGCTGGCACATCGAGGACGGTCAGCTCTCCCGACTTGTAATTCTGGGCTACCTGCTTCATCGAATCCCTTGATTAGTGACGAAAAGTTAGGCTGCAACCCCGGCGGCCCGCACCTGGCGGTACCACAGTTCCATCGACAGCAACTGCCAGATCTGCTTGGCGTAATCTTCCCGGCCCGCCTGCTCGTCCGCGATGACGCGAAGTAGCGCCTGCTTGCGGAGCATGCCCGCCTGCACGAGCTCGCCGCCCACGAGCACGTCGCCGATCAGCTCCCTGAGGTCGTTGCGCACCCAGGCCCGCAGCGGCGCGCCGAAGGACGCCTTGGGCCGGTGCACGATCTCGCGCGGCAGCCAGTTCTCCGCGGCGTCCTTGAGCGCGGCCTTCTGCACCTTCCCGCGGATCTTGTCCCGTCCGGCGATGGTGAAGGCCGCCTCGGCGACGACCCTGTCCACGAACGGCACGCGCACCTCCACCGAGGCCGCCATGCTGGCCCGGTCCGTATAGGTGAGGTTGAGACCCGCCATGAACAGCCGGGCATCGGCCAGGCACATCCGGTTGATCTCGTCGTCAAGCGCGTTGTCGTTGTAGATCGCGGCATGCTCGTCGATGACGTTCGCCACGTAGCCGCCGAGGTCGGGGCCGACGAGCGCGGCGAGCGCATCCGGGTCATACAGCGTGTAGCTGCGGCGGAAGCGCGCCTCCTCGGGAAGTTCGGCGAACGTCATGAACCGCTTGGCCCAGCGCGGGTACCGCAGGCCGCGGCCGCCGATGCTCACAGGAAGGCTGTTCACCGCGAACCGGGCCGGGCCGCGGACGGCGCCCGGCAGCCGGCTGTAGCGGCTGGCCATGACGCACGCCAGGTGCTTGCGGTAGCCGCCGAAGAGCTCGTCGGCACCCATTCCCGACAGGATCACCTTGACCCCGCGCTCGCGTGCCGCCTCGCACATCAGCACGGTGTTGATCGCCGCCGGGTCGCCGATCGGCTCGTCGAGGATGTCAACCATACGCGGCAGCAGGTCGACGATGTCCGGCGAGATCTCGATCTCGTGCAGGTCGATGCCGTACCGCGCGGCGACCTTGCGGGCGTAGACGGCGTCGTCGGGCATCGCCTCGAGCTTTTGGTCCTCGGGCCGGAAGGTGATCGTATAGGCGTCGACCGCGCTTGAGTCCCGGTGGGCGAGGACCGTGACGATGCTGGAGTCGAGGCCGCCGGACAGGAAACTCGACACCGGCACGTCGGCGACCAGATGCGCCCTGACCGACTCCTCGATCACCGCGGACAGGTCCGCGGCCGGCCGGTGAGCCGCCTGCGCGGCCGCGTCCTGCACCCGCCAGTAATGCCTGACCTCGGGCCGCTGCCCCGGACGGAGCCGGGCCCAGGAGCCCGCAGGGAGCTTGTGCACGCCCGCGATGGCGCACCGCTGTTCCGGTACCCAGTAGTAGAGCATCGACGCGACGAGCGCGCCGGGCTCGATCCGCAGCTCGGTGCCGAGCGCCGCGAGCATCGCCTTGAGCTCGGAGGCGAAGACGACGCCGTCGCCGCGCTCGGTGTAGAACAGCGGCTTGATCCCCAGCGGGTCACGGGCGAGCACCAGCTCGCCGGTCGTGGTGTCGGCGAGCGCGAACGCGAACATGCCACGGAACCGGTCAAGCGCGGCCGGGCCCCAGCGCCGCCAGGCCTCGAGTACCACCTCGGTGTCGGAGGACGTGACGAACGTCGCCCCTTCGGCCTCAAGCAGCGCCCGCAGTTCCTTGAAGTTGTACAGCTCGCCGTTGTAGGCGAGCGTCAGGTTCCCCTTGCGCAGCGGCTGGTCGGCCGCCGTGGACAGGTCGATGATCGACAGCCGCCGGTGGCCCAGGTGCAGTGAGACACGCTCGTCCTCGTGACTCCAGACCCCGCGCGCGTCCGGACCGCGGTGCGCGATCCGGTCGGTCATCACGTCGGTCAGCTTGCGCCCGTCGGCCTGCTGATAGCACCCGGCGATTCCGCACACCGCTCAGTCACCCGCCCTGCCGGCTACCCGCTCGTAAACGCCGAGGTAGGCGCGTTCCTGGTGCCCCCAGGCGAGTAGGTCTTCGACCCTGGCGCGGCCGAACTTGCCGAGCTCGGCGCGCTCGGCCTCGTCGTCCATCAGGTCGACGATCGCCTTGGCGTACTCGCGCACGTCGTTGGGCGTGACGTAGACCGCGGCCTCGGCGGCCGAGACCCGTGTCTCGCGCAGGTCGAAGGCCACGACCGGGAGCTCGAAGGCCATGTACTCCATCGTCTTGTTCATCGTCGACACGTCGTTCAGCGGATTCTTGGGATCCGGCGACAGGCCCGCGTCGGCCGTGGAGAGGATTTTCTTGACCAGGTCATCGGGCGCCCGCCCGGTGAATTCGACATGTCCGTTCAGCTTGAGCTCGTCCCTGAGCGCGACCAGCTCGTCGAAGCAGTCGCCCGACCCGATGAGCGTGAACGCGATGTCCTCACGTCCCATCTCGTGCACCACGATGCCGGCTGCCCGCACCACGATGTCGACGCCGTCCTGTGGACCCATCACGCCGATGTACGCGGCCAGGAACTTCCTGCCGCGCTTCAGCTCGGGTTCCGGCTGGCCGCGTTTGAGCTTGTCCGGGTCGGGGCCGGTGCGAACGACTGTAACGTCTGCCGGTGCCCTGCCGCTTCTTTGAATAGCGATGTCACGGTACGAGTCGTTGGTGGAGATCACATGGTCGGCGGTCCGGTGCGTGCGGCGCTCCAGCGCCCGCAGTCCCCGGTATGGCAGCGCCGGGCCGTCGGGGAAGCGGGACTTGAAGAGTTCCGGGCACAGGTCGTGATGATCGAATACGAACTTGGTGCGGTCAAGACCGCGCAGCACAAGGGCGATGGGCCAGAAGATGTCCGGCGGGTTGCACGCCTGCATGACCGCGAACCGGCCGCGGCGCCGCGCCTTCATCGTCAGCCGGGCGGTCGCGAGGAACGAGTACACGTACTCGGTGATGAAGCTCAGTTTGCTACCCCCGGGCGCGTATGGCCGGTACTTGTACAGGTGCACGGTGTTCACGACTTCGTGCGACGGATCCCCCTTGCCCTTGGGGCACACCACGGAGACGTCGTAGCCGGCGGACACGAGCGCCTGGCACTCGAGCCATACCCGCCTGTCGAACGGGACTGGCAGGTTCTGGACGATGATGAGAACACGTTTCACTGGCCCGTTTCCTCCGTGTCCCCGTGCCTGCCGCCGTCGCGAACGGCGCAGGCCGTCACCGCCCCGGTCGGGACTGCGCCGACCGTTGCGAGCTGCATCGCGTCACCCCCTGATTGACGTGTGCGTCCGTACCTTGAACGCAAGCTCCGCGGGCGAGGTTCAGTACTTCTGTGGTTAAGTACCTCCGTGCGAACCCGCGGACAATAAGACCGTCGACAGGTCGATCCTGATACGGCCGGCCCCGGCGATTTTGCTGATCCGCCAAACCGTTACAAAAAAGGCGCGGCAGGCGGTGTATCAAAAAGGCCTGTTCCCGTGTCGTGTGTAACGCGGAGCAGCTATGTTGCGTTCGGCAGCCAACACGTACTGAGGTCTTTCTGGGGGGTAGCGATGAGAGTGCTGGTCGCGGGCGATCGCGGCTACATAGGAGCCGTGCTCGTCCCGTTCCTGCGCACAGCCGGGCATGAGGTCGACGGGCTCGACCTCGGCCTGTACGAGGGATGTGACCTCGGGCCGGCGCTGGAGGGCACCGGGCAGCACCCGTCGCGTGATATGAGAGATGTCACACCAGCCGAGCTGGCCGGCTACGACGCGGTGCTCTGCCTCGCCGCGCTGTCCAACGACCCGGTCGGTGACCTCAACCCTGCCGCCACATACTCGGTGAACCTCGACGGCACCCTGCACCTGGCGAAGGCCGCCAAGGCGGCAGGCATCGAGCGCTTCCTGTTCTCCTCGTCCTGCAGCCTGTACGGCGCGGCGGGCTCCGAGGGGGTGGCCGAGGACGCGCAGATGTACCCGGTCACGCCGTACGGCCAGACCAAGGTGGACGCCGAACGGGACCTGTCGCTGCTCGCCGACGATAACTTCAGCCCGGTCTACCTGCGCAACGCCACGGCCTATGGTGCGTCGACCCGGCTGCGCCTCGACATTGTGGTGAACAACCTCACCGCCATCGCGCTCACCACCGGCAAGGTACACCTGCAAAGCGACGGCACCCCGTGGCGCCCGCTCGTGCACATCGAGGACATCAGCCGGGCGTTCCTCGCGATGCTCGAGGCGCCGCGCGCGCTCATCCACGACCAGGCCTTCAACGTCGGCCGCAACGAGGACAACGTGCAGATCCGGGACGTCGCTGAGATGGTCCGCGAGGCCGTGCCCGGCTCGGAGCTCACGTTCGCCGAGGGAGCCGGCCCCGACCTGCGCAACTACAAGGCCGATTTCGCCAAGCTCAACGACACGTTCCCCGATCTCAAGATGCGGTGGAGCGTACGCGAGGGAATCAGCGAACTGCTCGCCGCGTACACCGCGCACGGACTCAGCTACGACGACTTCACCTCGTCGCGCTTCGTCCGGCTGCGGCGGATCCGCGATCTTCTCGACACCGGCGCCCTGGACGACCTGCTCCGGCGGCAGGGCGACCTTCCGCTCGCGGCGCCGCGCTCCTGACGTGGCCGGGGCCGACCAGGCCATATCACTCCCTGGCCGCGTTAAGCCGGCGGCGTCGGGGTCTATGCGGCTTGTCCGCCAGGTCGCCCGCAGGTTCAGCTGGGGCCTGGCGGACCAAGGGATGTCGAGCCTGAGCAACGCCGCCGTCAGCCTGTATGTCGCCAGGCAGCTAGGCGCGGCGCAGTTCGGCGCGTTCAGCGTCGCGTACGTGACGTACTCGTTCGCGCTGAACGCCTCGCGCGGGCTGGCCACCGACCCGCTGCTCGTACGGTTCAGCCACGCCGAGCACTCCGCGTGGCGGCGTGCCGTGCAAGGCAGCACGGCTACCGCCACGTTCGTGGGCCTGGTGGCCGGCATCTGCGCACTCGCGGCCGCGCCGGCGCTGAACGGGACGACCCGGCTCGCATTCGTCGCGCTCGGGCTCACGCTGCCCGGGCTGATGCTGCAAGACAGCTGGCGCTACTCCTTCTTCGCGGCCAGCAAGGGCAGCAAGGCGTTCGTGAACGACACGATCTGGACGGCGGCGCTCGCCGTCGCCCTGGAGGGGCTGCGGCTCTGGCATCACCAGACGGTGTTCTGGTTCGTCTTGATGTGGGGCCTGACGGCGAACCTCGCCGCGCTGTGCGGTCCGCTGCAGGCGCGGCTGCTGCCCAGGCCGAGCGCTGTCGGCGACTGGCTGTCCAAGATGCGCGACCTCGGCCCTCGCTACCTGCTCGAGAACACGTCGAACAGCGGCGCGGGCCAGTTGCGCATCTACGCGGTCGGCTTCGTCGCGGGCCTGACCGCGGTCGGCTACCTCCAAGAGGGCTCGCTGCTGATGGGCCCGTTCTTCGTCATCTTCATGGGCATCTCGCTGGTCACCGTGCCGGAAGCAGCGCGGACGCTGCGCCGGTCTCCCAAGCACCTGCGGCGCTATTGCCTGTTCGTGAGCGCCGCCCTGACCACGCTGGCGATGGTGTGGGGCGTGACACTGCTCGTCGCGTTGCCGCGCGGGCTCGGCACCCTGCTGCTGCATGCCAAAGAGTGGCAGCCGGCGTACGCCCTGGTGCCCGGGCTGACGATTTCGATGATGGGCGCGTGCGCCATCGCGGGAGCGAGCGCCGGGCTCCGCGCGCTCGGCGCAGCGCGGCGGAGCCTGCGGGCGATGCTCATAGCGTCGGCGATCTACCTCATACTCGGCGTGCTCGGGGCTGTCGTGAAGGGAGCCCAGGGCTCGGTCGACGGAACCGCGCTGGCCACCTGGCTCGGCACCGCGATCTGGTGGTGGCAGCTCCGCCTGGGCCTGCGCGAGTACGGTTCGGCCCTGGACAGCGGGCGGCTCGGCAGGCACCGCGCACCCGGACGCCATCGCACCAGTACGACAGGACGTTGATGACCGTCACTGTAGGAAGGAACCCACGACAATGAGCACGGTGCCCCGGCTGAGTGTCGGGCTTCCGGTTTACAACGGGTCGAGCTACGTCGCGGAGTCGATCGAGGCGCTGCTCGGGCAGACCTTCGAGGACTTCGAGCTGATCATCTCGGACAACGCGTCCACCGACGACACCGGCGATGTCTGCCGCAGGTACGAGAAGATGGACTCGCGGATCCGCTACTTCCGGCAGCCGCGCAACGTCGGCCTCGCCCCTAACCACAACTTCTGCGTCGAGCAGGCACGGGGCGAACTGTTCAAGTGGGCGGCGGGCGACGACCTGTACGCGCGCGATCTGCTCGAGCGGTGCGTCGCGGCGCTCGACGAGAATCCGCAGGTCGTGCTGGCACACTCGTGGACCGCGATGGTCGACGGGGACGGGAAGGTATTCCAGGCCAACGCCTACCCGCTTGCCACCTCCGCGCCGCGTGCGCCGGACAGGTTCCGCAGCCTGCTGAACGACAGCGGCGGCGACGACGACGGCGGGATCATGCGCAAGGAGGTGCTGCTCCGGACCGCCATGAAGGAGAGCTACCACCACGCCGACCGGACGATCATCGCCGAACTCGCGCTGCACGGGCCCTTCTACCAGGTCCCTGACTGGCTCTACTTCCGCCGTGACCATCCAGATCGTGCCGAGCGGGCGCACCCGAGCGTGCGCGCCCGGTGCGCCAACATGGACCCGCGCCGCGCGAACCGGTGGCGGAACCCGGCGCCGCGGCTGATCGGCGAGTACATCTGGGCGTACCTGCGGATGATCAGGCGGGCCCCGCTCACCCCGGCCGAGCGACGCGAGTGCTACCGCTACCTGGCGCAGTGGATGACCCGCCGGGCCAGGTCGCACGAGCTTGTCGCCGCCACGTCGCCGGTGGCGCTGGAGCAGCCGGTCATCGACGTCGACGCCATGGTCGCCGGGCGCGGCGCGAGGCTGACGTGAGCCGCCGCGCCCCTCGGGTCGGGCTCTTCGGCCTGCTCGGCTCGGGAAACATCGGCAACGACATCTCGATGCAGTCGGTGCTCAGGTACCTGCGGGCCGACCATCCGGACGCGGTCATCGACGCGATGTGCATGGGCCCGGAGCGCGTCCGGGCCGACGCCGGGATCGACGCGATCCCGCTGATGTGGTACCAGCGTTACGACGGCCGCGTCTCCGGCATGACCGCGAAGGCGCTCAAGGCGGCGGGCAAGGGCATCGACGCGTTCCGCACCGCCGCCTGGGTCCGCCGGCACGATGTCGTCATCGTGCCGGGCATGGGAGTGCTCGAGGCAAGCACGCCGATCAACCCCTGGGGAGTGCCGTACGCGCTGTTCCTGCTGAGCGCTTGCGGGCGGATCTTCCGCACCAAGGTGGCGCTGGTCAGCGTCGGCGCGACCATCATCAACCAGCCCGCCGTCCGCTGGTTTTCCACCTGGGCGGCGCGGCTGGCCTACTACCGCTCCTACCGGGACTCCAGGTCGTTCGACGCGATGCGCCAGCGCGGCGTCGACGTCTCATCGGACCGCGTCTTCCCCGACCTGGTTTTCGCGATCCCGCCCGCGTCCACCGACCCCGGCGACCCGCTCACCGTCGGCGTCGGGGTGATGACGTACTACGGCACCAACGATGACCGCGCGCGCGCCGACGCCATCCACGCCGCCTACACGGGCACCATGACGCGGTTCATCCAGTGGCTGCTCGACGACGGGCGCAACGTGCGACTGTTCGTGGGCGACAGCGGTGACGCCGAGGCGGTCGAGGAGATCACCGCCGCGCTTCGGGTCAGCCACCCCGACCTCGCCCCGGGCCGCCTGGCGGCCGAGCGGATCACCACGTTCGCCGAGCTGATGCGCGCGATGTCGCCCGCTAGTTCCGTGGTCGCCACCAGGTACCACAACGTCATGTGCGCGCTCAAGCTCGGCAAGCCAGCCATCTCGCTCGGCTACTCCGCCAAGAACGTGTCGCTGATGGAGGACATGGGGCTGCCGGAATACTCTCAGCACGCCAACGACGTCGACTTCGACCGGCTGATCGAGCAGTTCACCAAGCTCGAGGGCAATTCGGCCCAGCTGCGGGAGACCATCGCCGAGCGGAACGCGGAGCTTGCCGCGAAGCTCAGCGAGCAGTTCGTCGTCCTCAACCAGGCGCTGTTCGGCGCCCGCTAGTGTGCCGATTGCGCATTCGGCACACTCTAGCCAGGCCAAATGCGCAATTGGCATACCAGAAAGATCTCTCGTACCGAACGGTGGCGTGGCGCCTCCCCGGGGCCGGGTTCCGCCCGTGCCCGGGGCAGGCGCCACGGGTGGTGACTAGTGCTGCGCGGGGCTGCCGTAGACGAGCATCGCGTCCGCGGGCGGCTCGCCGTAGATGGACCGGATGGTCTCCTCGTCGAAGCTGCTCTCGTCTTTGATGCTGATGAAGTCGCGGATCGCCGTGCCGGTGCAGTACGCGTCGACCAGCGGCGCGCCGCGCCCGGCGAGCATGTCCCTGGTGTCGACGGTCCTGAAGTCGACGCTGTACCTGGCCAGGCCCGACGTGTTCGGGATCGAGGTGTGCAGCTGGGCGCCGGAGAACAGCAGCACCTCGCCAGGCGCGGGCAGCGGGATCACGTCCACGCCCGCCGTGTGGTCGATGGCGCCCGGGCGCGCCTGGGCTTCCTTGCCGACCGACTTGGCCGTGTTCAGCCGCCGCGCGTTGTTGTCGTAGTAGTCGAAGTCACCCGAGGTGTTGGGAACGCCCCGTGCGAAGCTCGCCAGGTCGAAGCTCATGGCGTTCGTCTCCCGTACGGGGAACACCGGCAGCCACCAGTTGACCTGCTGCGCCGGGGCGCTGTACCAGACGTCGCGGTGCCACGGGAAGGCGAAGGCGATGCCGGTCGTGAGGTGCCCGGTCGGGAACGAGGTCCGCGGCTTGGGCACGTCGTAGTGCGTGAACGCGGGCTCGAACCCGGCCTCGGCGATGATCGCGCGGACCATCTCGCGCGACTTGTCCGCGTGGATCCAGCGCGGCTTCCACGCCCCGAGGATCTTCGCCATCTCGGCAGGCTCGATGTGCTCGTGGGCGTGCTCGGGGTCGTGCGGGGCGAAAAGCTCGGTCAGTTCGGCCCGCATGTACTCGACGAAGTCCGTCAGCGCCCGTAGCTTCGTCAGGATTACCAGGTCTCCTGAGTAGAGCCGCTGACGCAACTCCTCCGCTGGGATGGCGGGGTCAGTCAGGATGGAAGGCATCGCGCCCTCCTTTCACATGTGTTCACGGAGGAATTAGCAAACAACCAGCTTGGCGCAGGTAAAGGCCTCAGCGTAGCGAGCCCGGCACTCCATGCCGCGCAGCCGGGCGAGCGCGAGGAACGTCTCCTCGCCCCACCAGTCACGGCCCTGCTGAGACGGATAGCACTTGTCGAGCAGTTCGACTTTCCGCCGCGCGATCTCATCGGTGAGCGGGAAGTAGGTGTTCGGCCGGGACATGTCGCCGTCCCATTTCGGGATCTCGTAGGCGAGGTAGACCTGGTCGCGGAACGCGGTCGGCACGAGCTCGGCGATGGTCCGGTGGTCCTGGTGGGCGTCGCCCGCGGAGGGCGCGAGGATGAGGTCGGGGCGCAGCGATCGCGCCACGGACTCGATGACCTCCTTGACCTCCCCCCAGACGGCGGGCAGCCGGCCTTCGGGCAGGTCGTGCAGCTCCACCTCGAGGTCGGCGCCCGGAGTGAACGCGCGCGCCGCCGCCTGCGCCTCCTGCTTGCGCTCCTTCGTGCCGGTCATGAGCACGTACCTGACGCGCAGCCCGGGGTGACTCCCGGCGAGGCTGAGCAGCGTCCCGCCCGCGCCGATCTCGACGTCGTCCGGATGCGCGCCGAGCACGAGCACCGATAGCGGCGCCTGCCCAGGCGGGCGCAGCGGCAGCGTGATCACGTCTCGACCGTCGCCGCGTCGGTGTCCGCGATGACGCCGGCCGAGGTGGCGGCGACCGCCTGCCCGGACCGCTCGGGATCCCAGACCATCCACGGGCAATGCCCGCGGTGGTACATCTCCTCCATCTGCGCGCGTTCCTTGACCGTGTCGGCTGGCGACCAGTAGCCCTTGTACTGGTATGCGAGCACGCGCCCCTGCGGCACCAGGCGGACGACCGCGTCCTCCACGAGGTCCTCGCCCTCGTTGAGGTGGTCGAAGATCTCCGGCCGCAGCACGAAGTACCCGCCGTTCTCCCACTGGCGCAGGTCCCTGACCGGTGTCACCTGGGTGATCAGTCCGTTCTCGTCGACGTCCACCACGTGATGCGAGGACGTCGGAGGCACCGCGAGGAGGCTGACCACCGCGTTGCTCGCCGCGAACCGCGAGACCATGTCGGGCAGCGGGGCGTTGGTGAAGACGTCCGCGTAGTTGGCCAGGAACATCTCCTCGTTCTCGACGAACCGGCGCACCCGCCGCAGTCGCTCGCCGATCGCGGAGTGCAGGCCGGTGTCGACGAAGGTGACCCGCCAGTCCGAGATGTCGGTCCTGAACAGCTTGACCTGCCTGGCAGCGCCCTCGAGCACGAAGTCGTTGGACCGCGTCTCGTCGTAGGTGAGGAAGAAATCCTTGACCGCGGAGGCCCCGTAGCCGAGGCAGAGCACGAAGTCGGTGTGCCCGTAGTGGGCGTAGTAGCGCATGACGTGCCAGAGCAGCGGCCGGTCCCCGATCATCGCCATCGGCTTCGGCGCGTTCGTGACCCCGTCCCGCATCCGCATCCCGAAGCCGCCGCAGAACAGCACGACCTTCATCAGTCCATCCCCCTTCAGACCACTTCTAGTGAGGGGATCGGGAAGACCAGCCGCCCGCCCCAGGACCGGACGTACGCCAGCTGCTCGCTGATCTCATCCCGCAGGTTCCACGGCAGGACGAGCACGTAGTCCGGCTTCGTTTCCGCGATGCGCTCAGGCGCGTAGATCGGGATATGGGTGCCAGGCAGGAACATGCCCTGCTTGTGCGGCGACCTGTCGACGGTGTACTCGAGCAGGTCCGCCCGGATCCCGCAATGGTTCAGCAGCGTGTTGCCCTTGCCAGGCGCCCCGTACCCGGCCACCGTCTTGCCCTCGGCCGCGGCCGAGAGCAGGAAGCCGAGCAGGTCGCTCTTGATCTTCATCACCGCGCCGGCGAACCCCTCGTGCCCGGCTACCGTGTGCAGGCCCGCCGCCTCCTCGGCGTCGAGCACCGCCTTGACCCTTGCCCCCGGCTCGCCCGCGGCCTCTGCCGGACGGGCGTGCACGCGCAGCGATCCGCCGTGCGTGCTGAGCTCGTCGACGTCGATCACGCGCAGCCCCGCGGCCGCCAGCGCACGGCTGGCGGTGAGCAGCGACAGGTATGAGTAATGCTCGTGGTAGATCGTGTCGTACTGGCGCCGCTCGATCAGCCGGAGCAGGTGCGGGAACTCCAGCGTCACGAGCCCGGTGTCCTTGACCAGGGCACGCAGGCCGGCCGCGAAGCCGCGGATGTCCGGGACGTGCGCGAAGACGTTGTTGCCGGCCACCAAGTCGGCACGGCCGTACTCGGCCGCGATGGCCGCGCCCGTCTCCGGCCCGAGGAAGTGCACGACCGTCCTGATGCCCTTGGCCCGCGCGGCCTCGGCGACGTTCGCCGCGGGCTCCACCCCGAGAACCGGGATCCCGGCCGCGTGGAAGTGCTGCAGCAGGTATCCGTCGTTGCTAGCCACCTCGGTGACCAGGCTGCCGGCCGTCAGGCCGAGCCGCGCGGTCATCTCGTCGGCATACCGCTTCGCGTGCGCCACCCACGAAACGGAGTAGGACGAGAAGTACGCGTAGTCAGAGAAGATGTCCTCGCCGGGCACGTATGCCGGCAACTGCACAAGCAGGCACTCCCCGCACAAGCGGACGTGCAGCGGGTAGAAGGTCTCGGGGTCATCGAGACGCTCCGCCGGCAGGTAGCTCTCGCAGAGCGGGGACATCCCCAGGTCGACGAAAGTGCGCGTGAGTTCCGTGCCGCACAAGCGGCACGTGTGTAGTGGCGACATGCCCCCCCAAACGAATGGCCGATTCCCGTTGCAGGCTATCAGCAGCTTTAGCCTTACTCCGGCCTTATAGACATAGCGCGGAAAATCACATTCTCAAGCCTTACAGATTCGCATCCGAACCGATACACAGAGTCCCGCGGGACGTCCGGCGACGCCCGTATAATCGCCTTCCCGCAGTACAGGACCCCTGCCAGGGGCTCGGAAATACGCTATATTTAGCGCTACATACGCGCACCTCTTTCGTACCTACCGCCGGGCGGAGGCCACAAATGGACGAGCACGAGTGCCGCGCCTGCCGGGGCCAGGCCGGCGGTCTGGTACTCGATCTTGGGGACCAGCCAGCGTGCGACTACTTCCCGAAATATGACGACCGAGGGCCGGATCCGGTTTACCCGCTGCAGATGTGGCTCTGCGCATCCTGCGGGCTCGCCCAGCTGCTGACTGATCCGACCGTCCCCGAGGAGCCCAAGGGCGCCGAGCCCGCCGCGCTCGTCGCGCAGGCCGAGGACGCCGTGCGCCGGGTCGCCGCCGCCGGGCTGCTGCGCGCGGGCGCGCGGGTCGCCGAGTACGGCAGCCCGCACGGCGGGTCCTGGGTGGACCTGCTGACCGCCCGCGGGCTGACCCCGGTCGACGGCAGCGCCGAGGCCGACGTCATCGTCGACTGCTTCGGGATGATGCACGCCGCGGACCAGGCGGCGGCGCTGGCCGAGCGCGCCGCCAGGCTCGCGCCCGGCGGCGTGCTGCTGCTGCAGTACCACTCACTGGAGACGATCATCCGCTGCGGCCAGTGGAACGCGCTGCGCCACGGGCACTACGCCTACTACTCCACGACCGCGCTGTCCGCGATGCTCGCGCAGGCCGGCCTGCGCCCGCGCACTGCCTGGCAGTTCGACCTCTACGGCGGCACCGTGCTGCTCGCGGCGTGCCACGAACGAGACGGCGGCAACGCGGGGCCCGACGAGACGGTACGGTCGCTGCTCGGCGCCGAGACGCGGACCGGCGTCCGCGACCCTGAGGTCGTCCGCGGACTTCAGCGGGACATGCGGACCCGCGCCGCCGCACTGCACGAATACCTCGCCGCGCAGCAGGCGGCGGGGAAATCAGTGCTCGGGTACAGCGCGGCCTCGCGCGCCGTCGCGCTGCTTCGCGTGGCCGGCGTCGACCGCGACCTGCTGCCCGCGGTGGCCGACGCGTCGCCAGGCAAGCGCGGGCTGCGGATGCCGGGAACAAGCATTCCCGTCATCAGCCCGGGGGAACTGACCGCGCGCCCGCCGGACGCCGTGGTGATCTTCGTCTCGGACCTCATCCCGGAGGTCCGCAAGGCCTACCCCGAGATCGAGGCCGCCGGGGCCGACTGGGTGGACGCCGACGCCCTCGGCGGCTGACGCTCCGGCCAGCTGACGCCCGGGCTAGCTGGCGCCCGAGTCAGCCGAGTGTCAGGAGGCCTCCAGCAGCATCCGCAGCCGGTCCAGGCAACGGCCACGCGTGGGGCCGATGCTGCCGACCGGCACGCCGAGCTTGTCGGATATCTCCGCGTAGGACGTCGGCGGGTCGGCCATCAGCAGCTCCATCAGCCGCTGCCAGCGCTTCGGCAGCTGAGTCATCGCTTCGCGGACATCGGCCGCGCGCTCGCTCGCCAGCAGTCGCTCGTCAACCTCGGGCCCGTGCTCGGCGACGCCTTCGAGCACGAAGTCCCCGTTCACCAGCACGAGGCGCTTGCGTGCGGCGAGGTGGCGCAGGCACTCGTTCCTGGCGGTGGCGGCGAGCCACGAGCCGACGCGCTCCGGATACTCGAGCCGGTCGATGTGCTCGATCAGGCGCATCCACGTCGTCTGCACGACGTCCGCCGCGTCGCTGTCCACCAGCTTGAACTCCCTGGTGATGGACCAGATAAGCCGGCTGTACTGATCGACGAGCCGGTTCCAGGCGTCCTTCTCCCCGTCGGCGGCACGCCGCACCAGGTCGGCGATACCGTTTCCGTTAAGCTCTGCCCCCGCGAACGGCATCTCAGTACGCCCCCGACCCCCGGAAGATCACCGAGATCGTCTTCCACAGAATCTGCAGGTCCAGCGCGAACGACCAGTTCTCCACGTATCTCAGGTCGAGCCGGACCGATTCTTCCCACGTCAGGTCGGAACGCCCGTTCACCTGCCACAGGCCGGTTAGCCCCGGTTTGACGACCAGGCGGCGCCGGACGTGGTCGGCGTACTCGGCGGCTTCGGCGGGCAGCGCGGGGCGCGGCCCGACCAGTGACATCTCACCACGGAACACGTTGACCAGCTGCGGCAGCTCGTCAACCGACCAGCGGCGAAGCCGCTCGCCCACCGCGGTCACCCGCGGGTCGCGCCGCATCTTGAACAGCACGCCGTCGGAGTCGTTGTTCGCCAACAGCTCGGCCTTGCGCAGCTCGGCGTCCACCACCATGGTGCGGAACTTGTAGATCCGGAACGCGCGACCTTCCTTGCCGACCCGGACCTGCGTGAACAGGGCCGGGCCGCGGTCGGAGATGCGGATCGCGAGCGCGAGCACCGCGAGCACGGGCGCGAGCAGGAGCAGCGCGAGCGCCGCCACAGACCGGTCGAAGAGGTCCTTCAGTAGCAGCCGCGGCCCGCTCAGCTGCGGGTGGTCGACATGCAGCAAGGTGAGGCCTGCTACCGGCCTGACGGTGGTGCGCGGCCCGGCCACGTCGAGGAGCGCGGGCGCCACGCACAGATCGGTGCCGGTCTTCTCCAGTTCCCAGGCCAGCGCGCGCAGCCGTACCCCGTCGAGTTCCGGGCAGCCGAGCACCGCGACCGAGTCCGCCGCGCACCGGCGCACCACCGTGCTGATGTCGTCCAGCCCGCCGAACACCGGCACGCCCGCCACCGGCTGCTGGTCGCCCGGCTCGGCGATGCAGGCGGCGACCACCCGCATGCCGTGGTACTTGTCCCGGCGCAGCTCGGTGATCAGGTCGGCGACCGCCTGCCGGTGCCCGACCGCCACCACGGTGGACATGCACCGCCCCGACGCGCGCAGCCGGTGCAGCCACTTGCGCAAGGCGAACCTCGCCACCAGGTCGCAGCCGGTGACCATCGGCAGTGAGATCACCAGGTATGCACGGGACAGCTCGTCATTGATCGCGTAAGAGAAGATGGCGAGCCCGGCGGTGAGGCTGATGCCGGCGTTGAGGACCTTGCGGAACTCGTCCGACCCGGTTCCGATGAACCGCACGTCGTAAGCCCCGGAAATCGAGAGGGTCGCCACCCAGAGCAACGGAAACGCGATGCTGAAGAGCAGGTAGTTCCGGGTGAAGTCGTCGCCGAAGCGGATCGTGAGCGCCACGGTAACCGCAAGGGCGGCGGCCCCAACGTCGCAGGCCACCGCCCGGCGCAGGTAGCGCCTGCTCCACGACAGCGACTGGCTCGCCCCCCGACGGCCAGAGACGCTGCGTTGGCGGTTGGTGACCGCGAGATAACCCGACATGCATACCGCCCCCCATAACCCTCTCCCGCCACGGCGGTAAAGGCCACCGCTCCCTTGTGGCCTGTAGAAAAAATGCATCCGTAAGACAGACGCCCAAGTGAATCGTGAGGTTCACACGGTAGCGGTCGCTTACCGAGTCGTGACCTAACCCCGGCACAGGGTCACGACCTGGGAGAACGCTCCCTGGCACGGACCCGGTCGGCGAAGGCGCGAGCCGCGGCGCGCAGCGCGAGCTCGGGGTCGAGGCCGGCCTCGCATGCCCGGGCGACAACTCGCATCAGCTCGTCGCCGAGTTCCCCGGCCCCGTCGGGCGCGCGGGTGCCGTCCGGCGGGAAGGTTACGCCCGCGCGTTCCGCCCTGCGCTGCAGCTGAGCGGCGAGCGAGAGCGCGGGCTGGCCGAACGCCACCCCGTCAAGCACGGACGGCGGTGCGGCCGAGGCCGACGCCGCCGACCGCTGCGCTCGCTCCGCCTCCTTGATGTCGTCCCAGTTGCGTGACACGTCGTCCGCGGACGAGACGGAGACGTCGGCGAACACGTGCGGATGGCGGCGGATGAGCTTGGCGACGAGCGTGTCCGCCACGTCGTCGATCGTGTACCCGCCTTCCCCAGGCGGGCGCTCGGCCGCAATGCGGGCATGGAACGCGACTTGCAGCAGCACGTCGCCCAGTTCCTCGCGCAGCGCGGTCAGGTCGCCGCTCTCCACGGTCTCGACCGCCTCGTACGCCTCCTCGAGCAGGTACCGGGTGAGCGAGGAGTGCGTCTGCTCCCTGTCCCAGGGGCATGAGGTGCGCAGCCTGTCCATGACGGTCACCACGTCGAGCAGGTGGGCGCCTGGCAGGTCATGCGAGCCGTGCAGCACGGCGAACTCCACGGACAGCGCGCTGAGCAGCCCGGCGTCGGCGTGCTCCCCAGCGGGCGCCAGCCAGACAACCGGACCGTCAACGGAAGCGGCCGACAGCAGCGCCGCCAGTGACGAAGCGTCCGCCGGCGCGTCCACCACCTCGGCCGTCACCCCGGCCGCGGTCAGTGCCGGAAGCTGCGGATGGCCAGCCGACCCCGCCAGCACCCGGGAAGCGGAGCGCAGCGCGGACCACGCCTGCCAGGAAAGCAGCCCAGGGGCGACCCGCGGGCTGGTCAGCAGGACCGTCAGCACGCCGGGGTAAGGCCCGTGGTCGAGGCGGGAGATGGGACGCCGGGCGGCCGGGACAGCGTGTCGGGTGCCGGGACGACCGCGAACTGCGAGTAGTCGAGCCGCCCGAACTGCGGGTTCACCTGGATGTTGAGCGATTTCGCCGCGGTGCACTGCGCCTTGTTCAGCGCCGCGGTCACGGTGTTGCCCTCTGCCGCCGTGGTCGGCAGCTTGCCGCCGTTGACCTTCTCGGCGTACGCGATCTCCTGCGCCTGGTACTTGCCGAGGTCGGGCAGCATCTGCGGGGAGATCCCGACGTCGACCAGTGCCGCCTGCGGGCTGCTCAGGCTCTCCTGCGAAGCGGCCGACGCGGCCTGGGAGTTGATGTTCGCGATGCCCGCCTGAATCTGCGTCTGGGTCAGCGTGATGCCGGCGTCGGCGGCCAACTGGTCCCCGATCTGGAACCTGATCAGCCAGCTCAGCACGGCGGCGGGCATGTCCGCCGCGGTCAGCGTGATCTCGCTGCCGTACGGCGTGGCCGCGGCCTGCAGGTCCGCGACCTGGGTGTCAAGCGCCGATTGGGTGATCCGCTGGTTGCCGACCACCGCCGCGGAGCCCACTTTCACCGGAGAGCACGCGGCAAGCACCACGCATGCGCTCATCGAGACGACGCCGAAGGCGGCCGCACGCGCCCTTCTGCCAGGCTTGCCGAACACAGACGATCCCTTCCCGGACTAGTTACGAGTCGGAGAGTACCGAACGGACGACCTCCGCGCACCACGCGAGCAGTTCGGTGTCACGCAGCGGCTCCCCGCCGAACGTGGCGGTCTTCGGCACCGGTACCAGCATGGTACGCACCGCCGGCTTGAGGACCGTCTTGGGGTAGAGCCGCTGAACTCGCACCACACGGGAATCAGGCAGGACGACCGGCGCGAACCGGACGTGCGAGCCTTGCAGCGTGATGTCCGTCAGCCCGGCGCGGCGCGCCGCGAACCGCAGCCGGGCCACTTCGAGCAAAGTCAAGACCGGCGTCGGCAGCTCGCCGTACCGGTCGGTGAGCTCGTCCATGACCGCGTCCACGTCAGCCTCGGAGTCGATCGCCGCGATCGAGGTGTAGGCCTCCAGCCGCAGCCGCTCACCCGGAATGTAGTCGTGCGGGATGTGCGCGTTCACCGGCAGCTCGACGCGTACTTCCGGCCGCTCCGCGGGCGCGTCGTCCCTGAGCTCGCGGACCGCCTCGCCGATCATGCGCACGTACAGGTCGAAGCCGACCCCGGCGATGTGCCCGGACTGCTCGCCGCCGAGCAGGTTGCCCGCGCCCCTGATCTCCAGGTCCTTGAGCGCGACGTACATGCCGGCGCCGATCTCGGTGTGCTGCGCCACTGTCGCCAGCCGCTCGTGCGCGGTCTCGGTCAGCGCCTTCTCCGGCGGGTAGAGGAAGTACGCGTA
>Ga0187807_1000010_pt1 | contig 41758 bp, 42 predicted proteins | sample NC_wetland_sal_i_4_FD_132432 | JGI IMG/M metagenome (GOLD analysis project Ga0187807, IMG submission 132432) | Wetland sediment microbial communities from Neuse River Estuary, North Carolina, USA - ASW_2 | ecosystem: Environmental > Aquatic > Freshwater > Wetlands > Sediment | place: USA: North...
AAGCGCCCGCTGCAGGTCCGCGTCCGCATCCCACTCCGGACCGCCACCGGGCACGGGCGGGACCGGCTGCTCGCCGTCCGGCCCGCTGCCGGGAATGGGTTCCGAAGACATGACCGCGCCCTTCCATTCGATGGGATATGCGGAGGACTATCCGCTACGAAAATATTATCAAGCATCGATATACAGTACAAGCTGCTAAACAATTAAATTCAAGATCAATTTCGAACCACGAGCAAAGAAACTTGCGACGAGAATGTGGACAGTTTGCGCGATAGCGGGGTCGGGCGGACGGCAGGCTGCTCGAGTCCGGCTGAAGCCCGGGCACCCATCAAGATCTGGCATGATCGGCGCCATGATCGGCCGGATGCACCACGTAGTTCTTGACTGTCCCGACCCCGCTGGCATGGCGGCGTTCTACTCCGCGCTGCTCGGGCTGCCGGTGACCTACCGCAGCGACGACTGGGTAGTGGTCGCGGCCAGCGACACGACCTCCGGCCTGGCATTCCAGCGCGCCCCGGGCAACCGGCCGCCCACCTGGCCCGATCCCGCGATACCGCAGCAGTTCCACCTCGACATCATGGTGGAGGATGTCGTGGCGGCCGGCCCGCGAGTACTCGCGCTAGGCGCAAGAAAGCTCGACGGTGACAACGTCTACGCGGACCCGGCAGGCCACCCGTTCTGCCTGATACCCCGGCCCGGGTGGGCGCCGCGAATTCCCGGCGAGGGATGAACGCCGACGGTCCAGGCCACGGTGCGCCTAGGCTCGGGTAGCCCGGGCAGTCGCGGTCGGCAGCGCCGTGTCAGCCCTCCGCGCCCAGGGCGTCCAGGGTGTCGCGAAGGCGGCCGATGCCCCGGTCAAGCTGGACGAGGCCTTCAGCCAGCGCGGTATCGGACTTCACCGCGGGCAGGCCGGCCAGGTCGGCGGCTGTGAGCTCTACCGCCGACAGCCGCCGGGACAGTTCGGCCAGCAGGCCGGGCGAGCCGGCGGAACCGTCGGCCTCGGTGCCTTCCGCCTGCCGTCGCAGCAAGCGGCCCTGCTCTCGCAGCTGAAGGTTCTTCAGGTACAGGTCGACGAAGACGGCGACCTTCGCCCGCAGCACCCACGGGTCGAAGGGCTTGACGATGTAGTCGACCGCGCCGGCCGCGTAGCCTCGGAACGCGTAGTCAGACTCAGCGCCCGCGGCGGTGAGAAAGATTATCGGCACGTCGCGGGTGCGGGCCCGTCGCTTGATGTTCGCCGCGGTCTCGAAGCCGTCCATGCCCGGCATCAGCACGTCGAGCAGCACGACGGCGAACTCGTCAGAAAGCAACGTCTTGAGCGCCGCCTCGCCGGTGCGGACGCAGACGAGCTCCTGACCGAGCGAGGAGAGGATGGCCTCAAGCGCTATCAGGTTCTCGGCCCGGTCGTCGACGAGCAGGATCCTTGCCTTCTGCGGCATGGCGGCCACTCCCATCGGTGTGGGGATGGTGAGGTCGCGGGATGGTATGGCTCTTCAAGTCTGTCATGGCTCATTCGAGAAGTGATCACCGATGGCGATGTAATGATCGCTGTCCGCAAGTGGAGTGAGGATTGTGGCTATCCGGTCACCGGGTTCTCGTGTGGCAAGTCCGCGGCCGCAGCCTCGCCGCGGAAAAGCCTCGTCAGCCATCCAATGAGCATCGTGATCGCGGCGGCCACGCAGAAGGACAGGATCGAAGCCGACATCCAGCTGGCCGGGGTGAAGCCGATGTCGTGCCCGAAAGACGTCCACGCCGCGGCCCACCAGGACACGTAGCCCGGGTTGATGAGCTGGTATGTGATGAACCCCGCGGCCCACGGAAGCAACATCAGCCAGCGGGAACGGGCCGCTGCTGACAGGTCCCAGCGCCGCCTTGGCGGGACGAAGTAGTCCGCGATCATCACCGCCGACATCGGCACGAACACCGAGCCGATCAGTGTCAGGAAGTTCTCGTAGTCGGCGATGTTGAGCCACAGCGCGCCCGCCGTGGTCACGGCCGCGATCATGCCCGCGAGGATTCGCCGGTCCCACAGGGGACGCAGGTTTTGCGTCGACACCGCGGTGGAGTAGACGTTGGCGAACGACTGGTCGAGTTCCCGCGCGGCCAGGATGGCGAAGGCGAGGGAGCCGACTGGCAGCGCGATGAACGCCCCGTAGATGTCGTCCGGGTTGCCGTGCGCGACGGTGACCAGCGCGAGCAGCCCGATGACGTAGCACAGCACCTGGGTCGTGCTGTAGCCGGCCATCGTCCCCGTGAAGGCCGCGCGCGGACTGCGCGAGTGCCGCGTGTAGTCGGCGACCAGCGGCGCGAACGAGACCGCGACCGCGACCACTGTGTCCGTGGCGGCCCAGTAGCCTGACCACGTGCCGTGCGCCAAGCTAGGCAGCGGGTGCCTGATGAGCTGGATGAACAGGTAGCACAGCACGATGAGCACGGCGCCGGTAGCGTACCGGCGCAGCACCCGGATGGCGCCGAGGGGCCGGATGGTCAGCAGGCCCGTGACCACCCCCGCGATCAGGACATATCCGGACTTTGGCAGGGCGGGCGCGACTGTATGCGCGGCGGTCGCGATCGTAACCAGTTCGAAGATGCCCCAGCCGAGGCACTGCAGGATGTTCAGCACGGTGGGCAGGTAGGACAGTCTGGCCCCGAACAGCCCGCGCAGCAACACCATGGCGGGCGCCCCGGTCTGGGCCCCGGCCAGGCCAGCCAGCGCGAGCGGCAGGGTGCCTAGCACGGTGCCGGTAACAATCGCGGTCAGCGCGGCGGCCATGGAAAGCTCCGGGGTACCCGCGCCGCCAGGCTGCAGCACGAAGATCGCGCCCGTGAAACCGAGCAGGCTCACGCCGAGATTGCCCCACAGCCCGAACTGGTCGAGCATGCTGAGCGCCTGCGGCACCGGCTCGGCGAGCGTGCGGGCGACCTCCGAGTGGCGGTCGCCCGGGACGGTCACGAAGGTGTCTGTCGTGACACCGCTGGCACTGGTGGTTGACGCCACGGCAGCCTCCCTACGCCGGAATTACCCGGACAGGTTCAGACGGTCGGTGGCGCGTGGGCCTATCTCCGCCTGCGGAGCGGCCAGCCACCCTCTCAGCCCGGTCAGCCCGAGCTCCCGTGCGTGTTCAGTTCTAACAAATGTTACCCGCGGTACACCCCGGCCGCCGATACACGCGAGGCCAGAGTTACAGCGGTAGCTTCAGGCCTTCATGCGAGGCCGTGAAGCCCATGGACTCGTAGAAGCGGATGGCATCTGGGCGCTGTTTGTCAGACGTCAATTGCACTAGGCCACAGCCGTTCCCGCGCGCCTCCCCGATCGCCCACTCGATCATCGCCCTGCCTAGCCCCTGCCCGCGCCACTGCGCCGCCACCCGGACCGCTTCGATCTGGGCTCTGAGCATGCCGTGCCGACTCAGCCCTGGCAGCAGGGTCAGCTGCAGCGTCCCGGCGATCCGCCCGTCGATCTCGCCGACAACCAGCCAGTTGCGCCCGTCGGCGGCAATCTGATCGAACGCCGTCCAGTACGCGTCGTCCACATCCGTCTCCCGGGCCGCGCCGAGCATGTCGTCGGCTAGGAGGGCCACGATTTCCGGAACGTCCTCGCGCCTCGCGTCCCGGAAGATCATCATCTGCCCGATCCTACCTACGCCTGAAGGCCGGCTCAGGACCGCTAACCGGCTTCGGAAGCCGAGGTGGGCGGGGCGGCCGGCTTGCCAAAACAGACGTCACGAGACTGCCTCGATCCGCGTCACGTGGACGCCTTGCCCCTCGAGGTGTGCGCGGATGGCCTGCTCGTCGGGGAAGCTTTCTTCCAGGTAGGAGTGGTGCTCACCGGTCACGTCAGTGCAGAGCGGAGAGTACGGACAGCTGCCTACCTTCTTGTTCTCCGGGTCGTGCTCCGGATTCTTGGCGAGCTTGACCGTCACGATGAACGTATTGGGCCGACTCATCTTGTCGATGCTTTCTATGTCTTGCTTTAGGGCTAGCTGCCGCTTGCCCGATCCTAACGGCCGGCCCGCTCATGGCCGCTAACTTAATTCGGCCGCCGGGTCGGCGGGGGGCCGCCCCGGCCTGCGCATCTGCCTGGCGTGGCCGGGCATCCGGCCCGCCTCGCCGAGGGCGCGGCGGAGCAGGAACTCGATCTGGGCGTTGGTGCTGCGCATCTCGTCGGCCGCCCAGCGGGCCAGGGCGTCGTACACGGCCGGGTCGAGCCGCAGCAGCACGCTCTTGCGTTCGGACATTCGATTCCGCGCCCGCCGTCACTGGTACAGCGAGCCGGTGTTCACGACCTGCTGGGTCGCCTGCTCGCTGCAGAGGACCACGAGCAGGTTCGAGACCATGGCAGCCTTGCGCTCCTCGTCGAGGTCGACGACTCCCTCTTCGTCGAGCCGTTGCAGGGCGAGGCGGACCATGCCGACAGCACCTTCGACGATCTTCTGCCGCGCGCCGACTACCGCGCTCGCCTGCTGCGTCCGCAGCATCGCCTGGGCGATTTCCGGCGCGTAGGACAGCCGGGTGAGGCGGGTCTCGACGATGTGCACGCCGGCCGGCCGGACCCGGTCAGTTAGCTCGGCCGATAGCCGCTGAGTGATCTCGTCCGCGTTGTCCCGCAGGGAGAGCGCGCCGCTGCCGCGGCTGTCGTACGGGTAGCTGGACGCGATGTGCCGGACGGCGGTCTCGGCCTGGATGGCGACGAAGTGGGTGTACTCATCGACCGAGTAGCTGGCGTGCGCGGTGTCCTGTACCTGCCAGACGACCACGGCGGCGATCTCGATCGGGTTGCCGTCGGAGTCGTTCACCTTGGCGAGCGCCGACTCCAGGTTGCGGATCCGGGTCGAGACCGCGATGCGGTTGGCCAACGGGTTCACCCACTGCAGGCCGGGCTCGCGGATCGTGCCGTGATACTTGCCGAACAGCTGGATCACGTGCGCCCGGCCCGGGACGACGGCGGTGAGGCCGCGAAGCACCAGGATGGCCGCGACGGCCGCGATGGCGCCGAGCCAGGCCAAGGTCACGGTCGTGTCGCCCTGGTGCTTGCTGGCCTGCCAGAACGCGACGATCGCGGCGGCCACCAGGACGAGGCCGCCTATCAGCATCGGAACGCCGCGCAGGTACCTGGCCGTGCGCTCAGGCATCGTCTGGCTGGGTGCGTAACTGCTTTCCGCGATCTGCACCTGGACTGACATCTGCCCACCTCCAGGAGAGCATGCTTGATACCAGGCTTCTATCATAGTGATATCAATTTTTCTGCGCAAGAACCGCTGCGCAAGAGTCGGTGCGCGAGAACCGGTGCGAAGGCAATCAGGGACAATCAGAGCTTCGGCGCGAACGACTCGCCGTGCATGGCGCGCTCGACGAGGACCACGGCCTGCGCGGTGGCGGCGAGCCGGCGGCCCTCTGTCCGGTAGGCGGCGAGGACGGCGTCGACGGCGTGCGGCGGCAGCGCGGCGGCGAGTTCGGTTCGCGCGGTGCGGTACCCCTGGCGGGCGCCCTCCACGCACGCGGCGGTGTGGTGGCGGGCCATCGCGGCGAGCGCCATGGGATGCCGGCGGAGCACGCCGTGCAGCCGGTAGTCAGGCGGCACGACGTCAAGCAGCCACGCGACGGCTGTCGCCTCGAAATCGTCGCTGCCAGGCGGATGCACTCCGGTTGGCCAGCCCGGCGGTATGTACGTGGCCATGGGCGAAAGAATAGCAACACCTCGAACGGCAATTCGAGTACCAGTTGATGCCCAGCGATAGTGGTCACAACCTGGCGATATCGCTCACCAAGATCAACGCGACAAGATCACCGCGACGCGGGCACGTCGAACAGGCGCAGCGCCAGCGCCTTGGCGGCTGCCTCGGTCCTGCTGGCGGCGCCCAGCTTGGTGAGGATGTTGGAGACGTGCACGCTGGCGGTCTTGGGCGAGATGAACAGGGCCGTCGCGATCTCCCGGTTGGACTGCCCCGCCGCGACCAGGCGGAGCACCTCGAACTCCCGCCCGGTCAGCCCGAGCTGTCCCGTCCGCACTGCGGTGCCATTTCCCTCATCGGCCCCGTCACGATCGCCGGCGGCGACCGCGTCACCGAGGGCAAGCGAGATGCCGGCCCGCAGGGCCAGTGAGGTGATCTCGTCGGCAAGCGGGCCGGTCCGCAGGCTCGCGGCGAGTTTCGCGGCGCGCCGCAGCCGGCCCGCCGCGTGCTGGCGTCCGTCGCCGACGGCCAGCGCCGCCCGCGCCGCGGCGAGCAGGGAGATCGCCGCCTGGTAGGGCTGGCGCACCGCGTCCCAGGCCGCCACGGCCGTGTCCCAGGCTGCCAGGCGCTGCCGTGGATCGGTGTCGTCAGCGGGAACGAGCGCCGCGAACGTCAGCTGCCAGGCCTGCTGCACCGGACCGAAGGCTTCTGTCTTCTCCGCGAGCGAGCGGAGCTGGTCAAGCAGGGCAGCATTGCCATCGCCGTCCTCGCGGAAGCCGTTCGTCGCGACGGCCACGAAAGCCGCGACCGCGAGCAATGGCCAGACGTATCGCGGGCTGCTCGCCGTCAGGTCGTATCGGTTGAGTTCCTGAGCGGCGAGGGCGGCCGCGGCGGCCGGACCATCCGTGGCCAGCTTCAGTTCGAGGTCAAGCTGGGCCTGCGGGAGGTGGTACTGGTCTTCGTACCTGACTCCGGACAGCACGGCGCGGCTGGCCGCCGCGCGCCGGGTGGCGGTGGCGATGTCGCCCCGGGCGAGAGCGGCAGACGCGCAGATCATCCACAATCCGGCACCGGTAAGCGGCGGCGGTGCCAGGTCCAGGGCCCGCTCGGAGATGTCCACAGCCTCGTCCCAGCGGGCGAGGTACATCAGCGGTTCCGCCACGTTGATCGCCAGGAACGCCCCGGAGGTGCGGGCCAGCCCGTGCCGCTCGGAGTCGGCTATTCCCTGCCGGGCGATCATGGCGGCGTTCTCGTACTCGCCCGCACCGCAGAGCAGGTGCGACTCGAAGATCACCAGCTTGGCGAGTGGGTGGTAGGCGTCGGCCCGCTGCGCGGTCGCCCGGGCCTGCGCGAGCAGGCGGAAGGGCTCGCTGCCCGGCGTGGCCAGCGCGCTGGGCCCGGCTTCGATCATCGCCAGCGTCGCGAGCGCCTGTGCCTCCGCGTCGAGGTCGCCTGCCTCGCGGGCCAGCCGCAGCGCCTCGTCCGCCAGGTGCCTGTAGTGCGGACCTGCCGCGTCGCACCCGTCGTGCGCGGCGGACAGCAGCAGCTGTGTCCGCGCTTGCTTGGAGGCCGTCTCGGGCACCAGGCTAAGCGCCCGGTCCAGGTCTTCCAGAGCGTTGGGCAGGCCGAGTTCCTTGCGGAATATGTGCCGCTGGCGGAGCAGCAAGGCGACCCGGACCGGGGCGGTGGACTCGTCGAGTTCCGCCAGCGCCGATTCCGCGAACGCCATGCCACGCTGGGCCTCGCCCGCGTCGTACGCGGCTGTGGTTGCCTCCTCGAGCACCCGCACGTGGTCGGCGCCGATGCGGTCCGATGCATCCGGCACCTGGCTCCAGAGTTCCAGAACGCGGGCGAGCAGGACGAGCCGCTCCGCGTGCGCGACCGCCCGGGACGCCTGAGCCGATGCCTGCCACGCGCTGGCCAGCGCCTCGGGCGTGTTGTGCGCCGAGTACCAGTGGTGCGCCTTCTCGATGTCCGCCCGGCCGTCCGAGACAAGCGCCGGGTCGGCGTCGATCGCGAGCGCGTACCGGGTGTGCACTCCGCTGTGCTCGCCCGGCAGCAGATCCTCGTGCACGGCCTCGCGGATCAGCGCGTGCCGGAACGCGTAGCCGTCGGTGGTGGTGACAAGCACATTGCCGGTGACGGCGGGCCTGATCGCGGCATTCAGCTCGTCCTCGGTGCGCCCGGTGACCTTGGCGAGCAGCGCGTGGCTGGTGCTTCCGCTCCCCGCGCTCGCCACGCGCAGCAGTTCCTGGGTGTCCTCAGGCAGCCGCCGTACCGCCTGCAGCAGCAGGTCCGCGAGCGAGCCCGGTATCTCCGCGCAGCCGTCAGGGCAGGACAGCAGTTCCTCGGTGAACAGCGGGTTGCCCTCAGCCCGCTCGTACAGCGCCTCCGCCTGCAGGCGGTCGGGCACCCGTCCCAGCACAGCCGCCGCGAGCTCTTCGGCCTGCCCGCGGCTGAGCCGGGGCAGTTCGGTCCGTTCCACCCAGTCGATCCTGGCCAGCTCGGCGAGCAGCGGCCGGAGCGGGTGAGTGCGGTGCAGTTCGTCGGAGCGGAACGTCACGACGATCAGCACATTGCGCAATGCGCGCTGGTAGCCGATGAGGAACGCGATCAGGTCGCGGCTCGACCGGTCCGCCCAGTGCGCGTCCTCGACCACCACGACAAGCGGCCGCTGCTCGGCGAGCCGCTCGAGCAGCGTGAGGAACTCCTCGAACAGCCGGGCGCGGGCCTCGCCCGCGGCCGGAGCGCCGCCGGCCGCGGGCCCGCCGATCTCCGCGCTGGCCGGAGCGCTGGCCAGCGCGTGAGCACCCGCAAGCTCGGGAAGCAGCCGGGCCAGCTCCCGTACGGCCCTGCCGCTGCCCGGCAGCAAGCCGGTGATCTCGTCCGCGCCGACCTCTCGTACCAGGTCGCGCAGCATCGCGGTAAACGGGCCGAACGGCAGGCCGTCGGCCCCGAGTTCCAGGCATCCGCCGGCCAGTACCCTGGCACCGGCCGCCCGCGCGCTCGTGGTGAACTCGTTGATCAGCCGGGTCTTCCCTACTCCCGCCTCGCCGCCGATCAGCAGCGCGGCGGGACCGCCCTGGCGGACCGTCTCGAACGCGGCCTCCAGGGCGGCCATCTCCGTCGCCCGCCCGACAAGGACTGGGCTTGTCCCGCGCCTGCTCATCTCTTGCATCAGCATGCCACGGGGGTCTGACATTCCAGCCGGCTGGCGCTGTCCCGCGCCAGTTTTCTCGGCCATCGCTGGCGCCGGCGGCCGGCTAGCAGTCCGCGCCCGCGCGCTGCGCCGGCACGGCGTCATCCGCCACGTGGAACGTGCCGTCCACGTAGTCAGGGATGGCCGGCGCGACGAACGTGTCCGGTGCCTCGGCGCGGTTGCGCTGCGCGCGGACCGCCTTGCGCAGTGCCCGCGCGACGCCCGCGTTCCGCGCCGCCTCGCGCCGCTCGGCACCGCGCTGCCTGGCCAGCTCGCGCATCATGTCCGGATGCATTTTTCCTCCTCGGTTCCGGGGACCTTTTCCCCATACCTAGAGGTTCGTGCTAAGGCCCCCTCCCGCACATCGGACGATCGCCTTATGTTCGGCCGCGGCGCTGCCTTAGATTCGAGCCGCCAGCTAAGCGACCCGGCCCTCCCGCACTAAGGTCACCGGTTCAGCGGACTTAGACTGGTAATCGCCACGCGTTCGCGTGGCGCAGCCCGAAGCCGAATGAGCGAGACTCACGCATGCCCACACAGCAGACCATGACGACGAGCGCGAGTGGCGCAGGCGAGATCGCCACCCGCGACGACCTGCGGAACGTCGCGATCGTCGCGCACGTCGACCACGGCAAGACCACTCTCGTGGACGCCATGCTGTGGCAGTCAGGCGCGTTCCGCGCCAACGCCCAGGTCAATGAGCGGGTCATGGACTCCAACGACCTGGAGCGGGAGAAGGGCATCACGATCCTCGCCAAGAACACGGCCGTCAGGCACGGCGGGCTGACCATCAACATCGTCGACACGCCCGGGCACGCGGACTTCGGCGGCGAGGTGGAGCGCGGCCTTTCCATGGTGGACGGCGTGCTGCTGCTCGTCGACGCGAGCGAGGGGCCGCTGCCGCAGACCAGGTTCGTGCTTCGCAAGACCCTCGAGGCGAACCTGCCCGTCATCCTCGTGATCAACAAGGTGGACCGCCCCGACGCGCGTATCGCCGAGGTCATCGACGCCTGCTACGAGCTGTTCATCGACCTGGACGCGAGCGAGCAGCAGATCGAGTTCCCGATCGTCTACGCCGCCGCCAGGGCCGGCCGCGCCTCCCGCAACCGCCCGAACGACGGCGAGATGCCAGACAGCGACAACCTCGAGCCGCTGTTCGATGTCATCCGCGAGACGGTGCCCCCGCCCGTCTACGAACCACAAGCTCCGCTGCAGGCGCACGTCACCAACCTCGACGCCTCCTCCTACCTGGGGCGCATCGCGCTCTGCCGGGTCTACAACGGCACCATCCACCGCGGCCAGCAGGTCGCGTGGTGCCGCCACGACGGCTCGATCGAGAAGGTGAAGGTCTCCGAACTGTTCCGCACCGAAGCCCTGGAGCGAGTACAGACCGACGAGGCGGGCCCCGGAGACATCGTCGCGATCGCCGGCATCCCGGAGATCATGATCGGCGACACCCTCGCCGACCCGAACGACCCGCGCCCGCTCCCGCTGATCACCGTGGACGAGCCCGCGATCTCGATGACGATCGGAGCGAACAGCTCCCCGCTGGCCGGCCAGGTCAAAGGCTCGAAGGTCACCGCGCGCCTGGTCAAGGACCGGCTGGACCGCGAGCTTGTCGGCAACGTGTCGCTGCAGGTGCTGCCCACCGAGCGCCCGGACACCTGGGAGGTCCGCGGCCGCGGCGAGCTGGCACTCGCGGTGCTCGTGGAAATCATGCGACGCGAAGGCTATGAGCTGACCGTCGGCCGCCCCTCCGCCGTGACGAGGGAAATCGACGGCAAGCTGCACGAGCCGGTCGAGCGCCTGAGCGTGGACGTGCCAGAGGAGTTCCTCGGCACGGTAACGCAACTGGTCTCCGTGCGGCGCGGCCAGATGGAGTCGATGACCAACCACGGCACGGGCTGGGTCCGCCTGGCGTTCCTCGTGCCGTCCCGCGGGCTGATCGGGTTCCGGACCCAGTTCCTCACCGAGACGCGGGGCACCGGCATCGCGCACCACGTCTTCGAGGGGTACGAGCCGTGGGCCGGCGCCATCCGCGGCCGGGCCACCGGCTCGCTGGTCGCCGACCGGTCTGGTGCCGCCAACGCCTACGCGATGTTCAACCTCCAGGAACGCGGCTCGCTGTTCGTCTCGCCCGGCACCGAGGTCTACGAGGGCATGATCGTGGGCGAGAACTCCCGGTCCGATGACATGGACGTGAACATCACCAAGGAACGGAAGGTCACCAACGTCAGGCAGTCAACGGGGGAGGAGCTCGAGCGGCTGGTCCCGCCCCGGCTGCTCAGCCTGGAGCAGGCCCTCGAGTTCTGCGCGGAGGATGAGTGCGCCGAAGTGACCCCGGTGGCGGTCCGCCTTCGCAAGACCATCCTCGACGCCAAGGAGCGCGCCCGGGTCCGCGGCCGTGTCTCCCGCGGCGAGCAGGCGCTCGGGTAGTCGGGAAGATTTTTTTATCCCGAACGATGCTGGCCGCCTCTATCGGCCCGCAACGCTCTCGCTCAGTCCGTGGGTTACCCGATCCCCAGGTAAATCGCGCTCCCAATGCCGACGACCAGGCAGTAGATGGCGAACGGCGTCAGGGCCCGGTTGGACTTCGATATGTACCGCATGAAGAACCGGAGCGCGAAGTAGGCGCCGATGAAAGACATCACCGAGCCCGCGAGCACCTGGCCCCGGACGCCGGCGCCGAGCGGCCCGGTCAGGTCCGGGATCTTCAGCACGCCTGCCGCCAAGATCACCGGAGCTGAGAGCAGGAATGAGAACCTCGCCGCGTCCTGCATGGAGAGCCCGCGGAACATGCCGCTCACCATGACGACGCCGTCCCGGCTGATCCCGGGCAGCAGCGCGAGGATCTGCGACGCGCCGAGGCCGAAGGCGCTCAGCCAGCCCACCTGGGTCAGCCGCCGGTCGGCCTGCACCGCGAGGCTGGCCTCCTGCTGCTTCAGCGCCCGCTGCCCCGAGGCGTGCCTGGACGGCGCGCCGGCCGCGCTGACGGCCGCCATCTGCCGGTCATCGACCGCTTGCCGCTCGTCCAGGCTAGCCCGCCGCCTGCGAACCGCCTCGCCGGCGAACAGGATCAGCCCGTTCACCGCGAGGAAGACAGAGGCCAGGACTGGCTTGCTGAAGTAAACGCGGAAGTCGTGCTCGAGCGCGAGGCCGGCGATGCCGACCGGGATCGTGGCCAGGATGATCATCCAGGACAGCTTCTGCTCGGTCGTCTGCGGCTCGAATCGTCGTGTGCCCGGCGCGGGGCGGGCCACGTGCGCCACCGAGCCGAAGAATCCCTTGACGATCCGTAGCCAGTCCCGCCAGAAGTAGATGATCATGGCGATCGCGGTGGCCACGTGCATTCCGACGATGAACGCGAGATACGGCGATTCGGGCGCCGACACATTGAGGTCCTGTGCCCACGATCCGCCTATGAGGGCCGGGATGATCACGTTGTGCCCGAGGCTGGAGATCGGGAAGAGTTCGGTGACACCCTGGATCAGCCCGACGACTATCGCCTCGGGATAGGTAAACGGATGGTACATAGCGCCCTCTCGCTCCGCGTGGAACGCGGGTCAGCCACGCCGCGCCCCAGGTCATCGTATCGGTGGGCCGCTATCCGGCGACGGCGGGTTGCCGACATCTTTTACCGGTCTGTAAAAACAGACGTAAATCGCCAATTTGGCCCGCATTGGCACGGAAGGTAGGCTCCGGGGGTGACTGGGCTACGGAGGCGCTGGGGGCGCGCCAGCATCGCGGCTGGCGCGCTGATCATCGGGGCTGGGCTCGCGATCTCGCTCGCGACCGCGACCACCGCGCCGACGGCGACCACGTCGACCCAGGGCATCGATGTGTCCTCGCTCCAGCATCCGCAGAACGCCGCCATCAACTGGCCTGCCGTAGCGGCGGCGGGCAACACGTTCACCGCGATAAAGGCGAGCGAGGCTACGTACTACGTCAATCCGTACTTTGCCTCGGACGCGGTGCAGGCGGCCAGGGCCGGGCTGTTCGTCATGCCGTATGCGTTCGCGAATCCGTTCCCGGCCAAAGACAACGGCTCCGCGCGGGACCAGGCGGATGCAGCGGTCCGCCAGCTCAGCGAGGCTGCCGTGCCAGCCAGCCAGATGCTGCCGCTCGCGCTCGACATCGAGGCCGATCCGTACGCGGCCAGGCAGCATAGCAACCGGTGCTACGGCCTGAGCCAGGCCGCCATGGTGACATGGATCAGGCAGTTCCTGGCGCAGGCCCAGCTCAAGACCGGTAAGAAGCCGGTCATCTACACCACGGCCGCCTGGTGGAACGCGTGTACCGGGAACAGCGCGGCGTTCGGCGGCTACCCGCTGTGGATCGCGTCCTACGGGATGTCCAACCCGAAGCTGCCCGCCGGGTGGCGCGACTACACGTTCTGGCAGCACGCAAACAAGGGCGCCGTCCCCGGCATTACCGGTTCCGCCAATGACCAGGACTACCTCGGCAGTCCATCAGGCAACCCAATCGCCTTGACGCAGTTCCAGGCGCTTACCTCGTCACGCTAAATCAGACGCGATTCGCCAATTTAGCCCGCATTGGCACGGTATTCGCTGTATGCTCCGGCGAGTGACTGGGCTACGGGGGCGTGCCAGCATCGCGGCCGGCGCGCTGATCATGATGGTAAGTCTGGCGATTCCAGCGGCGACAGCGACCTCCGCGACAGCGGCGACGTCACCGCAGGTGCAGGGCACCGACGTTTACAGCAAGACCACGGTCAGCTGGCCGAGCGTGGCGACGGCGGGCATGAAGTTTGCGGGCGTTGAAGCCATTCAAGGCAAGACGATCGTCAACACGAATTACGCCGCACAGGTGACCGGGGCGACCTCCGCCAACCTGTTGGTCATGCCGTATGTGTACGCCGACCCCGGCAAGATCACCGATGGCAGCACGCAGTTCGGCTATGCGTGGAACGTGATCAATTCGGTCCCCGGCATTCCTTATGCGCGCGGCGGCTTGATGCTCCCGATAGCGCTGGACATGGAGAGCGACCCGGTCAACTTCCCCGGCGAGCCCTGCTACGGCCTGACGCAGACCGCGATGGTGACGTGGATCGGCCAGTTCGTCGCCGCCGCGCAGAAGCAGACCGCCGTCGCCCCTGTTATCTATACGAACCCGAGCTGGTGGGCCAGCTGCACAGGCAACACCACGCAGTTCAGCGGCGACCCCCTGTGGATCGCCGATTACGGCGTATCGAGCCCGGCGATACCGCCCGGCTGGGCCGGCTACACGTTCTGGCAGAGTTCGAACACCGACTCAATCAACGGCATCAGCGGCCCGGGTGACCTCGACTGGATGCAAGGCGCTCCGGCCACCCTCGTCGCCAAGTCGGGGACCGGCGGCTCCTACCAGGTCCAGTCGCTGAACTCACTGGCCGGGCAGCCGGTCTCCTACTCCGCGGCCGGCCTGGGAACGGGCCTGTCAATGAGCTCCACTGGCCTCTTCAGCTGGTCCCCGACCACCCCAGTCGGCGCCCATCAGGTCACCGTCACGCCCACCAGTTCCGCTGTTCTCCCGGCCATGACGTCGTTCACGCTCAAGGTGCACGGGACGATCACGGTGGCTTCGCCCGGAAACCGGTTCTCCGCCGCGGGCAGCCCGGTAGCGTTCCGTGTCGCCACGTCGGGACCGGACCAGAATGCCGGCTTCCCGCCTTCCCTGCGCGCGGCCGGGCTGCCGGCCGGGGCGTCGATGAGCTCTTCCGGGCTGATCACCGGATGGCCGTCGAAGCCGGGCACGTTCAAGGTCACCGTCTCCGCGTCTGACGGGCTCGGCGGCATCGGGGCTGTGTCGTTCGCCTGGACGATCAAGGCGGCCGCTAACACCGGCTTCGCCGGGGCGATCCGGCAGGTCGGCGGCAGCGGCAAGTGCATCAACGACCCGGGCTCCAACACGGCGAACGGCACGCTCGTGAACCTGTGGAGCTGCAACGGCCATTCGAACCAGACGTGGACGGTCGTGCAGGACGGCACCATCCGCGTCCTCGGCAAGTGCCTGGACGTGGTGGGCGAGGGCAAGGCGAACGGAGCCAAGTTGCAGCTATGGACATGCAACTCCGCTGACGGTGCCCAGCTGTGGCAAGCGGGCAGCGACGGCGAGCTGGTCAACCCGCAGTCCGGAAAGTGCATCGACGTCGCGGTCTCCAGCGCCGTCAACGGCACCCGTCCGGTGCTGTGGACCTGCGCAAACCTCACGACCCAGCCGAACGAGCACTGGCTCAGGCCGGCGGCCAGCGTCTACTCGGGCCAGCCTGGCAAGTGCCTTGGCGTTGCCGGATCCATTGCCGAGCTGATCACCTGCGCGAACACCGCGACTCAGCACTGGGTGGCGCAGTCCAACGGCACCATCCGGGTAGGCAGCAACTGCCTGACCGAGAAGGGCGCGACCGCCGGTTCCGGACTGTCCATCGGACCGTGCTCCGGCGCGGCGGCCACGTGGAAGCTGGTTCCCGCCGGACCGATCGCCACCGAACTGGTCAGCGCTGCCTCCGGCCTGTGCGTGACAACCCCGTCGGCGGCCCCCAACGCCAGGCTCGCCATCGAACCATGCGCCGCCACCCCAAATGCCACCTGGCACGTCGAATAGCCCGGCCGTCAGCACCACGGGCCGAGACTGGGCTAACGCCACGACCGCGAGCAGCGCGTCAAGCGCGCACCGGCGCCCGCACAGCCCGGACTTCCCGAAATTTCCGCGCCCAGGAAATCCCCATTCCGGCCCGCCAGCCCCGGTGCGACTCCCATGATCACGCGCCCGCGCCGGAGTGCGCGGCTGTCGGCTCCTGCCCTCCAACCGGGCGAATCAAACTGATCGTCCGATAGCGCGAAAGATCCTGCACCCGCCAGCCTGCAGGATCTTGCTCCGTAATTTGATCTTGGTGCGTTTGGGGCCGCAGACACATCTGCGCCGCGTGGCGTATAGCCGTCAGACCATCGCGAAAAAGTCTGTGGTCCCGGCAGGCGCAGCCTGCCGGGACCACAGACGCAAACCGTTAGCGCTTGCCGGGTACGGCCGGGGTGCCGGATTTCGCCGGCCGGCGGGAGATCTTCGAGCCGAGCCAGACCAGCGGGTCGTACTTGCGGCCCGCGATGCGCTCCTTCATCGGGATCAGCGCGTTGTCGGTGATCTTGATGTGCTCGGGGCACACCTCGGTGCAGCACTTGGTGATGTTGCACAGGCCGAGGCCGAAGTCCTCCTGCGCGATTTCCCGCCGGTCCGCCTCGTCACACGGGTGCATCTCAAGCTCCGCGACCCGCATGAGGAACCGTGGGCCGGCGAACGCGCCCTCGTTCTCGGAGTGGTCGCGGATCACATGGCAGACGTTCTGGCACAGGTAGCACTCAATGCACTTGCGGAACTCCTGCGACCGGTTGACGTCCTCCTGCTGCATCCGGAACTCGCCCGGCTTGATCGCCGGATCCGGCGTGAACGACGGGATGCTGCGCGCCTTGGCGTAGTTGAAGGACACGTCGGTGACCAGGTCCCTGATCACAGGGAAGGTGCGCAGCGGCGTGATCGTCAAGACCTCGTCCGGGGCGAACGTCGACATCCGGGTCATGCAGCCGAGCCGGGGCCGGCCGTTGATCTCCATCGAGCACGACCCGCACTTGCCCGCCTTGCAGTTCCACCGGATCGCCAGGTCGCTGGCCTGGGTGGCCTGCAGCCGGTGCAGCACGTCGAGGACGACCTCGCCCTCGTTGACCTCGACCTGGTAGTCGGTCAGCGCGCCCGACCCGGCGTCGCCGCGCCAGACCCGAAGCGAAGCCTTGTACCCCATCAGTGGCCCTCCCCTTCCGTCGACGCCGACGCGGCCGGAGGCGCCGACGGCAGCCCGGCCAGTTCTTCCTCGGTCATGTACTTCTTGAGCTCGGACTTGTCGAACAGTTCGAGCAGGTCCGGCCGCATGGCCGGCAGCGGCTGGTGGGTCAGCTCAACCTTGTCGCCGGTCAGCGTCAGGACCAGGTTGACCTTGCGCCATTCTGGGGACATCGCCGGGAAGTCCTCGCGGGTGTGCCCGCCGCGGGACTCCTGCCGCTCCAGTGCCGCGAGCGCCACGCACTCGGCGACAAGCAGCATGTTCCGCATGTCGAGCGCGTAGTGCCAGCCGGGGTTGTAGGCTCGCTCGCCCGGCACCGCCACGCGCGCGGCCCGCTCCTTGAACTTCTCAAGTTCGCCAAGCGCGGCCTTGACCTCGTGCTCGCGGCGGATGAGGCCGACTAGGTCCTGCATCGTCTGCTGCAGCTCGTGGTGCACCGTGTACGGGTTCTCGCCCTCGGTCCGCCGCAATGGGGCGAGCGCCTCCGCTACGGCTGCGTCAAGGTCAGCCCGGGACGCGGCAGGCCGGGAAGGAAGCCCTTCCACATAGTCGGCCGCACCGTCTCCGGCTCGCCTGCCGAACACCAGGAGGTCCGACAGCGAGTTGCCGCCGAGCCTGTTGGATCCGTGCATGCCGCCGGACACCTCGCCGGCCGCGAACAGGCCGGGCACCGAGGTCGCGGCGCTATCCGGGTCGACCTCGACGCCGCCCATCACGTAGTGACAGGTCGGCCCGATCTCCATCGGCTCCTTGGTGATATCGACGCCCGCCAACTCCATGAACTGGTGGTGCATGGATGGCAGCTTCCGCAGGATCTCCTCGGCCGGCAGCCGGGAGGCGACGTCGAGGAACACGCCGCCGTGCTCCGTCCCGCGCCCGGCCTTGATCTCAGAGTTGATCGAGCGGGCGACCTCGTCCCGTGGCAGCAGCTCAGGCGGTCGCCGGTTGTTGGCCTGGTCGGTGTACCACCGGTCGGCCTCTTCCTCGGTCTCCGCATACTGTGCTCGGAACACTTCCGGCACGTAGTCGAACATGAACCGCTTGCCCTCGGTGTTCCGCAGCACGCCGCCGTCACCGCGCACCGACTCGGTGACCAGCAGGCCGGCCACCGACGGCGGCCAGACCATGCCGGTCGGGTGGAACTGCACGAACTCCATGTTCAGCAGCGAGGCCCCGGCCAGCAGCGCCAGCGCGTGCCCGTCGCCGGAGTACTCCCAGGAGTTCGAGGTGACCTTGAACGTCCGTCCGATGCCGCCGGTAGCCAGCACCACGGCGGGCGCCTCGAACAGCACGAACTTGCCCGTGTCCCGGATATACCCGAAGGCGCCCGCGATCCGGTCACCGTCCTTCACCAGCCGGGTGATCGTGGTCTCCGCGAACACGCGGATCATCGCCTCGGGGTCGCCAAGCTGCTGCGAGTCGGCCTGCTGCAGGGCGACCACGCGCTGCTGCAGCGTGCGGATCATCTCAAGGCCGGTCCGGTCGCCGACATGCGCCAGCCGCGGGTACTCGTGGCCCCCGAAGTTGCGCTGCGAGATTTTGCCGTCCTTCGTGCGATCGAACAGCGCGCCCCACGCCTCGAGTTCCCAGACCCGGTCCGGTGCCTCCTTGGCGTGTAGCTCCGCCATCCGCGGGTTGTTCAGGAACTTCCCGCCGCGCATGGTGTCGCGGAAGTGCACCTGCCAGTTGTCCTTGGGGTTCACGTTGCCCATGGCAGCGGCGGCGCCGCCTTCGGCCATCACCGTGTGGGCCTTGCCGAACAGCGACTTGGAGATGATCGCGGTCTTCTTGCCGCGCGCGCGGGCCTCGATCGCCGCGCGCAGCCCAGAGCCACCCGCGCCGATCACTACCACGTCGTAGGAAAAACGCTCGATGTCGTCGGTCATACCATTCGCCCGTTCGGCTTAATTGAAGAATCGAAGGTCGGAGATCGCGCCGCTGGCGACCAGCATGACGTACAGGTCGGTGAGCATCAGCGTGCCAAGCGTGGTCCACGCGAGCTGCATGTGCCGGGCGTTCAGCTGGGAGATCTTCGTCCACGCCCAGTACCGCACCGGGTGCTTGGAGAAGTGCTTCAGCCGGCCCCCGGTGATGTGCCGGCAGGAATGGCAGGACAGCGTGTACGCCCAGAGCAGGATCACGTTCGCCAGCATGATGAGCGAGCCGAGACCGAAGCCGAAGTTCCCGTCCGGCCCGCGGAACGCCTGAGTCACGTCCCAGGTGTTGAGCAGCGAGATCAGGACCACGACGTAGAAGAAGTAGCGGTGCAGGTTCTGCATGATCAGCGGGAACCTGGTCTCGCCGGTGTACTTGGCGTGCGGTTCCCGGACCGCGCACCCGGGCGGCGACTGCCAGAACGACCGGTAGTAGGCGCGCCGGTAGTAGTAGCAGGTCAGCCGGAACCCGAGCACGAACACCAGCGAGACGAACGCGTACGGGATGATCGGCGGCACCGCGGGGATCCACGTCCCCAGCGAGGACGACCCCGGCACGCACTCGCCGCTGACGCAGGGCGAGTAGAACGGCGTCAGGTAGTGATACTGCGGTACGTAGTACCAGTGCCCGGTGAACACGCGAACGGTCGCGTACGTCACCCAGATGGTAAGCAGCGTGACGACGACGATCGGCGCCTGCTTCCAGTTGTCCTTGCGGAGGGTCCGCTCGGAGATCTGCGCCCTCGTTCTGGCAGGCGCATCCGATACTTGAGTCATCCTTCAGCGTCCTCGCTGCCTTGTGCGTGATCGTAACGCGACGCGCGGCCAAGCCAGCCCTCGCCCCCAGCGGGCGGGCTCAGGGGAAGCGCGCGTCCGATGCCCTTGAACTTATTCCAGTAAGTCTCAGGATGCCGCATCAGGGCACCATTCCAGCATGTGAGACTGGCTACACTGCGCGGCGCCGACGGACGCGGCGCGCGCGTAGCTGCGGTTTAGCGCGGGAGGGTGAGCAGCGTCACGCCCCCTCCGCGAGCGACGAGCGCAGGAACGCGACCTGGAGCAGCAGCAGGTTTTCCGCGACGACTTCCTGTGGCGTCATGTGCGTGACGCCGGAAAGCGGCAGCACCGAATGCGGATACCCGGCCGCGAGCAGCGCCGAGGAAAGGCGCAGCGAATGCGCGACGAACACGTTGTCGTCGGCCAGGCCGTGCACGATAAGCAACGGGCGGATGACAGACGCCACCGCTCGTTCGGGATCATTGTTGAGCGAACTCACCTCGTAGGCGGCCGGATTTTCGGCCGGGTCACCGAGGTAGCGCTCGGTGTAATGCGTGTCGTAGAGCCGCCAGTCGGTCACCGGCGCGCCTGCGATTCCGGCGTGGAAGACGTCGGGGCGGCGCAGCACGGCGAGCGCCGACAGGTACCCGCCGAATGACCAGCCGCGGATGCCGACCCGGCTCAGGTCCAGGTCGGCGAATTCCGCCGCGGCCGCGTGCAGCGCCGTGACCTGGTCCTCCAGCACGCCGGTCGCGAAGTCGCCGGCTACCGTCCGGTCCCAGGCCGGGCCGCGGCCGGGGGTGCCGCGGCCGTCCGCGATGACGACCGCGAACCCCTGCTCGGCGAACCACTGTGAGTTGAGGAAAACACCGGTGGTCTTGAGCACCTGCTGCGAGTGCGGGCCGCCGTACGGGTCCATGAGCACGGGAAGCTTGCGGCCCGGCTCGTGCCAGGAGGGGAACAGCACGGCGGTGCAGATTCCTGTCGGCCCGGCGTTCAGCAGCCGCGGTTCGGGACGCGGCAGGCTGGGCTCCTGTGCGAGGGAGACGATCTCCCCGGTCGTTTTCCCATTTTTATTTATCCGAACGGAGAGTTGGTTCCCCGCCAAGGTCCGGCTGCTCACCACGGTGGTCCCGCCTCGCGCGCGGGCAGTGTGCAGCCCGGGCTCGGTCGCGACCTCGGCGAGGCCATCCGGACCGCACCGCCACACGCCGATCTCGGTGGATTCGGTGGAGCCGCGGAACAGTACCGCGTCGCCGTCGGCGGCGACGATCTCGCGGACCTGCAGGCCGGCGGGGGTGAGCGGCGTCGCGGTGGCCAGTTCGGCCGCGGGTGCGACGACCAGCCGCCTGGTGTCCTCGCTGATCGTGGTCCACACGATGCGGCCGTCGTCAAGCTGGGCGGGCACGCCGCCGATGATGTCGGTCCAGTGCGGGTCCCGGTCTTCGCGGATGATCTCGCCGCTGATCCCGTTGACGATCTGCATGGTCTTCTGGTCCCGGCTCTGGGCGACGATGAGCAGGTCGATATCCCAGCAGGCGGTGACCAGATAGGGCAGTTCCTTCCGGTCCCAGCCCGCCGGCTCGGTCGTCGCCGGTCCCGGCGCAGCGGCGCTCGCCGGGGCGATGACCAGCGACACTTCGGCGTTCGGCGTGCCCGCCGCCGGGTACTTGACGGCGACCGGCTCGCGGTCGGGGTTGGCCGGGTCGGCGATGTGCCAGCGCCTGACCGGCGATTCGTCGACCCGGGCGATGAGCAGCTGGGCGCCGTCCGGTGACCACCAGTAGCCACGGGCGCGGCCCATCTCCTCGGCGGCGACGAACTCGGCCAGGCCGAACGTGACGCCAGCCTCGGCGGCGACCACGTGGTCCTCGCCGGTCTGCAAGTCGACGACCCGCAGCACGCCCTCGTGCACATACGCGACCTTGCGCCCGGCCGGGTCGGGCCGCGGGTCGAGCGCGGGGGTGCGGGCGGGCACCAGCCGCGGCGCGGCCGACGGGTCGCTCAGCGGCGCCGCGTATACCTGCCCGGACAGCGCGAACACCGCGAGGCTTTGCGCGGCGTCCGTCGCGTACGACACGATGCCCGCCGCGGTCTCCCTGACCCGCTCCCGGCGGGCGCGCTCCTCGGGGGACAGTTGCTCCTCGTCGGCGCCAAGTGCGGCCGGGTCGGCGACCAGGCGTTCGGCGCCGGTGGCGGCGTCGGCTTCCCACAGGCAGGTGACCGGGTCCTCGCCCCCCTTCGTCCTCAGGAACGTGACCCGTGTGCCGTCCGGTGATATCTGGAAGGCTCGCGGCGTGCCGAGCGTGAACCGCTGTGTCCGGGCCTGCTGCCGGGGGAAGCTGTCGGTCATACCTGCGATCTTGCCAGCACTCTGTCAGTCTCGCTCGCCTCCGGGCCGCCTTCACGCGGGCTAGACGGGATCCGCCGGCCCGAGCAGCTCCTCAAGGAAAAAGCGGGTCTTGAGCGGTGGTTCCCGGTAGGGATACATCTGCTCCAGGAGTGCCAGCGCTTCGTCTGGGGTGCGTATCCCGGTCTGCTTGAGCAGCACTTCGATGTCCTCGTCGTCTTCGCCAAGGCGCATCGCTATCAGCTTCATGGCTAGCAGGTATCGCGGGGAGGCGGTCGTGATCTCGATGCCGTGCACGTCGGGAAGCGGGCGAGCATCCTCGTCGCTTCCTGGCATGAAGCCCTTGGCCGCGTCGTTCAGCCAGTCCTCAGGCAGTCCGAGTCGCTCGGCTACGCGGGCAGCCGCCTGATAGATGACCGCCTTCGGCTCAAAGACAGCGTCGATGTCCTTGGTAACCCGCCGCGTGGAGTAGGCGAGCGCCATCGCCGCTCCGCCCACGATGAAGATCTGGCCGTGCACGCCTTCCCTGGTCAGTTCGTCGCCGAGTTCCTGCAGGGCGGCGACGATCCTTGACCGGGTGAAATGCTTGTCAGGCACGGTCGAACACCTCTCGCGCGATAAACACCCCGTGCCGCGCGAACACAGCCGGAGTATGTGCCAGCGTGTAGGCGTGGAACGCGGGGCGACTGGCCACGAACCACCAGGGCTCGGCGAAGCGGCCAGGTTCGTTGACCCAGGCAGGAATGGGTACACCGCCTTCGATGGCGAAAAACTCGGCTAGCCCGGCGAGGGCCGCGTCGAACCGCACGTCACCGGTCGCCGGCGGCTTGTCCTCGATAAGGGCGATCTGCCCGGGCCGCGTCGAGCCCCGAAAGTCGTCGGCGAAACCGAACATGAGGCGGACCGCGTCCTGCTCGCGGCCCTCAGCCAGGTCTGCGCCAATCGTGGCTGCCAGATCGGCAAGCGTCGCCGCGCCGCGCCGCATTCTCGGCCGCGCGGCAAGGGACAGGTCGTGGTCGCAGGCCGCGAGAAGCCGCTCGAGCGTGGCGAGCACAGGGGTTCGGGCGCCTGACTCGTACGCAGCGACGGCCGGCTGGGCGGTCCGCGCCCGGCGTGCGAGATCGTGCTGGCTAATCCCGGCCGCCAGCCGCGCGCTCTTGATCAGCTCAGCAGTATGCATACCTTATTATACACAAGTTGATATAACGAACATGGCATACACAACTTCGATAATCACGAAGCGTTAGACGTTAGAGAGGACCATGGCGGAACGAAGCTTGCTGCTCGTGCACGCGCACCCGGACGACGAGTCGATCGGCACCGGCGCGACGATGGCCAAGTACGCGGCGGAAGGTGCCCGGGTCACGCTCGTGACCTGCACGCTCGGCGAGCTCGGGGAGATCATCCCGCCCGCGCTTGCGCACCTGCTCCCCGACGAGCTCGGCGAGTACCGCATCGGCGAGCTGGCCCGGGCCTGCGAGGCGCTCGGCGTGTCCGACCACCGGTTCCTCGGCGGCGCCGGGCGGTGGCGCGATTCCGGGATGATGGGGCTGCCGGACAACGACGACCCGCGATGCTTCTGGCAGGCCGACGTGGACGAGGCGGCGGCCGCGCTCGCGGCGGTCGTCCGCGAGGTCGCCGCCGGCGTGATCGTGACCTACGACGCGAACGGCTTCTATGGGCACCCCGATCACATCCAGGCGCACCGGGTGGCGCGGCGCGCTCACCAGCTGACCGGCGCGACCGCGAAGTTCTACGCGACCGCGCTGCCGCGCTCGATGCTCGCGCAGGTCGTCAGGCTGCCAGCGGACTCGTGGTTCAAGCCCGTCACGGACCCTTCCGTGGCCGTTCCCGACGACCAGGTCACGACAGAGATCGACGCGACCGCGTACCTGGACGCCAAACTGGCCGCGATGCGGGCGCACGAGACGCAGATCACGATGGATGGCGAGTTCTTCGCGCTGTCCAACGAATACGGGATGCGCGTGCTCGGCACCGAGTACTACACGCTGCTAGCCGGCGCCCGCGGCCCTGGCGCACCTTACGAGGGCGACCTCTTCGCGCGCTGACGCAACCGGGACTCGGTAGCCTGCTGCTTCATGGGGACACCGCAGGGCCTGTCGCGAAGAGGGCAGCGCGCTTTCACGGCCGTGACCTACCTGGTGCTGCTGGTGCTCGGCATCATGCAGGGCATCATCGGCAGCTTCCAGTACAGCCGCGGCCCCGTTCCGCTGGTGGCGATCGCCCTGGCTGTGGCGATATTCGTCACGTGCCTGCTGTGCGGCTGGGGGATGCGCTCCTTCGCCGGCGGGCTGGTCCCCGCGGTCGGCTGGATCGTCACGGCGTTCGTGCTGTCGATGCCAAGCTCGCACGGCAGCGTGATCGTCACCGCCACCTCCGCCGGCGAGTGGTGGCTATACGGCGGCGCGTTCGCCGCCGCCGGGGGAGCGGCGGCCGCGTTCATCCTCTGGGCGCGCGGCCGGTCCCGCCGCCGCTGAGCCCGCTGAGCCCTCCCGCTGAGCCCTGCCCGGTCAGGCGGTCAGCACCGCCTCGGTGAAGCGCTCCAGGGCCCACTCGAGCTCGTCCTCGGTGATCACCAGCGGCGGCGCGAGCCGGATCGTGGACCCGTGCGTCTCCTTGGCGAGCACGCCGAGCGAGGCGAGCCGCTCGCACACCGCGCGGCCGTCGAGCGACCCGAACGTGACCCCGGCCCACAGCCCGCGGCCGCGCACGGACGACACCACCGACGCAGGCAGCGCGGTCAGCCGCGAGTGCAGAACCGACCCCAAAGAGGCCGACCGTGCCTGGTACTCCCCGGTGCGCAGCATCGCGATGACCTCCCTGGCGACCGCGCACGCCAGCGGGTTACCGCCGAACGTGGACCCGTGCTGTCCGGGCCGCAGCACGCCGAGCACCGACCGCGACGACACCATCGCCGAGACTGGCACGATGCCGCCGCCCAGCGCCTTGCCGAGCAGGTAGGCGTCGGGCGTGACCTCGTCCAGTGCGCACGCGAACGTGGTCCCGACCCGCCCGAGCCCGGACTGGATCTCGTCCGCGATCATCAGCGCGCCCGACGACGTGCACTGGGCGCGCACCCCGGCGAGGAACCCGGGCGGCGGCACGACCACGCCAGCCTCGCCCTGGATCGGCTCGATCAGCACGGCGACGATCCGCGACCCGTAGGCCTGGAAGACGGACCGCAGCGCGGTCAGGTCTCCGTACGGGACGGAGACGAATCCCGGCGTGTACGGCCCGAAGCCGTCTTTCGCGTCCGGGTCGGACGAGAACGACACGATCGTGGTGGTGCGCCCGTGGAAGTTTCCGTCGAACACCACGATCACCGCCTGGTCGGCGGGGACGCCGCGGACCTCGTATCCCCACTTGCGCGCGACCTTGATCGCCGTCTCGACCGCCTCGGCGCCGGTGTTCATCGGCAGCACCATGTCCATGCCAGCCAGTTCGGCGAGCTCGGCGCAGAACGGCCCGAACTGGTCGTGGTCGAACGCCCGGCTGACCAGCGTGACCCGCTCGAGCTGGCGCTGCGCGGCGGCCACCAGGCGCGGGTGCCGGTGCCCGAAGTTGAGCGCCGAATACCCGGCCAGCATGTCCAGGTACCGCCGACCATCGGTGTCGGTCACCCAGACGCCGGACGCGGAGGCGGCGACGATCGGCAGCGGGTGATAGTTGTGCGCGCTGTACTCGCGCGTGAGTCCGGCCAGGGCGCTAGAGTCCGGCAGTGTCTCGGTCATGATCGCGATCCCCCTCGCCTCTTAGGAACGCAGCTCGAGCGTGCAGCACTTGGCGCTGCCGCCGGCCTTGAGCAGTTCGGACATGTCCACGGGGACTGGCATGAACCCGCGCGCGGAAAGCTGCCGCGCCAGGCCGGTCGCCTGCGCGGGGAGCACCACGTGGTACCCGTCGCTGACCGCGTTCAGCCCGAGCACCTCGGCGTCCTCGTCCTTGGCCTCGATCAGCTCGCTGAACAGCGAGCCGAGCGCGGCACGCCCGGCGTCGTCGAAGGCGGCGGGGTAGTACATCGCGGTGGTCGCGTCGAGCACGCACAGCGCGGTGTCCAGGTGGTAGAAGCGCGGGTCCACCAGCCGCAGGCTCACCACCGGCAGGCCGAACACCGCGGCAAGCTCCGCCGCGGCGCCCAGGTCGCTGCGGAACCCGTACCCGGCGAGCAGCGTCTGCCCGGCGACGAGGATGTCTCCCTCGCCCTCGTTGTAATACCCGGGCACGCGGACCACAGGCCAGCCGTTGGTCCTGAACCAGTCGAGGTACGCCCAGGCTTCCGCGGCGCGCTCCGGGTACCGGAACCGGGTGCCGAGCACGGTCCCGCCGATGACCGTCGCCCCGTTGGCGGCGAAGACCATGTCCGGCAGCCCCGGGACCGGCTCGATGGTGCGTACCTCGTGCCCGAGGCCGAGGTAGGTCTGCCGGAGCCGTTCCCACTGCGCCATCGCGAGCCCGGCGTCGGCGGGCTCGTCCGGCCGCATCCAGGGGTTGATCGCATAGGTCACGGCGAAATGCGCCGGGGGGCACATCAGATAGGTCCTACCGGTGGCGGCCCGGCGCGTTTCGTCGTTCGTCATGGCGTCAAGAGTAAGGAGCTGAGCTGCCCGGATAACACCGCGTGATCATGCGTCCGAGCGACGATTCGTTGCGTTTTCCCGCCGGTTTAGCGCCATTCGTTGCGCGGGCCTTAGCGGCCTACGTCGCGCGCCAGGTCCAGCCCGAGCAGCAGGTCCGCCGCCGCGAACGTCTCGAACTTCACCCCGTCAGGCTCGCCGGGATCACCGGCCAGCGCGTCCAGTTCGCGCAGCGCCGCCGCTGTGTCCAGGCCGTCGGCAACCGCGCCGGTGATCGCGCCGGCGTACCGCCGCGACATCGGCCCGCTCGGCGACCGCGCCCAGCGCGCGACCAGTTCCCGCCATTCAGCGAGGGTTTTCGCAGCACCGCTGGGGTCCCCGCCGTTCACGAGCGGCTCGCCGTACCCATGCCTCATCAGCGTCATCCGAACGGACAGCGGCTCCTCCCCGAGCTCCAGCCGCTCCCGCAGCGGGCGTGCTGTCGCCCCGCCGGTCCCGTCTGCGGAACTCGCCACCGCGATCCAGTGCCGGGCCAGCCCCGCGACCGCCGGCCCGGCCGGCTCCGCACGGACGCCGACGTCGAACAACGGCGCGCGTACCCCGTCGGCGAACAAGCCGGCCAGCTGGTCATTGTCCGTCAGCGTGTGCCCCGGCGGGTGGATGTTCAGCTCCGCGCAGACCGCGCGCAGCTCGTCCGCATGGTCGGGGCGGAGATCGACGAGGGTGGGAGCAAGCCGCGACCGTTCGGACAATCGCCGGAGAATGTCGGCGGCGAGGTACGCGCGCACCTGCCCCAGCCCCGTGCGGCGCGCCGCGACCAGCACCCGGAACTCTCCGCGGTGCGCGGGCCGCACGTCGCTATCGCCAAGCCTCAGCACCCTGCCACGTTAGCCCGGTCGCCTCGATCTGCCCGCGGGCGGGTCAGCGCGCCAGGGCGTGCAGGCGCTCGCCGGCCGCCGCGACACGCTCGTCGGTCGCGGTGAACGCGACGCGGATGTGCTGTGCGCCGTCAGGCCCGTACATGGAGCCCGGGCCGACGAGGATGCCGCACTCGGCGGCGAGCAGTTCGCAGGCCGCCCAGCAGTCCAGCCCGGGGCGGGTCGCCCACAGGTATAGCCCGGCCTCGGAGTGGTCGACGCGGAACCCGGCGGCGGTCAGCCCGCCGATCAGCACCTCGCGCCGCGCCCCGTACAGCGCCCGCTGCCCGATCGCGTGCTCGTCGTCGGTGAGCGCGGCGACCATCGCCGCCTGCACCGGTTCCGGCACCATCATGCCTGCCTGCCGCCTGATCAGCAGCAACTGGGAGATCAGCGACGGGTCGCCGGTCACGAACCCGGCCCGGTAGCCCGCCAGGTTCGATCGCTTGGACAGCGAGAAGACGGCGAGCACCCCGTCATAGCGCCCGTCGCACACCGACGGGTGCAGCACCGACACGGGGGAGACCGACCAGCCGAGCTCGATGTAGCACTCGTCTGATGCCAGCACGCAGCCGCGCGAGCGCGCCCACACCACGGCGTCCCGCAGCTGGCCGGGCGGCAGCACCCGGCCGGTCGGGTTGGACGGCGAGTTGACCCACAGCAGTCCCGCCGAATCAGGCCCGTCCTTGTCGATCGGGGTGTCGGCGGCCACCGGCGCCGCGCCGGCCAGCCGCGCCCCGATGTCGTAGGTCGGGTACGCCAGGGACGGGTAGACCACCGTGTCGGCCGGGCCGAGTCCGAGCATGACGGGCAGCCACGCGATGAACTCCTTGGTGCCGATCACCGGCAGCACCGAGTCCGGGTCGACGTGCACCCCGTGGCAGCGCGCCAGCCACCCGGCGGCCGCCGAGCGCAAGTCAGCCGTGCCGGCGGTCAGCGGGTAACCGGGCGCGTCGGCCGCGGCCGCCAGGGCGCGCTGAATGACGGGCGGCACCGGGTCGACGGGCGTTCCGATCGACAGGTCTACCGCGCCGCCGGGGAAGGCGCGGGCCTTCTCCCGGAGCGGCGCGAGTTCGTCCCAGGGGTAGCTGGGCAGTCGTGCGGCGAGTGTCACTCTTCCTCGGCCTGCGGCGGAAGCGCCGCGACGACCGGGTGGTCCTTGCCGATCTTGCCGACCTTGGACGCGCCGCCCGGGGAGCCAAGTTCCTCAAAGAAATCGACGTTGACCTTGTAGTAGTCCTTCCACTGCTCAGGCACGTCGTCCTCGTAGTAGATGGCCTCAACGGGGCAGACGGGCTCGCAGGCACCGCAGTCCACGCACTCGTCCGGGTGGATGTAGAGCATGCGGTCGCCCTCGTAGATGCAGTCCACCGGGCACTCTTCGATGCATGCCTTGTCAAGCACATCGACGCACGGCTGCGCGATGACGTAGGTCACGTGAGCTCCTCTTCAACTTCTTAACCCTGCTACCACACAGTATGGCGGTTTCCCCGCCGTGCTGCGCTAGCTGGCGACAATACTCCCGGCCGCTCCGCCGGGGTCGGTCTGCCAGGAGGTTTCGGTCAACCCGGCCGTCCACTGATAGCCGCCGTAGCGCACCTGGGTGATCCCGTAGGAGCTGGCGTTGGTGAGGAGCCAGTTGGCCACCGTCCACCCGCTGGCCGCCGTAACCCTGAACGTTCCCGAGTCTCCCGAACGGGCGGTGGTTGCCCGCAGCACCGGCCCTTTCTCCCTCGGCCGGCCGAACGTCCCGTCCATCGCCCGCATGGCGGCCGCCAGGTCCAGCCGGGTGCTGACGCCGTTTTGCGCCGCCTGGGTCGCCGGGTCGTACCAGCAGGTGACCGCGTGCGGGGTGGCGGTGAACTGCGCGGCGAGCGCCGCGCCTGTCTGGGCGTACTGCTGGTAGGCGTAGCCGTCGGCGCTGTGCTGTACGTCCTGGGCGGCCTCGTAGACGGGCAGCCGCGTGTAGCCGGGGACCTTCACGAGGGCGCCGAAGAACGCCCCCGCCGCGTAAGCGGGATCTTCGAGCTCGGCGGGGGTGCCCCAGCCTTCCGAGGGACGCTGCTGGAAGACTCCGACCGAGTCCAGGTCCCCGTAGCTGAGGTTCTCCAGCTTGGACTCCTGCAGCGCCGTGGCGTACGCGATGGTGAGCGCCTGGCGCGGCAGGTGCTCCCGCGCGGCGACGCCGGCGATGATGGCCGCGTCCGAGGCCTGCACGAAGTCGAGCGGGAACGCGTTCGCGCCGGCACCTGACTGGCAGCCGGGCGTGGTGAGCAACCGGACGACGATGTGCTGGTAGGCGGTGTAAGCCGCGAACGCGCCACCGGCGAGCAGGACCGCGATCACCGTGAGAACGATGAGCGGGCGGCGCCACGAGGGGCGTTGATAATGGTCTGGCACGGCGCGCCTCGGAGTGGTAGGCACAACACTTGAAGGTACCTGTACACAGGACCTTTCGGTGTTAATCCGGGGGGACGACCCCCCTGGACCCCCCGGTATGGGGGCTTGCATAGCCCCCAAACCCCCCCGCGATAGGCTCCGACGCCATGAGCGAGTCGCTGAAGTCCCCGCTGTCACCGGCCATCGACGATCTGTGGGAGCAGCGGGCCGGACTGAGCCCGCAAGATTCCGCCGCGCGCGCTGAGGTCGTCGCGGCCGTGGACCAGATCGACGCGGGCGATGCGCGGGTGGCGTTCGTCGATCAGGAGACCGACGAGGTCGTGGTCGACGAGCGCGCCAAGCGGGCGATCCTGCTCGCGTTCCGGCTGCTGCCGATGGCCCAGTCGCAGGTCGGCGACTTCCGCTACCACGACCGGGTGCCGCTCAAGACGCGCCTGGACGGGGTGCGCGTGGTGCCGGGCGCGATCGCCCGCTGGGGCTCGTTCATCGCCCCTGGCACCGTGCTCATGCCGTCGTTCGTGAACATCGGGGCGTACGTGGACTCGGGCACGATGGTGGACACCTGGGCGACGGTCGGGTCGTGTGCCCAGATCGGCAAGAACGTGCACCTGTCCGGCGGGGTCGGGATCGGCGGCGTGCTCGAGCCGCCGAACGCGATCCCGGTGGTGGTCGAGGACGAGTGCATGATCGGCTCGCGGTCGATGGTGGTCGAAGGCGCGCGGGTGCGGACCGGCGCGGTGCTCGGCTCTGGCACGAACCTCGCGAAGACCACGCACGTCATCGACGTGCAGACCGGGGAGGAACTGCCCCGCGGCGAGGTGCCGCCGTGGTCGGTCTGCGTCAGCGGCATGCGGCCGCGGACGTTCCCCGGCGGGGAGTTCGGCATGCCGTGCGTGCTCGTCCTGCGGCGCCTGCCCGAGGGCAGCAGGCACGACAAGGCCGAGCTGAACGCGATCTTGCGGGATCACGGAGTAGATGTCTGACCGCGCTACCGTGGATAGCGTCATGAACGGAAACAACTCACGCCGGGTCCGCCGACAGGGACCCGTTACGCTGCGCGATAAGCAGATACCGACGACCACGACCGACCAGCGGCTGCTGGACAGGCGCGGTCCTTCTGACTGGGTGCACACCGACCCCTGGCGCGTGATGCGCATTCAGGCGGAGTTCGTCGAGGGCTTCGGGCTGCTCGCCGAGCTGGGGGTGGCGGTCTCGCTGTTCGGCTCCGCGCGCACCGGGCCGGGCACCGGCGAGTACCAGCTCGCCGAGCAGATCGCGGCGGGGCTGGTGCACGCGGGGTACGCGGTGATCACCGGGGGCGGCCCGGGGATCATGGAGGCGGCGAACAAGGGCGCCGTCGAGGCGGGCGGCGTCTCAGTCGGCCTCGGCATCGAGCTCCCGACGGAAACCGGGCTCAACGACTACGCGAACGTCGGCCTCGAGTTCCGCTACTTCTTCGTCAGGAAAACCTGCTTCATCAAGTACTCGCAGGCGTTCGTCGTGCTGCCGGGCGGCTTCGGCACGATGGACGAGCTGTTCGAGGCGGTGACGCTGGTCGCGACGGGGAAGATCACCAGGTTCCCGATCGTCCTGGTTGGCAGCCAGTACTGGTCAGGCCTGCTCGCCTGGCTGAAGGAGACGATGCTCGGCCAGGGGAACATCGGCGCCGACGAGCTGGACCTGATCAAGGTCGCCGACGAGCCGGAAGAGGTCATCAAGATCATCAAGGAAGCTCACACCGACTTGTCTTTCCGCTGACCCCGGCCGCCCGCCCGGCCGATGGCCCGGCCGATGACCCGCCGGACGGTCCACCCGGGGCGCGGCCTGCCGAGGACGGCCTCGGCCGCGTCCAGGCTGCTGCGGACCTCGGCCACGTGCCGGGTCCGCACCGCGGTCCCGCCGAGCCAGCAGCAGGCGGCGGCCAGTTCCCTGGCGCCCGCCACCCCCAGACCAGCGGCGCTGGCGTCCACGTCGGTCAGCGTGGACCAGCCGGCCCGCAGCGTGCGGTCCAGGTGCGCCATCGGCACCGTGACCAAGATGCGGTCGGGCGCGATCCCGGTGCTGCGGGCGCGCTCGGCCGCGGTAATGCCGGCGCAGATCAGGCTGGCGCCGCTGCGCAGCGCCAGCCTCGGGTCGGAAACCAGGTCGGCGGACTCATCGTCGCCGCTGATGACCACGTCGGGCAGCCACGCCCTGATGGCCGCGATGAGCGCCGGACCCCCATGACCGACTTCGATCACATTTGCCCCGGCGTGACCTGCGGCGACGGCGTCGTCGAGGCTGCCGGCCGCGGTCAGCAGGGCCGTGCCGGGGTCGGGCAGGACGGTTCCGGAGTGCGAGTTCACACGCAGAGCATGGCACGATTCTGTATGTGCCTGTCGTATTGCTTATCGCTGTCGTGGTCGTCGTGGTCGTGGCGGTGCTCGTCGCCCGCGGCCGTGGCGGCCAGTTGTCGGCGGAGCGTACCGATTACGCCCCGCTTGAGCTTGGCCCGGTGACCGCCACGGACGTCGTGCTGCTCCGGCCCCCGACGTCGCTGTGGGGCTACAACGTGCAAGCCACCGACGAGGCGATGGACCGGATCGCCGAGTCGATCAGGGAACGCGATGTCCGGATCGTGGCGCTTGAGCAGCTCGTGACCGACCTGAGCGCGGACCACGCCCCGCCCCCTTTCGCCAGCCCGTACGTGGGTACCCGCCGTCGGAGGTCGGCCGAGACGGGCCTGCCGGGCAGCGAGGGTTCGGGCCCGCCGCCGGAACGGTCGCATGACTGAGCCCGCGGGCGCGGCGGTGCCGGGGCCTGACGGCAGGCCGCGCTGCCCCTGGGGGCTGAGCGCGCCCGAGTACGTCGCCTACCACGACGAGGAATGGGGCCGCCCGGTGCGCGGCGATCAGGCGATCTTCGAGCGGCTGAGCCTGGAGGCCTTCCAGTCGGGACTGTCCTGGCTCACGATCTTGCGCAAGCGCGAGAACTTCAGGACGGCGTTCGCCGGCTTCGATCCCGCGGTGATCGCCGAATTCGGGCCGGACGACGTGACCCGCCTGCTGTCCGACCCTGGCATCGTGCGGAACCGGGCGAAGGTCAACGCGGTGATCACGAACGCGCGCGCGGCGCTGACGCTGCCTGACGGGCTGAGCGACCTGGTCTGGAGCTTCGCCGAGGCGGACCCGGCGCCGCCGGCGCCGCGCACGCTGGCGGACATCCCGGCGCAGACCCCCGCCTCCAAGCGACTCGCCGCACAGTTGCGCAAGCACGGCTTCACCTTCACCGGCCCGGTCACCGCGTACGCCACCATGCAGGCCTGCGGCCTGGTCAACGACCACCTGGCCGGGTGCTTCGCGCGCGCTATGCAGCCCAGCGGATGACGCGGCGTGTAACAATACGCGGCATGGACGACGACGATCCCGACATCGCGGAGCTTTTCGCACCGATCGACCCGTCGAAGGCGCTTGGGGTGGTGCTCAGCGAAGCGCATGAGGTGCTTTCCCACATCCACGAGCCGGTCGACGCGGAACTGTGGGGATCCGACATGATCGGCGCTCTGTCCGCCGGGATCGGCGAGCCGGAGGTCATGGCGGCGCTCGCCGCCTCCCTGGTGCCGGCCGCGGAGGAGACCGCGACGCTGGAGGCGCTGGCCCTGCTGCGGATCTTCGGCGCGATCGGATCGCCAGAGCTGGCCGCCACGGCCACCGCGGCGGCGGAGCGGGTGGCGGCGCTCGGCGTTTCAGAGCCGGACTGGGCGAGCGCGATCGGCTCGCCGACGGTGGGGGAGTGCTGGCACTACAGCGACATCGGCGGCCGGCAGGAATCGGTGACGATGACGTTCGGCTACGGCGAATCCGAGCACGCCCTATCGACGCTTATCGACCACGCCAACGGCGGCCGGATCAAGGACGTGTGGGTCGGCGACGCCGCCGGGCTGCTCGACAAGACCTGGCTGGCCGCGGAGAACGACCCGCTGGTGGTGTTCGAGAAGATCAACGCGACCGACGCGCGGGACCGCATTGAGCGGGCGATCAGCGCCGGCGAAGGCCCGGAGAAGCCGGACCAGGCGGACGACCTCACCGCGCACCGCGCTCTGCTGCACGCGCGGATGCGCTTCCTCGCCGCGCGGTAACGGCGCCTGCTTCTTGCCTCTTGTTGCCTCTTGCTGAAATGCTCCGCCGCTGCCGGACATGAGGTCAGTGTCACCGGCACTCGAGCGAAGGAGCAGACTTGGCAAGTCCGCCGCAAGTCGGCGCGGATGAGCGGCAGGCGCGCTTCGAAGCGGTCTACGCGGCCTATCACGCGCCAGTCCTCGGGTACGCGCTGCGCCGTACGGCCAGCCCCGATGACGCCTCCGACGTCATCGCCGAGACCTTCCTGACCGCCTGGCGCAGGCTGGACGAGATGCCAGCCGGGCCGCAGGCCCGGCTATGGCTGTACGGCGTGGCCAGGCGGGTGCTCGCCAACCATCACCGCGGCGAGCGCAGGCGGTCCGCGCTGGCCGAGCGGCTGCGCGGCGAACTGGCCGCCGCCTGCCTTCCGCCGGAATACCCGGGCGAGCTGGGGCGGATCGCCACCGCCTTTGGCCGGCTTCCCGAGCGGGAGCGGGAACTGCTCGCGCTGAACGCGTGGGAAGGCCTGGACTACGGCCAGATCGCCGTCGTCCTCGGTTGCTCGCGCAACGCCGTCCGCGTTCGCCTGCACCGCGCCCGCGGCAGGTTCGCGGCCGAGCTTGCCGCGAGCCGCGACCACGCCGCCGTCCGCGTCGTCCCGAACTGAATCGAGGATTCCATGCACGACATCACCCGGATTTCTCCTGTCACCGACGCCGAGGCGGCCCGGCTGGTCTCTCCCGCGGCGCTAGCGGACCTGGCCAGCGAGATCATGGCCACCCCGCTGCCTTCCGGATCGCCTCGCAGGTCACGGTCGCGGACATCCAGGCGGCGGCTACTGCTCGCCGGCGCTCCGCTCGCCGCCCTCGGCGTCGTTGCGGCCTTGCTCGTCGCCCTGCTCGGCCGCGGTTCTGACGCTGACAGCCCGGCCGCCATCCAGGCGCTCTCGTTCACCAAGGAACACGGGTACATCAGGGTCATCGTCCGTAACCCGCTGGCGGACGAGAGCTGGTACGACGCCGACTTCGCCAGGCACCACCTGAACATCAGGCTGACGCTTGTCCCGGTCTCCCCCTCGCTCGTCGGCACCGTCGTCGTGATCGACACGATGCCGGGCACCAGCGATTTCTCGACGATCACGGCGCAGGGCCGGTGCTGGACCGGCGGCGGTGGCGAGTCATGCCCGGTCGGCCTCGAGTTCCCGCTCGACTTCCACGGTCAGGCGCTGATCACGTTCGGCCGCGCCGCCAGGCCCGGCGAACAATACGAGTCTGTCGGTTCGGTGTTCGCGCGCGGTGAGGCGCTGCAAGGGCTGCGGCCGAAGGTGATCTTGCAGCGGGTCAGCACGGTGTGGGCGCTGCTGGCCCAGCGGCACGTCACGATCGCGACCTGCCGCGACGACAACAACAGCAACATTGACCCGAGCCAGGTCCCCGGCGACTGGTACGTCACGAACATGCTGCCCTGGGCCCCAGGCCAGGTCCTCGTCCAGGTAAACCCCCAGCCGGTCTACCAGGGCGGCTGAGGTACCCGGCACCACCCTTGCCCGCTAACTGTCCCGGCCTTGCCCTCTCCCCTACGCCCTGCCCTCTCCCCTTCGGCCCTTGCCCTCCCCCTCCCCTACGGCGTGAGGGCAACGGTCTTGCCGGCCGGGGTGAGCAGGCGGTGGTAGCCAGGCTGGCCCGGCAGCCGGGCGCTGTCGCCGCGAACGCGGCGGTACGCCCCGTCCGGGCCGGCCAGCACCAGCCCGTCCGCGCCGACGGCCACGAGTTCGCCGTCGTGGCGGAGCAGGACAGGCCCGTCGCGCTCGGCGGTGATCGCGACCCGCCCGGCCCGCAGGCCGTCCAGAACCGCGCCGGTGCCGTCATCGGCGCTCTCCACCCAGGTGGTGGGCGTGCCCGGCGGCGCGTCCGATCCCTGCCGGTGCCAGTCGCTGCCGCCGACGGGGATCGCCGCCGGATCCCAGGCCTGCCACCACGCCAGCGGCGTGGTCCAGGTCAGGTCGAGCCAACTCCAGTGCCAGACTTCGACGAGCGGCGGCCGGCGTCGCATCTGGTGCAGCCAGCTCACCGGCCCCGCGATCGGGTGGTTGACCGACATCAGGCCGCCGCCGCGCTCGGTGGCGTCGAGCCAGCCGTCCGGGTCGGCCCGGAAGTCGATCCAGCCGGTGTCGCCGAGCACCCCGGCGTGGCCGTGCATGGTGGTGACCTCCTGGCCGGGGACCAGGGTGATCGCGTACCGGCCCGCCGCGGCGGGCAGTTCGGCGTGGTGGCTGACCGTGTTGTGGTCGGTGACCGCGATGAAGTCCAGGCCCTTGCCGACCGCGAAGCAGGCCAGTTCGGGTACGGTCAGCGCGCCGTCCGAATGCACCGTGTGCGAGTGCAGGTCGCCGGCCAGCCAGCGATGCCCGGGCATCGCGGGCAATGGCCGCCTCGCCGGCCTGCTGGCCGGCGCCGGAGGCGCGGCAACCGTGGCGGGGCCGACCGCCGGCCCGCTCGACGGCTCCGCCGTGACCCGGTACCTGATGCCATCGGTCGGCACGGTGTGCAGGCCGATGACCACCTGCCACAGGCCGGGTTCCACCACGCCCGGCAGGTACCCGGGCGTGGCCCCGTCCTCGGCGATGACGAACGACTCCCGGGCCCCTCCTGACCAGCCCCGAAACCCGGACGGGCCGAGGCACCCCAAGTCGAGAACCCCGCCGTCGCGCTCGTACTCAAGCTCCACCCGCAGCGCGGCCGTTCCGGGCGCGACCTCGACGGGCAGGTAGTGCCATGGCGAGGTGAGCCGGTCATCGAGCGTCCACACCCCCGAGTGCACGGTCACCTGCCCCATCCCCCCAGTGTGTCGACCGTGTGCCTGACCCGGCAAGAACGATTAACGTGCGAGCGGCAGCCCACCCCGTGCACCGCCGGCCTCGCCTGCTCCACTCCGCAAGTACTGGGATCGAAATGGCTGCTATTGCCGCCATTTCGATCCCAGATAAGAAAACCATGGCGCACGCGTGCCCCGCGGCGCGGATACCCGCGCGAAAACCAGGTGACTTCGGCGGGCGGCGGTGTTAGGGTGTCGAGCTTCGCGCCCACATCTGCACAAGGGGGTAAGCCATGCCCGCCGACGCCGGGGAGGACGGCGAAGACGCTGTCATCCGCGCCGAGCGCGCCCATCTCATCCAATCCCGCGAGTTCCTCCGCCTGATGCGGGAGAACGTGCTCGCGATCAATCCGATGGCCGGGGACCGGGTGTCCCTCCAATACCTCAAGGCGGACCTGTACCGCCGCGCCGAATCGCTGCGTGACCTGCCCGACGCGCCGCTGTTCTTCGGCCGCCTCGACTACCGGGCGGCCGACACCGGGTCACTTCATATCGGGCGGCGGCACGTCCACGACCTGGACGGCACCCCGGCGGTGATCGACTGGCGGGCCCCTGTCTCTCGGCCGTTCTACCGCGCCAGCCAGGCCGAGCCGATGGGTCTTGAACTACGGCGACGGTTCGGATTCTCCGGGGGAGAGCTCACCGCGTATGAGGACGAGCTGTTCGGCGGGGTAAGGGGCTGGGCCGGGGGAGCCGGCACCGATCGTTCGGGAGAAAAGGAACCGAGCAAGCTGCTGCTGGCAGAGATCGAGCGCCCGCGCTCGGGACCGATGCGCGACATCGTCGCCACGATCCAGCCTGACCAGGACGACATCGTGCGGGCGGACGCCGGCCGGACGGTGTGCGTGCAGGGAGCGCCGGGGACCGGGAAGACCGCGGTCGGGCTGCACCGCGTCGCATACCTGCTGTACGCGCACAAGGAACAGGTGACGCGGCGCGGCGTGATCGTGATCGGGCCGAACCTTGCCTTCCTCTCCTACATCAGGAACGTCCTGCCTGCACTAGGGGAGCTTGACGTCATCCAGACCACGGTTACCGACCTTGTGGCGTCCGTGCCGGTGCGCGGCACCGACAGCGATGCGGCGGGAGTGGTGAAGGGCGATGCCCGGATGGCGGAGGCGCTGCGGCGGGCGCTGTGGGCCTCGATCAGGGAGCCGGCCGAGGCACTGGTGGTGGCCCGCGGCTCACGGCGGTGGCGGATCCCTGCTCGCGAGGTAATGGCGCTTGCCGCCGAGCTGCGGGAGCGCGGGGTGCGCTACGGGGCGGGGCGGGAGCTGCTCGGTCACCGGATCGCCCACGTGATCCTCAGCCAGATGGAGGCGGCAGGGGAAACCTGTGACGACCGGACGCATGACGCGGTGCGGCGGTCCGCGCCGGTGCGCTCCTGCGTGGACCAGGTCTGGCCGAAGGTGGAGGCCAGGCGGCTGGTGTTCGGGCTGCTGTCGTCGCCGGATGAGCTGGCGCGGCACGCCTGCGGGCTGCTCTCCGAGGCCGAGCAGCAGGCGATCGTGTGGTCGCCGGTGCCGCGCGGCCCGGGCTCGGCGCGCTGGAGCCGGGCCGACCAGGTGCTGATCGACGAGGCACGCGACCTGATCGAGCGGACCCCGAGCCTGGCCCACGTGGTCATTGACGAAGCGCAGGATCTGTCGCCGATGGAATGCCGGGCGATCGGGCGGCGGTGTTCGACCGGGTCGGCGACCGTGCTCGGCGATGTCGCCCAGGGCACGACACCGTGGGCGGCTACGTCGTGGCCGGCCATGCTCACCCACCTCGGCAAGCCGGAGGCCGCGGTGCGCGAGCTAGATGTGGGCTACCGGGTGCCACGGCAGATTCTCGACTACGCCTCGCGGCTGCTGCCCTCGATCGCGCCGGGGCTGCGCCCGGCCATGTCGCTGCGGCAGGACGCCGGGGCGCTCGCGGTCGAGCCTGTGCCCGCGGGCGCGCTCGCCGCGCGAGTGGCGGACGCCAGCTCCCGCGCCCTGGACCTGCCGGGGTCGGTGGCGGTCATCTGCGCCGACGGGCAGATCGCCGCGGTGCGCGCGGCGCTGCTCGCGGCGGGGCTCGCGTTCAGCGTGCTCGGCGCGGAGCCAGCCGACGGCCAGTCCAGGCTCGTGGTCGTCCCGGTCACGCTGGCCAAGGGTCTTGAATTCGACCACGTCGTGCTCGCCGAGCCAAGCCGCATCGTGTCCGGCGAGGCGCACGGCATGCGCCGCCTTTACGTGGCGCTTACCCGCGCCGTATCCCGGCTCACCGTGTTGCACGCGGAGCCGCTTCCCACTGAACTTTGTTACGTACCATAGATGAGGGCCGCTTATGTCTGGCCCTTCCCCGCAAATTCAAAATGCGCGTTGCGTGACCGTGTCGGGGGCGGCATCCTAGAACGATCTAGCACGCTTGGTTCTGGTAAAACTACGATAAGTAGCGATGGTGATATGGGTGGAAGCCAAGGGGAACCACGCAGAATCCGTTTACCTCGACAAGCTGGCCGAGGAGCTAACGCACCGGGGGCTTGAGGCCTGGCTCATGGCACCGCCTGGGCGGGTACCTAGCGTGTACGTGGTGAACCCGGCCGCGAGAGCCCTTGAGGAGAACGTCTACGTGGGCTGTGGCAAGGATGGCCTGTGGTGGTTCTGGTGGTCCTGGGCGAAGCGGATCTCGATAGCCGATGACATCGACGCGGCCGCGAGCGCCATCGCCCGGGTGCTCGCCCTGCCGCGCGGCGGCGAGTAGCGCCTCCGGAACCTAACCCGCCGGCATGCCGGGGAAGGCGACGGTAGAACCGCGCCAGGCAGCGGCCCGTTTCGCTGGCGGCTGCATGGCAAGCGCGCCGAAGGCGCGCAGGGTCGGATCGGCGACGGCGACGAGGCCGAGATAGGCCTGGGTCACGCCATCCTCGAGGGCCGCCGCCAGCCGCCGCGCCGACCGCGCGTCCTGCATGGCGAAGGGCAGCTCATAGGCCGCGCTCGCGGCGACAGGTGTGGCGCCGAGCTTGACGATCATCGCCTGCAGGGTATCCCTGGCGTCCTGGTGCAGCTTCCAGTCATTCAGCGCGGCGGCCTGGCCGGCTCCGCTGAGCATGGCCCCGACGATGCCGTAGCCGTAGACGGCCGCGTGCTCCGCGGCGAGCGCGGCTTGCAGTGCCTGCAGCGCGACCTGGTTGACCGTCATCCGGCGCCCGGCCCGAGCACGCTGACGTGCGTGGCCTCCGAGGCGGCGATGCTGGCGTAGAGCTGCGCGAGCGATGGTGACGCGCCAGCCAGGCGGCGCAGCTGGGCGGTGACGGCGTCCTGCTCGGCGGTGCGCAGCTGTGCCACAGCGGCCGACCGGGTCACCGGAATCGGCGGCCTGGACGTGACCTTCTCCGGCACGGTCTTGCCAGCCGGCTCGATGATCCGGGCGCGCAGCTGGGCCAGGTGCGCCCAGTGCTCGGCGAGGAGCGGGCTGAGCGTGGGGGCCAGCGCGGAATAAGCCGTCAGGGTGCGCGTGTATAGGGAGACCAGGTTCTCTTCGGCGGTGACCGCGGCGAACAGGACGCGCACGTCTGGGGACAGCGGCGGCGGGCCGGCCAGCACCGCGGGACCGCGGCAGGCGCTGACCGCGACAAACATCGGCAGCGTCGTTGCCGACGCGGCGAGCAACTGGCGCCTTCGCAGCATAGGCTCTAAGCATGCCACGAAGCTGAGGCTGCTGCGGCTGCGGCGGGTTTGCCGTCGCTTTGCCTCCGCGTCGGCGTGTAGCTTGCGCGGCCTATAGGCTGGACCTGCGAAGATAAGAGCCTCGGAGGTAGACAGCTCGAAGACGAGGAGGTCGTGATGCCCGGTGGCTCCCGCCCTGCCGTCGGCCCGGTGGACGACAAGCGCCTGGCTGGCCTGCTCCAGCCTGTGGTGGCTGCCGCCGGGATGGACCTCGAATCGGTGCGGATGACCACCGCCGGACGACGGCGGCTGCTGCGCATCGTGGTTGACAGCGACCATGGCGTCAGCCTCGACGACGCGGCCCTGATCAGCCGCGAGCTTTCTACCACACTCGACGCGACCGACGTGCTGGGCGACGTCCCGTACACCCTTGAGGTTTCCTCACCTGGAGTGGACCGCCCGCTGATTGAGCCGAGGCACTGGCGGCGAGCCGTCGGCCGGCTGGTCAGGGTCAAGGCGGCAGCGGAGGGAACCGTGCAGGGGAGGGTGCTCGCCGCGGACGACGACGGCGTCACTATAGACGTAGATGGTGCCAAGCGCAGGTTCGCGTACGGCGACCTGGGTGCGGGCGCTGTCCAGGTGGAGTTCGGACGGCTGGCCGACGCGGAACTTGACGATGTTTCCGGTGATGAGCTTTCCGACGATGAGCTTCCCTACGAAGCGGACCTTGGAGCTGGCGGCGATGGACATTGACCTGAACGTGCTGCGCAGCCTCGAGAGCGAGAAGGACATCTCGCTCGAAACGGTCATCAAGGCGATCGAGGACGCGCTGCTGATGGCCTACCACAAGACCGAGGGCGCGAGTCCGGCGGCGCGCGTCGAGGTGGACAGGAAGACCGGCCACGTCACGGTCTGGGCGCGCGAATCCAGCAGCCTGGAAGGCGCGACGGCGCGGGAGTACGACGATACGCCGGCCGGATTCGGGCGGATCGCGGCGACGACCGCCCGCCAGGTGATCTTGCAGCGGCTGCGCGACGTCGAAGATGAGATGACGTTCGGCGAGTACGCGGGGCATGAGGGTGACATCGTGGCCGGCGTGATCCAGCAGGGCAAGGACCCGCGGACGGTCCTCGTGGACCTGGGAAAGATCGAGGCCGTGCTGCCGCCGGCCGAGCAGGTCCCTGGCGAGCGGTACGTGCACGGCGAGCGGATCCGCTGCTACGTGTGGCGAGTGCGCAAGGGACACCGCGGCCCCTCGGTCACGCTGTCAAGGACGCACCCCGACCTGGTCCGCAAGCTGTTCGCGCTGGAGGTTCCCGAAATCGCGAGCGGCGCGGTGGAGATCGTCAAGATCGCCCGCGAGGCCGGGCACCGGACGAAGATCGCGGTGCAGTCCCACCAGCAGGGCGTGAACGCCAAGGGCGCGTGCATCGGGCCCGTCGGCAGCAGGGTCAGGAACGTGATGGCCGAGCTGCACGGA
>Ga0187807_1000011_pt1 | contig 39748 bp, 37 predicted proteins | sample NC_wetland_sal_i_4_FD_132432 | JGI IMG/M metagenome (GOLD analysis project Ga0187807, IMG submission 132432) | Wetland sediment microbial communities from Neuse River Estuary, North Carolina, USA - ASW_2 | ecosystem: Environmental > Aquatic > Freshwater > Wetlands > Sediment | place: USA: North...
CGAACTGGGCCGCCAGCGGCAGCCGGAACGCGTTGAGCGGCGACTGCATGCCGCTAGCCGACAACCCCAGGTCATGCTGCACCGTCGGCGCGGCGATCGAGACGATCGTCTGGTCGATGAACGTCATCGCCACCGCGAAGATCATCGCCGTCAGGACCAGGCCCTTAGACCGGCCACCGGTGCTGGGCGTGTACGTCATGGCAATCCCTCCGTACCCGAGGGGGTGATCCCGCCGGTATTCCGGCGAATACGGACCGTAATGCCCGCCGCGCGAGCCGGGTAATCATCGGCTGGCGCGGCGGCGCGGCAAGGACCGCGGCAGGGACCTTCGCCACCCCGCCAGCCGGCCAACGGCCCTGCTCGCTAGCCCAAAACCGGGCGATCATCGCGGAATGAGCCAGCCAGCGGACACCGCGACCGGAGCAGTGGCCGAAAAGGCACACGTCCTCGCCGAGCACGCCCAGTACCTGATCGCCACCGCCGCCCGCGCTCCGTCGGTGCACAACACCCAGCCTTGGCGGTTCCACGTCGGCCAGGGGTCGGTCGAGCTGTGGTGTGATCCCCAGCGCAAGCTGCGGACCGACCCGATCGGCAGGGAGATGCTGATCAGCTGCGGCGCGGCACTGTTCGGGCTGCGGCTGGCGGTCCGGTCGCTCGGCTATCAGCCTGTGGTCGAGCGGCTGCCGGACCGGTCTCAGCTAAGGCTCATCGCCAGGGTGAGCATCGGAGCGGCGGCGCCGATGAACGCGCTGGAACGCCAGTTGCTCGCCGCCGTCCCGCACCGGCACACGCACCGCGGTCCGTTCACGGACGGCCCGTTGCCGGCCGGGCTCCTGGCGGGCCTGCAGAATGACGCGCTGACCGAGGGAGCCACGCTGGCACTCGTCGATCAGGGCCTCGCGTACGAACGGCTCGCCTGGATCGTCGCGATGGCGGCACGTCGCGGCGACGTTGACCCTGTCGCACAGACGGAAACCCGGAAGTGGACAAGGGACGCGTCGAGCACGGCCAGGGACGGTGTCCCCGCGTCGGCGCTGGCGGCGGGGCCGCCATCGCGGGTCCCGCCCGGACGGCTGCGGCAGCGAGACTTCGACCTCGGCCGGGACATCGCGCGGCTGTCCGCGGCGAAGGACGCGAAGGACGCGAAGGACGCGGAGGACAGGGACGAAGCGCCCCCGGCCGCCACGGCGATTCTCCTGACGACCGGTGACCGCCGGGCGGACTGGCTGCGTGCCGGGCAGGCGCTGCAGCGGCTGCTGCTGCACGCCGCGGGCAAGTGGGTGTTCGCCAGCCTGCATACCCAGCCGCTCGAAGACCCGGTCACCCGCGATCTGATCCGCGACAGGCTGGCGATGCCGGGCAATCCGCAGATGCTGCTCCAGTTCGGCCCGGCCATCAGCGCCGCGAGCACGGCCCGCCGCCCGCCCGACGAGCTGACCAACTGAAGAAAAACTTGAAGAAAAACTGAAGAAACCGAAGAAACCGAAGAACTGAAGCCCGGACCTGCCCATGGGACGTTAGGCCCAGCCGTCCCGGGAAGTTCGCCCGTACCCTGCCGGGCCATGCCGGGCGTTCACTGAAATCGTGAACTCGCGACAGACTCAGCCCGACGCAGCGGCAGTGGTCTTCCCGGCTAGTGCCCTTGACGAGCTGCTAGACGCCATCCGGCGGCGCGGGTTCCGGCTGATCGGTCCTGTCGTCAAGGACGGCGCCATCTGCTACGACGACATCGGATCGGCGGCCGACCTGCCCGCCGGATGGGCCGACGAACAGGACGCCGCCAGCTATCGCCTGCGCAGACGAGACGACGACGCCCTGTTCGGCTACAACGTGGGGCCGCACTCGTGGAAGAAGTACCTGTTCCCGCCGCACACCAGGCTGTCGCCGGCCGAGCGGCCGCCCGATGAGCCGTTCGCGTTCATCGGCGTGCGGGCCTGCGAGCTGACCGCGATCGCGATCCAGGACCGCGTCTTCCTCGGCGGCCGCCACCAGGACCCGCACTACCGGGCCCGCCGCGATGGCGCCTTTATCGTCGCGGTGAACTGCGGCGAGGCGGGCGGCACGTGCTTCTGCGCCTCGATGGATGCCGGGCCCCGTGCCACGAAAGGGTTCGACATCGCGCTCACCGAGCTGCTCGGCGAGCCAGGCCACCGGTTCCTCGCCGAAGCGGGAACGAGCCGCGGCGAAGAGATCCTCGATGAGGTGTCAGCCACGACCGCGGCGGCCGATGACATCGCCGCCGCGACGGCGGCCACCGAGAACGCCGTAGCGTCCATGGGCCGTGCGATGCCAGAGCTTGACCTGCACCAGCTGCTCACAGAAAACTACGACCACCCCCGCTGGGACGACGTCGCGGCACGGTGCCTGACCTGCGCGAACTGCACGATGGTCTGCCCGACGTGCTTCTGCTTCAGCGTCGAGGACGTGTCCGGCCTGTCCAGCAGCCAAGCCAGCGGTGACCCAGAACGACACCGTGAGTGGGATTCCTGCTTCACGATGGACCACTCCTACCTGCACGGCGGCCCGGTACGAGTCTCGGGACGCTCCCGGTACCGGCAGTGGCTGACGCACAAGCTCGCCACCTGGCAAGACCAGTTCGGCACCCCCGGCTGTGTGGGGTGCGGCCGGTGCATCACGTGGTGCCCGGCCGGGATCGACATCACGGAGGAGGTCGCCGAAATTGCAGCACACTCTTGAGCCGCTACTGCGCACCCAGAAGTTCTTCGCCGGGCTTGACCCCGACCACCTGTCCCTGATCGCGGGGTGCGCGTCCACCGTGGTATTTCCCACGGACGGCTTCCTGTTCCGTGAGGGCGATCCCGCCAACACATTCTTCCTGATCCGCAAGGGCAAGGTCGCCCTGGAGATCGCCGCGGCCGGCCGCGGCGCGGGCGCGCTGGTGATCCAGACGCTGGGCGAGGGCGAGGTGGCCGGGTTCTCCTGGCTGATCGAGCCGCACCACTGGGAGTTCGACGGACGGGCCATCGAACGGGTTCTCGCCGTCAAGATGGACGGCACCTGCCTGCGCGGCAAGTGCGAGGACGACCCGCGGCTGGGCTACGAGCTCATGCGCCGGTTCGCCGGCCTTACGGCGACCCGGCTGCAGGCCACCAGGCTCCAGTTGCTTGACGTCTACGGCCATGCGCACGATCGCTGATGGCCTCGAGCGCGAGCCACGGGAGGCGGCAAGAACGCAGGCGCCGTGGATCGAGCCGGCATCCTGGCAGGTAACGGAGACCCGCCTGGAAGCGCCTGGCGTGGTCACGCTCGGCCTCACGCCGGACGAACCGTTCGAATTCCTGCCCGGCCAGTTCAACATGCTGTACGTGCCGGGCATCGGCGAGGTCCCCATCTCGATCAGCGGCGACCCCGCCAGCACGACCCGCGTCCTGCACACGATCCGCGACGTCGGCCCGGTCACCGCCGCCCTCTGCAAGAAGCAGCCCGGCCAGCAGGTCGGCGTTCGCGGCCCGTATGGCACGTCGTGGCCGGTCGCCGCCGCCGAGGGCGGCGACCTGGTGATCGTTGCCGGCGGGATCGGGCTGCCGCCGCTGCGGCCGGCGCTCTACCAGGCGCTGAGCAACAGGGACCGGTTCGGCCGCGTCGTGCTGCTCTACGGCGCCCGTACCCCCGACGACCTGCTGTTCCCCGACGAGCTGAGCGCCTGGCGCGCCCGCTTCGACCTGGACGTCTACGTAACCGTGGACGCGGCGGCCCGCGCCTGGCGCGGCGACGTCGGGGTGGTCCCAGAGCTGGTCAAGCGCGCCCCCTTCGACCCCGCGCAGACGACCGCCTTCCTGGTCGGCCCGGAGATCATGATGCGCTTCACGGTCCGGGCGCTACGTGCGGCCGGGGTCGGCGACGACCGGATGTACCTGTCCATGGAGCGCAACATGCAGTGCGCGGTGGCGATGTGCGGACACTGCCAGCTCGGCCCGTTCCTGGTCTGCCGCGACGGTCCCGTCTTCAGCTACCGGCAGCTCGCCCGGTGGCTCAGCATCAGGGAGGTGTAAACGATGGCGGCGCAGACCCAAGCGCAGACCCAAGCGCAGACCCAGGCCAGGCAGGCACCCACGCTCGCGGTGTGGAAGTTCGCCTCCTGCGACGGCTGCCAGCTCACGCTCCTGAACTGCGAAGACGAGCTGCTCGCCATTGCCGGATCGGTGCACATCGCGTCGTTCACCGAAGCTTCCAGCCAGGTGGACCCGGGCCCGTACGACCTGTCCATCGTCGAGGGTTCCATCACCACCGCCGAAGACGCCGAGCGCATCAAGAAGGTCCGCGGCGCGTCCCGCTACCTTGTCACGATCGGCGCCTGCGCCACCGCCGGCGGCATCCAGGCGCTCAGGAACTTCACGGACGACCTGACCCCGATTGTCTACGCGCGCCCGGAGTACATCGCCGCGCTGCGCACCTCCACGCCCATCGCCGATCACGTAAAGGTCGACTTCGAACTGCGCGGCTGCCCCGTCGACCGGCGTCAGCTCCTTGAGGTGATCGCGGCGATCCTGGCCGGGCGCAAGCCTAACGTCCGCGCGCACAGCGTGTGCGTCGAGTGCAAGCGTGCCGGGCGGGTGTGCGTGCTGGTGGCCCACGGCACCCCCTGCCTCGGCCCGGTGACCCAGGCCGGCTGCGGCGCCCTCTGCCCGGGAGTCAACCGGGGCTGCTACGGCTGCTTCGGCCCGATGGAATCGCCGAACACCGCCTCACTGTCCGCGGTCTGGAAGAGCCTCGGCGCCGGCGGCCCCGCCCTGGCCCGGACGTTCCGCGGCTTCACCGCCGCCGCCGAGCCGTTCCTGTCCGCGGCAAATGCCGCGACGGAGGCCGCCGAAGAGGAAGGTGACCAGGCATGACGCACGGAACCCGGCGCACGATCAGCGTGCCCGCCCTGACCCGGGTCGAAGGCGAGGGCGGCCTGGAGATCGTCGTCAGCGACGGCCAGGTGACCGAGGCGAGGCTGGACATCTACGAGCCGCCACGGTTCTTCGAGGCGCTGCTGCGCGGCCGCCAGTACACCGAGCCGCCCGACATCACCGCCCGGATCTGCGGCATCTGCCCTGTCGCCTACCAGATGAGCGCCTGCCAGGCAATCGAAGACGCCTGTCAGACAACGGTGACGGAAGAGATCAAAGACCTCAGAAGGCTCATCTATTGCGGCGAGTGGATCGAGAGCCACGCCCTGCACATCTACCTGCTGCACGCGCCGGACTTCCTCGGCTACCCCAGCGGCATCCACCTGGCGCGCGACCACCCGGACATCGTCGCCCGCGGGCTGAGCATCAAGAAGGCGGGCAACGACCTGATGGCGGCGGTCGGCGGCCGCTCGGTCCACCCGGTCAACGTCAAGGTAGGCGGCTTCTACCGAGCTCCCGCGAAAAGCGAACTGCATGCCCTCGTCCCGCAGCTCGAGCAGGCCAGGGAGGACGCCGAGGAGACCATCGCCTGGGTGGCCGGCTTCGACTTCCCCGGCTTCGACCGCGACTACGAGTTCGTCTCGCTGCGCCACCCCGGCCAGTACCCGATCACCGAAGGGCGCATCGCGTCGACAAGCGGCCTCGACATCTCCCCGGCCGAGTACGACCAGCACTTCACCGAGTTCCAGGTGGCACACTCCACCGCTCTGCACTCGGTGCTCGACGGCAGGACCTACCTGACCGGCCCGCTGGCCCGCTACAGCCTCAACTCAGGGAAACTGCCGGCCGAGGTGCAGAACGCGGCGCGCCGCGCGGGGCTCGCGGACACCTGCGCCAACCCGTTCAAGAGCATCGTCGTCCGCGCCGTCGAACTGCTCTTCGCCTGTGACGAAGCGCTCCGCCTGATCTACGAGTACCGGCCGCCAGACCCGCCGGCCGTGGACGTCAGGCCACGACAAGCGACCGGTTACGGCTGCACCGAAGCACCCCGCGGCCTGCTCTACCACCGCTACGCCATCACCGGCGATGGCACCATCACCGACGCGAAGATCGTCCCGCCGACCTCGCAGAATCAGCGAGCCATCGAGGCTGACCTGCGCGACTTCGCCGCCCCCCGGCTCGACATGGACCACGAAACCCTGACCAGCGAGTGCGAGCAGGCGGTGCGCAACCACGACCCGTGCATCTCCTGCGCGGCGCACTTCCTCGACCTGCGGCTGACAGACAAGCTGACAGACAAGGCGGTGAGACAGACATGATCCTCGTCATCGGAATCGGAAACCCCGACCGCGGCGACGACGCGGCGGGCCTGGCGGTCGCCAGGAAGGTCCGCGACGCCACCAAGCCCGGCGAGGTCACCGTGCGGGAACTGGTCGGCGACCAGCTCGCGCTGCTTGACGAATGGACCGGCGCCACCGAGGTCTTCCTGATAGACGCGGTCTGCTCGGGCGGCACACCGGGAACCGTGTACAGGTTCGACGCCGCGGACGCGCTCACCGAGCGGTTCCGGCACCGCGGCACGCATACGTTCAGCCTCGCCGACGTGATCGAGCTGGCCCGCGCGCTCGGCCGCCTGCCGAGGCGCCTGGCCGGGTTCGGCATCGAGGGCGCCAGCTTCGCGATCGGCGACGGCCTGTCACCGCAAGCCCAAGCCGCGGTGGACGAGGTAACCAGTGTGCTCCTCGGCGACCTCAAGGCGGGTGTGTGAGCGATGTGCCTGGGCACGACCGGCGTGGTCACGGTGATCCGCGACGACGACGGCATCCCGATGGCGGAAGTCGACGCCGGCCCCGCGGGCGAGATCAAAGCGTGCCTGCTCACCTGCCCGGAGGCCGCGGCGGGCGACACAGTCCTTGTGCACTCCGGTTACGTGCTGCAGATCCTCAAGGAGGAGGAATGAGAACCCGCGCCGGCCTGGCCCTGGCCCTCACCGCCGCCGTCATCAGCGGCTTTTCGGTATACGTCAACTCCTTCGGAGTGCGCGCGTGGGGTGAGGCCGAAGGCGGTGCGACCGCGTACACCACCGCGAAGAACCTCGTCGCCGCCGTCGTGCTCATCGCGGTGCTCGCGGTCGTCACCAGGCGGGTGCCGCGCGAGGGCCTCACCCGCCCGCGCCGGCCAGCGCAATGGGCCGGCCTGGCAGCCGTCGCCGTCATCGGCGGCAGCGTGCCGTTCGTGCTGTTCTTCGAGGGTCTGGCCCGCGTGGACTCGGCCAACGCCGCCTTCATCCAGAAGACCCTGGTGATCTGGGTCGCGCTGCTCGCCGTCCCGCTGCTGCGCGAGCGGCTGACCCTGTGGCACGTCGCCGCGATCGCCGGCCTGGTCTGGGGGCAGGCGCTGCTCGGCGGTGGCCTGCGCGGCATCGGGATGGGCAGCGGCGAGACGATGATCTTCGCCGCCACCCTGCTGTGGGCCGCCGAGACCGTCGTGGCGAGAAGGCTGCTGACCGGCCTGTCCGCGCTCACCGTGGCCAGCGCCAGGATGGGCGGCGGCGTCGTGATCCTGATCGGTTACACGCTGGCCACCACGAAATGGAGCGCGCTCACCGCGGCGGCCTGGCACCAGTGGTCGTGGGCGATCGCCACCGGCCTGATCCTGGCCGCCTACGTCGGCACCTGGTACGCGGCGCTCGCCCGGGCCGGCGCGATCGACGTCACCGCCCTGCTCGTTCCCGGCGCCATCATCACCGCCCTGCTGCAGTCCGGCAGCAAGGCCCTGGCACCGCAGTGGCCCGGCCTGGCGCTTGTCGCCGTGGGCGCGGCACTGGTCCTGCTCGCCGAACGGAAAAACAGGGGTCCCGCACTGGCAGGCGTCCCATCATGACTGGCCCGCTGCTATTCGCGCGCTATGCCTTTCCTCCGAACGAGCGCGGGCTTTGCGGCCCAGCCGACAATGCTGCCTTGCGCGGCTATGCGATGGCGGGCGAGACAGACCCGGGCCTGGTACGACTGGCCAGGGGTTTCGCGGGCGCCTGGCCGTACCTGCAGCTGATCGCGGCGGCGAACGGCATCGCCGACCCGCTGGACACCCGCGTCGTCGAGGCGTACTGGATCGGCAACGGCCTGCTCGACAGCGTCCGGGTCGCGGACTACGGCGCGTTCCTCGACGATCGGTTCCGCCGCCAGGCCGGCCGCGGCTGGGCGTCGATCGCGGCGGCGATCCCGGCGGGCGCGCTGCCGCATCACAGCTTCCACGTGTTCTGCGTGTACCCGTGGACCGGCCTGCTGCGCGAGGGCCGTGCCGAACCATCCCTGCACGTCCTCGACAGCTGCCGGATCAGCTGGGGCTGGGTCGTCACGACAGACCCGCTCGTGGTCGCCCGCCGTCCGCTCACCTGGGACGGGCGCCTGCTCGCCCTCGGCCCGCCGGGGCCGTGCCAGGTCGCGGCCGGGTTCGTCACCGGGTTGCGGTACGGCGACTGGGTGAGCGTGCACTGGAACAGCGTCTGTGACCGGCTCACCCCGTCCCAGCTGCTGGCCCTGCGCCGCTACTCGACTCACCATCTACGGCTGGCGAACTCGCCCATATACGCAAGGCTTGCCGAAGCGCGATTATCGGTGTATAGCGGCCCTCACCGTGGAGGAGCTATGCGGAAGGCTCTGCGCTGGTCGGTTCCCATCTGCGCGCTGGCGGGGAGCCTCGCGGTCGCTGTGCCGGGTACGGCGAGCGCCGCGCCCGGGGGCGGGGCCGGCACCTGGGCGGTGGCCCCCGCGTTTTCCGGGCGCCTCTACGGCGTTGCGGCGATATCGGATCGCGACGTGTGGGCGGTCGGGCTCGGCGGCAGCGGCTCTCTGATCGTGCACTGGAACGGCACGTCCTGGAGCTAGCAGGGACTCGATAGCTGACCAACGTCCCTGTCCGCTCACCCGCTACGCCCCGCAGCCTGGTGTTGTGGGAGGTGTTGCCCGATGACCACCATCCAGCGAACAGTTCCCCCGCGGGTCCTGATCAGGCTCGGCAACCCGGTAGTCCGCGTGCTGCTACGCTCGCCGCTGCACGGCATGCTCGACCCCTCCGTCCTGCTGCTGCACGTGACCGGCCGTAAGACAGGTCATGAGTACGCCATTCCGGTCAACTACGTGGACATCGACGGCCAGCTGATCGTAGTCACTGTCGCCCGCTGGCGGATGAACCTGCGCGACACCCGTGACGTTGAGGTGACCTGGCGCGGGCGCCGGCGCCCCATGCATGCCCGGCTCGACGAGGACCCGGCGTCCGTTGCGGTCAGCTACCGGCAGATCATCGACCGCCTCGGCTGGCCCAAGGCCGCTCGTCACCTCGGCATCTCGGTCGCGGGCGGCATGGCGCCATCGCTGCTCGAGCTCAAGGACGCGGCGAGTGAGTACGACTGGTCGATCATCAAGCTCACGCACCGCTGACCGGCAGCCGGACCGCGCCAGTGCCGCCGATCTGATGCAGCTTGCCGTCGGGGAAGGGGCGGGCGGTCACGTCGGCGCCCTGCTGGTACTTGACACCCCGCCGGAATTCGACGTCGCGGCGGCCGGGCGGGTGCTCGGCGCGCGAGTCTGCGCGGTGCCCAGGCTCCGGCAGCGGCTGTACCGGGCGCCGCCCGGCTGCGGGCGGCCGTACTGGGCCGACGATCCGCGGTTTGACGCGCGCTCGCACATAAGGCAGGTGCGCTGCCCGCCGCCGGGCGATGAGCGGGCGCTCCTGAACCTGGCCGCGGCCGAACTCGTGAAACCGCTGCTCAGATCGCGGCCGTTGTGGTCGGCGATCTTCGTCACCGGGTTGGCTGACGGCGGCACCGGCCTGCTCGTCGTCGTGAATCATGTACTGGCGGACGGGGTCGCCGGACTCGCCGTGCTCGCGGCCCTGCTCGACGCGCCCGACCATTCCGGCACCGATCGAGGGCTGGACGCAGCCGACCATTCCGGCACCGATCGAGGTCAGGGGGCCCCTGACCTCACAAGACGAGGGCAAGGGGCCCTTCACCTCACAGGACGAGGACAAGGAACCATCGGGACGGCCGATAACAGCAAGATGCGAGACTTCCCGGTCCCGCCACCCGGCCTCCGGGCGCTCGCGGCGGACGCCTGGGCGGGGCGCGCGCGCATTCTCGCCCCGCCGTTGGGCGGGCTGCGCAGGCTCAGGCAGGGCCTCGCCGAGCTCGGCGCGCGGCCGCCGCGCAGGCTGGCCCCGACCTCGCTCAACCAGCCGACCGGCGCACAGCGGCGGCTTGACGTCGTCAGCGCCGACCTGGCCACGGTCCGGGAGGTCGCCCACGCGCACGGCGGCACCGTCAACGACCTCGTACTCGGCGTCGTCGCCGGCGCGCTAGCGGACCTGCTGGCTAGCCGCGGCGAGCTGCTGCGTGAGGTGACCGTGTCGGTGCCGGTATCGGCGCGCCGGGCGACCGGGACAGGGCAGCTTGGCAATCAGATCGGGGTGATGCCGGTCACCGTGCCCGCCGACGGCGATCTAGGCGCCCGGGTGCGCCGGATCGGCGTGATCACCAGGCAGCGCAAGTCGCAGGCCCGCGGCGCGTCCGCCGCGTTGTTCGTACCGGGATTCCGGCTACTGGCCCGCGCCGGGGTACTCCGCTGGTACTTCGATCACCAGCGGCGCGTTCATACCTTCGTCACCAACCTGAGCGGGCCCGCGGAGCCCGTCACGTTCTCCGGCGCGCCAGTGCGCGCGGTGATCGCTGTCCCCGCCACGACCGGGAACGTGACCGTCACGATCGCCGTCCTTTCCTACGCGGGGACCGTGCGGGTCACGGTCCTGTCCGACCCGGCCCGGGTTCCCGACGCACCCGTCCTGGTCGCGGCGCTGGGGCGGGCGCTAAGCGCCGCCGCAGTTGTCCGGGACGGGACCTTGGTCCTGCCGACGGGGACCAGTTCGGCCGTATCGTCCAGGGGCGGTCCGGGCTGAACTGGAAGCATGAACGAACGTCCCACGATCAGCGACTTGGGGCTGAACCCGGGCAAGAAGGCCCGGCTGTTCCGGATTCTGTTCCAGTACGGGCTGTGCAACGGGACAGCTCTTTTCCTCCCGTACGATCAGGGCCTCGAGCACGGACCGCGGGACTTCTTCGCCAACCCGGACTCGGCCGACCCCGGTTACATCGCCAGGCTGGCCGTCGAGGGCGGCTTTAACGGGATCGTGCTGCACTTCGGCCTGGCCGAGAAGTTCTGCTGGGACTTCGCCGGCGAGGTCCCGCTGATCCTGAAGCTGAACGGCAAGACGGACATCCCGTCCGATGCCGAGGCGCTGTCCCCGGTGACCGCAACCGTCGCGGACGCGGTACGGCTCGGCGCGGACGCGGTCGGCTACACCCTTTACGTCGGGAGCCCGGCGCAGGCGGCGGACTTCGGGCAGTACCTGCGGGTCCGCGAGGACGCGCGGGCGCTCGGCATGCCGCTGATCGTGTGGGCCTACCCGCGGGGCGCCGCGATCGAGGCCAAGGGCGGGAAAGACTCGTTCTACGCGGTCGACTATGCCGCCCGGGTGGCCAGCGAACTCGGTGCCGACATGGTGAAGGTGAACTTCCCGCACCCGGAAAAGCGCGTCGGCGTGCCCGCCGAATACGACGCGGAGTTCTCCCCGCAGCAGGCCATGGACGCGGTGGTCAGGTCGGCCAACCGGACGCTGGTCGTGGTTTCGGGCGGCTCGCGGGCCGGTGACGAGGCGATGCTCGAGAAGGCCAGGCTGTCCGCCGCCGCGGGCGCGACCGGGCTGATCTTCGGCCGCAACGTCTGGCAGCGCGGGCACGAGGAGTCCCTCAAGTTGGCCGGGAAGCTCCAGGAGATCTTGGTCAAGTACCCGTGCCAGAGCATCGAGAGCTTCGCCAGACGCCACCGGTCGTTCGGGGAAAAAATGATTTTGCCTAGCTGAGGAAGGATCAGCCATGGTCACAAGGATAGGAATCAACGGCTTCGGGCGAGTCGGGCGGTCGTTCACGCGGTACGCGCTGCAGCGCACCGACCTGGAGATCGTCGCGATCAACGACATCACCGACCCGCGCACGCTCGCGCACCTGCTGCAGTGCGACTCCACCTACGGGCGGCTGCGCCGGGTCGTCGGCTACACCGCCGGCGCGATCAGCGTCGATGGGCGGGACATCCCGGTGCTCGCGACGCGTGACCCTGCGCAGATCGACTGGAGCCAGTTCGGCGCGGATCTGGTGATCGAGTCGACCGGCAAGTTCCGCACCAGGGAGCAGGCGGCGCTGCACCTGAAGGGCGGCGCGAAGAAGGTGCTGATCTCGGCTCCGGGCAAGGGCGTGGACGCGACGATCGTCATGGGCGTCAACGACGACACGTACGATCACCTGCGCCACGATGTGATCTCCAACGCCTCGTGCACAACGAACTGCGTGGCGCCGATGGCCAAGGTACTCAACGACGCGTTCGGCATCGAGCGCGGCTTCATGACCACGATCCACGCCTACACCGGCGACCAGATGCTGCTCGACGGTCCGCACAAGGACCTGCGGCGCGCCCGGTCGGCTGCCGCCAACATCGTGCCGACCACCACAGGCGCGGCGCGGGCCACCGGTGAGGTGATCCCCGCACTGAAGGGGAAGCTGGACGGCGTGGCCGTCCGCGTCCCGGTCGAGGACGGTTCGCTGACCGACCTGGCTGTCCTGCTCGAGGCGTCGGTGACCGCCGACGAGGTGAACGAGGCGTTCCGCCGGGCCGCTTATGGCCGGCTGGCGGGGGTGCTCCGCTACAGCACCTCGCCTCTCGTCTCGCGCGACATCATCGGGGACACCGCCTCGTGCGTGTTCGACTCGGAACTGACCTCGGCGTCCGGGCGGCTGGTCAAGGTGTTCGGCTGGTACGACAACGAGTGGGGCTACTCCTGCCGCCTGGCCGACCTGGCCGCCCTCGTCGGCTCCCAGCTCTGACAGGCCCGTCAGCGGCCCCTCTGGGCCGGGGCCGCTGACGCCGCGGGCGGTTTCCCGCTCAGCGGACTCCGCGCGGGCGGAACTGCACGCTGATCCGCGGGCCGGTGGAGTGCGCCGACTTCGGGACGGCGTGCTCCCAGGTCCGCTGGCAGCTGCCGCCCATCACCAGCAGGTCGCCGTGCCCGAGGCTGTAGCGCAGGGTGCCGCTCGCGCCGCCCGCGCTGCCCCCGGTGCCCGCGCGCGGCCGCAGCAGCAGCGGTCTGGCGGTTCCGACAGACAAGATCGCGACCATCGTGTCCTCGGTGCTGCCGCGCCCGATCGTGTCGCCGTGCCAGGCCACGCTGTCCCGGCCGTCCCGGTACAGGCACAGTCCCGCCGTCCGGAATGGCTCGCCGAGTTCTGCCTGGTAGTGCTCGCTCAGCGCGTCCCGGCAGGCTTCGAGAGCCGGGTCCGGGAGTTCCGCGTCCTCGCCGTAGAAGCACAGCAGCCGTGGCACGTCTACGGTGCGGTCGTACATCTGCCGTCGCTCGGCCCGCCACGGCACCCGCTCCACCAGGCGGCCGAACAGCGCGCCAGAGCCCGCCAGCCATCCCCGCTGTACGTCGACCCAGGCGCCGCGCGCCAGCCGGACCCGTTCCGGCCGGACCGCCCCGGGCGTCGGCTCGTCAGCGAGATCCAGCAGCGACTCCTGGACAGACACGCTCATCCGAACATGTTATCACACTGGTCAAACACCCGTTCGAGCGTCCTGCATGCAGGTCTTGGCGCGCTGGTCCGGATAGGTCGTGACCGTCAGGTCCGTGTAAGCCCAATGCCCGTCGAGCGGGACCATGTAGAACGTCACGAAGATGTACTGCTGGGTCACCGGAACCGGCGCTTGCGTTTGCCCGGTGGTCCGGTCTGCCTGGTTCCAGGCGCTCCCGTCGTCGCACGTGGTCACGGTGGCTTTTGTCCCGGTAATGGACGTGATCTTCGTGTCGTAGAGGCGGTCTGTCCCTACCTGCACGAGGTTGTCCTGGGCGGCGGCCCGCACAGTCTTACGCAGGGTTGCCAGCGCACTGCCTGTGACGTACTGAGCCTGCCGTCCGGTCACCCGCAGGGTTACGGACGCCTGGTCCCAGGCCACCATGGCGTTCCTGAAGCCCGCGATCACCTTGGCCTGTGCGGGGTCGGCCGGCAGCGGGGTGTCGAACTCCTCGATAAACGCCGAGCTGATGTGGACCCGGAGTGCCGCGCCTGCCGGACTCGTGCTCAAACTCGGACTCGGGGCCGGGCTCGCGGTCGAGGGCGACCCGGTGGGCTGCGCGCTGGTCACGCTCACCTTCGAGGCGGCGGGCGCTGGCTGTCCCGAGGAGCATGCCGACACCGTGAGCAGTCCAGCTGCGACAAGCGCCAGGCAGGCGGCCACACGCGTCATGATCACCCCTTATGTGCGAAAGTGAGGACATTAGATCACGACGCCACAGCTCCAGGACAGTAATAGCGCGGTAGTGGACCCCGCGCCCGCCGCTCTGTTCCCGCCGGGCTGTTCCCGCCCCGCTCCCGTCCCGGCACGACCGAAGACCCCCGAGGGCGGCCGGCCTACCAGCTCCCGCCGGAAGCCACCGGATCTCCGCGCCAGCGCCGCCCGGCACCCGCCGGATCTCAGCCCGGTAACGCCGCCCAGCCTCATGATCACGAAGACATTTTTCAGCACGTAAAGAATTGGTGTGTATTCGCGCCAAATGCTTTCCGGATCATGAAAGCCGCCTGCCGCAAGTCGGGCATCCCGCCACAAAACGGGCGCCTGCAACGAGGCGTAGCCCCTCAGACCTCGTACCAAAACGCCAACGGTGGCGGGTCGTCGTGTCGTGCGTGACCCGCCACCAGTTGTGTGCGTTAATCGATCACCGGATGAACCCGCTGACCGGGAGTAGTGGTCTGAGTGGTTGTCAGACGGTACGGACCTGCGCGGCCTGCGGACCCTTCGGCCCCTGCGTCACGCTGTACTCGACCTTCTGGTTTTCCTCGAGGGTGCGGTACCCGGTCGACTCGATCGCGGAGAAGTGGACGAAGACGTCCGCGCTGCCGTCATCGGGTGCGATGAAACCAAAGCCCTTGTCCGGGTTGAACCACTTTACGGTCCCCTGAGCCATTTTGCTATGTGTCCTTCGAGATGTGCCTGAGATCCGCGCACCTCGCGCGGATCAGCTGCGGGATACCCCACCGCCGTACGAAACCTGTTGGCCGATCGGTAATTCGCCCGTTACTAGAAACCGGAGACGAATTTACGATCGCAATGTCCGACAACAGCCGAGCCCAATGTACCGCATGCAGCGAGGGGAAACGGCAAGCTCGCACTGGAAAAGTGGTCTGGCTGTCCAAGACGCGGACCGGAGCATATGTCAGAAATGTCTTCCCTGCCCAGGGTTCCCGTGCTTCCCGGCCGTGGATCGACCCCCAAAATATCCCGAACGTGCGGTTGCTCCTCCCCAGCTTCCGCCGCTGCTCCCCGTGCGGCCGGCCCCGCGAACCGGTCGGCCGCCCGCTGCGCGCTCGCCGCGGGCCGCGCTGGCAGGCGCCCACTCGCCCCGCCCGCGGTCGTTGCCGCCGGCGCGCCCGGCGCGGCCAGGCCCGGTCGGCGGCCGCTCGCCCCACGTCCGCTCGCCGCGCGCAGGCCGCTCGCGTCCGCCGAAGCTCTCGCGTCCCTCGTTCCGGCCGCCCCCTTCGAACCCGTCGCGCCGGTCGCCCCGGTCGCCAGGTCGCTGGGTGAAGCCGTCCCGGTCGCGCCGGTCGAAGCGGCCCCCGGCCCGCTGGTTGAAGCCGTTGCCGTCGCGCGCGCCGGACCGGTCCCGGTTGCGCTCGCCGAAGCGATCAGCCCGGTCTCGCGGCACCCCGTCCTGCCGGTCGAACCGCGCCGGCCGGTCCAACCGCTCGGGCCGCTCGGGCCGCGGGGGACGGTTCTTCCACGCGCGGTCGCCCCGGTCGCCCTGGCCGTCCCGATGGGACTGCTCACCACGGTCGAACCGCTCCGTGCGCTCGCTCCGCGCAGGCCGCTCGAATCGCGCGGGCCGCTCGTCACGGGCGGGCCGCTCGTCACGTTCCGGCCGCTCGAATCGCGCGGGCCGCTCGTCACGGGCGCGCTGCTCGAAGCGCGCAGGCCCTTCGGAACGCGGCCGGTCAGACCGAGTCCGGTCACCGCCTGCCCGGCGCTCACCGCGCGGCTTACGTCCCCGCGGCCTGCCCGCGTCGCCCGGACCGGCCACAGACCCGGGCCGGCCGGAAAGCCGCTCGTCGGGCTTGACCAGTTCGGTCACCTTCATGGCCAGGGTCACCCTGGGCGCCGGCGGGCCGGCGATCTCGCGCAGCACCTCCGAGTCCGGTTCCGCGTCGGCGAGATGCGGCGTCACGCCGGCCTCGCGCATCAGCTTGCCGACCTCGCGGGCCTGCGCCTTGGTCTGCATCGTGACCACGACCCCGTCCGCGCCCGCGCGCGCGGTACGGCCCGAGCGGTGCGCATACGCCTTGTGCTCGGCGGGCGGGTCGGCGTGGATCACCAGGTCGATGCCGTCCACGTGGATGCCGCGCGCGGCGATGTCGGTCGCGACCATGACTCGCACGGCCCCAGTGCCGAACGCCGCGAGGTTCCGCGAGCGGGCGCCCTGCGCGAGGTTGCCGTGCAGTTCCGCGGCGGGGATTCCGGCGGCGGTGAGCTGGCGGGCGAGTCGCTCCGCGCCGTGCTTGGTGCGGGTGAAGACGAGCGACCGCTTGTCGCCGCCGGTCAGCGCCGCGATGACCTCGAGCCGGTGCGCCGGGTGGATGGTGATCACGTGGTGCTCGATCTCGGCTGGGGAGGAGTTCTCGTCCACCGAGTGCCGTGCCGGGTCGGTCAGGAAGCGGCGGGCGAGCACGTCGATGGCGCTGTCCAGGGTGGCGGAAAACAGCAGCCGCTGCCCGTCGGACGGTGTCGCCTCGAGCAGTCGCCGAACGATCGGCAGGAACCCGAGGTCGGCCATCTGGTCCGCCTCGTCGATGACGGTGATCTCGACGTCACCCAGGTCGCAGTGTCCCTGCCCGATCAGGTCGGCGAGTCGTCCCGGGCAGGCGACGAGGATGTCAGTACGGCGCTGCAGCGCGTTGATCTGCGGACGGTAGGAGACGCCGCCGTAGATGGTCGTGACCCGCAGCCCCATCGCATGCGCGAGCGGCGTCAGCACAAGTTGCACTTGGGTCGCGAGCTCGCGGGTGGGCACGAGCACCAGCCCGCGCGGTCGGCCCGGCGCGGTGTGCCCGCCTGCCAGCCGGGCGACCATTGGCAGCGAGAAGCCGAGCGTCTTGCCCGAGCCGGTCTTCGCCCGCCCTAGGATGTCGCGGCCGGCCATCGCGTCGGGCAGCGTCGCGGCCTGGATGGGGAACGGCGTGGTGATGCCGTCGGTGTCGAGCACGGTAACCAGCGGGGCAGGCACGCCGAGGGACGCGAAGCTGGTTTCGCGCGCGGGCATAGCAGACTTCTCTGCGAGCAGGGCAGTCAAAAGAATTCGTCTCCAGGGACTCAGGTGGTCGCGTTGACCTTCGGGGGTCACGTTGTCTAGAGCGCCACGTCCGTGGAAACCGATTCGCTCACTGAGCGACACACGCTCGCGTAAGTCTACGTCACCGCTGGACTGGCTGCACGCGCCGGTGGCTCGTATGCCGCAGCGCGCGGATCGGCGCCAGGCGCACCAGTGCGTTGTAGGTGACAAGCGCGATCGCAAGGTGCATAACAAACAAGAACGCGACTGCCTTCCCCGGCTGGCCCTTTATCAAGAGGTACACGTCCGGCAGCCACAGCACGAGCGTGACGAGCACCGCCATCCGGAAGAACATCCACCGGGGCTGCGAAGTGATCCTGGTGGTGATCGGCCACGCCGCGCACGCGATGAGCACGCCGATGATGGTCAGCTTGGCGTAGTCGGCGAACTGGAAGTGCGGGTAGCCCTTGGTGCTGTGGAAAATGGCCTGGGCGATGACGACGAGCAGCGCGTCGGCCAGCAGCGAGCCGGCGATCGATACGACCGTCGCCAGCATCACTCGCCCGCCTGACGGCTGCCGGTGATTCGGGGCGAAGTCCAGGTGGACGAGTGACATGGCCGTTTCGAGCATGCGCACCAGACTATTGGCGCGCCGCCCTCAGATAGTTGCCATACGCTAAGCGTTCACTCTGAAGTCGATACCAGCTTCATCACGCCAGCTCGCGTTTCCGCAGAAACGCGGCATTTTCAGGTCCCGATCCGAGTGCGGCAGCCTACGGGCGGACGAACCGCGCCGTGACCGTCCCCTGCGCGGCGTCCTTGACCATCCCGGGAATCTGCTGCCACGTCATCCCGAACTTGCTGCGCGCCATCGGCAGCACCGCGGTCAGCACCGCCGCGTCGGCGTCCGCCGACACAACCTGCGCGGTGAACGCGACCGGCACAGGTTCAGACCCGGCCGCCGTCATCGTTCCGCTGCACGCGAGCGAGGACCCGTCCAGCGAGGCCGACGTGACGGTCACGGTGATCGTGGGGTACTTCTCGACGTTGAAGAAGTCGGCCGAGCGCAGGTGCTTGTCGCGCTGCTTGTTCTTCGAGTCCAGCGACGCGGCGTCGATGACGAGCTGGCCGCTGATCGTCCCGTCCTCGCCCACGGTGCCCGAGCCGCTGACCGTCCCGAAGGTGCCGCGCACCGGCATCGCGCCCCAGAACGACTTGCCGGAGAATCCCACGGTGGTGCCGGCCGGGTCGAGTACCCAGTCCCCGGCGGTGGAGTCGCTCATCAAAGCTCCAAAATAAGTGGAAGATATCTTCCGTTTCAGCCTAGCAGCTCTCACTCCGGAAGTTGAAGAAGAGCTTGATACGGAACGGATGGTGGTTGCCCCGGCGGCAGCGGCGCCTCGTTCCGCGCGGCGAACGCCTGCAGCATGTACCCCGCGAGCCGCCGCCACAGATCGGGGGCGGCGTGGCCGACCGCGGCGATCACCGCGCCGTTGGCGACCAGCAGCAGGATGAGATCTTCGACGACGAAGTCCGAACGCAGCTCGCCCGACTCCTGACAGCGGCGGGCGAGTTCGCTGATCGCCGTGCAGGCGCGCGCACGCTCGGCATGGAACTCCCGCGCGTGCGGCAGCGTCATGGTGAGCGCGGCCGCGAAGCCGCGGTTGTGCGCCTGCATCTCACAGACCTGCCCCACGTACCGGCAGAACGCGGGCCACGCTTCCGCGGCGGCCAGCGCCTGCTCGGCAAGATCGGCGTTGGCGGTCATCTGCGCCTCGAACGCGGCCGCGATGAGATCGGGACGGGTAGGGAACCGGCGGTACAGCGTGCCCACCCCGACCCCGGCGTGCCTGGCGATGTCCTCCATCGGCACGGCCAGGCCGCGCCGGGAGAACAACTCCCGGGCAGCGGCAAGGATGCGCTGCCGGTTGCGCGAAGCATCGGCCCGGAGCACCGGACCGCGCGACGGTCCAGTTCGCGGAGTCGTCTCGTCCGGCTGGTCGTCGCCGCTCGGCCGTCCGCAGCGTGCGGGCATGTGATCAAGGCTAACCGGAAGGTGACGTCCGTATCCGGCTTCGTATAGGAACCAGGCCATGGCGGGCGAACCGCCTACGGTATATATAGCCCTGAGTATCAAGCGGTGACCGACACGGAGGACATCATGCGCGACGCGGCCCTGCTCGGCGCGAGACTGCTGCTCGGCGGGTACATGGGTATCCACGCCTCGCAGAAGCTGCTCGGCAAGTTCCACGGGCCAGGCCTGGAGAACGCGGGCGCGCTCTTCGAGAAGAACGGCCTCGCGCCCGGCAAGGAGATGGCGAGGGCGGCTGCGGCGACCGAGATCGCGGGCGGGGTGCTCACGGTGACCGGGATCGCCTTCCCCGCTGGCCCGCTCGCGATCGCCGGCGCGATGAGCGTCGCCGCGGCCCACAACCGGGAGGGCGGCCTGATGGCCGTCCGTGGCGGGATCGAGCTTCCGGTCAGCTACCTCACCCTGGCGCTGACGCTCGCCGCCGCCGGGCCCGGTAAGTACAAGATCGGCCCATCGCTGCCCGGCAAGCTGACCGCGCTCGGCGCCCTCGCGGGCGGCGTGGTGGCCGGCGCGCTGATCGCCAGGATGGTCACGGCCAAGGTCGCCGCCGAGGACCCGGTGCCCGCCACGGCCGCCGCCGCTGATGACTGACGAATGGTCTGTCGCCAAGCTTGACCTTGACGCCTACCTCGGCCGGATCGGGTACACCGGTCCGGCCGAGGCGCTAGAGCCGTCGGGAAAGACGCTGGCGGCGCTGCATCGCGCGCACCTGGCGGCGATCCCGTTCGAGAACCTCGACATCATGCTCGGCCGCGGCGTCAAGGTGGATCTCGACTCCATCGAGGCCAAGCTGGTGCACGCGCGGCGCGGCGGCTACTGCTACGAGCACGGCCAGCTGTTCGCCGCGGCGCTCGAGCGGCTCGGGTTCTCCGTGGACAGGCTGCTCGCCCGGGTCGGCCCCGACAGCGAGCCGACGCGTCCGCGGACGCACCTGACATTGCGGGTGCGGGCCGGCTCAGGTGCGTGGCTGGCCGACGTCGGATTCGGCTCCTCGCCGCCCGCTCCGCTATCACTGCGCAGGCCGCGCTCGAGCAAGCCGCAAGACCTCGACGGCTGGGTGTACGACGTGGTGCCCGATGCGGAAGACGGCAGCTGGAAACTGCGCGAACTGCAGGGCAGCGAATGGGTCACCCTCTACCGGGTCGAGGACCAGCGGGTCTACCCGCCGGACGTGGTGATGTCCAACCACTTCACGTCCACCTACCCGGAGTCGTGGTTCACCTGGCAGCCGATCGTCGTCCGCCGCGAGCCGGGCGCGATCCGCTCCATCCTCGGCCGCACCTACACCGTCACCCGCCCCGGCCACGTCAAGGAGCGCTGCACCCTCACCGACGCTGAATTCGCCGCCGCCCTAACAGGCGTCTTCGGCCTGACCTTCACCGGCGAGGAACTAGCCGCCCTCACCGCCGCCCCGACCGGCCCGCGCGTCCCGTTACCGTGGAGGATCCGGCAACCCCCGGATTGCCGGATCCTCCACGGTAACGGCGTTCTCGTCAGGCTCCAGCCGGGTGAGGTGCTGGGAGACGGTCTCCGGCGCCGGAAACTCCGAACGCTGGTGCCGGAACCCTGGCAGCAGCCGCGCCACCACGAGCGCCCCGGCGATGCAGGCGAGCCCGCCCGAGACGACAGCGAACGTGTCGCCGAACGCCGTGGCGACCGCCCCCGCCTCCAGGTCCCCGAGCCGCGGACCGCCCGCGACCACGGCCATCTGCACGCCCATCAGCCGCCCGCGCAACGATTCCGGCCCGGAGAACTGGATGATCGTGTTGCGGAACACCGCCGAGACCACGTCCGCCCACCCCGCGACAGCCAGCAGCACCAGCGCCAACGGCAGCCACCGCGCCAGGCCGAACCCGGTGATCGCCAGCCCCCACACGAGCACCGCGAAGATCACCGCCAGCCCCTGGCGGCGGATCCGGCCAACCCAGCCGCTGCTCAGCGCGCCGAGCAGCGCCCCAGATCCCGGCGCCGCGTACAGCAGCCCGACCGTGGTGGCGCCGCCGCCGAAGACCGTGGCGGCCAGCGCCGGGAACAGCGCCCGCGGCAGCCCGAACACCATCGCGTTCAAGTCGATCAGATACGCGCCCTGCACGGTCTGGCTGCGCCGCACGAAGGCCAGCCCCTCCAGCGTCGAGCGCAGCCCGGGCCGCGTGCGGGCGCCGGTGAACAGCGGAGGCTGCGGCGAGATCGTCAGCACCGCCAGCATGGCGACGCCGAAGCTGGCGACGTCGATCCAGTACACGACGTGCACGCCCGCCCCGGCGAGCAGCAGGCCGGCCGCGGCCGGCCCCACGATCGCCCCGGTCTGGAACAGCGCCTGGAACAGCGCGTTGGAGGCGGGCACCAGCTGCAGCCCGACCATGCCGGGGATCATCGCGTTGCGCGCCGCGCTGTCCATCCCGCTCAGCGCGGCGGTCACCGCGGGGAACACGAACAGCGGCCACAGCGCCGGACCGAAGTCCGAGTTCAGCGCGAGCCCGGCACTCGACGCGGCGGCAAGCGCCTCGACGACGAGCAGCAGCCGCCGCCGGTCGACGGAGTCGGCGACCGACCCGCCGAGCAGCGACCCGAAGATCAGCGGGAACAGCTGGGTGAGCGAGACCAGCCCGACGTACAGCGACGATCGAGTGATCGCGTACACCTGGAAGGGGACCGCGACGTTGGTCAGCTGGCTGCCGAGGGTGGACACTCCCAGCCCGCCGATCAGCGCCCGGAAGTCCCTGGACCGCCGCAGCGGCGACAGGTCCATCAGGATGTGCCTGGACAGCCACCTGGAGATAAGCGGACTCATCCGCGACTCAAGTGAGCTGCCATTTGCTAAAGAATAGTCATTATTTTCCCGAACGAAGGGTCGCGGCTCGTCCGCGCCCGAGTCGCTGCCAGGACCGAAGCGCCCTCGCCGGGGGATGATGGCGTCATGGAGTCACTCTCCGAGCTGCGGGCGCGCCGGGCGTTCGAGTGCCGGCTGACACCGGACCGGGCGCTCGACTCGCTCGACGATGCCGACGCGTTCCTGCGCGACCGCGGCCTGCTGACGCGGACCCCGGACTCGGCGCTGCCCAGCCTCTACGAGGCGTGCCACGAGGAGGCCTACCAGCCTGGCGGCCATGGGTTCGCGACGTGGCCCGCCACCAAGTGGTCGTGGTTCGGCGAGCTCATCGAACGCGGTCACCTGTGCGTCGCGGTCCACCGGGGTAAGAACCTGCTGATCACCGCCGAAGCCGTGGATCTGCTCGACCCCATCTGCCGTGCCGAACTGGACCGGATGCGCGCCGCCGATCCCGGCTGGCGCCGCCTGCTGGACCATCTCGCGGTGACGGGCCCGTCGGACATCGAGGACCTGCGCACCGAACTCTCGCTCAAGCGGCAGGAGCTCAAGGCGCTCCGCTCGCCGCTCGAGCGATGCGGCGCGATCGTCGCCCGGTCGGCTGAGGTGACCGCCGGCGAGGGCCACACGCACTCGAGCGAGCTGGCTCGCTGGGACCAGGTTCACCCAGCCGGTTCCGGCCCGCCGGTCAAGGACCCCGGCGAGGCGCTCGCGGACCTGATCGTCGCGGCCGTCCGGGCGGCCGTGCTCGCCCCCGAAGCCGAACTTCGCCGCTGGTTCTCCTGGCAGTGGTACTGGACGGACACCCTCGTCGACGACCTCGTCCGCGCGGGCCGCCTGCGCCGGGCGGACGGCCACGTCACCACGGCCTGACACGCCATCCGGTGTCCCGCGGGACTTTCGGTCCTGGTGTGCCTGGCGCGGCGCGGGGCATGCTGAGCCGTATGAGGCGGCAGGAGGCGGCGCGGCAGGCTGGCGTCCAGGACGCCCGGGGCGCAAACGTCCTGCTGCTGGGCGGGACCTTGCTTCCCCTGGTCGGGCGGGCCCGGGTGTACTCGTGCGGGATCACGCCGTACGACGTGACCCACCTCGGGCACGCCGCCGCCTTCGTCTGGGTGGACACGCTGTCCCGGGTGCTGCACGCGGCCGGCACCGAGGTGATCGTCTGCCGCAACGTGACCGACGTGGACGACGTGCTGTTCGCGGCGGCCGACCGCGCGGGTGAGCCGTACGACCGGTTCGCGGCCATCCAGGAGTTCTACTTCGAGCAGGACATGGCTGCGCTGCGTGTCACCGAGCCCGGCGTCGAGCCGCGGGCGCACGTTCATGTCGGCGAGGTGGTGGCGCTGGCAGCCGGGCTGCTGGCCCGCGGCGCCGCGTACGAGAAGGCGGGCTCGGTGTACTTCCGGGGTGGCGCCGCCGCGCGCAAGGCGCTCCCCGACGAGGCGGCGGCGCTGCGGCTCTCGGCCGAGTACGGCGACGAACCTGAGGACCCGGACAAGGAAGATCCGCTCGACGTCGCGGTATGGCGGGCGTCCCGTCCCGGGCAGCCCGCGTGGGCGAGCCCGTGGGCAGCGGGGCGGCCGGGCTGGCACGCCGAGTGCGCGGCGATCGCGCTGCACGCCTTCGGGTCCTCGGTCGACGTGCTGGCCGGCGGCGGCGACCTGGCTTTCCCGCATCACGTCTACCAGTCGGCCCTGGCCGAGGCCCTGTCCGGGGTGACGCCGTTCGCCCGCGCCATGTTCCACGCCGGCGTGGTCCGGGTGGGCGGCCAGAAAATGGCCAAGTCAACGGGCAACCTGGTCCTGGTCGGCGACCTGCTGCCCAATTACCCGGCGGCGGCGCTCCGGCTGCTGATCCTGGACCGGCGCTGGGATCAGGACTGGGACTTCGAGCAGGCGGGTCTTGAGACCGCCGCGGCCCGGCTGGACCGGCTGCACGCCGCGGCCGGGCGGCCAGGTCAGGGCTCCGGCGACGCCGCGGCGGCGCGGATCCAGGCCGCGCTGCGCGACAACCTCGACGTGCCCGCCGCACTCGACGTGGCCGAGAGCGCGGGCGGGCAGCCCGCCCGCGCTCTCACCTCGCTGCTCGCCCTCTGGTAGCGGGCCTTGTCAGCCCTTACACCCCAGGATGCTTCCCGGCGGGAAGCAATTGTCAGGGGTGTTCCTGGCGACCCCGGTGAACACGAGTGTCACCGGGCTGCCCGGGACAGCGAAGATCCCGCCGCCCTGGGCGGCCTGGTTGCCGGTGACATTGCTGAACGCCAGGGTTAGCGCGTTACCCGCGCTCGTACCGGTCGCGGTAATGGTGGCCTCGAAGATGCCGCCGCCCTGCCCGGACGCGGTGTTGCGGCTGACCTGGCTGAACGTGATGGTCAGGATGCCGCCGTTGACCGCGCCGGGGGCGACCTGCCCCAGGTTGATGTTGGCGATGCCGCCGCCGATGCCCTGGTCGCCCACACTGTCAGCGGGGGCCGTGTTGCCGGTCACCCGGGACTGGCTGATGGTCATCACGCCATGGTTGAGGATGCCGCCGCCAGCGGCGCCCGGAGCGGTGTTGCCTGCCACCTCGCTTGAGCTGATGGTCGCCGTGCCGCCGTTGGCGATGCCGCCGGCCCCGGCCATCGGACCGCCGTTGGCGGTGTTGTCGTCGACCTTGCTTGCGTTGAGGACGAGAATGCTGCTGCCGGCGCCGCCCATGCCGCCGGTGCCGCTGGCGATGCCGCCGCCTCCGTTCGCCGCGGTGTTGTCATCGACCTTGCTGGCGTTCAGGATCAGCGTGCCGCCATGGTTGAGGATGCCGCCCGCGCTCCCGGACGAGGTGTTGTCGTCCACCCGGCTGGAGTCCAGCACGGTCGTGCCAAGCGGCCCAGTGCCCAGCGTCCCGGAGGCGATGCCCCCGCCGGCGCTCATCATCCCGCCCGCGGACGTGTTGCCGGTGACCTGGGTGTTGCTGAGGACCAGCGTTCCTTCCAGATTGAAGATGCCGCCGCCGGGCCCGGGTGTGTTTCCCCCGGTGATGGTCAGGCCCCGCAACGTCAGCCTCCCCGAGGCGGTGACCATCAGAATGCGGAAGGAACTGTCGTTCCCGGCGATGGTGGTCCGGAAGCCGTTCAGCGTGACCTGGCTGGTGATCACGGGGAGCCCGGTGTCGCCGAGCTGAGCGTTGGGGCTGCTGGCCGTGGTCAGGTGGTAAGCACACCGGGGAGCGAGGTTGATCGTCGCGCCGCCGCTGCTGTTCGCGGCATTGATCGCCGCGATGAGCGCCTGCGTCGCGCAGGGCACGGTCCGCCAGGAGGACGCCTGAGCCGCGGGGGCTGCCGCCAGCAGCCCGCCGAGCATAATCGCCGCGCCGCCCCCCATTGTCGTTTTAATGATGGCAAGAGACTTCATTTACTGACCCCCCTTTTGCGGCGCGAGTTCTTTCTCGCGCTGCGGTCTTCGGGGGATCATCGCACCGTCGTGCAGCGGCTGTCTACTGCGCAAATGCAGGCAAACGGGCCGTGCGTCGCTCGCGCGTAAGCCGCTGTCTAGGGCCGGGATAATTTCCGATCGGGAAATTATCCGGTGTTTTGGTTTTAAAAGCCTCCAGGCCCGCGGTGAATGCCTTTCGCGCATTCATGCTCGGCCGCCGCCGCCTCGGAGAGCAGGGACGCGGCGAACACGCGTGCCTCCGCCACGGTGAGGCTGGCCCAGTGGCTGTCCTCGTATCCCGGGCAGTCGCCCAGGTCCACGAAAACCCGTGCCACCGGATGCACGGCATCGCCGAGCGCCAGCCAGCCGGCCGTCAAGTCGCGGCCGCACGACGTCCGCAACCGTTCATGACCCCTATTCGGACCATCCCTGTCACCCGATCGCATGACGTACCTCCCCGGTGTCGCTGTTCCTATCAGGGGACAGCAACACGTCCGCTTGCCCGCATTCCCGTCACGCGCAGAACCGGTAACCCATCCCGGGCGCGGTGAGCAGGTATTTTGGCTGGGATGGCTCGGGTTCGAGCTTGCGGCGCAGCTGGGCCGCCACCGTGACCACGTAGTCGATGAGCAGCGCGACCGCGCAGACCTGCGCGATCCGGGGGCCGAAGTTCTGCCGGGCCACCACGTAGGAGCCGCCGGGCCGTATGTAGACCATGACGATCTCGCGGTAGGACACCACTACGAGCATCATGACCAGCAAGATCACCAGCGTCATCGGCAGGATCAGCGTGAAGGCCGCCAGGCCCGCCAGCGGCAGCAGCGCGATCAGGATCTCCTCGGTGCCGTACGCGGAAGAAGAGATCCCGTCCGGCGAAAGCACCCCGAGGGCCAGCGGTTTCGACAGCCGCTGCGCGCCCAGTTCGGAGTTGACCAGCGGTGGCCCGAGCAGCCGCTGTTTGGCCGAGTACAGCAAACCATCCGGCGCCCGCTCGCCGGGATCGGCCACCTGCACAGCCTTCTGCCTGGTCACAACCGCGCCCTTCGACCCTCTCCCGCGATCATCACTTCATACCATCGCGGGGCTGGCCGTGGCGGGCGCTACGGCCACGCGCCCGCGAACATCACCCAGACCTGGCCGGGAGCGAACGTCATCCGCTTGCCTGAGGGCAGCGTGTACGTGGTGCCGCCATCACTGGACGGCCGCGACCAGTGCACCGTGTAGGCCCGGCCGTTGCGCAGCACGACCGCGCGGCCGGAACCGGTGCTCACCGCGTACGGCGGGCGCGATCCGTATTCGAGGAAGCGCGACGTCTTGATGGTCGTGTACTGGATGACCACGGTGGCACCGCCCATCTGGCCGCCCTCGGTGGCCATCGCGGGCGCGCCGTCCATCCACACCAGCCACCGCTGGGCCCGCGCGGACCAGCGGAACGTGTATGCCGCCGCCGGATAGGACGCCGAATAGGACCGCAGCACACGACCGCCCGGAGGCGGCGGACCGAACCTGAACCCGATGTCGCGCGCCTTGCTCGCCTTCTTCATCTCGGACAGCAGCACCTTGGAGTCGGCGTACAGGTTGTGCGGGGCGTACCGGTAGGGGTCGCGGTAGTAGCCGCCCGCGATGCCGGCGTACAGGTCGACGATGCGGGCCCGGTGGATGAACGGCAGCAGGTGCGGCGTGGCGCCGGAGTAGGCGAATGCCGGGCGGCCGAACTGGCGCAGCAGTTCCAGGTCGTCTTCCCTGGCGCTGCGCACCGGGCCGATCACCGGCGGGAAGTGCGAGGAGAACACCGCGGCGAAGCGACTGAGCCCGCCCTCGACCGGCAGCACGTAGATGATGTCGGCCGACTGGAGGCCGGTCTTCGGCCGGGCGTCGACGATGTTGTCGATTTTCACCACCAGCACCGGCCCGAGCTTCTTGATGCGCTCCCCGGTGAACGGGGACAGCAGCGGCCCGGGTTTAGGCTTCGGCTTGGTGGGGACCAGCGGCTGGGGTCGCGGGTGCGGATACGTCGCGGCTTTTGTGACGGGTGCGGCGCTCCCGGTGAGCGTCACGATCAGCCCGGCGCTGAGCGCGATCGCAGCCGCGGCGGACATCGCGGCGATCAGCCACCGCCGTCGTCTCATGACACCGCCTCTTCGAGGAGGTACGAGGTCCGCTCCCCATGGCATGCTATGCGCGAGGCGGGCCGCTGCCGGCGCTTACCGAACATCCGGCGGCGCCGTGTCTCGGGCAGTGGAACATCACGGCCGGCCTGTACGTTTAGTTGGTGTATAGCAACTATCTGGATGGTCATCATGAATGTCGCGGACGCTACGCCGCTGAGCCCGCCTGACGGCACGCTCGGCAGCCCGCCGGACGCCGCGCCCGGCCTGCCGGGGCGCCTCGGCGTGGCGGTGCAGATGCTCGCGCACGCCGGGAAGGTCGGCGGCGGGCGCGCCGACCTGACGCCCACCAGGCTGACCGCCCTCGCCGTCATGGCCTCGGCCGGCCCGATGCGGATGGGCAGCCTGGCGTCCCGGCTCGGCGTGCAGGTCTCCACGATGTCGCGCATCGTGGACATCATGGTGACCTCGGGCTGGGCCGAGCGGATGCCCGACGAGGCCGACCACCGGGCATGCGTCATCGGGATCACCGAGTCGGGGGCAGCTCTGATCGACAGCGTCCGCCAGGACAACGCCTCCCGGCTCGCCGACTGCGTGACCCGCCTCGCACCGTCCGACCTCGCCGCGCTGCGGACCGCGCTGCCGGTCCTCGAGCGGCTCGCGGAGCAGGTCGCCTGCGGCACGCGCGCCGAGGCAGGGGAGCGGGCTGAGCGCTGAGAGTAAGACCGCATCCGTTCGGTATCAATAAAAACGACGGTGCCCCGGACCGCCTTCGCGGCCGGGGCACCGTCGCCTTGTGCCTGGCAGCGGAGTCGCTTAGAAGCGGATCCGCCAGATGCCGCGGCCGTGGGTCGCGGCGTAGATGTAGTCGTGCGGACCGGCTGTCAGGTCGTCGACGACTACGTCCGGCAGGCCGGTCCCGAGGCGTTCCCACCTCGTGTGGCCGCCCTGGCCCTCGCGGGCGGTGAACACGCCGTCATCGGTCCCGAGCGCCAGCTTGCCGTGGTCGAGCACCAGCGCGTCCGACGCGATGTCGGGCAGGTTCCCGGAGATGTCGGTCCAGGTCTGGCCGCCATTCCAGGTCTCGAACACGTGGCCCACGCCGCCGCCAGGCACGAACCGGCGGGAGTAGCCATTGAAGATGGCGTACGCGTGTGCCGGGTCGGACGGGTCGACGGTGACGCCCGCGATGTAACGCTCAGGCAGCCCGGTCATGCTGACCTGATGCCATGCGCCGCCGTAGTTGGTGGCGATGCCGCGGCTGAAGGTCGGGCCGGGGTTGCCGCCGCCGCCGGTCCACGCGGCGTAGATAACGCTGCCGTTGTTCGCCGACGACAGTGCGGTGACCGCGTTGCCCGCGCCCAGGTCGTAGACCGGCGTCCAGTCGCAGGATGTGTCGGTGCAGCTGGTGTTCCAGCCGTTGGTGGTGACCCAGACGTACTGGCCGCCGGTGACCCAGGTGTTGACGTTCTGCTGGTCGGGCACGAGCGGGGTGACGAACCGGGCGGCCGGGTCGCAGTCCGGCCGCGGCTTCAGTCCGAGTTCCTCCTGCCCGACGCAGGTCGGGCTGACGTAGTAGCTGAACGTGTGGCCGCCGTCGGTGGTGGCGTACATGGTGCCGTCCGTGTACTCACCGACCCATTCGTCGGCGTTCGCCTGATTCATGATCACGTCGAACCCGTCGCCGCCGGCCGGCTCGGCGCTCTGACTGCTTGTCGTGCTGTCGACCATTGTGCCGTTGTCCTGCAGCCCGCCGACCGTGCCGGTCGAGCCGTCGCTGAACAGCCCGGCCCGTGCGTCGTAGAACTGCCAGTCCCGCAGCGTCGCGTTAAGGTCGGTCCAGTCGCCGTACTGCTGGGTGTCGGACAGCGGCCTGCTGTACACGCCGCCGTCGTTGCCGATGACGATCTGCCCGTCGGTGATCATCATGGCGTGCTGGTCCGGGTGCGTCGTGTTCGGGCAGGTGTTCGTGGCGTCGCACGCGAACGAGTAGTTCCAGTACGGGCTCGCGGTCACCCACGAGCTGCCGGCGTTGGTGGACTCGAAGACCTCCTCGAGGCCCGCGTACACGTGGTCCGGGTTGTTCGGATCGACCGCGAGGTCCTGGTTGTACCAGGCCTGCACGCCGACCCCGTAACCGGAACCGACCGCGAGCGCGGACCCGGACGCGGCCAGCGAGGCCTCGTTGCCGATCAGCGTCCACGGCCCGGCGACGCTGGCCGGGCTGCCGTTCGTTCCCGAGGAGACGAAGATGCCCTGCAGCGCCGACTCGTCGCCAGCGGCGAGCATGCTGGGCGACTGCACGATGGCGTAGAGCTTGCTGCCGTCGGCGGAGTAGGCGAACGTGGTCCTGCCGATGTCGGTGGCGTTGATGGCTCCGCTGACCGTGACCTCGCTGAACGTGCGGCCGCCGTCGGTGGACTCATAGAAGCCGTTGTTCTGCGTGTTGCCGGGACCGTGCCAGCCGATCGCGGCGATCACGTCCTGGCCGTGCGTGCCCGGGACGATCGCGACGTCCGTCACCTGCTGGTCGTACGGCGGGTTGTCGACCGGGCCCGCCGGGTCGAGAACCTCGGTCCACCGGCCGGTCCTGGCCGAGTAGCGGAACAGGCCGTTGTCGGTCGCGGCGTAGGCGTTGCCGCGCTGGTCGAACGCGATGCGGAAGGTGGTGCGGTTGGCCAGCGGGCTCACGCCGTCCCAGTTGTCGCCGACCGGGGACCACCTGCGGCCGTCGTTGTAGCTCACGTACACGCCGGTGCCGGCGTAGGAGTCCTGGGAGTCGTTCGCCTCACCGGTGCCCACCCACAGCGACCCGTTGACCGGGTCGACGGCGAGCGCGCCGATGGACAGCGTCGGCATCTTGTCGAACACCGGCGTCCAGTGCTGGCCCTGGTCATAGGAGCGCCACACGCCGCCGTCCGCGGTGCCGGCGAACCAGGCGCCGTCCGGCGTGGTCGCAAGCGCGGTGACCCGCCCGCCGACGAGGGAGAAGCCGGCCCCGGCATTGGACCAGAACGGGTCGGTGTAATCGCTGGGCTGTCCGTTGTACGCCTGGGTGGTGAACTCCTGCCAGGTGCCGCCCGTGTGCCGCAGCCTGTCGGCCTGCTGCGCGGCGTCCGCGAGGGCCGGCCCGGTGATGTACCCGGCGGGCGCGGTCTCCTCGAACTCGGCCTGGTTCTGCGAGTCCATCAGGTCGCTGTCGTCTGGCGTGTGATTGTTCGTCGGCGCGTTCGCGTCAGCAATGCTGGGGTGTGTGCGCAGGTAATTGCGCAGGGCAACCTGTCGTGCGGCGGCGCCGTGCGGGGCGCCATGTGCCGGTGCGGCCGGACTTGCTCCGGCCAAGCTAATCCCGCTGAAGCCAGCGGTTACGCCCACTGCCAGCGATCCCACGAGGACCGCTCGCCACGGACGGATCGGAAGTCGCATCCCGTCTCCCTCGGTGCCTGAAAAATGCCTGCCCCCAAAGCTGGGGCCTGGGCCTGGGAATAGTCAACAGATTCAGACGGTCAGATGCGGGGTTAGCGGCAAAAAATTCGCTGCGAACTCATTAAATACCGGACGTTTTTCGCAAAGGGGACGTAGCCCCCTGAAGGGGGCGCCGTCCGGCTCGGGGGTAACGCCATCCGGGCCCGGCCCGGGTAGCACCGGCAGCGCCTCGGCCGAACTTCTGGCACGCCACGCCATGATCACGTGCGGGCTGTGCGCGGGCAGCCGCCCGGAGCTGCCTTTTTGTCTGTTCGGCCAACGCTGCCAGCGGGGCGGGCCGGTTATCTTTCTAGACATGTCGGCCAGAGTTACGAGCGTGCCCTAGCGTGGTTTCCCGTCTGCTGCGGCGGCCGCTGGGGTGGGACCTCACCCCGGTGGCGACGCTGCGGCTTGTCCGTTTGGACGCGCATCCGGTGGCGCTGTTCGGCACCTGGGCTGGCGGCTGCGACATCATCGGCTCCGAGCCGCTGCTGGTCCGCGCCGCCCCCGGACCGGCCGGCGCGGTGCCCGGCGTGACCGCGGTACCCGGCGTGACCGCGGTGCCTGGGCCGGCCGCCGCGCTCGCTGACGTCCTCGACGCTGGCTGGCCGTCCGGCCCGGTGCCGGACCGCGCTCCGGACTGCCATCCGGACGGTGCCGATCCCGCCTTCGGCGGCGGCTGGATCGGGTACCTGGGGTACAGCGCCGCCGGGGAGGCGCTGCCGCGGAGCGGTCCGCGCCGGCTTCCCGGCTGGTGGTTCGGCTACTACGACCACGTGCTGCGGCACGACCGGGCGACCGGCGAGTGGTTCTTCGAGGCGCTGTGGACCGCCGAGCGCGCCGGCGCGCTCGAGCGCCGCTTCGAGGACCTGTGCCGCAGGGCCGCCGGCCGGCCGCAAGCGCCGCCCCAGGCGCTGCCCCAGGCGCCCGAGGGCCCCGAAGCGCCGCCCGGCTACACCTGCGGTCCCTTCCGCCTCATTCCCGCCGCGCGAGCACACCAGGCCGCCGTCAGCCAGGCGGTGGAGTACATCAGGCGGGGCGACATCTTCCAGGCCAACATCTGCCTGCGTGCCGAGGCCGAATTCACCGGCGACCCGCTCGACGCGTTCGCCCGCGCGGTGACCGTTCTGGACCCGCCCTACGCGGCGTTCATGGACGTGCCAGGTGGCGCGGTGGCGAGCATGTCACCCGAGCTGTTCCTGCGCAGGACCGGACGCACCGTCGTGTCCCGCCCCATCAAGGGCACCTCCCACCGCTCGCAACAGCCCGACCAGGCCGCCAGGCAGCGCGGCGACCTCGAAGGCTCGGCCAAGAACCGGGCCGAGAACGTGATGATCGTCGACCTGGTGCGCAACGACCTCAGCCGGGTCTGCGAACCCGGCACCGTGACCGCCCCGAGGCTGCTCGACACCGAGCCGCATCCCGGCGTCTGGCACCTGGTGTCCGAAGTCCGCGGCACGCTCGCCACGCAGACGGAAGACGGCGACCTCATCCGCGCCTCGTTCCCGCCCGGTTCGGTGACCGGCGCGCCGAAGGTCCGGGCGCTTGAGATCATCGACGAACTTGAGGCCGCGCCCCGCGAGGTCTACACCGGGGCGATCGGGTACCGCAGCCCGGTCGCGGGCCTGGAGCTGAACGTGGCGATCCGCACCTTTGAGTTCGCCGACGGCAGGGTGTGGGTCGGCGCCGGCGGCGGTATCGTCGCCGACTCTGATCCCGAAGCCGAGTACACCGAATGCCTGCACAAGGCCGGCCCGCTGATCGCGGCGATCGGCAGCCGCCTCGACACCGGCGCGGACGCGCCGCCAGACCGCACGCCATCAGCCGCACCGCGCCACTCGGCGGGTGTCTTCACTTCCCTGCTCGTCACTGCCGGGGAGACAGCAGGTCTGGACGCCCACCTTGCCCGCCTGGAAGCCAGCACCCGTCAGCTCTACGGCAAGGACCTGCCCGCCTCGCTGCGAGCAGAGCTTGAACAATGCCTCGCCACCCGCCCGAACGGCCGGCTGCGGATCACCGTGCGCCCGGTCGGCGGCCCGCTCCAGGCGCACGTCGAGGTGGTGCCGGTCGGCCCGGCGCCGCAGGCAGTGAACTTGCGCCCAGTGACAGTCCCCGGCGGATTCGGCGCACACAAGTGGCAGGACAGGCGGCTGCTCGCCGATCTCGCCCGCGCGGCGGGCCAAGGTCCGGCCGGCCAGGTCCTGCTCACAGACGAGGACGGCCACCTGCTTGAGACCGACCGGGCGAACGTGTTCGCGGTCATCGACGGCGTGCTGCGCACGCCGCCCGCCGACGGCCGCATCCTGCCGGGTACCGCCAGGCACGCCGTCCTCGACGCCGCGTCCGGGGATGGCATCCCCGCCGGCACCGAGCCGCTGCTGCTGGCGGACCTGCACGCGGCCAGCGAGGTCTTCGTCACGAACGCCGTGTACGGCGTGCTGCCCGTCCGAGCGGTCGACGGCTGCCCGCAGTCCTGGGACCTGGGCCCTGTCGCCAAGCACTTCGAGATGGCCCTGGCGAGCCGCCCGCCTGACGGCCCGCCGCACGCCCGCCCCCCCGCGCTCGGCCAGCCGGCGGCGCGGCGCGGCCGGACGCTCGCCCCGGGCGGCAAGCCCGCCCGCCCCCTCGTCGTCGTAGTCGACAACTACGACTCGTTCACCTACAACCTCGCGCACCTACTGGTCACGGCAGGCTGCCGGGTCGAGGTCGTCCGCAATGACGAGGTGCCCGCCTGCCAGGTCACGGACTCCGCCGCGGCCGGCGTGGTGATCTCACCGGGTCCCTGCGCTCCGCCGGACGCCGGCATCAGCGTCGACGTGGTGCGCGGCTGCGCGCGGCGGCGGATCCCGCTGCTCGGCATCTGCCTCGGCCATCAGGCGATCGCCGCCGCGTTCGGCGCGACCGTGATCATGGCGCCCCGGCCCGTCCACGGCCAGGTCTGCCAGGTCACCCACGACGGCCGCGGCGTGCTGGCCGGCCTGCCGCAGGGATTCGAGGCGACCCGCTACCACTCCCTGATCGTCGACGAGCACTCGCTGCCGCCCGCGCTGACGATCACCGCCCGCTCCGGCCCGCTCCCGATGGGCCTGCGGCACTCCGCCGGCCAGGTCGAGGGCGTCCAGTTCCACCCCGAGTCCATCCTCACCACGCACGGCGCGGCGATCGTCCGCAACTTCGTGCGAGCAGCCGTCCGCGGGGAGTCGCATCGCTCCGTGTCGCCTCCTGCCCGCACCCCTCCTGCCGCTCCGGGCGGGCCAGCTAGGCTGGGCTTACCGCACACCGAACGAATGGGGGGTATATCGCGTGGGCATCTTCGACGACGCCGAGAAGGCCGCCGGCAAGGACCCGAACGAGGTCCAGAACCTGACGCAGGACGCGGAGAAGACCGCCGACCAGGAAACCGGCGGCAAGTTCGACTCCGAGATCGGCGACGCCGGCTCGGCGCTCGACAAGGACATCGATCAGCAAGACCAGCAGCAGCAGTAGCTCTGCTACGGCACTGCGCCCGCCCCCGGCACCGCCGGCGGCGGGCGCCGCGCTTCCGGGCCCCACTACCCCGCTCGCCGGCGGCCCGCGCTTGCAGCCCGCTACCCGCCCGCGCCCTGCCCCCAACCGCCTAACCGAAAGCCGGGTGGGGCTAACACCCCGCAAAGCGTGACACTGGCGCTCTTGTGCCGCGGGGCGGACCGCCCGCTAATGGTTGATCATGGAGCGGGAGAATCCCAGACGCGGGCAGCGCCGGCCAGGGGAGCGGGCATGGGCATCACGCTGACATGGCTGCGCCTGGACGCCAGGCGCCGCTGGCGGTCACTCGTCGTGCTGTGCCTGCTGGTCGCCGTCGCCGCTACTACGGTGCTGACCGCCGTGGCGGGCGCCAGGCGCGCCCAGACCGCCTTTGACCGGCTGTGGGCGCGGACGCTGCCCGCCACCATCACGGTGCTGCCCAATCAGCCCGGCTTCGACTGGAGCAAGATCGCCACGCTGCCCGGGGTCACGGCAGTCGGCTTGTTCGCCGTCTACTACGGCGACGCGATCGACGGCCTGCCCGGCGCCAACATCGGCTTCCCGCCCGCGAACGCCGCGCCGGGCCAGACCGTCGAACACCCGGCAGTGTTGCAGGGACGCCTGTACAACCCCGCCCGTGCCGATGAGGTGGACGTCACACCGAACTTCGTCGCGCACTACGGCAAGGGGGTCGGCGACACGCTGACCCTGCAGTTGTCATCTCCCGCGCAGGCCGATGCCAACTTCCAGGTGTCGGCCGGCGGGCCGCCGCCGCTCGGTCCCCGGATCCAGGTCCGCATCGTCGGGGTGGTCCGCGACCCGTTCTACCTGGAGACCCCCGGAGACAGCGGGGGCGTGCTGCTGTCCAACGCCCTGTTCACCCGCTACCGCGCGGACATCATGGGGAGCACCGGGCGAACGTTCGTCAACGCGCTGATCCGGCTGCGCGGCGGGGAGGCGGCCATCCCGGCGTTCCGCGCCGACCTGGCGCGGGTGACCGGACGATCCGACATCGATGTGTGGGATAACTGGGCCACGTTCGGCGGCCCCGTCAACCAGGTGACCGGATATGAGGCCATCTGGCTGCTGGCCTTCGGCATCGCGGCGCTGCTCGCCGCCTGCATCCTGGTCGGCCAGTCGATCGCCCGGCATGTCTCGGGCACCACCGCCGACCTGCAGGTGCTGCGGGCGGTGGGCATGACGCGGTCGGAGGCGGTGGCGTCCGCCGCGGCCGCGCCCGTGCTGGCCGCCGCGGTGGGTGCTTCCCTGGGCGTGGCGGGCGCGATCATCGCGTCGCGCTGGATGCCGATCGGTGTCGCGTCCGTCGCCGAGCCACACCCCGGTGTCGACGCGGACTGGCTGGTGCTCGGTGTCGGCTGGGCCGCCGCCCTGCTGCTCGTGCTGGCCGGGACCGCCGCCGACGCGTGGACCGCGACCTCGCCGCGCCGGGCGCTCGCGCCGGCGCGTGGCTCGGCCCTCGCGGCGGGCGCGGCGCTGGCCGGCCTGCCCGTGCCTGTCGTGATGGGCACCCGGTTCGCCCTCGAGCCGGGCCGCGGCCGTACCGCGGTGCCCGTCCGGCCAGCCTTGGCGGGCGTGGTCGTCGGCGTGCTCGGCGTGGTTGCCGCCTTCACGTTCTACGCCGGGGTTCGCGACGCCGCGGCCAACCCGGCGCGGTTCGGCCAGACCTGGCAGCTGTACACAATGCTGGGTATCAACGGCCAGGACTTCGGCCCCGCCGCGACGGTGCTGCGCGCCGTTGCCGCCGACCCCGATGTCACGGGTGTCATCGACACCCGGGTCGGCGGCGCACAGTCCGGCCAGGTCTCCGTCGAGAGCTTCACCTACGGCTCGGTGGACGGCAAGCAGGTCCCTGTCGTGCTGACCGCCGGACGGATGCCAGCTAGCGCGACCGAGATCGCGCTCGGCGCCACGACCGCCAAGGACCTGCGCGCGGGCATCGGATCCGTGGTCCGGCTCAGCGGCGGCGCCGTGCCGCGGGCGATGACCGTGACCGGCATCGGTTTCGTCCCGGCCGGCCCGCACAACAACTACGACCAGGGTGCCTGGCTCACCCCGGCCGGGTTCACGTGGCTGTTCAGCGGAGCGCATTACCTCTTCAAGTACCACCTGGCGGCGGTGTCGCTACGGCCGGGCGCCGACGTCGGCGCGGTGGCGAACCGGCTGAACGCCGCGGCCGCCGCCATCAAGGGCGGTGCCGCGTTCACGTTCACGCCGCCCCCGCCCGTGCCGCAGGTGGAGATCGTCAAGGACATGGCGGTGCTCCCGCTGGCGTTGAGCGCCTTCCTCGCGCTGCTGGCGGCGGGGGCGGTCGGGCACGCGCTCGCGATCGCGGTGCGCCGCCGCCGCCGCGAACTGGCGGTGCTGCGGGCGCTCGGGCTGACCCGTGTCCAGGCGCGCATGGTGGTGGTGACGCACGGCAGCGTGCTCGCCGCGATCGGCCTGGCGGCCGGCATCCCGTTCGGCATCGTCCTCGGGCGCGGCCTCTGGCGGGTCGTCGCCGAATTCACGCCGCTCGCCTACCAGCCGCCGCTCGCGATCCTGGCACTGGTGCTCATCGGCCCCGTTACGCTGCTGGCCGCCAACCTGCTCGCGGTGTGGCCCGGTCAGCGCGCGGCAGGCCTGCGCCCCGCCCAGGTCCTGCACACCGAGTGACACCCCCAGCCGCGTCAGGTAGCTGGCGCGGCGCCGGGCTGGCCTTCGAGCCGTTGCAGGATCTGTTCGACCATCGCGCAGGTCTCGGCGTGGCCGGTGGACACGCCGAGGGCCTGTTCAAGGACCAGGACCCGCGGGAAGCGCGATGATGTTCCTCGTGGCGGCCGCCAACCGCGACGAGCGGCGCTACCCCGACCCGGACCGGTTCGACATCCATCGCACCATCGGCCTGCAGATGACCTTCGGCGTCGGGGTCCACTACTGCCTGGGCGCCGCGCTGGCCCGGCTGGAGGGCCGGGTGGCGATGGAGGAGATCCTCAAGCGCTTCCCGCGCTGGGATGTCGACTGGGACACCGCCAAGCTCGCGCAGACGTCGACCGTCCGCGGCTGGGAGAGCCTGCGGCTGATAATCACCTGACCGCGAAGTCAGTGACCAGCGATCTGACCGCCATCGATGTGCAGTGTCTCGCCGGTGATGTACGCCGACGCCTCAAGGAACAAGATGGCGTCGACGACGTCGCTGACGCTGCCCACGCGGCCGAGCGGCGGGAGCCGGTCGCCGAGCGAGTCGTAGCTCTCCTTCGGGTGCATCGGCGTCCGGATGATGCCAGGCGAGACGGCGTTGACCCGGATGCCGCGGGAGGCGTACTCGATGGCCAGTGACCTGGTGGCCGCGGCCAGGCCGCCCTTGGTGAGCGCTGCCAGCACCGATGGCGACGTGGAGTCCGCGTAATCGGCGATGGTGGCGCTCATGTTGACCACGTGGCCGCTGCCTCGCTTGAGCATCTCGGTGATGGCCAGCTGGGTCAGCCAGAAGAATCCGCCCAGGTTGACCCCGGTTATCAGGGCATAGTCGTCGGCGGTGTAGTCGGTGAACGGCTTGGAGATGAACACCCCTGCGTTGTTCACCAGCGTGTCGACGCGCCCGAAGCGTCCGACCGCGTCGCCGACGATCCGCTCCGCGGTGGCCTGCTCGGAGATGTCTCCCTCGACGGTCAGGATGTCGGGGTCATCGGCGGGCTTGATCGCCCGGGCGTTGACCACCACCGCCCAGCCCCGCCGGCGGTACCCGGCGACGACGCCGGCGCCGATGCCCTGCGAGGCGCCTGTGACGATCGCGACCCGCTGCTCGTTTTCGCTCATCGCTGTCTCCCCCCGAAACACCCTAGCCCGCGGCTTCTGCTACGTTGACGCCGTGTCCCGCAGTAATCTCCCGGCCGCCCCGTGGGTGCCGTGATTCCCGTGGCGCCGGTGCCCTCCCTTGAGCGCGCGTTCGACGTGGATGCCCGCCTCGGACCGCTCGAGGACCACGGCATGACGCGGGCCGGCCACCGTCGCGTCGTGCCCGTCGCGGGCGGACAGGTGAGCGGCATGTTCGACGCGGAAATCCTCCCCGGCGGCGCGGACTGGCAGCTTGTCCGCCCCGATGGCGCCATTGAGATCGACACTCGCTACTCGGCGCGCACTCCAGCGGGGGAGTACGTCCACTTCCGGACCTCTGGCGTGCGCAGCGGGCCGCCGGAGATCCTCGAGGCGCTGTTGCGCGGCGAGCCGGTAGACCCGGCCGAGTACTACTTCCGCGTCGCCGTGCACCTGGAGACGTCCGCCCCGCGCCTGGCCATCCTAGAGCAGTCGATCTTCGTAGCCTCCGCGATCCGCGAGGCCGACCGCGTCAGCTACACCGCCTACCGGGTCACCTGACGTACCAGTAGATTTTCTCACCAGTTATTTCATGATCGCGAAAGCCTGTAGTCGCTATCAGATAGCGGCAACAGACGGGTTTCTACGCGCCAAGCCCGCCCGCCAGTTCACCATCGAGGTTACCGTGAACCTCTGACCCGCACCCAGCCCTCCAGCACAGCGACGGACAAGTAACTCCATCGCGCCGGACAGCCAGACCCGCCCACCCACCCCGCCCGCCCCGGTCCGCGCACAAACCGCGCGGCCCACACCGCCGCACCCTTCCCAGACCGGCCGGCCAGGAACACCCAGCGGCTAAGCAAGCCGGCGTCCCCGCACAGCCGGCCCCCGTCACGGGCCGGCGCCGGGGCGAAAGATCAAAGGCAAGAACGATGGCGCGCACAGCGCACTCACCACCAGGCCGCTGCTGTTTCCGGTCAGCGGCGTGGTTAGCGGACTTGCGGGGGGACGGCCGCCTCTTCTGGTTCGGGGACCTTGGGTTCGGGCGGTGGCCCGGCGAGCCACTTCGATAGTACGAACGACACCACCACCGCCACGATTACCAGCGGCATTGTCTTGATGCCATCGGTGCCGAGGAAGAGGGTGGTGAGCAGGACCGCTGTCAGCGGGAGCTGCAGCATTCCCGCGGTCATCGCGCCGATCCCGATCGCGGCGCCCGCGATCATCGGCAGGCCTGGCAGGTGTGACAGCGC
>Ga0187807_1000012_pt1 | contig 39354 bp, 39 predicted proteins | sample NC_wetland_sal_i_4_FD_132432 | JGI IMG/M metagenome (GOLD analysis project Ga0187807, IMG submission 132432) | Wetland sediment microbial communities from Neuse River Estuary, North Carolina, USA - ASW_2 | ecosystem: Environmental > Aquatic > Freshwater > Wetlands > Sediment | place: USA: North...
GCCTGGTGTTCTTCGGCTGGGGCATCTTGGTGGCCCTGTTCGCGGTCTTCGGCGCGCCGCGGCTGCAGGAGCGGTTCGGCATCGCCAGGACCATGTACGTCAACCTCGCCGCGTTCGCCGTCCTGGTGCTCGTCATCGCGATCTGGACGCTGGACCGCCCGGTGCTGATCGCGGCGACCATCCTGTCCGGAATCGTCATCGGCGTTAACAACACGATCACCACCCAGGCGGTGATGACCGTGTCCCCGGTCGAGCGGCCCGTCGCCTCCGCGGCCTACAGCTTCGTCCGCTTCATCGGCGGCGGTCTGGCTCCCTACGCCGCCGGCCGGCTTGTCGTCGACATGAACATCCACGTGCCCTTCTACATCGCGGCCGGCGCAATCGTTCTTGGCATCGGGATCCTCGCCGCCGGCCACCGGCTGCTCGGCGAGGCCGAGCGGGTGCAGGCCGAGGCCGTCAGGGCCAGCGCCGCGGCGGAAGGCGGGCCCGCCGCCAGCCGCAGGCTGGTCGCCGTCGGCCACAACGGGGCCGCGAAGAACGGCAGCCCGCGCAAGGGCGGCGCGGCGAACCGCGCCGGGCTGAACCGGAACGGCGGGCACGCGACAGGCGTGATCGTGGCGGCCATCGACGGCTCCCCCGTCGCCAGGCTGGTGACCGCGACCGCCGCCAGGTTCGCCGCGGACGGCGGCCGGACAGTGCACGTGGTGCACGCGCAGGAAGGCATGACCGGCGGTGACGGGGGGACCGACGCCGAGGCGCTCGAGGAGGCCAGGGCGGTGGTCCGCGACCACCTGGACCGGCTCGCCGCCGACCGCATCCCGGCCGAGGGCCAGGTGCTGCTGCACGCCACCGACCACGGGACCGCCGGAAGGCTGGTCGCCGAGTACGCCAACGAGGTGGGCGCGACGACGATCGTCGTCGGCGTGGCCACGCACCCGGGGCTCGCCGCGCTGATGGACGAAAGCGCCAGCGCCGAGCTGCGGCGGCACGCCAACGGCAGGGTCCTGGTCGTCGACCCGGGTGCGCCCGCCGCCAACGCCGCCGCGACCCTCGCCGACTAGCCCCGCGACGCCGCATGAATGGGACATTCAGCTGCCTGTAGCAAGCTGAATGGGACATTCATCCCGCCGGGGGCGGGCTCGTGAGGTGGCGGGCCAGGAACGCCAGGGACGGGGGTTCCTGTGCGGTGAAGAAGGAGCCGTCGTGGCAGCCGTTGCCGAACTCCACCACGGCACCCCTTGGCAGGACGCCGGCGAGCGCCCGCACGCCGGGGTAGAACGGGTCGGAGTAGCCCGCGGCGACGCGGACCGGGACCGGCGCGAGCGCGGCGGCGTGCGTGACGGCGTCGTCGGCCGCGAAGTCGGCGGCCGACGCGTAGGCGCCGGCGTTGGCCGCCCTCGCCTCGTCGTAGCTGGTGAAGATCGCCGGGCTGATCGCGGCCGCGGCCGCGATCAGCCGCGGGTGCTTCTCGGCGAGCAGCAGGGCGCCGTAGCCGCCCATCGAGATGCCCATCACGCCGATCCGGCGCGGCGCCGCGCCCAGGCCGCGGCGCTGGCACATCGGGATGAGCTCGCGGGTGAGCATTCCCATGGGGTCGTCGCCCGGATGCGGGTTCCAGTAGCCGCCCCCGCCGTCCACGGTGACCATCGCCATCGGGGCCAGCGGCCCGCCCCCGGCCCGCAGGGCGAGCGCCTGGGCAGGCGACATGCCGGACACCGCGTTCGCGTGGTTGCCGCCGTAGCCGTGCAGCATGATCACCAGCGGCAGCCGGTCGCCGGGCCGGTGCCCGGGCGGATAGGCGATCGTGTATCCGACCGCCCGGTTCCTGGCCCGCGAGTAGAACGTGCCGGACAGCGACGGGCCGGGCGCGGCGTATGGCGTCAGGTTCGGCGCGGGTACCGAGCACGCGCCGTCGAGCTTGTCAAGCAGGCTCCTGCCGGGCAGCACGCCGTGGTTGACAAGCTCGACGCCGGCGACGCCGGCCGCTGCCACGGCCGCCACCGAGGCGAGTGTGTAGCGCAGGAAGAGACGGCGCGGTCCGTTCGGGATGCTGGGAGTTGCCCGGTGCGTCACGGTCAGTGCCCCGCGAACCCGAGCCTGAGGCGGGCCGTGCACGCCGCCTGCCGCGCGACCGCCAGCGCCAGCGCCATGATCGCCACCCCCGCGACGTCGATAAGGCCGGCGTGGAACACGCTGCGCTGACCTCCGGTCGCGACCCAGCACGAGCAGCCCGCGAGGAAGACGGCCATCGCGGCGCACGCCGCGGTGGCGAGGCGGGCCTCGAAGGCGAGCAGGCGGGGCGGGAGTTCGGTGCGGCGCACCAGCGTGGCGGCGGCGATCACCGCGCACGCCAGCGCGAGCGGGCTCACCGCCATCCAGGCCAGTTCGGGGCCGGGGAACGCGGCGAGCGCCCTGGGGTGCACCCAGTAGGCGTTGACGGACAGCGACGTGGCCCACTCGAAGGCGGCCAGCCCCGCGGGGACCAGGCCGCGGTGGCCGCCGGTGCCTGGCCAGCCGTTGCCGAAGTGGCGCCCGCCGGCGAAGAGCACTGTCGTGGCCGCGATCAGGACGATGGCCGGGACAACATGGCGCTTACGCCGCTGGCGGGCGATCGTGACGGCGATGGCGCAGAGCACCGGAAGGGCGGCCACGACGGCCAGCGCGAGGAAGGCGAGCATCGTGGCGGACGTCACCACCGTGGCGACGGTCGCCGTGGTGCTCGCCGAGGCCGACCACTGCCAGCCGATCGTGAGCTGGGACCACAGTGCCGCGCCGAAGCCGCCGAAGACCGCGGCCGCGCAGCCCAGCGAGACCAGGCTCGCGCGTATCTGAAGGCCGCCGGCGTCCGGCGCGGCCGCGGTGGCGCGGACGGGCGGGCCCGCCAGGCCGGCTTCGGCTAGCCGTGCCACGATTGCGCCGCGGACTACGTCGCGGGTGCGGGCCGCCGAGCGGGGCTGCTCGCTGATGTCGGCGATCAGCAGTTCGGTGAACTCCTCGCCGTAGCGAGCGCGCCAGGCCGCCGGGTACCAGCGGAGCAGGCGCGCGGCACGGTCAGCCGCCGGGTTCACGCGGTGCCCCAGTTGCCTGCGAGGCGGCGCAGGCCGACGTCCGCGACGCGGCGCTGGGCGTCCAGGTGCGCCCGCAGCGCGGCCGCCCCGGCGGCGGTGAGCCGGTACGGGCGGCGGCGGTCGTCGCTCTCCACCGCCGCGATCATGCCCTGTGACTCCAGGCGGGCGAGTGCCTCGTACAGGGTGCCGGGCGAAATGCGGACCCCCGCGAACGACTCGATGTCCTTGGTGAGCGCGTACCCGTGTTTGGTGCCGTCGGCGAGGCTGGACAAGATCAGCGTGGCCGGCCCCGCGTACCGGCCGAAGCCGGCGAGCGACTGCCCGCCGTCGCCCTGCTCCCCCGTGCTAGCGGTCTTCTCGTGCGGCATGGGACTCATCCTATATCGGCTGCCGATATACCGGAAGCCGATACTCAATGCTGAGTCCGTGTTCGGCGCGGCGGTCAGCCGGCTTCAGAGTTCCGCTCGCGGGCGTCACAGCAGCGAGAGCTGTCCTTCGATGTCGGGGCGGTGCTTCTTCAGGTGCCGCCAGCGCGGCAGATCGTCCAGGTAGGACCAGGACAGCCGGTGGTACGGGGTGGGTCCGTGCTCGGCGAGGGCCTGCTGGTGCGCCGGCGACGGGTATCCGGCGTTCTCGCCGAACGCGAACCAGCTGCAGTCCGGCCGCGCGCCGAGCCCGGCCATCAGCCGGTCGCGGTAGACCTTGGCGATGACGGAGGCGGCCGCCACCGAGACCGAGCGCAGGTCCGCCTTGACCGCGCAGCGCACCGGCCACGGGCGGCCGATGTAGTCGTGCGACCCGTCGAGCAGCACCGCGTCCGGCCGGACCGGGAGCTGTTCGAGGGCCCGGATCGCCGCGGCGCGCAGCGCCGCGGTCATGCCGTGCTCGTCGATCTCGTCGTGGCTAGCTTCCCCTAGCGCGTGGGCCGCCACCCAGCCGGTGAGTTCGCCGGCGATCTCGGCGCGCCGCTTGGGGGTCAGCCGCTTGGAGTCGGTCAGGCCGGCCGGCGGCGGCGGGAACCCCGACCTGACGACGACGGCGCAGACCACGACGGGACCGGCCCAGGCGCCCCGGCCTACCTCGTCCACGCCCGCGACGCGGATCTTGCCTTCGGCCGCGAGCGCGTGCTCGATCTCGTAGCCGGTTAGCTGGCGATCTGGCCCGGGTTCTTGCGCCGCCGCGGAAACATCGCGGAAAGCCAACTGCTCCACGAAGCACCATCATGCCGTCCGTCATCGACCGGTAGCGGGCTTTCCCGGCGGGCCGCGGTCTGCTTGGTGAGGGCGAGCCAGCCGACCAGGCCGAGCGGGTAGATGAAGTAGCCGAAGCGCTCGGCGGGCCCCAGGGCGAACATCAGCGCCAGGCCTATCGCCAGCCGCCAGGTCGCCGCGCGCAGGTCGCGGGGCGGGCGGACGACCAGCGACAGCGCTATCGCCAGGCCCGCGACGACCAGCAGGCCGGCGGCGAAGGCGTGGCCGAGCGAGCCGCTCCGTGCCAGCAGGTCTCCGGGCATCAGGCTCTGCGCCGGGGTCAGGTGCCGGGTGAGGCCGAGGGGGAACAGCACCGTGTTCTGGATCGTCGCGACGGGACTCGCGATCAGCGCCGGGACCGTGGCGGCGACAACGAACGCCACGGACGTGGCGGTATACCTGACCGCGGCACCGGTGCCGTCGCGAGACCGCAGCATGACCGCGATGACAGGGATCGCCAGCCAGGCGGTCGGCTTCATCGCGCAGGCCAGGCCCAGCGCCGCGGCGGACGCGGCCCAGCGTTCCGGACGGGCGATCAGGCCAAGGGCGAGCAGCATCAGCGCGAGCACAGGCGGATCCGTGGTCGTCACCGCCAGGTTCAGCGCCATGACAGGGCACGCGGCGGCGAACGCGGTGTACCTGAGCGCGTCGCGGCGGCAGTCGGCACATTCATGCACCGGGTGCGGAACGAGGGTGCAGAACGCCCCGCCCAGCGCCGCCACGGTCACCAGGACCAGCCAAACCCTCGGATCCCCCGGCGCCCCCTGCAGCCCCGCCGCGCTCGGCAAGCCGAACAGCGCCATGGCCGGCAGGTAGGGGTTGTACGCCAGCCACGATGAAAGTTTCATGGACGGGAGGTAAGGAGTGCCGTCCCTGACGAGCAGCTCCGCGGAGCGTTCGATGACCGCCATCCCGGCGGCAAGCTCACCGCCTTCGGCGAGCAGCAGCAAGAGCGGCGCCGCGACGGCGAACATCGCGGTGAGCAACGCGACGCCCCCGGTGCGGGCGCGCGGCAGCATCACCGCGGCGACGGCGTAGGCGGGAACCGCCCACGCGGCCCACAGTGCGTCCTGCCCGCTGGCCAGCAGCGCGACCGCGAACGCGTATGCCGCGAATGCCCAGTAGGCGGCCATTTCATGCCGGACGTCAAGCCACCGCGCATGTGCTCTCGTCGGCTTCAGGAAGCGCGATCCGGCCAGCGAGAATGCCTCCGCGTTGCCACCCATGGCGCCCGTGGCCCTGCCTCCCGTTCAAGCCGACGATGCCAGCGCATGCATTCCTACCCAGGCACGCATTCCTAATCGGTTAGACGGACCACGGGCCCGGGTGGTTCCCGCAAAGAAGCCCTCATTGACCGCCCAAATTGCCGCTGTTAGCTTCATTCCGGAAATTTCCCGGTAACATCCGAACGTTTCGGGAGCGCTCATGCACAATGCCATGACCAGCCGCGTGCTGCGGCACGCGTCGATCGCGGTCGTCACGACGGCGGCCCTGGTCGCCGGGTCGGCCGCGGCCGCCTCAGCCGCGGCGAGCACGCCCAGGCTGGCGTCCGCGCGTGACCAGGGGAGCGGCACCAGGTTCTTCGTGCCGCCGCCGTCTTCGGGCGCGCCTGCGCAGATCCTGCAGCTGCTGAAGAGCCATGACCTCAAGGACGCCGCGCTGCTCGCCGAGATGGAGGCGACGCCGCGGGCCGTGTGGTTCACCAGCGGCACGCCTGCCCAGGTCGAGCAGCAGGTGCGGCAGACGATGTCTGAGGCGGCCATCGAACGCGCCGTGCCCGTGCTGGTCGCGTACGACATACCCGGCAGGGACTGCGCGCAGTATTCCGCGGGCGGGGCGCTGGACGAGGCGGACTACGAGGCCTGGATCAACGGCTTCGCGGCCGGCGTCGGAAACGGCAAGGCGATCGTCATCCTCGAGCCCGACGCCCTCGGCAACCTGCCGTCCGACTGCGGCGGCCCGTCGACGAACTACCCGTTCACCGACGCCGAACGGTACGCCGAGATTCAGTATGCGGTCTCAGCGCTCGCGGTTCAGCCAGGCGTGAGCGTATACCTGGACGGCACGCACAGCGCCTGGCAGTCGGTCGGCACCATTACCCAGCGCCTGCTCACCGCCGGAGTGCAGAACGCGACGGGGTTCTTCATCAACGTGTCGAACTACCAGCCGACCCCCAACCTGGTGGACTACGGGACCTGGATCTCCGACTGCATCGCGATGGTGACCGACCCGTCGAACGCCTTCTACAACAACCCTGGCGCCTGCGCCAGCCAGTACTACCCGGCTAACCCGTCAGACTTCAGCACCTGGGGCCTGACCACCGCCTGGTACGCGGCCAACATGGGCAACGCGGACGCCACGACCCACTTCGTCATCGACACCAGCCGCAATGGCGACGGTCCGAACAGCATGCAGGCATACGCGCAGCCGCCCTATGACCAGCCCGCGAGCGTGATCGGCACGCTGGCGAGCGGCAATTGGTGCAACCCGCCGAACTCGGGGCTCGGGCTCCGGCCCACCGTCGCCACCGGCGTCCCGCTGCTCGACGCTTACCTGTGGGTCAAGACCCCCGGACAGTCCGACGGCCAGTGCGACGCGGCCGGAGGGGTACGGGCCTGGGACTACGGCGCATATACCCAGTCCGGCTGGCCGGCCGACGCGGCGAGCCAGGCACTGTTCGACCCGCTATGGGGGATCGACGACCCCGCGGCCGGCAGCTGGTTCCCGCAGCAGGCGCTGCAGCTAGCGCAGGACGCCAGCCCGGCGCTGCTGCCGTAACTGGCCCGCCTCAGGCGCCGCTTCCGGCGCGGCCGGCATCGCGTGCTCGCCCAGGTAGCTGCTCAGCACGAGCTCAGGGTTGGCGCGCAGGTCGGCGCTGGCGCCGGAAGCGGCGATCTCGCCGTGCGACAGCAGGTAGCCCCGGTCGGCCACGGCCAAGGCCTGTTCCACGTGCTGCTCGACGAGCAGCACGCCGCAGCCGCTCTCCTCGGCGTACGCGCGCACCACGGGCAGCAGCCGCTGGACGATGATCGGCGCGAGCCCGAGGCTGAGCTCGTCGATCAGCAGCAGCTTCGGCCGCCTGGCCAGCGCGCGGCCGACCGCGAGCATCTGCTGCTCGCCGCCGGACAGCAGGCCGACCCGGCGGCCGGTCAGCGCGGACAGGGCCGGGAAGTAGCGGTAGGCGGCCTCGGCGTCCAGGTTCTCACCGCGGTGCCTGAGCCTGAAGTGCTCGGCGACGGTGAGGCTGAAGAAGACGCCGCGGCCTTCCGGCACGTGCGCGATACCCTGCCTGGCGCGCGCGTCCGGGGAGTTGCCCGCGAGGTCGGCTCCGGCGTAGAGCACGCGTCCGCCCATCGGGCGGACTATGCCCGCGATGGTCAGCAGCGTCGTGGTCTTGCCCGCGCCGTTCGCGCCGAGCAGCGCCACCACCTCACCGGGCCCCACGGTCAGGCTGACGTCGCGCAGCACCGCCGAGCCGTTGTACCCGGCCGTCAGGCCCTCGATTTCGAGGACGTTGTCGCTCATCACGCCGCTCCCGCCGCTGCGTGGCCCAGGTAGGCGGCGATGACCCGCTCGTCGGCGCGCACCTGCGCGGGCGTGCCGCGCGCGATCACGCTGCCCGAGTCGAGCACCACCACCAGGTCGCAGGTGCTGAGCACCAGGCCCATGTCGTGGTCGACGAGCAGCACCGCTGTCCCTGACCTGGCGATGCCGGGCAGCAGCATGCCGAGCTCATTGCTCTGCCTGGCGTCCAGCCCCGCCGCGGGCTCGTCGAGGCAGAGCAGGCGCGGCCGGGCGACCAGCGCCCGGCCGATCCCGGCCCGCTTGCGCGCTGCCTGGCTCAGTTCCCAGGGCATGGCGTCAGCCACCGCCTCCAGGTCGAGCAGCCGCAGTTCCTCGTCCACCGGCGCCGCGGCCCCGCCCTTGGCGGCCACCGTCAGGTTCTCCCTGACGGTCAGGTCGTCGAACAGTTCCACCGTCTGCCAGGTGCGCGCCAGTCCGCGCCGTGCCCTGGCGTGCGGCGGCAGGCCGTTCAGGCTGACGCCGCCGAGCGCCGCGTCGCCCTGGTAGCGCACGAAACCGGTGATGGCGTCGATGAAGGTGGTCTTGCCCGCGCCGTTCGGGCCGATCAGGCCGACTAGCTGACCGGACTCGATGTCCAGATCAACCCCGGCGAGCGCGCGCACGCCGCCGAAGCTGACCGACACGCCGCGCGCGCTGAATACGGAGGTCATCGACGGTGCAGGCCTTCCGTTCGGGACGACAGAGCCGCCACTATTCGTTCGGGATAATTGACTTGTTTATCAACGCGAGGCTGTCGCACCGGCGCCAACCTGTGAAGCCTCTGATTCGCCCGTGCGCGCCGCGGCGGCGCGCATCTTGGCGGCGCGCCGCTTCCAGTACGCGGTGCCGGCGATGCCGTCCGGGTTGACGACGAGCGTGACGAGCAGCCCGACCGCGCCGATGAGCAGCGCCCAGTTGCCCGACAGGCCGAACCACCGGTCGAACGCGTGCGGGATGAGACCCTCGGTGGCGCCCAGGCCGGCGAACAGCGCGCCGCTGATCATCGTGATGCCGCCGAAGTAGGCGTAGGCGATGATCACCAGCGCGTTGACCGAGCCGAACAGGTCGGAGCTGACGGTCTCGAAGTTGTAGGCGTACAGCGCGCCGCACGCACCCGCGATCAGCGCGCTCACCATGAACGCGGTCAGCTTGACCCGGCGCACGTCGATGCCCGCCGCGGCGGCCGCCCGCTCGTTGGACCGCACGGCGAGCATCCGCTGGCCGATCGTGCCCCGCCGGATGCCCGCTACGAGCAGGCAGAGCAGGACAAGCACCACGAGCACGACGATGCCGAAGACCGGGCTGGGCACCTTGGCGTCGATGCCGCGGAACGCGGCTTCCGGCGACAGGTTGAGGCCGAAGACGTGCAGCGGATTGACGGGCGACCCGCTGGCCTGCTCGCCCCAGGCGGCGTTGCCGAAGCCGAACTGCTCGATCGCCACCGCGCCGGCCAGGGTCACCACGGCCAGGCTGACGCCGCGCACCCGCAGCGACGCCACCGCGGTGATGAAGCCGACGATCAGCGCGCAGCCGACCCCGATCAGCGGCGCGAGCGGGAAGTCCGCCCAGACCCCGCCGACGCTGGTCAGCATGTGCGACATCGCGAACCCGGTGACGCCCGCCAGCGCCACCTGGACCACGGAGATCTGCCCGACGAAGCCGACGACCACCACGAGCGACAGGCACAGCATCGCGCCCAGCATCGAGTTGACCATCGCCTGCCGGAAGTCGTACGGGAAGACGATCAGCAGGGCGACGCCGGCGACAAGCGCGATCACCGTCGAGCGCGCCAGGTTCTCAGGGCGCGGCGCGAGCGGCATCCGTTTTTCCGTCAGCTCGCCGCGAGCCGGCACCTTGGACCCGCGCCAGGCCATGGCGATCGCGACCAGGACGAAGAACAGCAGCTCGGCGAGCCCGTTGAGCGGGTTTCCCTGGGATTGCGGGAACCAGCTCTGCGAGGACCAGTAGTTGAGCAGCGACGCCCCGGCGCCCATCAGCAGGCCGGCGAAGCAGGCCACGCCGAGCGAGCTGAACCCGGCGAACAGCGCGGCGCCGAGCGCGGGCACGATCTCGAACGGCAGCGTGGTCGTGTTCAGCGTGATCAGCGGCGCGACCAGGATGCCGAACGCGCCGGCGATGACGCTGGCGAGCAGCGAGTTGACCAGCGAAAGGCGGCCCGGCGACAGCCCTGCGTACATCGCGTGCGGCTCGCTCTCCGCCGCCGCCCTGGTCGCGAGGCCGAACCGGCTGAAGCGGTACAGCGCCCACAGCACGGCCGCGAGCACCACCACGATCAGCGCCAGGATCAGCCGGTCGACCGGGACGGTCCGGCCCAGCAGGTGGACCGTCGAGCTCGGCAGGATCGAGGTCGGCGACAGCGTGTTGTTGCCGTAGATGATCGCGATGAGCGCCTGCGCGAGCAGCAGCAGCCCGAGCGAGGCCGCCAGCTTGGCCAGCGGCGAACTCGATCGCAGCGGCCGGAACAAGGCCAGCTCGATGATGGTCCCGAGCACGGCGATGAAGATAAGAGTCAGGATGAGCGCGAGCCACCATGGCGGGTGGAAGCCGAACGAGCCGCTGTCCGCGCTGTAGTAGAAGTAGCTGGCCACCATGGCGATGGCGCCCATGGAAAGGTTCACCGTGCCTGAGCCCCGGTAGAAGACCACCACGGAGATGGCGAGCGCCGCGATAAGCGCTCCCTCACCGAGGCCCAGGACGGCGAAGAGCAGGAAGTTCTGCACGGATCGAGATCCTTAGTTCGTCAGTTCGACCAGGCCTCGAGCAGCTTCCATCCTCCGTGGCCCGTGTACTGGAAGAACTGGTCGTAGTCGCTGCACGAGTTGGGGTCGGCCGGGTACAGCGTGCCCGAGCAGTTGATCGTCGTCGGTCCGAGCGGGATCGGCCCCACGTAGGCCTTCAGCTTGGCCGCGACCGCGGACGGGCTGAGCTGCGCGAACGGGATCTCGTTCATCATCTTGACCGCCATCAGCAGGTTGCCGAAGGCGACACCGGAGAAGGGGTTGATCGCGTTCGCGAACGACAGGCCGTTGGCCTCGATCGCCTTGAAGTAGGCCGCCACCCCCGGGTCGGCGGTGTAGGCCAGGTTCGCGGTCGCCTCGCCGGCGATCCAGTGCGGCAGGTCACCGCCCGGGTAGGCCACGCCGGGCAGGTCGGTCCACAGCGGGACCGAGAGCGCGGGCTTGGTGCCGCTGATCTCGCTCATCGCCTTGGCCATCAGCGGGCAGTCGACGAACCCGCAGTCCGGAATCGCGATGTCCGCCTGCTCCATCTCGGTCGCCTGGCCGATCAGGTCGGTCGCGGTCGACGAGTAGGGGATCATCGTGACGGTGAAGCCGTTCTTCTCCGCCGAGTTCCTGATCGCCTCGCTGATCGGCGCCGCGCCGGGCAGGTTCTGGTAGGCGATGGCGATCGTCTTGGCGCTCGGGAACTCCTTGCGCAGGAACGGGCCGAACGCGACCGTCGCGCTGGCGCCGCTGCCCTCGAGCTCGAAGACGCTCTTGCCGGTGTCGTCGGCCGGGTCAGCCGACACGCCGACCAGCGTCGGGATGGAGCCGTTGAGCACGCCGTACATGGACGCGTTGCCGATCGCGTCGATGCCCTCGGCGATCACCTCGACACCCTTGCTGTTGACCATCTGCTGACCGCAGGTGGTGCCCTGGGCCTCGGACGTGGAGATGAAGCAGGTGGAGAGCTGGACGGGGTGGCCGTGCACGCCGCCGAGATCGTCATTGATGAGCTTGACGGTCGCCTGGGCGGCGAGCGTCGCCTGCGGGAACGTCTGGCTCGGCGGCCCGCCCTGCTCGTTGACCCACCCGATCGTCACCGGGGACAGGCTCGGGTTGGCCTTGCCGGAGCCGCCGACGTACTGCTGGAAGTTGGTGACTTCGCCGCCGGACGAGGCCGCTGGCGCGGAGGTCGCGGGCGCCGCGCTAGTGGCAGGCGCGCTGGTGGCAGGCGCGCTCGTGGCAGGCGCGCTGCTCGAGCTTGAACTTGAGCTTGAGTTCGAGCTGCAGGCGGTTATCCCTGCAAGCACGATGGCCGCGAACGCGATCGTGCGCCGTCGCGAGCCGATTACCGTCGATCGCCGAATTGCCGTCAAGCGCGTCATCGCACCGCTCCGCCTCTCTGCGGTTAACAGCTCCTTTTGCCAGCCCCCCATGCGGCCTACAGCCGCCCCTGAATTGACGGTCTAATTAATTGAGGATCACGCTAAACCGCACGTTAGAGGGTGTCAATAGCTCATTTTGGTCACGAAGAGGCGGTTTCTCGCCACAACGGCAGCCGCGTATCTTTTGTGGCGGCAGGACAAATTGTTTTTGTCACGCTTTAGTTACAGTGCGGCGAACTCTTGCATTAGCGCGATACCGAGCGAACACGGCCAGTGATGTCGTCGGCGATGAGCAGGCTCCCGGTCCCGGGCCGGACCGCGATGCCCGCGGCGTCGAACAACGCGCCGATGGCCGGGCCGCCGTCACCGAGCAGCTGCCCGGACCGGCCCGCGTGTCATCGCACCCGACCTCCGCTTATCACGATCGCTGAGCGATTTGGGTATTTTATGGACGTCTGATCCGGTTGCGTGGTTGACGCGGAACGCGCACCGGCGGGCAGGTGTAGCGTGTGCGCATGGCCAGCGAGAACACCGCGAGGCTCGCGGTACTCATCGATGCCGACAACGCCCAGCCGTCGATTACCGAGGGCCTGCTGGCCGAGGTCGCCAAGCTCGGTACCGCGCACGTCAAGCGCGCCTACGGCGACTGGACCGGCACGAACCTCAAGGGCTGGAAGGACCACCTGCTCGCGCAGTCCATCCAGCCCATCCAGCAGTTCGCCTACACCAAGGGCAAGAACGCCACCGACGCGGCAATGGTGATCGACGCGATGGACCTGCTCTACTCGGGCCGTTTCGACGGCTTCTGCATCGTCTCGAGCGACAGCGACTTCACCCGGCTGGCCGCGCGGCTGCGCGAATCCGGGCTCACCGTGTACGGCTTCGGCGAGCGCAAGACGCCCAAGCCGTTCGTCGCGGCCTGCGACAAGTTCATCTACATCGAGAATCTCAGGTTCGCCGACGACGGCGCGGCCGCCGACCCCGACGCCGAGGCCAAGCCCGCGCGGCGCGGGCCGGCCACGGCGGCCGAACTCAAGGCCGACAGCGCGCTGGTGGGCCTGCTGCGCAACGCGGTGGAGGGGGCGTCGGACGACGACGGCTGGTCGCCGCTGGCATCGATCGGGAACATCATCACCAACCTGCGCCCGGACTTCGACTCACGCAGCTACGGCTACGCCAAGCTGAGCGACCTGATCAAGGCGACCTCGCTGTTCACCATCGACCGCCGCAGTCCGGGCGACGGGAAACAGGCGGTCGTCTACGCGCGCGAGAAGCGCCGTCAGAACTCCAGGTCGTAGCGCAGTGGCATCGCGTTCGGCACGCTCAGCGCCGCGGAAGCGTCGTCGCTGACCCCTTCCAGGTGCTTGACGAGGGCGCGCAGCGTGTTGCCGTGCGAGACCACCAGCACGCAGGCGTGCGTCCGCAGGTCAGGGACGATCGCGTCGTACCAGTACGGCAGCAGCCGCGCGGTGACGTCCCGCAGTGACTCGCCACGCGGCCGCGCCGCGGGCGGCAGGGCGGCGTATCGCGGGTCGTCCTCGGGCTCGCCGAGCGGCGGCCGGACGTCGTAGCCGCGGCGCCAGCGCGTGAACTGCTCCTCCCCCACCTCGGCGCGCACTCGCGCCTTGACACGCCCCTGCAGCGCGCCGTAGTGGTTGGAGTTCAGCCGCCAGGACCTGCGCACCGGGACCCACGACCGGCCGCAAGCCTGCAGCGCCAGGTCCGCCGTCTGGATGGCCCGGCGCTGCACCGAAGTGTGCACCACGTCCGGCGCCGCGCCCGCGAGCGCTTCGCCCGCGGCCGCCGCCTGTGCCGCGCCTTGCTCGCTGAGCCCGACGTCGATCCAGCCGGTGAACAGGTCTTTCGCGTTCCACTCGCTCTCACCGTGCCGCAGCAGTACGAGCAGCGCCAACGTCCGGCCTCCCGTCACGCAGCCAGCTGACCGCGCAGGTCGTGGCCTGTAATCAGGGCCAAAGGGCCCGGCCAGGGGGGACAGAGCGCCCTGCACTGGCGGGCCGGTCGCCGCCAGGATGCGGTCATGGACACGATATTCCTGTACACCCCGCCAGGCAGCGAGGCGGTGCCGGAAGCGGTCCCGACCACGGCCGCCCGGGCCTGCTGCTGCCCCGCCAGGCCGATGGTGCATGTCATCATGCCGCCCACGGCCGCCAGGCCGCACGAAACCGACCTGCTGCTGTGCGGTCACCACTACCGCGTCTCACGGCAGGCCCTTGAGGCCGCGCATGCCACCGCCGTCAGGCTCGCCGAGTCGCCGGACGGGCCGCCGGCCGCCTTGCTTCCCGACCTGCCGCGACCTCGCGTGCCCGCCAGGTGAGCGCACGTCAGCCCGCGGTGCGGTGCCGGAACAGCCAGCTTGCGCTGGCGACGGACGCGACCGCGATGGCCGCGCAGTAGGCCGCCGCGATCCACGCCTCATGGCCGACCGCCGCGCCGGTCGATGTGTGTCCCATCCATAGTCCCCGCATGGTCTCGATCAGCGGCGTGAACGGCTGATTCTCGGCGACCGGACGCAGTACGGCGGGCATGGTCCGGGCGGGGACGAACGCGGTGCTGAGGTACGGGATGAACATGAGCACGAACGTGACGGCGTTGGCCGCCTCGGCCCCGCGGACGACCAGGCCGAACGCCGCGGCCAGCCATGACATCGCGAGGATGAACGCCACGATCATTCCGGCCGCCGCGAACCACCCGGCCGCGGAGGCGACAGGGCGCCAGCCGATACCGAGGCCTACGCCGATCACCAGCCCGGTCGCGAGCAGGTTGCGCGCCAGGCTCGCCACGATGTGGCCGCCGAGGATCGATGAGCCGTGGATCGGCATGGAGCGGAACCTGTCGACGATGCCGCTGCTCATGTCCGTGGCGACGGCGACAGCGGTCGTGCCGGCGCCGAACCCTGCGCACAGCACGATCAGGCCGGGGACCACGTAGTCGACGTACTTGCCTCCGGTATTGAGCGCACCGCCGAAGACGTAGACGAACAGCAGCATCAGCACGACGGGCAGCATCAGCGCAGTGAAGAACGCCTCCGGGTCGCGCAGTGAGCGGCGCACGCAGCGCGTGATCATCACGCGCGTATCGCTGAGCGCGTAGGCCGTGGTCATCGGATGCTCTCCTTCTCCTTCTCCGGGGCGCGATCTTCGGTTAGCGCACGGAACACGTCGTCGAGGCTGGGCCGGTCTACCGCCACCCGCGCCGCCGCCGCCCCGGCGGCACCGAGCAGGCCGAGCAGTTCGTGCACGGCGGCCGCCGAGCCGTCGGTGCCGACCTCGACCATGCGCAGCCTGTCGTCGGCGCGGATCGCGGTGACCGAGGCAAGGGCACGCCGGTAGCCGGCCGGATCGGCGAAGTGCAGCCGCACGACCTCACCGCCAAGGCTCGACTTGAGCTGGCCGGCGGTCCCCTCGGCGACGATCCGGCCCTGGTGCAGCATGGCGATCGTGTCGGCGAGCTGATCGGCCTCCTCCAGGTACTGCGTGGTGAGCAGCACCGTCACCCCCGCGCCGGCCAGGCCGCGCACCGTGCCCCACAGCTGCTCCCTGCTCAGCGGGTCCAGGCCTGTGGTGGGCTCGTCGAGGAACAGCAGCTTCGGGTTCCCGATCATGCTGACGGCCAGGTCGAGCCGCCGGCGCATGCCGCCCGAGTAAGTCTTCACCCGCCGGTGACGCGCGTGTTCAAGGCCGAACTCGGCCAGCAGTTCATCCGTGCGAGCGCGCGCCGCTCGCGGTGACAGGTGCAGCAGCCTGGCCATCATCCGCAGGTTCTCCTCGCCGGTGAGCACGTCGTCGACCGCCGCGTACTGGCCGGTGAGGCTGATCGACCGCCGTACGCCGACCGGGTCGGCGAGCAGGTCGTGGCCGGCCACGGTCGCGGTGCCCGCGTCCGGCCGGACGAGCGTGGCGAGAATGCGGACGAGCGTGGTCTTGCCCGCGCCGTTCGGGCCCAGCAGTGCGAAGATCGATCCCGTCGGGACCGTGAGGTCGACTCCGTCAAGTACGGGCTTGCCGCCGAAATACTTACGGACACCATGGGTAATAACTGTGTATAGCATATACATAAACTATATGGCATACACAGTAAATGGCAAGGGAGGGATGTATGCCAGACGCGGAGCCGGGCCGGCTCCCGCCAGGGCTGGATCTGCTATGGGGACGGCGCGAGCGAGGACGACGGGGCCCGCGGCCTGGGCTGTCCGCGGACGTGATCGTGGCGGCCGCCATCGCGCTGGCCGACGCCGAGGGCCTCGAGGCGGTGTCAATGGCGCGCGTGGCCGCCGAACTCGGTTTCACCACCATGTCGCTGTACCGGTACGTGGCGAGCAAGGACGAACTGTTCCAGCTGATGTGGAACGCCAGCGCGCTCGGCGCGGAGGGGCTGGTGCTCGGCGGCGATGGCTGGCGCGCCCGGCTGCGGGCGTGGGCCATCATCCAGCGCGAGATGCTCGACCGCCACCCGTGGATCACCCAGATGCCGATGGCCGCTCCCCCGGTCGCGCCTAACTCACTGATCTTCGTCGAGCGCGGACTCGAGACCCTGGACGGGACCGGACTCGCGGACGTCGACAAGCTCCGGGTGATCGGCCTGATCAGTTCGTACACGCTCAGCGAGGCCCGGATGGCCAACGACGCGGCCCGGGCCGCGCAGGCGCAGCCGGCTTCGGGCGGCGAGGAGCACGCGGTGCCGTGGACGTTCGACGCGCTGCTGCGCGAACTCGTCGACGAGAAGACATACCCCCGGCTGCATCGCATCGCCTGGACCCCCGCGGGGCCCGGCGGCGAGATGTCAGAACGCGAGGAATTCCTTTTCGGGATCGACCGGATCCTCGACGGCGTCCAGGCGCTCATCGACCGCGGCGCTAGCCCGGCGGGGTGAGGCCGGTCAGCGCCGGGATCTCGGCGACCTCGACGTCGCGGTAGGCGGCCTCCACGATGATCTTCTCGATGCCGTGCAGCAGCGTCCGCATCGAGTGCGGGGGCAGATAAGCGGTGTCGCCCACCAGCGTGAGACGGCAGGTGTCCGCGCCGGGCACCGCCGCCAGGTACAGCTTGCAGAGCTGCCCATCCCACGTGCTCTCGGGGACTATCACTGTTTCCCCGAGCAGCTCGCGCGCGCCGGCTTCTGACATCGGCAGGCCGGCGTCGTCCATTTCGTCGGCGAACTCGCTCAGGTCGTTGTAGAGCAGGGTCAGGTCGAAGCGCACGCCACGCTCGGCCGCCACCGCGTCGACAAGTTCGTCGATGGCCTCGGGGTCGTAATGCCCGTAGAAGTACGCGGTCGTGGCGGCCCGGTGCGTGGCGCGGACAGCATCGGCGATCGTTCCGCCGGCAAAGTCGATCGTGAACAAGCCGTCCTGAGACGCCGGTCCCAGCATGCCGCGTACATCCTCGTCGTAGCGATTGCCGGCCACGAGCACGAGCACGCAGGTGGGCTGTCCGCTCAGCGCGGTCAGCGCGAGGGCGGCACCGGCCAGCACAGTGCTGGCCACGGAGACCTGACAGTCGGCGGCCACGCGGGCCGCGGTACGCGCCAGCACGCGAGAGTCCATCCGCAGCCGGCGGAACCTTGGCTGTCCGGCTGGCAGCGCGGAGGCGAAGGTCGACGGAGGGATCCGCTCCAGATGCTTGCGCCAGTGCCGGAGCGCGGCCCGGGTCCGGCGGATGCCCCGCTCCGACAGTTCACGGCTTACCTGATCGCTCGGCTGCCAGCGTCCCTCCGGCTCGGTGCCGCCATCGTGAGCACGAAGCAGGCCGGACAAGTCATCGACGAGAACCTTGACCCCGCCGCCGTCGGCCACCAGATGCGAGATCGCGAAGGCCACATGGCGGGGCGACGGTCCGACGCAGACCAGGGCGAACCGCACGCCCCATTCGGCCTCGTGATCGAAATGCTCTTCCGCCAGTTCGGCGGCGAGCGCCTCGGCGCTGGCGCGGCTGTCCGCCGGGGTGCTCTGCTGCAACCGCAGGGCGAAGGTTCCTGAGCGCGCGACCCGCTGGAGTAAACCGCCTGGGCTATCGAAGAAGTGCGCGCGCAGCGACTGGTTGCGCTCGACCAGGCGGCGCAGCGCGGCGGCGACGGTGGCCTGATCGGTGTCGCCGGCCGCGCCGGCCAGGTCGACGACCACAGGGATGTTGAAGCGCCGGTGCTCCGTATCGCCATATCTGCGGATCTTGTGCCGCCAGAAGTCCTGCTGCCCCCACGTCATGGGGAACGTGCCGTCATCGTCAGCTCGGAATTCGATCTCTAGCCGATCCATGGTCCGGTCACCGCCAGTCAAGCCTGCGCCTAACTTATGCTAAACGGCGCGCCTGAGGCGCTGGCGCGGTACAGGTCGCGCAGCAGGGCGATCTCCGCGCCGTGGTGCAAGATCTCCTGGTTGACCCACCAGACAGTGTCGATGAAGACGTCCTCCGGATCGCTGCCGTACGGGTAACTGCTCCGCCCCACCATGTCGAGCGCCGCGTCGTCGATGCTGACCAGCGCCTCGCGCCAGGCTTGCGCGGCGGCGCTGAACGCCCGGATCGCGCCCGCGGCGTCACCGCTGTTGCGGTAGCTCTCGCTGGTCATGTCGCGGCCGCCGACGGTGTAGTCGGCGCGCAACGTCAGCATCTCGCTGATGTGGCTGAGCCGCCACGCGATCGTCGTGAACGGCGGCGGGTACGGGTGCTCGGGCTCCGCCGAATCGCGGCCCCACTCCCCCGCGCCGCGCAGCACGTTCGCGCCCGGGCCCGGGCCGTCCGCGCGGCGGCGGACCGACCAGCAGCCGGGAACCGGCTCCCAGAGGTATTCCTCGTCCGTCATGAAGGACGCCGCTATCGGCGTCCCCGTGCCGCTGTCGACCTCGGGTCCGGTCATCCGGTTCAGCAGCCGCAGGCAGGCCCAGTCGAACTGCTCGAGCAGCGGCACGAGCCGCGTTGGAGTCGCCATGGGCCGATTCTTCCCTAAGCGCTGCGGCCCCTCCCAGGACCACTGCGGTATGGGCAGGCCGGCGGGGACGTCGCTGTCGTCTGGGTGGGACAGCGCCACCTCGTCGACCTGCGATTCGATGTAGGAGCGGAGCGTGGCGCGAAAGCCCGGGTCGTCCGGCCAGCCGGCGTCGTCAGCCGCCAGCATGAAGCAGCCGGCGAACCGCCTGCCGAGGTCGCTCATGTCCCCGTTGCCCGAATGCAGCAGCACAACCCCGGACTGGTCGCCGCACTCCCTTGAGTACCTCGGCGGCCCGCCCATAGTCTCCGCGAGGTACGCCGCGAGCCGCTCCACATGCTGCGGGTGCTGGCCGGGGTGCGAGAACGGATGGTTCAGTTCCGGGTCCGCCAGGCAGCGCGCGTGCAGCGCGACGGCGAAGGCAAGGAACGCCTCATCGCCGCCGGCGAACTCGTAGAGCGTCGGTCGCATGAGTCCGAGCATCGCACGCCCCGGCGCGCTACACGCGGCAGGGTTCAGGGCACTTCGGTCAGCTTGCCGGTCGAAACGTCGAAGACGAAGCCGCGGACCGACTCCTTGTGCGGGATGAACGGGCTGGCGAGGATGCGCGCCCTGGACTGCCGCACGTCCTCTTCGAGGTCGGGAAACGCCTCGGCGGACCAGGCGGGCTTGATGCCGGTCTCCTCCTGGATGGACCGCTTGAAGTCGTCGTCGGTAAACGTGAGCATGCCGCAGTCGGTGTGGTGGATGAGGATGATCTCAGTCGTGCCGAGCAGCCGCTGGCTGATCGCCAGGGACCGGATCTCGTCGTCGGTCACCACGCCGCCGGCATTCCTGATCACGTGCGACTCGCCCTCGCTCAGGCCGAGGATCGCATAGACGTTGAGCCGCGCGTCCATGCACGCGACGACGGCGGTGCCCTTGGCTGGCGGCAGCGGCAGCGGGCCGGTAAACGCGGCCGCGTAGGCGGCGTTGTTCCTCAGGTACTCATCCGTAGCGCTCATGCAGATCTCCCGTCGGTCTGACGACTTCGTCGTAGCTGGATTGCCCGCCGTGCACGGGACTCACCAGTGGCGTCGCGGCCACTTCCGGATTCCCCTGGCCAGAGTCCCTACTTTGTCTACCTGATTACTCGATTATTGTCCAGGTGCGAGGCACCGGTGATTCATGGATCCCTCGGACGTCACCATAAGGACGGACTGAATCGTACGGATGGGAGTCAGGCATATGGGCGCGCTGCTCAAGACCACCAAGGTCGACGCGATAACCCTGTTCACCGAGGACCTCGACCGGTCCAAGGCGTTCTACCGCGACGTCTTCGGCCTGCCGGTGCACTACGAGGACCCGAACTCGGCGGTCTTCAAGCTGGACAACACGCTGATCAACCTGCTGAAGATCCCCGCTGCGCACGAATTGATCGCCCCGGCGGCGGTCGCGGGGCCGGCGGGCGGCGCCCGGATGCAGTTCACCATCGGGGTCGACGACGTGGACGCGGTAGGCGCGGTGCTGGCCGATCGCGGCGTGACCTTGCTGAACGGGCCGATGAACCGGCCGTGGGGTATCCGGACGGCCAGCTTCACCGATCCGTCCGGTCACATCTGGGAGATAGCGGCGGACCTGCCGGCCGATTAGCGTTGGCTCATGGCCCGGTTTCAATGGCACAAGCTCTACACCACCACGGTGGCCGCGCCGCCTGAGCTGTTGTTCAGGCTGCTGTCGGACATGCCGAACTATGGCGACTGGCTGCCCGGTTCCGGGCAGTACGGGCGGACGACGGACGTCGAGCCATACCCCGTGCGCCTTGGCACCCGCTATCACGACGGGAAGCCGGACGAGCCCGGCAAGGACTGGTGGGGCACGGTGACCGGCTTCCAGCCGCCGGGTTCGCTGGACTTCCAGCACACCGTTAACGTCGGCCAGCTCATGGCGTCCATCGACGTGCACATCCACTACTCGCTAGAACCCCATGACCACGGCACGCAGGTCACCCGGTGGCTGGTCCTCGACATCACGATGCCGACCATCTTCCGCCCGGTGCAGCCACTGATCACCTCGCGGTTCGATAAGGAGAACCAGCGGACCATGGCCGCGCTCAAGCAGTACGCGCAGGCGCACTCCAGCGTGGGTGGCTAGCCAGGTAACCTCGCGGCCTGGAAGGCACGGCCGACTTGTGTGACTGCCGCCCCGGCGCTGAACAGGCCGGTGGTGCCGCTGCCAGCCGAGACTGGCAGCGCGAACCAGGCGTACCGCTGCACGTAGGGCAGCCCGTCGAGCATCGCGGTCGCCGCCGTCAGGAAGGCCGCCTGCTGCGCCTGGGTGGGGAACGAAGGCGTCGCCGAGCCGAAGTTGGCAAGGGCGAACTCGGTGATCCAGATGGGCAGGTGATAGCGGTCGTAGATGGCCTGCAGATAGCTGCGCAGCTCCTGGACAGCGGGACCGGTACGGAAGTCTCCTCCGTACCAGTGCACGGTGATGAAGTTGACCCGGTAGCCGCGCGCGGCCGCGCCGTGCATGAACTGGTCGAGCCAGCCGCCGGGTGTCGCGGCGTCGTACGCGACGGCGGGGCTGCCTAGCGTCATCCCGGTCGCCATCAGCTTCGGCCACAGATCGAGCGCCTGCTGCACGGTCATGTTCGACTGACTGCTCAGGTCCGGCTCGTTGAAGCCGAGCAGGACGTGACCTTCCGTTCTGACCTCGTCGAGCGTCGGGGTGGTGACGCTGGAGGCGCCCCAGATCATCGGGACGAAGCTCACTCCGGGCGGGCTGGAAACGCCGTCGGGTGTGGCCGCCCAGTCGTAGTACCAGGACGCGCCGGATTCGGTCAGCGCCTGGCTGACACCGGTGAAGCTCCAGGTGCTCACGCCCTTGCGGGCGCTGGTGACGACGGCCGTAGCCGGCGGCGGCAGGGGCTTGTGCGCCGGCTTGGGGGCCGGCTTCAGGCGCGCCGGCAGCGTGGCGAGGGGCACCGGCGGCACCTTCGGCGCGTGGACGACGCTGCGCGCGGCAACGGGCGGCGCCGCGCGGTGCGCGTGGACCGCCGCGAACGTCCCGCCTGCCGCACAGGTCACGACGGCTACCGAGGCCGCGATGAGCTTCGGCTGGACCGAGGCGGCCGCCTTGGGCAGCAGCCGGGTATGGCGGGCGTGCCGGGCGGCGCCCGGACGCGCGGCGCGAAGGCCGCGGCCGTGGCCCGGCACGCCGCTCGCCGCGGTGCCGGCCAGCTGGCTCAGTGCGCGCCCCGCCAGCGCGGCGGGCACCGGCAGCAGCGGCGCCCCAGCCAGCAGCCGTTCGGCCGGGACCATGTCGCCGGCGTCTGACAGGCACCAGGGGCAGTCGCGGACATGGCGGGCCAGGCGCTTGCGCCAGAGCGAACTCGGCGTGTGATCCCATCCGGCGGTGACCGCGGCGAGGAGATCGCACAGCGGAACCCGCTGCAGCGCCCGCACCACCATCCGGGACGTCGCGAGGCGTTCCTTCATCCGCGCGACGCGGACCGCGGCGTGCGCGGGCGCCAGCCCGAGCGCCTCCGCCAGTTCGGCGCGGCTGAGTTCGCCTGCCGCTTCCTGCCACCACAGCGCGAGCACGGGCCTGTCCTCGTCATCCAGCCAGCGAGTGGCCTGCGCCGTCTCGCGGCGCTGGCCGGACAGCCCGAGCCGGTGAATGGTCAGGTCGGCGAAGTCGGGGCTAGGCACCTCCGACTGCACGGCGGGCGCCTGTGCGAGCCGGTCCCGGTAGGAGTCGCGCACCTGCCGCATGGCGATGGCCACGATCCAGGACCGGAACGACCCGGGATCACGCAGGTCGCCGATGCCGCGGACGGCACGCAGCATCGTCTCCTGCACGACGTCATCGACGTCGGGATGACCGTTCATGGCCCGCCCGACGACGTTGTACACCAGCGGGAGGTACGCCGAGGCAACGCAGTCGAGCGCGGTCCTGTCGCCGCGCTGGGCGGCGGCCACTGCCGCCGCGCCGGGCTCGGCCTCCTGGGGCGTTCGCATCACACCTAGTAGACACCGCGGCGACGGGCCGGATAACAGAAATTCGCGTCGTGATTTCTGTTATCCAGCGGCGCCGTCGCCGGTCTCCGGTATGGGAGCAGACGCAGAAGGAGGATGCCGGTGAGGTTCGGCTGGCGGGAGCGGAAAAGGCGGCCGGCCGGGGCGGCGCGGCCGTTCGCGACGGCGCTCGCGCTGACGGCGGTCACGCTGGCCACCGCGTGCGCCGCGCAGGGCAGCGCTACCGCGCAACGGCAGGCACGGCCCGCCGCGGCGGCAGCCGAGGCCGGCGGCCCCGCCACCTCGGCCGCGGCACCGAGCCCCACCCTCGCCCGGCTGGCCAGCCCGTCGCGTGTCCCGGTGAGCCGGTCCTCTTCGCCGGGTGCGGTCGCGTCCGCGTCGTCCCCATCGGTTCCGGCGGCCCCCAAGCCACCCCCTTCGGGGGCCGCCGGTTCCCGCCTTGTCACCTTCGTCAACCACATGGAGCAGACGATCTGGGTCGCCGCCTCGCCCGACCCCGGGCAGCCGCTCGCGGCCACCGGCTGGGTGCTGCCTGCCGGTCAGAGCGTGACGATCACCGTCCCGGACCGCTGGAACGGCCGGTTCTGGGGCCGGACCGGCTGCGTGTTTCACGGCGGTGTCGGACACTGCGCGACGGGTGACTGCGGCGGCCGGTTCCAGTGCGGCGGCTACGGCGCGATCCCCGCGACTCTCGCCGAGTACGACATGGACGCCTGGGACGGCCTGGATTTCTACGACGTCAGCATGGTCGACGGATCCAACCTCCCGATGTACATCAACATCACGGCGGGCGGCACGAAGGACAAGATCAGTCCGAACGGATGCGTGCCGGCTGGGTGTACCAAACCCGTTGACTGTCCGACCGTGCTGGCCGTGAAGGTGGGCGGCGCCGTTGTCGCCTGCGAGTCCGCGTGCGCCAGGTTCGGCACCGACCAGTACTGCTGCCGGGGCCAATGGGCCCCGCGGGCCGACTGCGACCCCGCCAAATGGCCGGTGGACTACGCGGCGGTGTTCAAGCGAGCCGAACCGTACGCGTATTCCTATGCCGACGACGACGCGACGAGCGTTTTCACCTGCGAAGGCGAGTGCGATTACCGCATAACGTTCGGCATCAGCCAGTAATGCGGCCAGGCGGGTTCACCGGCCGGCCGGCTGCCGTTGCCGGAACTCGGCTAGCCACTCCGATGTGGCCTTGAGCCCGCCGAACGTGTAGAAGTGCAGCTTCACCTCGCCATGGCGCTGCGGGTCATAGGCTGCCGCCAGCGCGAGGATGAACCGGTCCGGCCCAGCCGTGCTCATGAGGTTGGTTATCGAGAACCCGTATTTCCTGGCGATCCCCGCGCTGGTGCCGACGCCGAAGCGCGCGGCGTAGCTCAGCAATCGCCGCACGCCTGCCGGCCCAGGCACGCCGACGCGGATGGGCAGGAAGATCCCGCGCTCCCGTACCGCCTCAATCCACCTCAGGACCGGGTCGACGTCGAAGCCGAACTGAGTGATCACGCTGCCTGGCAGCCCCAGGCTCGCCAGGGCCGCGGCCTTGCCCTCGAGGGCCGACCAGAGGGTCGCGTCCGCTATCGCGGGGTGTCCCTCGGGGTAGCCGCTCACTCCGATGTGGCGGGCGCCGTACTGCTGGAGCAGGCCGGATCTGATCACCGCCAGCGCGTCCTCATAGGGACCGAGCGGGGAAGCGGGGTCGCCGGCGACAACGAACACGTTCTCGATCGCGTCCTCCGCCGCGAGCGCTGCGAGGGCCTCCTCGAGCACCGCCTGTGACCGCAGACGGCGCGCGGAGATGTGCGGCACAGGGACGAAACCGGACTGCCTGACCGCGCGCGCGGCGTCCAGTCGCATCCGCAGGTCCTCGTTTTCCAGGAAGGTCACGTTAATCCTGGTGCCCTGCGGAATGGTGTGGCGAGCCTCCGCCAATTTCCCGGCATCCTTGCCGGTCATTTCCAGGGAGAAGTCATTGAGCAAATCGTTGAGCACGGATTCCATCAGGCATCACGAACGCGCATCAGCGCTTCCACTATTCTCACCGCGTGCTGCCATTTCCCTACTGAAACTCGTAGCCTAACCTGTCCCGTTATGTTACGGTCCGGGCGGCGGCAGCTAAATGGGCGCGATAACAAAAGAAGCTTGACGCGTTTTGGGGCAAGTCCGTCAGGCCTCCCGGCCAGTACGCGGTTCGCGCATGCGAGTCATTGGGGGCGGGCCGGCGCCCGGGCGGATCATCGTCCGCGACTCGGCGTGACGAACGTCAGGGACGGCTCAGCTCAATCGTCCCCGTAGTCGTGGTCCGGGTGATTGGCCTCGCCTAGCCGCCAGTAGCCGCGGGTCACCAGCGAACTGGCCGGCAGCCCGCGGTCGGCGAGGAGGTGCCTGCGGATACCGCGCATGGCCGCGGCCTCGCACGCCACCCAGACCCGGGTGCCATCGGGGATGACGGCGGTGCGAGCCGCCTCGTCAAGCTCGGCGCCCCAGGCGTCAGGGATGCGCCGGTGGTGCCAGGTGATCGTGCTCTTGGCCGGGCTGGCGAACTCGATCTCGTCGTCGGCGTCGGCCACCTCCAGGTGGACCTCCGCGCTGACCGAGTCGGGAAGCGCCTCGAGCAGCGTGCCGACGGCCGGGATCGCGCTCTCGTCGCCGGCGATCCACCAGTGCTCGGCCATGGGATCCATCGAGAACCGCCCGCCGGGGCCTGCCACCGCGAGCTTGCCGCCGGCGCTGACCCGCTCCGCCCACTCGGAGGCAGGACCGACCCCGTGCAGGAGGAACTGCACCTCGAGCATCCGGCTTTCCGTGTCGAAGCGCCGCGGGGTGTAGGTGCGGACTACAGGCCTCGCGTCGTCCGGCACGACCTGCCCCTCAGGGAGGAACTCAGGCAGCAGTGGAGCGGGCTGACCAGGGAGGGGCAGGAACACCTTGATATGCCCGGTCGGGGCGTCAATGGTGAACTCCTCGAGCGCCTCGCCGGTGACCCACACCGATACCAGCCTGGGCGTGATCCGCGACACCGAGACAACCTCAACGGGTCGCGGCGGCTTGCGCCGCCGGGGCCGGGCGTTAGGGTCGCCGACGCCCGGAGAGGCGGGTGATGCTGGAGTAGTCACGCGTTTCCTTTCGTCGGGTTCACATTACGATCTACTGGTCGGCCAGCAGCCGGTACAGGGCCTGGCGGGCGGTCCGCACGATCGCCACGGCATGTTCCACCTGAGCGGCGTCGCCCGCCGTCCCGACCTGGCGAGCGGCCGAGTGCAACCGGTGCACCTCCGCACGCAGGTCCATGTGCGCGGCGGCCTCGGCCGGGCCTGCGGCCAAGTCGGTAAGCCGGCTCTGGTCGGCTTGCGCCTGGCCTGTCTGGGTGAGCTCGTAGACCTTGCGGCCATCCTGATCGGTGCTCGACACCAGCCGCTCGTCTTCGAGCAACTGCAGCAACGGGTACACCGACCCCGGACTCGGCCGCCACCGGCCGCCGGCCTCTTCCTCCAGCCGCCGCATGAGCTCGTACCCATGCGCTGGCCCCTCAAGCAGGGCCGCGAGCAGCAGCCCGCGGACGTTGCCCTTCGGTGCCCGGCCACCAGCCCAGCCATGATGTCCGTGCGCCTTCCCCGGTGCCTCCATGCCCCCTCCAACCGTTATCAAGAGCCTATCACGATATATCAATACTGTGTCGTACGGCGAGGGAGGACGTGGGGTGGAACCGCGCAAGGAAGGACGTGATGTGGACCGCGCGGCAAGGAAGGACGTGATGTGGACCGCGCGGCGAGGAAGGGCGTGAGGTAGAACCGCGCGGAAGGCGTGGCATGGGCAGCGCCGAAAGGAAGGGGGGCACTCGGGGCGGACCGCGCCGAAAACGTGCGAACAGGAGCGCGGGGCAGAATGCGCGAGGCTCCTGTGACTTCAGAACGCGCGAGAGGCCCCTTGTCCGGGCAGACCACTCCAGTTGAGCGGATGATCACGAAAATGTTTTTTATCACGTAAATAAAATGATGCTATAGGTTATAAATGCTTTCGCGATCATGAAATGAGCCGGGCGCTTTTCTGGCAATTGGCGCAAAAACGCGCGTGCTTGTGGCACCCGTATTGCGTGCTGGCGCGACGAACGGTGCCAGGCGGGTTCATGTTGCTGGTTAGAACTCTTCCAGGGCCGGGATGATCTTTTCGGCGAAGAGGTCTAGCTGGCGGGGCTTGCTGACGTTGATCAGGGAGCCATGGGCGACGGTGAAGCCGAGTTCGGAGAGCGCGTGCAGGGTCTCGAGGGTCCGCTGGACGTTCTCGCCGTTCGGGCCGAGGTTGAAGCGGGTCTGCGCGGTCTTCTCGATCTCGTCGTAGTTCCTGCCGACGTCGGCGCAGTGCTGGCGCAGCACGTCAAGCTTGTGCGCTGCCACCGCCACATCGAGGCCCTGGATGTTGCAGGAGTCGGCGTACTGGGCGACCAGGCGCAGCGTCTTCTTCTCCCCCGACCCGCCGATCAGGATCGGCGGGCGGCGCAGCGGCTGCGGCGAGTTCAGCGTGCGGGCCAGGTGGTAGTGCTTGCCCTCGAACGGCCCGTCGTCGTCGCTCCACATCTGATTGCAGATGCGCAGGGCCTCTTCGAGGCGCTCGAAGCGCTCGGCGGTCGGCGGGAACGGCAGGCCGAGCCCGCGGGCCTCGTCCTCGTTCCAGGCCGCGCCGATGCCCAGGATCGCCCGCCCGCCGGACAGCACGTCCAGCGTCGACATCGCCTTGGCGAGCAGCCCGGGCTCCCGGTAGACCACCGCGGTCACCATGGTGAGCAGGCCAACCCGCTCGGTCTTGGCGGCCAGCCAGCCGAGCGCGGTGTAGGCCTCGAGCATCTCGTGCTCGGGCGGGCCGATCGGCCCGATCTGCCAGACGTGATCCATCACGCTGATCCGGTCCACGCCCGCGAGTTCGGCGCGCTGGACGATCTCATCGAGCCGGAACCGGAGTTCCACCGGACCGCCGTCCCATGAGAAGTCCGAGATGTGCAGGCCGACCTTCATGCGCGCGCTCCTCACGTTGGGCCACCGCTTCGGTACAACCCTAGCGGGGAGAGTCGCTGCCCTCCGTTCGGGATATATGGTTGTGCATCCTTCCGTTTCGGACCTGGCTCTTTTCGGTTGTTGAGCTGAGTGCCGCGCCGTTCGCGGTGCTACTGAACGCCCGGGTGGAGGTTGTGCCTGGCGCGCCGCACTCGATGTACTGGGAGACGCCGGCGCTGTTCAACGACGCGGTCAGCCGGTTGCTCAAGGAGATCGCGGCGGCGGCTTAGGGCAAGAGCGTGGATAGAAACGGCTAGTCGCGGACCATCTGGTCGGCGGCGGACAGGTGCTCGACGGTCTCACCGGTGTCCGCGAACGTCCGGGTGACGTAGGCCGAACTGTAGACCCACAAGATCTTCATCGGGACCTCGCCTGTGTTGCGGAAGCAGTGCACGATCCCCGCGGTCACGTACGTGGTGTCGTCCGGCACCAGCGGGGTGACCTTGCCGTCGATCTCGACCTCGGCGGAGCCTTCGAGCAGCGTCACGTGCTCGTCGCAGTTGTGCGTGTGCGGCGGCGCCCCGGTGCCAGCGGGATAGATGCTGATGCCAGTGGTGATCTTGTTGTCTTCTTCCGCGCTTTGCCGCGTGATCAGCGGAATCGTCACCACGCCGCCGCCACGGCCGAGCCTTTCCACCGTCGCCACTTTGATGACCGTCATGGCGTGAGGCTACAGCCGGGATCCCGCCAGGCAGCCGGCCGCCCGCGGCCCGTTCCTGGTGTGGCTGCCTCGCTGGACATGCGGCTACAGGAACTAAATCGCAGGGATTATGGGCAGCCTGTCGAAATCCGGCTAGTCCCGCCGTAGGTATCAGGGAACCATCAGACGGGAGGCACCGATGAAGTACGCACTGCTCATCTACTCGCAGAGCACGGACGAGGAGTACGCGGCCGCGGCGATGCCGCGCGCGAGCGCGGCTGAGGGCGAGTGGGTCAAGTACGCCCGCGCGGTCAAGGAGGCGGGTGTGTACGTGGCCGCCGCGCAGCTCACGCACAGTGAGACCGCGACCAGCGTGCGGGTGCGCGGCGAGGACAGGCTCATCACCGACGGGCCGTTCATGGAGACCAAGGAGCACCTGCTCGGGTTCTTCATGATCGACGTGCCCGACCTGGACGCCGCGCTGGACTGGGCGGCCAGGATGCCGGCCGTGAACGGCGGGACGGTCGAGGTCCGGGCCGCGATCTCGGGAATGCCGTGGCAGCAGGCACTGGAGTAAAGCGACGAGCCCGCCGGTGAGCGCGGACGAGCTTGAGCGCGCGTTCCGTGCGGAATGGGGCGCGGTCGTCGCGACGCTGGCCAGGCGGCTCGGCGATCTGCAGGCAGCCGAGGACGCGGCGGCCGAGGCGTTCGCCGTCGCCGCGAGCGTATGGCGCCAGGACGGCGTGCCGCCCAATCCCGGCGGCTGGCTGACGGTGACCGCGTGGCGCAAGGCGGTGGACGCGCACCGGCGCGCCGGCCCGGTCGCCGTCGACCCGCACGTGCTCGGCGAGGTCGCGCCCGCGGCAGAGGAGGAACCGCCTGCCATGGAACCCGGGAACCTGGGCGACGACAGGCTCGGGCTGATCTTCGCGTGCTGCCACCCCGCGCTCGCGCTCGAGGTCCGGGTCGCGATGACGCTGCGCTACGTCGCGGGGCTGACCACCAGGGAGATCGCCGCTGCGTTCCTGGTCCCGGAACCGACGCTGGCGCAGCGGCTGGTCCGCGCCAAGCGCAAGATCAAGGACGCCGGCATCCGGTTCGAGGTCCCGGCCAGGCCGGCCGAACGGCTGCGCTCGGTGCGCACTGTCGTCTACCTCGTCTTCAACGAGGGCTTCACGGCCACGACTGGGGACGAGCTGATCCGCGGCGAATTGTGCGAGGAGGCGATCTGGCTCGGCCGCCTGCTGCACCGGCTGCTGCCCGCCGACGCCGAGACGGCCGGCCTGCTCGCGCTGATGCTGCTGCACCACTCGCGGGCGGCGGCGCGCCAGGCTGGCGGGAAGCCGGTGCCGCTTGACGAGCAGGACCGGACCCGCTGGGACCGGGCGCTGATCACGGAGGGCACGCGCGTCCTCGACGGTGCCCTCGCCCGCCGCGAGCCCGGCTCGTACCAGCTGCAGGCGGCGATCGCCGCACTGCACGCGCAGGCGACGCGCTTCGAAGACACCGACTGGGCGCAGATCGCCCTGCTCTACGGCTCGCTCGCCAGGCTGGACCCGTCGCCCGTGATCGAGGTCAACCGAGCCGTCGCGGTCGGGATGGCGGACGGGCCGCTGGCCGGGCTCGCCGTGCTCGAGCCGGTGCTGGCTTCGGGGGCGCTGGAGGGGTACTCGCCGTTGCACGCCGCGCACGCCGCACTCCTGGAAAAAGCCGGTTATCCCGAACGGGCCCATGGCGCCTGGGCGAGGGCAGCGGAAACCAGCGCCAATCCGGCGCTGCGCGAGGAGTTGCTGCGCCGCCACGAGAAAACCTGAGCGCGGTGTCGATTCGGGGCCCTATCCGCCGTAGGAACAGTGAGCCGGTCAGTCCGGACGGCGCCGCCGCGGCGCCGCTGGCCGGTCCTGGAGGCGGAAGAGATGAAACTCGCTTCGGGCGAGCGACGGCGGGCCACCTCACTCCCGCTGGTGCTGGCGCTCACCTCGATCTCGTTCTTCATGGTGGCGCTTGACTCACTTGTCGTGGTCACCGCGCTGCCATCCATCCACCGCAGCATCGGCGGCAGCATCGCCACCCTGGAGTGGGCGGTCAACGCCTACGGGCTGACGTTCGCGGCCGGCATCATCACGGCGGCGGCGCTCGGCGACCGGTTCGGGCACCGCCGGGTCTACGTGGCCGGCCTCGCGACGTTCACCGTCACCTCCGCGGCGTGCGCCCTCGCGCCCAACTCGGGTCTGCTGATCACCGCCCGCGCGCTGCAAGGTCTCGGCGCGGCGGCCGTCACCCCGCTGGCGCTGACGATCCTGGCCAAGGCGTTCCCCGCGGCGCGGCGCGGCGCCATCGTCGGTATCTGGGGCGGGATCGGCGGGCTCGCCGTGGCCGGCGGGCCGCTGGTCGGCGGCGCCGTGGTGCAGGGCCTGGACTGGCACTGGATCTTCTGGATCAACGTGCCGATCGGGCTGGCGGCCGCGACCGGGTCCGCGCTGTTCCTGCCGACGGGCCGCGGCCCGGTCACCCGGCTTGACCTTCCGGCGGTGCCGCTGATCGCCGGCGGCGCGGCGGCGATTGCGTGGGCGCTGGTCCGGGCCGGCGACTCAGGGTGGAGCGACCCGGAGGCGATCACCGCGTTCGCGGCTGGCGCGGTGCTGCTCGCCGGGTTCGCGCTGCGCGAGCGAACCGCGGCCGCGCCGATGCTGCCGCTGCGGATGCTGCGGGTCCGCGCGTTCGCAGCGGCCAACCTCACCGGGTTCTGCATGTCCGGCGCGATCTTTTCCGCGGCGTTCCTCACCTCGCAGTACTTCCAGCTGGGCCTCGGCTACTCGCCGCTGGCGACCGGGCTGCGGCTGCTGCCGTGGACCGCGACCCCGATGGTGGTCGCGCCGCTGGCCGGGGCGCTCGCCGACCGGATCGGCACCCGCCCCCTGCTGGTGGCCGGCCTTGTGATGCAGGCCGGCGGGCTGGCCTGGGTGGCGTCGCTGGCGTCGGACTCCGCCGGCGGCGGGTACGGGCGGTTCGTGATACCGCTGATCATCGCCGGAGTCGGCGTGTCCATGGTGCTGCCGACGGTGCCGACCGCCGCGCTCGGCGCGGTGCCGCCCGGCGACGTCGGCCGCGCCTCCGGAGTCAGCAACACGACGCAGCGGTTCGGCGCGGCGTTCGGCATCGCGCTGGTGACCGCCGTGTTCGCCGCGCACGGGCATCTCGGGTCGGCGGCGAGCGTGACCGCCGGGTACCGGCCGGCGATGGTGGTGTCCGCCGTGCTCTCGCTGGCCGGCGCGCTGGCGGCGGTCGCCGTCGGCCGCCGCGCGGCAGCCGTGGCGGGCGCCGCCGCCCCGGGACCGGCCCCGGCCGCAGCCCAGGCCGCAGCGCCGGCTCGGGACACGGCCGACGATATACGATCTGCAGCGCATTACCGGGCGGGCGCGTCGTAGAGTTCGTGACATGACGACGATTCCAGACTCGCACCGCGACCTGCTCAACGCGCAGGTCGCGGTGCTCGGCACCATCGGGTCCAGCGGGCGGCCGCAACTGTCCGGCCTCTGGTTCCTCGCCGAGGACGACACAGTCCGGCTCTCACTCAACACCACCCGGCAGAAGGTGAAGAACCTGCAGGCCAACCCCAAGTGCAGCCTGATCATCTTCGGCGACCCGCCATACCGCTACCTCGAGCTGCGCGGCGACGCGGAGATCACGCCGGACGACGACTACTCCTTCGCCGACAAGCTTGGCGCCAAGTACGGCGCGGACGTGCGCACCAGGGACAACCCGGGGGAAACGCGCGTGGTCGTCACCATCCACCCCAAGCGGGTTATCGCCTGGGGCTGAGGCGCCCGCCCTCACGACATGAATGTCCCATTCATACGCCTCTGGCCGTGTGAATGGGACATTCATGCGCCTGGAGGGCGCTTCAGTGGCCGTGCTCGCCGAACCAGCCGGCTAGCTTGCCGGCCCGGCTGACGGCGCGCAGGCGGCGCTCGGTCCGCTCCCGGACCGCCGCGGGCACCACGATCAGCAGCCGGTCGCCGGTGCGCAGCACCGTGGTAGGCCCGGGGACGATGCCCTGGCCGTCGCGGACGATCAGCGAGATGTTCGCCTCGGCGGGCAGCCTGAGCTCGAAGATTTCCACGCCGTGCAGCCGCGACCCGTCGGGGATCTGCGCCTGCAGCAGGTCCGCGTGCAGTTCTTCAAGCGGCGCGGCTTCGACGGTGATCTCGAGCGGCTCCGCCGGGCTGACGACCTCCAGGCGGCGCGCGGCGAGGGGCAGCGTTGGCCCCTGCAGCAGGGTGAAGACCACCACGATGACGAAGACCATGTCGAACAGCCGGGTGGCGCCCGGGGTCTTCGCGCTGAGCGGGATCGTGGCGAACACGATGGGCACCGCACCGCGCAGCCCGGCCCACGAGAGGAACGCCTGCTGCCGCCACGGCAGCCGGAACGGCAGCAGGACGCCGAACACCGCCGCCGGGCGGGCGAGCAGCACGAGCACCGCGCCGGCCACGAGCGCGGGCAGGATCTGCGCCGGCAGCCTGGCCGGGGACGCGAGCAGCCCGAGCATGACGAACAGCCCGATCTGGGCCAGCCAGCCGACGCCCTCGGCGAAGCCGCGGGTAGCCGGGCCGTGCGGCAGCCGGGCGTTGCCGAGCAGCACGGCGCAGACGTAGACCGCGAGGAAGCCGCTCGCGCGCGCGAGCGACGCGGCGCCGTAGCCGGCCACGATGAGGGAGAGCACCGCGACCGGGTACAGCCCGGAGGCCGGCAGCGCCACCCGGCGCAGGAACACCATGCCGAGCAGGCCCACCGCGGCGCCGATCGCCGCTCCCCCGGCCAGCGCCCACACCACCTCGCCGATCGCCAGCAAGGGCGAGATGTGGTCCGAGGCCGGCTGGCTCAGCAGCGTGACCGCGAGGACGGCCGGCGGGTCGTTCAGCCCGGACTCCCCTTCGAGCATCCCGGACAGCACGGGCGGCAGCGGGAGCCGGCGCAGCACGGAGAACACCGCGGCCGCGTCGGTGGAGGCGAGGACGGCGCCGAGCAGCAGCGCGTCCCGCCAGCCGAAACCGAGCAGCAGATGCGTACAGGCGGCGACCACGCCGATGCTCACCGCCACGCCGGCGGTGGCCAGCGCGATCGCCGCGGGCGCCGCGGCCCGCGCGTGCGCCCAGTTGGTAGTGAGCCCGCCTTCGGCCAGGATCAGCACGAGCGCGCTCAGGCCGAGAACCTCCGCCAGCCCGGCGTTGTCGAACCGGATGCCGATGCCCTCCTCGCCGAGGGCCAGGCCGAGCCCGAGGAAGACCAGCAGCGCGGGGAGCCCGGCGCTGTGCGCCAGCCGGGCCGCCACGATCGCCGCCAGCACCGTGACAGCGCCGACGAGCAGGTCGAAGCCGAGCTCCCCCGGGGTCACGCCCCTAGTATCGCGTGGCGCACCGGAAGCAGGGCCACGGCGTTAGTAGCGCGGCGTGCCTTTGAAGAACGCCGTCGACTCGGGACGCCAGAGCAAGATGATCGCGGCCAGGCCGATCAGCCAGACGACGACCCCGTAGATCCGCGCCCCGCCGCCGGCCGGCAAGGCCACGCTCGCTATCACGTCGATCGTGTCGATGCCGAACAGCACGGTCGAGGTGGTCCGCGCCCACGACTTGCCCGCCTTGCAGCTCAGGGCCATCCAGATCCACAGGCCGATAGCGATCACGGCGCCGACGACGAGGCCGATGAGCACGGCGTGGTAGCCCGAGGTGAGCTGGGCCGCGGTGAGCTTCGGGCGGCGCGTGTGGAGCTCGTTCCTAATGTCGTGGCGGGTCAGGATGTCGATGACGAGACCGATCAAGCTGGCGGCGGCGCCGGCGTACATGACCTGTGCGGCCCTGAGCACCGTCTTGGGCGCGGGCGCGGAGGCCCTCGAGGGCTCGGGCACCTGGGTCCCGCCCGGATATGGCTGATACATGGCGGCCCCTTAAAAGCCAGCGCGATTAGCGAAGATCGGGAGCGACAATACTCCCCTACGCCGCCGGAAATCACCCAGGCCGGCGCAGCGGAGCCACAACCAGCCTGCCGTCCTGGCCCGCCATTACGCTGACGCTGGCCGCGTAGACGGCGCCGATCCGCTCGGCGGTCAGCACGACGGCCGCGGGGCCGGACGCCGCGACCCGGCCCTCGTGCAGCAGCACCAGCTCGTCCGCGTACTGGCCCGCGACGGTCAGGTCGTGCAGCGTGGACAGCACCGTCAGGCCGGCTTCCCTGCGCAGGCGGTCGACGAGCTCGAGCACCTGCTGCTCGTGGCCGACGTCGAGCATCGAGGTGGGCTCGTCGAGCAGCAGCAGCCTGGGCTCGCTGGCCAGCGCCCTGGCGAGCACCACTCGCTGCCGCTCGCCGCCGGACAGCCGGGCGAGGCGCCGCCCTTCGAACCGTGCGATGTCGAGCCGCTCGAGCGCCGCCGCCGCCTGCTCCCTGTCATGCCGTCCAGGTCCGCCGAGGTATCCCAGGTGCGGGGTGCGGCCGAGCAGCACGTACTGCCCCACCGTCATGTCCGGCGGCAGCACCGGCTCCTGCGGCACGTAGGCGATCAGCCGTGCCCGGTCCCGCAGCCGCAGCGACTTGACATCGGTGCCGTAGAGCCGGATCGCGCCGTGGTACGGCACCAGGCCGGCAGCAGCGCGGATCAGGGTAGATTTCCCCGCTCCGTTCGGACCAATGAGGGCGAGCCAGCCGCCCGCGGCCGCCGCACAGGTGACGCCGTGCAGCACCGGAGTACGGTCCAGGCTGACCGCGAGCTTTTGCACGGCGAGCGCCGTCACGGGTCGCCCGCCGCGGCCAGCACCGCGGCCTCCTGTTCCGCGGAAAAGCCGCGGGTCAGCGGCGGCTCACCGCGATCGCGGTCCCAGGCCAGCACGTCGGCGGCCGTCACCGCCAGCGGGGTCGCGGGCAGGCCGCCGAGAACCAGGATCCGCATGGCGTCCGACGCTACGCCGGTCATGGTCCCGCCGTCCGGGTGCCCCGCAGGATCCAGACGAACGCCGGCGCGCCGACCAGCGCGGTGACCACGCCGATCGGCAGCTCGGCCGGGGAGAGCACGGTGCGGGCAAGCGTGTCGGCCAGGACGAGGAACCCGCCGCCGATGAGCAGCGACAGCGGCAGCACGATCTGATAACTCGGGCCCGCCAGCCGCCTCGCCACGTGCGGCACGACGATCCCCACGAACCCGATGAGGCCGCTGACCGCGACCGCGCTCGCCGCCGCCAGCGCGCAGGCCGCGACGACGATCCCCCTGACGGCCGCCGGGCGCATGCCAAGGGCTCTCGCTTCCTCGTCGCCGACGGCCAGCACGTCCAGGTGCCTGCCGTGCAGCAGGACGATCACGGTGCTGATGGCGGCGTACGGCAGCACAGACGTCACCTGCTGCCAGGTCGCGGCGGACAGCGAGCCGAGCAGCCAGCTATACACCGCCTGCGCGTCCTGCGTCGATCGCTGCAGCACAAAGGTCTGCACGGCGGTGAGGAAGCTGCCGACCGCGATGCCGGCCAGCAGCAGCGTGGCGGTGCCGCCGCCGCCCGCGCCGCTTAGCGCGCCGCGTGCGGTCGTGGCCGCGAAGGCCAGGTAGGCGGCCGCTACTCCGGCGAGCGAGCCGATGAACGCGGCGGCCGGGATCGCGTCGGGGGACCCGCCCAGGTAGACGATCGCCAGCGTCGCCCCGAGCCCGGCGCCGGCCGACGCGCCGAGCAGCCCGGAATCGACCAGCGGGTTGCGGAACACGCCCTGGTAGCCGGCGCCGGCCATGGCGAGCAGGGCGCCGACCAGGACACCGAGCACCACGCGCGGCAGCCTGATCTGGAACAGGACTGCCTTGTCCAGCGGCGACAGGCCGGAATGCAGGTGGACGAACGGGATCTTGTCGGCCAGCGCCGCGGCGGTCGCGAGCGGGTTCAGGTCCGCCGCGCCGACCATGGCGCCGACCAGCGCCGCGGCGACCAGGAAGATCGCCGCGGCGCCGAGCGCGCCAGCCTTTCTCATGCTGTTATCACGACGTGGGTGCATGCTCGAGCGCCTGGGCGATCTCGGCGACGAGCAGCGGCAGCCGCGGGCCCCAGCGTGAGGCCACGTCGTCGTTCAGGCCGATGACCTCGTGGTCTTGCACGGCGGGAATGACCGACCAGCCTGGACGCTTGGCGACCACGGCCGGGCTCTGGCCGCCGTCCGCCGCCTGGTTGTCGGCCAGGAAGATGAGCTGCGGCCTGGCCGTGACGATGTACTCCTGCGAAAGCTCCGGGTAGCCGCCGTCGGACGGCTTGTTCGCGGCGTCCGCGATGTTCTTCAGCCCGAACAGGCCCACGATCTGCCCGATGAACGTGCTCGAGGTGACCGAGTAGAACGGGCTCGCGCTCAGCTCCCAGTAGTAGGTCAGGCCCTTGTGCGCGGTGCCCGCGTTGCGGACGTCGGCGGCGATCTGCTGCTTCATGCTCGCCACGACCCGCGCGGCCTGCGCTGCGTGTCCGGTCGCCTGGCCGATCTGGTCGATCTGCGCGTACGCGCCGTCCAGAGTCGCGACGGCCGGCTCGATCAGCACCGGAATGCCTAGCTTGGTCATGCCGCTGACCAGGCCGCCTGAGCTTTGCGAGGACACGACCAGGCTCGGGTTGTACCTGGCGATCGCCTCGATGTTCGGGGTGAGGCCGCTCAGGCTGGTCTTCGGGACGCCGGCCGGGTAGTCCGAGTCCTGGTCGACGGCGACGACCTGCGGGCCGGCGCCGACCGCGTACAGGTCCTCGGTCGACGTCGGGTCGAGCGAGACGATCCTGGCCGGGCTGGCCTTGATGGTGACCGCGCCGTTGGCGGCCGTGACCGTCACGGGGAACGCCGCCGCCGCGCCGGTGCTCGCGGCCGTCGCGCTGGCGCTCGCGGCCGGGCTGGTGCGCGCGGCGTCTGCGGGCGCGGACGTGCTGCTGCCGGTCGCGCCGCAGCCGGCCAGCGCGGCAGCCGCCGCGGCGGCTGTGACGGCAGCCTTAATGGCGGCTCCGGAGAGCCGCACGGGGGTTTTCATTGGGTGCCACTTCCTCCCGGTATGGCGGGAAGGAAGGCGAGACCGCCGGCGCCGGAGGGACGACGCTCACCGCTGCCGGGACGGATCACCCTTCCCACGAGGGCCGATATCGTCTGGCGCGGCAGGAGTCGACCTGGCTTGGAACCACGGCGGCTGCCGGGTTCGTCACAGTTGCGGGACAGCGCCGGAATGACCCGTTCGGGCGGGCTTCACCGGCTTCGCAACCTGACGCGCTCGCCGGCCGCGGGCGGGTAGGCGCCCAGAGCCAGCGCCTGTACAGTAGCACGCGGTTCATGGCGCGGAGAGGGACCAAGTATGCGGGACAGACTCAAGCGGCGGATGTTTCCGCTGATTGCCTCGATCGGTCTGCTCGCGGTCGGAGTGTTCTCCACTACCTGGGGCCCGACGATGATGGGGGCGAAGGAGTGGGTGCTCCCGTACGACCTGTGGGGGACGCTGATCGCGGGGACCAGGCTCGCGCACCTGAACTTCGACGTGTACGCGCAGCCCACCGGGCTTATCTCGCTGCCCGGCGCCGCCGTGATCCTGGTCCCGATCGCCGCGGTCATATCGGCCGCCGGACTGTCGCTGCAGATACCGGGCCCGCATAACCTGCATCCGGCGGTCTGGCTGGTGGCCGGCCCGTACCAGATGGCGCTGTGCTGCGTGACGCTGTTCGCCGCCGACGCGCTCGCCGAGCAACTCGGGGTCACCCGGTGGAAGCGGGCGCTGCTCGCCGCCGCGAGCGCGGGCGTGCTGTGGAACGTGTCCGCCCGCTGGGGGCACCCGGAGGACGCGGTGGCCGTCGGGCTGCTGCTGTACGCCATCCTCGCGCAGAGCCGGTCGCGGACTGCGCTGGCGGCCTGGCTCGCCGGGGCGGCGGTCTGCGTCCAGCCGCTGGTGCTGCTCGTGATCCCGATAATGCTCGCGGTGCTGCCGTGGCGGCGGATGCCCATGTTCCTGGTGCGCGCCGCGATACCCTCCGTCGTGCTGCTCGGCGCGGCCGCGCTGGCCAACTGGCACAACACCTACACCGCGGTGACCAGCCAGCCCGACTCGCCGATCATCAATCACCCCACCGCGTGGACGTCCCTGGCGCCGCACATGTCCGGCGGGAACGTCGCGGCCGGACCGGCGCGGCTGGCCACGATCATCCTGGCCTGCTGCTGCGCCCTGGCCGTACGGCGCCGCTGGCTGGCCATGCTGCACGCTAGTTCGTCCGCGCCCGCGTCGGCCGACGCGGGGGCCACGGGCGCCGCGGCGGCCGGGGGCGCACCGGTGCGGCGGGGAGCGAAGGCCGGGGGTGCGTGGTGGCCGGCGCTGCTGCTCGCCGAGGTGCTGTGGTGGGCGGCGCTCGCGCTGGCGCTGCGGTCGTTCTTCGAGCCGGTGATGGTCTCCTACTATCCGTGGCCGCCGATGGCCGTGGCGCTGATCCCGGCGGCGACGCTGAGCTGGCCGCGGCTGATCGCCGCGGGCCTTGTCGCGGGCGCGCTGACGGCCGCGGCCCAGGGCCCGTCACACGACGTCTGGATCTGGTGGGCGCCGATCGTGGCGGGTCTGGTCGTCATGCTGGCGCTGGCCAGCCCCCGTCGCCTGCTACTCGGACATATCCGGCAATCCGGGCGCCGCCCGCTAGCCGCCCATGGCGGTCATCTCACATAGTGGATACCTAGAC